>Ga0182007_10001681_pt1 | contig 11714 bp, 6 predicted proteins | sample Sormic07211113_1_FD_123023 | JGI IMG/M metagenome (GOLD analysis project Ga0182007, IMG submission 123023) | Rhizosphere microbial communities from Sorghum bicolor, Mead, Nebraska, USA - 072115-113_1 MetaG | ecosystem: Host-associated > Plants > Roots > Rhizosphere | place: USA: Nebraska... | reverse complement strand
TGACTTTAGCGAGTTTCAGCGCATAGAGGTAGACGATGCTCTAGAAATGGCAGAGCAGACATAAGTCTAAGACTGAGCGGTATACAGACTATCGATGCATCACAGTATCGTCAGCTTTTGGTCGAAAGCGGTACCTGGATGAATGACCGCTTTTGGCCGATTTCTGCCTGCCACGACCGGCTGAAATCGACCCGAAGCTGCCGGTCAGCACTAGCAGAAACCGGTCAGATGAATCGCCATGCCATTGCCCACCTTCGCTTTCACCGCTCGCGACACTTGGTGGCAATCATAGCTGCGCCGTTAGACGTAAAGAAATCAGGTTCCGATTTGTAGGACGCTAGAAAACTAATACAGCGCCGACAAATATGGGCGCTATAGAAGCGCCCTTGATTTTGAAGTTAGGTATCAGCCTCTTGCATTTCGCCCCGGCTCATCTTCTGCTACGCGCCATCTCCAGTACTTATCGGGCCCGACCCAAACGACTGAGTCGGGAGTCAGTTTTTTGAAGGCATTGAGCACAGTAGTACCCAGCACAAGATTGCCGTCACTATTTTCGCGCAACAATTCCTCAGCCTTAGCCCTGATGATGCGGTCCACAACATCGTCTTGGTAGATGCAACCATCCTTCTCGATCTGTGTAAGAATCCAATCAGAAACGGACTTGGCATCTATGGTCACTTCGGAGCCTCTACCCGCACCAGGGAAGCACCGGGAAACGACCTACCTCTAGCTTTTTACCCGCAAACCATTGGCACTCGAAAATATCCCTTTCACTCCCATTTATTGATCTGACTGCCATAACTGGCCCGCCAGACTTGATACTTACCAAATCCCCAATCTCAAAAGCTACTTCGTTCGGCATTACAATTTCCCTGTGTGATAGCCAATTGGTATACCGATACTAGCCCGTAGGGTGAACGAAGCACAATTACTCATATAACTTTACCTCGTGATCTGATGAGGAGAGCTTGCATGAGGCTTCGCTAACGTAAAATTGACCAGCGTAAAGTAAGCGGGCCAAAGTCGTCCAATAGGGCGTCCGTGCCCATGCTAAGTCTCACCGTACCATCACCACTGTGCTCTGACGGCCTATCGATGGCGTTCCCTTGAACGGAGGGCAATGCTGGTGCAGGAGCGCCTCAAAGCGTTGGTATTCCGAAACCAAAACGGCGCCAAACACTAAGCGTACGTCCTTCAGTTCAACGATGCTTGGCAAGTCGATGTTACCGTTCTTGTGCCCTTGAACGTGGGCTTTGAGTCGGCTCACAGGTGAGATGTCCTTGCCCCAGTAAACGGGATACCAGCCTGGAAAGCCCGGCACTTGGGCTAGCCCGGTCTTGGGCGCTGTGGACATGTGAGCCCAGATCCCGTACACGGCGGCAGCGGATTGCTGAATTGGAAACTTGCTCCCAAGCTCGATAGCCCCGTACAGGCAGTCATGAACTTGGAGACCGTGCTCTGCGGCGAACGATTTCAAGAATTTTGGAACGAGTGCGACTTCCGGCATGGGACACCTAACGTTTGGTAGGGGCGGCTGTAGCCGTCCCAACGAGCGATTTGAATTACTTATTATGTTGGCGATCAACAAAGCATCTCAAAATTTATTTCAAATCTATCTTGGCTCTCAATGCTTCTATGAAACCTTATTGACTGACCAAAAAGAGGGCTTTTTTCAATTCCCTCCCTTGCCTTGAGAATTTCGTCTCCACTCACGCGGCTTCCAAAATAAATGCCTGTGATTGAATTTGGTTTCAATCGTTTAAAAAGTTTTACATTGGAAATTTCGCTTCTCCCTTGCGAAATTGCCAGAACCCAGGGAAGGATGTCGCGCTTTTCGGCACAAGATGCTTCGATTTTATAAGTTTTTTCTTGGATATGAGTTATACGAATATCATCGCCTTGCTGGCTTATCCAGTTTGCGGAGTTAATGTCCACGATAGCGGCATCAGCTTCCGTCAGTCTGAGCAAGTATCGATATTCTTTTTCGTAAATCCAGTCATTACCTTTTGTCATGGCGAAGTGAGTGTAGAAGTTATGCTCAAAATATTCGTAGATTGTACTATCAGGCATCTGTTGGCCTGGCCGCATATTACTATAGCTGACCCTTGATGGTTTTGTTTTTGATACGCCGCATGCTTCCGTAAATTTGTCATGATATTCAAAGACTGAAGGGTCGCATACGATTGATATCACCAAGCCTCTGTGCTCGTTAGCGTAATGCGACCACATTAGTAGATTGTACGGGTCCTCCGTGAGTGAAATTATTCCGAACTGATCAAGGCCATTTTTAAGATCGCCTTCGTATGTGGTTCGTATATTTCTAAAGTCTGATTCAGGGCCTTCAAACTCATCTTGATCATCAAAGAAAAATTTTAGTTTTTCTCTATACCTGCTTGAGTTGGCTTCGAGTCGAATGGGTCATTAAGTTCAGAGGGTGGTGTTAATCTAAGTAACGGGTCGTCGAAAAATGATGATCTCAGAGGCATGTATTTATATAAGATTCTCATTTCAACCCCTTTCAGACTCTGCGGTATTAATCAGACAACATAACTATAATTAGGTGACATGGCTCAATGAGAAAAGCGACATATGCGACAAGATCCGTTGTCGAGCATTTCTAGCGGCAGGCTACCGTTTCGCCTGTATGGTGTCCATTGACGCTGTTGGCCGGTTCCGTCTGTCTCGATGGGCGGCTAACGGCTAGGAGCGAACTCGCAGGAGGTCAACTCGGGTAAAAAGTAGTCATCGGGTCTCGAAGATGACCGAGAAGACTCTCTTGTTTTCGGTCATGAGGGCCGAGATCTAGCTTCGTTCAACAAGATCTATTAGGCGTAAATAGCGAGGGTCTGATGTCAGGGCAGGTTCGGTTTCCGCAATTAGTGCTAGCACCTTAGGTAAGTCTTGCGGCGGACGGGTGAGGTCCTTGGGTGTAGCCCTATTCATCAAATCCAGCGTTGCTTCAGGGAATAGAGCGGTAATCGGCTTTTCATCATGGATCTCTAGGGTGAACCTATAGAACGGATGGTCATTTGTCTCCACCGGCACCAAGAATTTCTTCACTGCTTCGTAGACGGCGGTAAAAGTACCACCGGTGTCATCCAGCAGGCCAATCCACGCTCTCATCGATGCAGATGTCCTGTATCGGCGTTCTTTCGGCCAATCCTCGTCAATTAAGGGAATGACATGTTTGGCCCAGCCGTTCTCGTTTGTCTGTCCAACCTGGCTTAACCAGGAAATGAACCGGTTCCGAGTTTCGTCAGACATCGCTCGCAAGACCGAGCGCATTTCGCGCTGAGAAAGACCACTTGGCTCATTTGGATGAAACACGCGCATATAGCCTAACCATTCGGCGGCTACCGTTGAGTGATCTTGATCCCATGAAAATCCTTCGGCCCTTGGGAATAGGTCAAGCAAGAGCGGTTTAATTAGCTCTCGCAACGGAGGCTGAGGCACCCGCCCGCTATGAAGAAACCCGTTCCATGCTGGTTCTGAAGCTGGATGTTCGAACACGAGCATTGGAATTAGGCATTCCTTAGTCCAAGCGGGATCGATGTACATCAACCAATTCAGCTTACTGCACACTATTGACACGGCATGATCTGCCCCCTCACCTGGCGCTTCGAAGAGGCACTCGGCACGAGACTTGATGTGCTCTGGGATTAGTGAACAGGCCTCCTGTTTTTCTCCGGGCACTGCATGGAAAAGGGCCTCGGCACACATGCCGACAGGTCCGCTAGAAGCGTGGTCGAATGTGCGCCGGGAGCGCTGAATGACTTTGCCACCCTGGCGGACTTCGCCAAGGCCGCTATCCGTTGTATCTGCTCCACCGCTTAGGATGCCATCGACGATGTGATCGTAGACTTCCCAACCGAGATCATCATCAAACTCAATTAGCGTGGCCAAGTTCTTTTCGAGCCATTGGCCTAAGGTATGGCGCAGTTCGGCGATAACTCTATGTGGAAGTCGCGCAACTCGGTTCAGGAATACCCGTCTCAGCTTAGGCGTGATGTCTGCGGGAAGCTCATTGATCATGGACGACCAGAACGTCTCCGGGTAGTCGCCAGCCTTTCCTGCAATCGTAAGCGCAGACAAGGCCTTTCGCGGATTGGCCTTCACCAAACCAGTAAAGGGTCGCTTCTCTGTAAAGCTGCCAAAGTCACGCTTCAGCTCTTCTCTTGCCTTAGAGACTATCTCGTTTACGGGGAGGTCCAAGACTGCATCTGGTTTCTCATCCGTATCGACCCATCCGGCGTAAGAACCTCGTTCAATCACCGTTGAAGTCGCCCAAGCGTCGTTCCATCCGGGAATGTCTTTGGTCATAGCGTCAAGGCGTTCACTGTGATCTATCGTCAGTTCACAACCCTGTAGTTCGAGATAGCGAACGTATTTTGCTGCAAACTTATTACGCAGATCATTGAACTCCTCGTCGGGCCAGTTAGAAAGCTGGTCAGGGCCCGTCAATATGCGGTCGATGATTTGATTCCGGTTCTCCTGAGAGAACGCACTCCATCGGTCGACCAGCAGGAAAAGAAGCTCTCGGACCAAATGTATATCCCAAAATGTTTCCTGATCTAAAGACAACACTTCTTCGGCAACATAATCGGCCTCGAAGGCGCCTACTTTGTTGAACGCATACAGCTTGAGTTTCCGGAAGAAGAATCGGTCCGTCGCAGACCAAGTCGTTGCATGTGCCTTCGCTAGATCTGGCGACTTGGCAGCAATTTGGTCAAAAATTTGGAGGAACCAACCCACGATCTCCGCGGCTTTCGTAATGCGCTTTCTCCCATCGACCTCACGGTCCGGATAACAGGTCGGTGTGCTGAAATAGACGGTCGCGATATCCGACAGTAGCCCTGAGGCGACGGTTAGCTGCTCCTCTAGGATTTTAAATATCTGCGGCAATAAATCTTCGGGTACGTCTAAATCTTCGTTGTGCCTTTCAAGGAAAACGACTTCGTACTGACCGAGGTCGCCGAGATGAATTTCCTCCCAGGGTACCGACGGTGGCCTGGACTGAGCCAAGCCAAACGGTAGCTTGATCTCCAATCGCGGGGTCGCAACACTCCGGAATTTTCTTAGGACGCTAGCCGTCCATCCCTCGGCATTGACCCGGCTCTTCAATTCGAACCATTCGCCATTCCACTGACGATTGCGAGGGTCTCGATGGTGATCGAGTATGAGGTTCCAGATATGACGACCACGCTCGCTGAGTTCCTTCGAATGCTGTACTTGCCACTCGATCTGTTGCAGCAGTCGCGGATGCAGTCCGTTCTGCCTAATGGCCCACCAGGCCAGCACAGGGCTGTAGATGGTCTTGCTTATCCAGGTGATAAGGTGGCCAAGCCTTTTCGGCGTCGCTTCGAAACCTTCGGCCTTTCGCCCACCCAATCGATGAAAATCATCCGGACTGTCGTCTTCGTTGCGCCAAAATAGGAGATTGTCATTGCTGACACCCTGTCTGCGATCATCCTCAGAGATATCTGTCAGATCATCATCAAGCCCGTAAGCGGTTACAGGGTCAAAAGTTTCAGCGTCGCTGCCATATCCGCTACTCCGTATGCCTGAGCGGACATTCGCATCCATCACACATACCCATTCAGGATGCGGTGCAGGATCGGCCTCCGAGAATAATCTCGCCCCCTGTACTGTGCGAAGGCTATGAGCAACTTGGCCACGTTCATGAGGGGCCAGATCCTTCGGGTTCTGCTGGCTTTTAGCGATTATGGATGCACGCCATCTGCGGGGATCGTCAGCCCGTTCTGCCCAAGCCTCCATGCTGTTCCAGAGGTCCGAATGATTGGAGTAGGCAATGGCTGTCACACCTCGGTCACGCCACTTGGCTTCGATCTCCTCAGAAAGCCCACGGTCAAAGGCAAAGAGTCTAGACCGGTCATACTGGCCGTCGTGGTTGAGGCCCTGAAGAAGATATTTGACTGGAGGGTCTTCCGCCTGATAACCGACTAAAACGACTGTATATCGTTCGAGGAGGTGCCTGATAAAGTTGGTGGCCCATCCTTCTGAGAGGTAGGCGCGCCCGAAGTCGGCACTGCTCAGCACGTAAGGATGATTTTCAGAGGCGGCACCCACCAGTCGCCCGTGAAGATAAGTGATCCCCTCGATCTTCGATCCGAAGTTCAGATCGGGGAAAGCAGGCGGCACATGCCAAACCAGTTGCTCTCCCCCCTGCCCTGTCTCGAACAATCGATCGAAGTTTGTCGTGACAATTTGTGGCACGCCGCTCTGACTCGAAGAAATTCGCTTGATCAGATCGTGCTCGCGTCCAACAACTTTGGTTTGTTGAGAAGTACTCAGCCGCTCTGTGACCAAAGCGTTAACTTCATCCTTGCCATATTCAAGATGGAGCAGGTTGAAGATTTGATCTAGTGGGACATTCGCTTCAGATTGACTGTCCAGCCATGGCCGAAATGCGGCCATAATTTCTGAGTCGGCTGGCGGGTCGAAAAATTCAATGACGTACTGAGTTAGTTCGACGAAATCAGGCATACCGGATGGCTTCGAAACCCCAGCACCGCACAGAAAAACGACGCGACCAGCATCACAGCGCTGTAGGAGGGTATCTGGTATTGAGGGGCCGTCGGAATGGAATCTCATAAGCTCAATTTGCTGTTCATAGATTCTAATGCCGGATCAACGAGCATGCCTGCTCAGACAGTAGCTCAATAGATCCCGAGTCGCACAGTATAAGCGCGCATCCATAGTGCCTGCTGTCCCCCTCGCCAAGTAGCTCTTGTTCATAGATCCCCAAGGGCATCGGCAAGTACAAATTTGGCTTAAGCATTCTTACTTGCGGCTGTTCCCTGGTGGCTCGCCCAACTCTCGGATTGTGCCATCACACTCTCGAACTGTGCCATCAGGCATCGGAAATACTTAAGCGATCGGCGTACAGCCCAGTTGCTCCTTTGCGCACTCTATGAGTCCTCGCGCCCTGCAACTGGCTGCTTTGGGTCAGGTCGCGAATGGATTTTCTGCCACTGATACGTAGCGGTTTGCGCGTCGTAATCGAGATCAATGGCAAGCACCATTATGCGATACAAAGGGCAAGCCTAGTCCACAGATCTATGCGCAGATGATGGCCGCCGATCCACCTCTGGAGCAGGTTCTTCGCGACAGGCATCAACTCATGAATGGCAGGCTAGCGGAAACCGTCCCAACACCTTACTTTGTGAAACAGCCTTCTCTATGTTCAGAGTAAGACATTTAGGCCTGAATTAAGTATCAGCCGAAGGCCAAGTTTTTTCGTCTCCAAAGCTTTAGTCTTTATCCCATAGATGATGCCAAGGATGTCCTCATGCAAGCTGCCCCTCCGACGCAAGCCGAAACTCTGGATCTGGAGAACTGCACGCTAGATCAAATCATTGATGTGCTTTGTGCTGGTCAACCGATCAGTCTTCCTCAGGCCGCGGGCCAATTTTCCCTAGACCTTGAAGATGCTCGCCTCGCGCTGGGATTTTATGCCGGGCGGCGAGATCTCTGGGCACAGGCAAAACCCGTTTCAAGCAGCGAGGTTGATCAACTACTCGGTGCCATTGGCACGCCGCAGCCACATGTGCCTCGCAGCCATGTAGCGAGTTCCGCAGCTTCGCGTCCTTGTTGGCGACTCCAAGAGTTTCGAGCCCATCGTTTTGCTGGGCTTCAGCGTCACTGCGATTCAGCCGGGAAAGCACCTGAGACTCTAACCATTCGACTTGATCGCGACGTTACCTGCATCTGGGGGTTCAACGGCGCCGGTAAATCCGCATTGCAGAGTGCGATCATGTGGTGCCTAACCGGTAAGGCACATCGCTCTCAACACAAGCCATCGGAGGTACACAATCCAATCACCGTCGACGTAATGTCAACGAATGGCGAGAGCGATATTAATACCAGTTTCACGTTACCCGTGATCGTCCCATTGCCTTCAGCGTCAGATCTCTCGCTGCTAGGCGACCGTCCCGAGTGTGACACTTGGGTGGAGCTGGATCTGCGGGACCAAGATGGAAACGATGTAACCGTCAGACGCGAGCTGACGCGAAATATCAAAGGAACTGTCTCTGTGAACGTAAGTGGTTTAGATGACTTACGGCTGCCACAGTGGGCCATCGAAGCTGGTACGTTGATGCCTGCTATCGCTGCAAATATGCGCTTCGATGAAAAGACAAGCTTTGCCGAGGCAATCGCTCAGCTAACAGGTTTGCGGCCATTGCAGGATCTGGGCATGCGTTTACCACGCCTTGTCCGACGCTTGGAGAAGGACGACACCGACACTGCCATAGATGCCAAGGATGCTGCTCGTATTCATTTCATAGACAGCAAGGCTTCGTTTCTCGACGCTTGGCGCGCACAGGCTGAGACGCTTGGTCCTGAGCCCGATTTACTAACACCTGAAAAGGTAAGCCCTGAACAAAGTTGTAGCGGCTCGATCGCAACCGTTCGCGAGAAGCTCGTCCAGCACCAAGCAAGCGGTCTGAGCGATATTGAGACAATTCTTGGCAGCACGACCTCGTTGTCAACCCCAGAGCGCAGCCAAACCCTCCTTGGCCAGCTCGCCTCGGCAAGAGAGCAATTAACCGGCGCAGCTCTGAAAGGACTTCCCTCACTTCGAACCATCCAACAGATCGAAGAAATCAGCGACGCGGATCGAATCGCCGTCCTCGCTAAACTGGAAGAGCTAGCACAACGAGCCGCAGATCAGGTCAAGCGTCAGCAGAACAAGGAACAAGCAGCACGCCAGCAGTTATACACAATGGTTGCGCTGTGGCATCGGCGGCAACACCCAGACAAACCGATCTCTGATTGCCCAGTCTGCGGTTCAGATCTGGTCAAAGTGCCACCTGACGCCCTCTTAGACTCCGACGTCGCTAGCGCTCTTCAAGCAGGGCTTCAGGCGCACCAGGACGCAACTAAATCACTTGTGGATTGGCAACAGGGCGCTGCGAGTGAGCTGCTGGAGTCGCTACCGGAGAACCTGAAAACCTTTGCCGAATACAAGGGGCGCGGTACTGTTCTCGATCTTTATAAAAATGCCTATGTCAACGAGGCACTCAAGGACCAATCTTTCGCAGCGGACCTTCAACCAATCCAAAGGAATGCACGTAAGCTTTGGGACCACTTGATCAAAGCGCATTCGCTTTCCGCCGAACAGCCTTCCGATATTATCAGCCTGCCTCAAGAGCTTGCGACGGGGGTGCTGGCCAGCCGATTTGCCAATCTACAGCACGTAGTAACGTTGAGTACGCAGCGTATAACGGTCAAGGCAGCAATGCAGACGCTTCTGGCAAACTACCTGGGAGTCGGATCATTTTCCCGGGGCGAGAAAGTCGACGACGTCCCCGATTTGATCAACCTGCCAATCAGGCACCAGTTGTCAGCACTGCACCAGGCGATTACCACTTCAGAACCGTTAATTGCCTTAACGCGGCAGATTGACGTCATTGAGGAGGCTCGTAAGCGCTGGGTGGCCGCGAGTCAACGACTTAGGCTGATCAAACGCACAGCCGCAGCGATACAGCAACTGACACGTTTACCACAATTGGTTGAATATCAAGTCCAAGGCCTGATTCAGTTACTAGAGACTCGTACAACCGCTTGGCTCGATCTGATTTATCGTCCTCATTACAATGGTGGACCACGGTATCTCGGACTAGATCCGGCTCGCACTCAAGGGGTAGGGCTATACGCCGGGCTAGGTGCGGTTCGCGTCCAAGCTCACGAAATAATGAATTCATCTCATCTGCGAGCTTGTGTATGGGCGTTCGTTTTCAGCCTATGGGAGCGCATTCGAGAACGCTCTGGCGCGTTGGAGGTGTTACAGCTGGATGATCCACAGACCTTCTTTGATCCTATTAATACCGAGAATCTTGCCGCAGCAGTACCAGCTCTAGTAAAAGCGGGTATGGCGATCATTATCACGTCCAACGACAATCGGTTCATCGCCGCAGTAAAAGACAAGTTACCGAGAAGCTCCTCCACGACCCCATCATGGACCATGTTGCAGATTAGCCCTTTGTCTGCGTCCAGGTTGACAATTGCTCTGACTCCCACGCTCGAAGAGGTAAATGAACGTCGCCAAGCATGGTGTAACGACTCCAATGACGTTGCGGCGAGCCAAGAGTTTGTGGAACGCGTTAGGCTACATATCGAGAACCGCTTGTGGGACTTGCTCGCAGCTGACCCTATGCTGCTCTACAAACCAACCCTAGCGGACCTGATCGCTCACATAGCCAGTGCACGCAATGCTGGAGAATTACCTTTCCAAGAGCCTCCTTTCGAAAAGCTGCTGAGTTGTCACTCGTTGAAACCGAGCACCCACTTTTACACAACGATCAACCAAGCCCATCATGACCTTCGGAAAATTACACCCCATGATGCCGCAGCGGTTGATGAAGGCTTTTCGGAGGTTGACCGGCTGATAAGAAGCTGCGCAGCAGCTTATGCAAGGTTCATGGGACGGTTGACTCGAGACGACGAAGAACTTTTCTTTGCGACAGCACCAGAAGCACCCACTGAATTAGCTCATAACGAGCAGAGGTTCCGTGTACTTGGTGACTTTAGCGCTCAATCGCAGACAGAGGTCGCCTCACCCGGTGAGCCCCCAAGTGCGGTCTCACTGGACTCGCTGGGGAAGGTAGCACTGTATGCGATCCATGGTGATTCACTTGGCGCTCTCGCAAGACAGGGACAAGTGGTGATTGTCTCTCTTGAAAAGACAGCAAAATGCGGCGATCCAGTCATCGCTCTATATAGCGATAAGACATTCGCCAGACGTTACCACTCAGATAAAACTGATATCAGCAAATTGATGCTCGCTTGTGACCAATCCGTTAGCGAGAAGGTGGCGCCTGCATTAGCATTGCCGCGAAATAAAGTCCGTCTAATGCCCATCGTCGGGGTCCTTTACGACTCAATTGTGCAGGTCGGTGCAGGTGAGGCCCGATATGTCGACAACAGCACAGTTTTTGGAGCGCCGTTGGTAATCGCTCGTATTGTTGACCACAGCGGCTACCCATTAATTCGTCATCGCGACTGGGTGCTGTTGGAACCCCTACAGATTTCCTGTTCGGAGGACTTAGAGGCACTGCGTGGTGAGTTAGTAACGTTGGTAGCCAGCCGTGACGGGGACCGAAAAGCTTATTTGAAGCGAATAGGAATGCCCGTTAGCGGAGAGCTGCGAATCTTCGACAGCGTAGGCACCTTCGGAGACGCAATAGCCATAACCTGCGCAGCAGCATCCCCCCACATACTGCAATTGACGGATGCGTGGCGTGTTCGAGGGGTGTTGCGTGATATTTCTGATTGATTTGATAAATTGTAATTTACATCGCCCAAAAGATCGCTCGAAGGTCTGGAGCTAGTCCGCATGTACCTGAAGGGCTCATTCAATGGTGAGCCACCTCCCAGAGAGCCGTCTGAACGGAACAGGCCTCCTCCTGACGGTTGCTCAAACAGAGGGAGTTACCGTGTAGTTGCCGTTTTTTCAAATTAAAAGCCACTAACTTTCTCGCAAGAAAAATCCGATAAATAGTTAGATTAGGTAAGTGACTGATTTATGGAAGATAAAACACATATAACAGTTAGTAAGGCTCCAGAAGCTTTGAGTCAACAGATCGAGCCTGGCAGCGCGACCCACGCCGCCCAGCAACGCCAGCGTGCCAGTCAGTTGGCCCAAGCGGTCAGAACTGAATTGCGTAAAGCGGTGATCGGCCAGAATACCGTGA
>Ga0182007_10001680_pt1 | contig 11717 bp, 12 predicted proteins | sample Sormic07211113_1_FD_123023 | JGI IMG/M metagenome (GOLD analysis project Ga0182007, IMG submission 123023) | Rhizosphere microbial communities from Sorghum bicolor, Mead, Nebraska, USA - 072115-113_1 MetaG | ecosystem: Host-associated > Plants > Roots > Rhizosphere | place: USA: Nebraska... | reverse complement strand
TGTATGTCGCCGCCGAAATGCAGGCCGGCGCGCAGTTCACGCTAGACGCGGAATATCCGCAGCAGGCGGTGTATGTCGCCAGCGGCAGCGTGACCGTCGATGGCGAAATGCTGGAAATGGGCGTGCTGGCGGTATTGGAACCTGGCCAGGCGGTGCGCATTGCCGCCGGCGAAGCAGCCCAGGTCATGCTGCTGGGCGGCGCTCCTATCGACGGGCCACGCACCATCTGGTGGAATTTTGTCGCCAGCGATCCGCAGCTGATTGAAACCGCCAAAGACAACTGGCGCGAGCAGCGCTTCGATCCGGTGCCGGGCGACAACGAACGGATTCCCTTGCCGGATGCATAGGCTCGGATCTCTTTGTTCAAGGTGCTGTCGGCCAAACCGCCAACGCCATCGGTCGTTTCAGATGTGACGGCAATCGTCTGGCCGGGAGGGCGGCCGCTCTCCACCCATTGGTCGAGGGTACCGATGGCGTCGAATGTATTGGGGCCGACGCCGCCGCGGCAATGCCCCATTCCCGGCATCAGGAAGAGCATGGTCGCCGATGCCGATGCCGACCCCGATCGGCTTGCCTCTAGCGCCTGGCTGCGCGCCGTCCCAGAAAGATATGCAACGCCAGCAATGCAGGAAACAGCAAACCCAGGATCCAGTGCGCTACCGACCAGAGCGGCCGGCTTGATTCGCTGGCGAGGTAATACAAGGCATAACCGCTTATCGTGAGCAAGGCCAGCAGCGCGGCCATGCCCCAGCCGGAATAGCGGTTGCGGCGGGCATGGTGGGCGCGGCGCATGTGGCTGTTGAGCAAGCTTCCGACAAAAAAAAGCGCGGCCATGGCAGCGGCGCCGTGCAATTTCATAGTCCATGGCTCCAGCGGATTGACAGTCTCTCCAAACTCGCCGGCGACACGGAAAAAATAATGCACGACCAGCCACAGGATGCCGCTGGCCGCCAGCAAGCCGGACACGCCATACAGGCTGAGACGGTGCCAGCGTTCAAGCCGGAAACGGATGAGCGGCGGCCGGGTGTTGGCACGATGCAGGCTGTGTTTAGGATGTTTGAGTTGGCGCATCCGTCAGATTATAAAAGCAGTCGCTCCAAACCGTTGCAATAACGGATGCCGTGGGTCGTTGCTCAGCAACACCAGCTTGGTCAGGGCGTCGGCCGTCATGCAGTCAGGGGCCAGCACCGTGGCGCTGACGCTGTCGACCAGGGCACTGCCGTCGATGCCGTGAACCAGCGCCGACCGCAGCTGGCCTCGTACCGTCTTTTGTGAAAAATAACTGCCCGAAGTCGCCATTGCAGCATTGTCCAGATCTATCTGGCAGGCGATCTGCCCAGGTGAACGAGGATCGCGGACCATGACCGGAAACGGGTTTTCGCCGAACGCCCGCAAATCGCCGCCGGCGTTGACGCAAGCCGCAGCAACACCCTGTCTCTGCAAAGCGGCGATGGCGACGTCCACCGCGTAACCCTTGGCGATGCCGCCGAGGTCGATCAGCACCGGCGCCAGCTTGCGGACGTTGCCGGCTTCATCGACATGCAAGGTCGGCCGGCCGGCATCGGTGTTCGCATCGACGCCCGCACCTGGCAAATAATCCCACTGCACCAGTTTCGAGGCACAAGCGATATTGAACAGGCCGCCTGTCGCCGTGCTCATGTCAAGCGCCGCGCGCAGCACCGCTGCCGTATGGCCATCGACCTGCAGCACGCTGTCGACCGCCATTTGATTGATCCTGCTGACATCGCTGGCGGCGTCGTGAAAGCTCATCAGGCGATGCACTTCGGCGATTGCGCCAAAGGCGGCGTCGAACGCGCTTGCGGCGGCCGTCTCGTAGAGAGCATCGGCAAGCGTCACCTCAACCAGGGTTCCCAGCCAAGGTTGCGCCCGCCGCTTCATTTTTTCAGCGCGACCTGGGCAATCGCAGCGATCCGCCGCACGCCATCGGTAACGTGAGTGCACGACAGCGTGGCGCCGCTGATGCTGGCGATGCCGTCGCCGATCGCCAAACCGGCTGCGGCCGTCTTGCCGACGAACTGCTTGCGCCAGGCCGGACTCTTGATTTCAAAGCCATGGCTTTCCCGATAGGTCAGGATTTCAATCTGCTTGATGCTGGCGTCGGGATTGACCGCGACCGCGTACGAGATCAGCTCGAACTTGCCGACCACGTCGTCCAGCACCATGTAGCCCAGCTGGGTATCGCCTTTATAGGCAGCGAACACGCGCCAGGCGACCGAACGCGCAGGCAGGCCGGAAAGTTTTTCGACCTGCTTCATCTGCTCGGCGGACAGCTGCAGGCTGGCATCCTTGAATCCGCTGGCGTCCGGAAACATGGCTTGCTGCGCCTGCTCCACCGTCAGGTACTGGGTGCCGAAAGCGTTCGAGGCAGCGCCGGCGGCAAGCGCCAGCACCGTCATATTGATGGGTTTCATGATCAAAAATCAGAAAGCATAACCCAGGCCGAGGTTGAAGCGGTCGCGCGCTGTATCTACCTTGAATTTCTGGTAATCGGCTTTCAGGACCACGCCTTCACCGACATTGAAGTTGAGGCCGGTAGTCCACACGCCTTCGTTCGGTCCGGTGGCGACTGCCAGGCCGGCCGGCATCGCTGCGTAGCCGTTGGCGGTGTTGAAGCGCTCATAGCGTACGAAGGGCGTCAGGGTGTAGTCGGAATTTTTCCATAACTGGTAGGCGGCTTGCGTGTACCAGCCGTAGAACGACGACGGCACCGGCGTCGGCTGGCCGGCAAATGTCTGGTTCAGGGCTTCGGTGTTGCTGATGGTGCCGCGCGCGTAGACCGCCGACAAGTCCCACTTGCCCGGGGTGTAGCGGGCATGCAGGTCCCACAAGGTCAGGCGCGCATCCTGCGCTGGGAAATCCGGGGTCTTTTGCCCGACCTTGCCGGTAAACACCGAGCCGCCCAGCAGCAAGCCTGGCACGCCGCGCCAGTTCAATGCGCCGAACACGCTCAGATCGTGCGACTTTGCCATCTGTCCTTCCTGGTGGATGCTGCCCAGCGGCGAATCGCGGCCTTCGGTCGATGCGGCATCCCATTTGCTCAGGTCGAAGCCCGTAGTCACGCCGGCGTCCCAGGTCAAGCCGTTGTCCAGGGTCTGCGACAGTCCCAGGCCGGCTTCGCGCCAGGTCGACGGGATGATCGCGGTTTCGACGAAATTGCGATATACGCCGTAGTAGGCAGTCGGTTCGTGGTTCGTGTTGAGCAAGCCGGCCGGGATCAGGAACAGGCCGCCCTTGGCGCGCAGGCCGTTGTTGAACTCGCGCTCGACATACAGCTGCTCGACTTCCGTCTCGCCCTTGTCGCTGGCGGACGTGACGGCATGCTCCCATTCGAATTCAGCCACCATCTTGGTCTTTTCGTCAAAACGATGGGTGATGCCGATTACCGCGCGGGCGACATCGGTCTGCGCCTTGCTGCTGTCATGGCGCGGACGGGTGTAATTGACTTCGCCGTAGCTCGACAGCACCGTGTTCGGTCCCAGCATGGTCGCCGGCGAAGCCGCCGCTACCGTCGAGACCGGCGCAGCGGCGACTGCCGGAGCAGCCGCGACCGCTACTGGGGCAACAGGTGCAGCCGCCAGCGCGTCCTGGCGCTTTTCAACCGTGTCGGTTTTTTTCTTGGTGGCCGCGAGCTCAGCCTTGAGCTGCTCGACTTCGGCAGCCAGCTTGTCGAGCCGTTTCAGCAATTCCGCTTCGCTGGCCGATGCCGCCAGCGGGCTTGCCATCAAGGCCAATGCAACGGCTTGCGCCAGGATATTTTTTTTCATGATCTTGCTTCCCCTTTAAATTTTATTGTGCCTTGTAGCCATCGGTAAGCGTGCCGAGAAACTGCACGACATCGTCGACTTCGCTGTCGGACAATGCCGGCGGCATATTCGGTTGCCGGTTATACGGCACTTCGGTGACATTCACGTTCTTGCGGTATTGCTCTGGCAGGTCGTTGAATTTCTGGGCGGCGCCACTTGCGTCGGCCGGATACCACAGCTCCGGATTTGTATCGCGCTTGACGTAGAAACTCACCGCCTCGCGCAAAGTCTTGAAGTAGCCGTTATGGAAAAACACCTTGCGAGTGGCGACATTGCGCAAGGTCGGCACCTTGAAGGCGCCGCACAGCTCGCTGCGGTTGCCCAGGTCGGTGCGGTCCGGCCCGCACAGGCCGAGATCGAAGTAAGCCGCGTCGGCGGTCGCTGCGATCGCCGGATTGCGCGGCACGCCAAGGTTGTCGAAAGTGAAATCGGTAAACAACGGCGGCGAACCGTCGCTCCCCTTGGCGCTCAGGTGGCAGGCGACGCAGTTGCCCTTGGTCGGGTTGTTGAACAGGGCCAGTCCGCGCAGCTCGGCCGCGTCCAGCGGCACCTTGCCGGCCAGGAATTGATCGTACTTGGAATCGTAGGGATGGAAATCCGCGTCTTCTTTCTGGTACTGCTGCAACGCCAGCTGGATACGGTTGAAAGCGTCGTCGCTATTGTCCAGGATGGATGCGCCGAACACTTGGCGGAATTCCTCGGCATACGCCGCCTGCTTCAGTCTGACGATCACGCTGGCCTTGCTGCCGTTGGCCATTTCGTGCGGCGCCAGGAACGGCCGCTCCGACTGGTCGGCCAGCGTATTGGCGCGGCCGTCGCGATTGAAGCCGCCGGTCGGCGTGCCGTCGCTGGCAAAGAAGAAAGCCGGGGTCAGGTTCAGGTAACGCAAGGACGGCACCGCGCGAAAGCCGGGCACATCGAGATTGGCGCCGCCCAGCTGTACTGCCAGGTCGTTGCTCTGCGCGTGTGCATTGTCGGGATTGTGGCAGGTGGCGCAGGACTGCTTGCCTGAGGCAGACAGGCTCTGATCGCTGAATATCTTCTTGCCCAGGCCGGCGACCTTGCTCAAACCGCCATCGGCCACCGGCGTAATCGGCGTACTGGCGCTGTCGCCGCCGCCTCCTCCGCATGCAGCCGCCAGACAGGCCATCGCCAATGCGAGCGGCCACTTGAGCCTTCCCGGATTGCGGGCCGGAGCCGCAACATTATCTTGAAACATGTGTGTTGTTTTTTGTTGATTTAAAGTCATGCAAGCCCCGGCCAAAGACCCATCCGGACCTTGGGGCTGCTCCTCCTCTGTTTCATCGTTTTATTCTTATTTGAAACAATACGAAACAATAGAATACGAATGGTATTGAGAATGATTGCAATTAGCAATTACTATCACTTTCGGCTGGGAATTTCTGCAGAACATGTCTTTTTCTCCCAACAATCGGCCACGCTTTGGGAACCTGGCTGGCGGGCACAATGGCAAGGCCGGAGAAACCGGGTCTCGCCTTGCGCCATCCGCCATGCACCGGTAGCGCGGCCCAGGCTAGGACGTGTCGACATATGATTTGGGAGTGCGGGCCGCTCAGAATTCAAGGACGGTTTTGTCCCGCCCTCCTCTCGAGTGAGGATAGTCGATCGCCTGCCGCATGTTATCGAGCTGGAACAGGCATGACACCTCGACCTTTATTTCGCCGCGCACCACCACCGCCGCCAGGGTCGCCGGCAATTGCGCATCGGGACGCATCTGGAACCGCCGCCCTGATTGAAGAGGCGGCGCGCGCCCTGGCCTGATGCGGCCGTTACAGCGCCGCGGCGGCCGGCTACCGGCTGGCTGCGGCGCTTGTCGTCATTGCATTTGCACCCTTGGCTTCCACAGCGCCCAGCCGAGGTTCATGCCTGCGGCAGCGATCAGGATAGCGGCGGCGCCGATCAGCTGGCTCAGCTGCAGCCGGTGGCCGAAGGCCAGGAAATCCACTGCGATCGCCACGATGGGATAGATGAACGACAGCGATCCCGTCAGGTGCGTCGGCAATTTCTGGATCGCGCCATACAGCAGGATATACATCAGCCCGGTGTGCACCACGCCGACCGTCACCAGTATGCTCCAGGCGCCGAGGCCGGAAGGCAGCGCCGACAGGTGGGCGAAAGGCGCCAGCATCAGCATGCCGACGCAGACCTGGACCAAGGCAATCAGGTGCGGCGGCGTGCCGGCCAGTTTCTTGGTGATGATGGCGGCCACCGCATAGAAAAAGGCCGCGCCCAGCGCCATCAGTATCCCCGCCAGGTAATTGCTGCCGCTGTCGGCCGCGCCCGGTTGCGCCAGCACGATCAGCAGCATGCCGGCAAAGGCTATCGCGAGCCAGGTCAGCTTGTTGAGCGTCAGCCGCTCAGCGAAAAAAACCGCGCCCAGGCCGACCAGCATGAACGGCTGGGTGTTGTAGACCGCGGTAGAGATCGAGATCGACGCGTGCGAATAAGAGATGAACAGCAGCAGCCAGTTGACCACGATTGCCACGCCGCCCAGCGCCGCCAGGGCCAGCAGGCGCAGCGTGATGGCGCCGCGCAGCAGCCCCATTCCAGCACAGACTATCAGCAAGGTTGCCGCGCCAAACACGCAGCGCCAGAACACCACGTCCAGCACCGGCTGGCCCGAAACCACGACGAACCAGCCGATGGTTCCCGAAATGGCCATGGCGGCGGTCATTTCAACCGTGCCGCTTACCTTCCTGTTCATATAAAGCTCCCGAAAACCGTCAGAGCCTGATAATCTCACTTTATCATCGTATTTTCCATGCTTAATACAAGGAAATATGCGTCATTTCCCTTATTATATTAGGCAATATTTCAAATTTCCGGAGACATGCAAAATGCTGAACAATGTCGACCAGCGCATCCTTGAAGTCCTGCTCAAGGATGCGCGCATTTCACTCAAGGAACTGGGCCAGCAGGTTGGCCTGTCCTCGCCCAGCGTGTCGGAGCGGCTGCACCGGCTTGAGGAGCGCGGCGTCATCCGCGGGTTCACGGTGGATATCGATCCGCAGGCGCTGGGCTACCAGCTGCAAGCCATCGTGCGCATCCGGCCCCTGCCCGGCAAGCTGCAGATCGTCCAGAAGCTGATCGAAGACACGCCCGAATTCTGCGAATGCGACAAGGTGACCGGAGAAGATTGTTATATCGCGCGCCTGTTCGTGCGCTCGATCGCAGAACTGGACCAGGTCATCGACCGCATCGCCGACAAGGCAGAGACCAATACCGCGATCGTCAAGGCGCAGCCGATCAAGCGCCGGCCGCCGCCGTTTGCCGCCGCATAGGACAGCGCCAGGTTAACGCTCGATCATGCGGCTCCAGCGATCGTTCCAGGCGGCGCGGTCCTTGTTGATGGCGTCCCAGTCGACCGTGTTGATGTTTTTCATCAGCTTGTCGACATTGCCTATCTTGGCTTGCGCTGATTCCGGTATCTTGACATTCTTGTTGATCGGAATGGCATTGGCATACTCCACCGCCTTGGCTTGCGCGCCGGCGCTCAACAGGTATTCCGCCAGTTTCTGCGAGAGTTCGGGCTCGGAATTATTCTTCAAGGCGCAAGCGCCGACCATGAGCATGACTGCGCCCTCTTTCGGCGTAGCAAATTCGGCCGGGATACCCTTGGCTTTCAGATTCGCAATTGCCGTCGGCGTCAGCGGGAAAATCGCGGTTTCGCCGGTTTGCACCATTTCCGATATTTTCGCTGAACTGGACAGGTACTCAAGCACGTTAGGACCGACCGTGCTGCCCCACTTCTGGAAACCCGGCTCGACATTTTTATCGGTGCCGCCGACCAGGCGGTTGAACATCAGGAAGCTGTGCAGGCCGAAGGTGCTGCTCTGGATCGACTGGAACACCACTTTTCCCTTGTATTTCGGATCGGCGAAATCCATCCAGGAGGTCGGCGCAGCCCAGCCTTTTTCATCGAACATCTTCTTGTTGTAGCCGATGCCGACCGTGCCCAGTTCTATCCCCACCGCCTGGTCGTTCGCCATGCGCGCGAATGGATAAATTTCCTTGAATACCGGAGCGTCTTTCAGTTTCTGGCACAGCCCCAAGCCGACCGCGCGGTACATGACGCCATCGTCGAGAAACACCAGGTGCATCTGCGGCTTGTCTTTTTGCGCCGACATCTTGGCCATGATGTCGGCGGATGTGCCGGGAACCACCACAATCTTGACGTTATTGGCTTTTTCGAATTCCGGGAATATATAGCTGGTGTAATTTTTTTCCATGCTGCCGCCGTTCATGCCGACATACAGCGTGCGCGTCTCGGCGCCGCTTGCCGCCGCGACGCCTAATGCAGAAATGAATCCTGTCGCCAGGAGAATCTGTTTGAATTTCATGGTCCCGCCTCCTCAAAGATTAAACGCCCCGATATGCCCGCCACATAATTTCCTGATGCATCGGCTTCCGCTTGTTTTCAACTTATTGCGCTGAATCTGCCGATGCTGAAAGCCTCGATAGGCGTTGCCGTCGCCCCATGGGCTACCAGGTCCGCCAGGACTTCCCCTACTGCCGGCGCCAGCTGGAAGCCGGCCCCGGAAAAACCAAAAGCATGAAACAGGCCAGGAGTCGTCGCACTCGGCCCGAGTACCGGCTGATGATCCGGCAAGGCGCCTTCGACGCCGGTCCAGCTGCGGATCACCAATGCGTTTTGCAATGCAGGAATGAATTCGCAAGCCATCCTCATCGAGGCAAACATGGAGGCGCTGGCCGGCCTGGTCGATGCAATCGCCAACTGCCCCGTGCCGCGTCCGCCGCCCAGCACGAAATTTCCTCTTTCTACCTGGCGCACATAAAAACCGCCGCCGACGATGCCGACATTGGGCTCTACCAGTTTGGGCATCGGTTCGGTCACCCACATGTTCGGAAAAATCGGATATTCCGGCACGTGCTCGCCAAATTGTCCGGCAAATCTTGCGCCCCATGCACCGGCGCAGTTAAGCAGGAATTTCGCATTGACTTCCAGCCCGCCGGCAGCGCGGACCGTAAATTTCTCGCCATCGAAGACGGCGCTTTCTACTGTCGTCCCTTCGCGCAAGTCGGCTCCGTGATTCTTTGCCGCCAGCGCAAAAGCGGCAGCCACCAGCCGTGGATTGGCGTGGCCGTCGCCCGGGCACAAGGAGCCGCCGGCGACCTTCTCGCCCAGCCACGGAAAGCGCTGGCGCAGTGCTGCGCGTCCGAGGATCTCAAGCTGCAAGCCGAAGCCGTCGGCTTGCGCGCGGTAGTCTTCGAGCGACGCCATTTCAATCTCGCTGCGCGCCAGTTTCAGATGGCCTGAAACCGTATATTCGCAGTCGCTGCCTACCAGCTGCGGCAAACGCTGCCAGATCGCATAGGCACGCTGCGATAACGGCAGCTGCACCGCAGCCCGGCCCTGGCGCCGCACTCCGCCATAATTGATGCCGCTGGCCTGCGCACCGCACCAGCCCTGCTCCAGCAACACCACTGACAGGTTCATGCGACGCAAGGCCAGCGCCGCAGAACAGCCCATCAGGCCGCCGCCGATAATGGCGACATCAGCTGTCAGCCGCTCGCTCATGACGTTTCCCGTATCAGGCTCGCCGCCGCGCCAGCCGCCACCGGCATCGGCTTGATCGGCGGCTGGCCGCGCAGGCGTCCGATTTCCGCCAGCGATTTGCCGGTGCTGCAAGCCAGGATTTCAGCTGCGGCGGCGCTGCAAACCCGTCCCTGGCACCGCCCCATGCCGACCCGGGTCAGCGCTTTCAGCCGGTTCATTTCGACCGTGCCGGCATGGTCCACGGCATGGCGCAGTTCGCCCGCCGTGATTTCTTCGCAGCGGCAAATGATTTCTTCATCGGCGCACTCGCGCGCCCATTCGACCGGCGTTGGAAATGCACGCTCCAGTCCGCGCCGGAACCCCTGTATGCGTTGCAATGCGCGATCGAGGCGCCTGCTTTCTCCTGCGTCGATGGTCTGTCCCAAGTCTTCAAGCAAGGCCAGGGCGGCGCGCCGTCCAGCCAGTTCGGCGGCGTCGGCGCCGGCGATGCCGCCGCCGTCGCCCGCAAGGTATACCCCCTCGACGCTGCTGCGACCGGCCTGGTCGCGCTGCGGCAGCCATTGCTGATTGAGCTGGCTGAACTCGAACGCGCAGCCCGCCAGGTCGGCCAGCTGGGTTTCCGAACGCAGGCCGAAACCGCTGGCGACAGCGTCGCACTCCAGCGTTTGCTCCCGGCCATCCTTATGCCAGGAAATGGTTTCTACCTTTTGCTCGCCTTTGACTGCAATTTTTTCCACGCCCTCCACCACCTTGACGCCATGGCAGCGCAGCCAAGCCAGAAAATACAAACCCTTGGCAAAAGCGAGCGGTTGCTTAAGCAGATCGAATGTCGCTTGCAGCTTGCTGGAAAAAGAAGACGTATCCAGCACTGCCGCAATGTCGGCGCCGGCTTTCGCATATTGATAGGCAAGCAGGTAAAGCAAGGGTCCGGAACCAGCCAGGACGATGCGGCTGCCGATCACGCAGCCTTGCGCTTTCAGCGCGACCTGGGCTGCGCCCAGGGTATACACGCCAGGTAAAAGCCAGCCCGGGAACGGCAAAACCCGGTCGATGGCGCCGGTACATAACATCAGGTGAGAATAGGGCAAGGATTGGTGCTGGCCGCGGCCCAGCAGGTCCAGCTGGCGGCCATCGCAATTCCACACCAGGGTCTCGGGCAGATAATTGATATAGCTGCGCAGTTTGTTGAATGTGCGATGCAGCGCATCGGCCTTGGCCGATTCGAAACCGTACAGCTGTTTTTTCGAGCGCACAAACCCCGCAGGCGGCTGGCGATATACCTGGCCGCCGGCACGCTGGTTTTCATCGACAACCACCGGCCGCAATCCTGCCGCCACCAGGACTTCGGCGGCACGCACTCCGGCCGGGCCGGCGCCGACAATCACGATCCGCGGCTCATCCATTCCGTGCTCCCGAGACTGCGGTCAGCAGCCGCATGCCGGCCTGGATTTCGGTGCTGCAGGCGCGCAGCGGCTGTCCGTCTTCAGTGCGCATCCAGCAATCCTGGCAAGCGCCGATCAGGCAAAATCCGGCGCGCGGCTTGCCGCTGAATTCAGACAAACGCAAGCTGTCCGCCTGCGTCAGGACCGCGGTCAATACGGTGTCGCCTGCCAGCGCGGTCGCGCTCCGGCCGTCCAGCGAGAAGCTGACCGGTTCGCGCTGCGTCTCTGCGATTCTGGTAAATAAAGTCATTGCCTGGTTTCCTGTTGCTGGCATGGGCTCATCCCTGCTGGCCGATCAATACCTTGTCCAGCCCGTAGACGCGATCCAGGACCAGCATCGCGGCGCCGGTAACCAGGATCATCAACGCCGACACCGAAGCCATCATCGGGTCGATCGATTCGGTGGCGTACATGTACATGCGCACCGGCAGGGTGACGGTAGCCGGCGTGGTCACGAAAATCGACATGGTCAGCTCGTCGAAACTGTTGATGAACGCCAGCAGCCAGCCGCCGGTGATGCCGGGCAGGATCATCGGCAGCGTGACGCGCCGGAATACCGTCCAGGGTCCGGCGCCGAGCGACTGCGCGGCCTGCTCGGCGCTTTGATCCATGCCCACTACCGCCGCCAGCACCAGCCGCAATACATAGGGGCTGATCACCACCACGTGGGCCACCACCAGCCAGCTGAACGAACCGCTGACGCCCATGCTGGCGAACAGGCGCATCAGCGCCACCCCCAGCACCAGGGTGGGAATGATCAGCGGCGACAGGAACAAGGCATTCAAGACATCGCGGCCGGCAAAACTCAGGCGTCCTATCGCCAATCCCGCCGGCAGCGCGATGCACAGCGAGAGCGTGGCGGACAGCAGGGCCAGCAGCAGGCTGTTGTAAAACGATTGCACGAAGTCGGGA
>Ga0182007_10001679_pt1 | contig 11729 bp, 14 predicted proteins | sample Sormic07211113_1_FD_123023 | JGI IMG/M metagenome (GOLD analysis project Ga0182007, IMG submission 123023) | Rhizosphere microbial communities from Sorghum bicolor, Mead, Nebraska, USA - 072115-113_1 MetaG | ecosystem: Host-associated > Plants > Roots > Rhizosphere | place: USA: Nebraska... | reverse complement strand
GGTAACAGGTCCGACCGGCTACATCCGGCCTGGAGCGGGCCTACCTGAAGGGCGGCTACGCGGCGGTTGCCGACATTCGACGGACTCGCGCGAATAGGTACTATCGGCCAGAACCAGTCGTTCGCGGCTTCCTATTTTTTGAGTTTTCTTGCTCCTAGTATCAATCCTCAATGATGAAACCATGACCAATTGGAGCAAGTTGCAGCACGCTTATGGCAGCGCTGCTGATCTCCCTGCGTTCCTTGGCGCTCTATCGCCTAACGCAGAAGATCCCGTGTGGAACGAGGTCTGGGGACGCGTCTGTCATCAAGGCACCGTCTACTCAGCCAGCGCTCCCGTATTGCCATATCTACTGCCAGCCGCACGTGAGTGGCCACCAGCTGCCCGCGTCATGCCGCTGTCTCTGGCTGGAGCAATCGCGATTTCACCAAATGTTTTAGGCAACCACGATCTGCAGCCCTATCGCTCGACCATTGAGGAACTTCATAGGCTCGCGACCGAGACGACAGCAAGTATCGGGCTGTCGTCTACCGATTTCATCTATCTTCTGCAGGCTGTACTCGCCCTCGAAGGTGACTTGCTGTGGGGGCAGCATCTGCACAGGCTCGCCAGCGGCGAATTTGAGGGCAAATGCACGTCGTGCGGAATCGGTCTTCTTGTCGGGGTTGGTCAATATGGATCATTTGTTGCATCAGAAGATTGGGTTAACAAACCAACCGCTCCCCGGAATCCGCTTCAGCCAAGCGGGGTCGAGGACCTGGACGAAACGGCGAGGCGACTGCACAACTATGCTCTTGCAGCATCGCAGGAGGAAGTCGCCCAATGGGTGCCATACATTTTTGGTGTGGGCGCCTGCCCCGCATGCGGAAAATCCTTCGAAGTCGCCAAGGCGATCGCAGCGGTCGACTGACGGCCAGGAGCAGCCGTACGCATAGGATTCTCAATGCCTCGAAAAACAACGACCATAGCCCGCGACATTGCCAGGTTTGCCCCCGATGAGGATGGTGACTGGCGCCGCCTGGACGTGCTGCTTGACGAGCTTTGGCAGGCGGGCGCTCCAGAACAGGCAATCCTTGAAATGCTGAGCGTCTTTGAGCGCTATCCCGAGGACGACGGACACGGAGTGATGTGGAGCCTCGTTCACGGGTTGGAAAAGCTTCCGAACTACGAGTCCGCGCTTCTTTCTTCCTTGGCACGCCAGCCGAGTGAACTCGGGATAGTCATGGTCGGTCGCATGTTGAACTCTGGCGTCACAGCGGTAGATGGCGTTTCGCTGCTATTCACACTGCAGGAAATCGCTGGCGCTGCGACATCTGCGCATATCAAGGAAACAGCGCGCAGCGTGGCATCACGGCCACGTTGATATTCGCGCCGCCTCATCCCCCTCACAACGTCGGTGCGACAGGCTACAGTCGGCCAACAGCTGACCTTCGCAGCATCGACAGAAATCGCACGACCAGACTCCGATGACATGAGCACAACCGTTCCATCCCTTCGGCGTCTGATGCCTGAGGAAGCTGGCTATCTTTTCGACCTCTGCCAAGCGACCATGCGCGGGTATGTCGAGCAAGTTTGGGGCGCTTGGAACGAAGCGGCCGTTCGGGCGCATCTAACCGAAAGAGCGCAGGAAGGCGCGTTTTTCATGCTCCTCGTTCGAGGCGAGCGTGTCGGGGCGGTCGCGTTCGAGCGTTTTGATACGCACTATCAGATTGAAGACCTTTACGTCGAGCCAGGAAGCCAAGGCCAGGGCATAGGAACGTTCGTCGTGACGCACATCATCGGGATGGCAATGCTGGAAAATGTTCCGGTCCGACTTCGTGTGCTCACCTCGAACCCTGCTCGCCGGTTGTATGAGCGGCTGGGTTTTGAAGTTGTTCAATCCACTTCCGAGCGGTACTTTCTAGAGCGTCCTAGCTGAACGTAGGGGCCGCGACGCGTAGGACAGAATGCGGCCAGAAGCTGCCGCTCGACCGCGTGGTCCAGTTCGCTCGGAAGCAGACAGTCGGTGCGCTTGCACATCATCCATTTCACTGAAATAAGACATGCCCGATCGTGACGATACATGGCCCTTCGAGGACGCGCCGAACCTCGCTTGCTTCACCGTGAGGTCCATCATGAATGGGACTGCGCCAATCCTCTACGTCTCCCACGACGATGACGATGGCGCTTGGCAGATGCTCACGAGCGACGTCGCCGATATGTCCCAAGCGATGATCGTGGCGCTTGTGCAGTTGATAGAGCGCGACCGCACGCTGATTGAACTGGCGGACATGCCACTCGGGTGGTCTGCTTCGCGTGAGGATGCGAACTCGCCATGGATACGAGCTAAGTCAGAATCAGCGGTCGACTGAAGCAACGGCATTCGGCCAATACCGGCCGTTCGCGGGCCAAGGCAGAATTCGCCTGCAAGCTGACATTCGAAGCGAGCATTCGACCTTGTGAAGCACACCACTTACTTCCAGATTGAGCCATCGGCAGTTGCGCTGGCCACGTTCCCATCGGTCCTCGCGGCGGAAGAGGCGGACATACTTCTGCAGCCGGTGCTGACAAGCAGGAGCTGGTCCGACAGGTCGGCGTGGCGCCAAGAGGCGGTCGCTATGGCCGTGAAACTGCTCTACCTTGCGCGCGTCCGTGAGTACGAGTTCCTGTCCTCTTCTTCCGACGCCCGCCGGGTTCTCGGTTCCGACGGCATCACCGTTCAGGTGTTTGACCGCTGGTGGATTCTTCGCGAGATGCCGTGGGAGGAGCCGTCCGAGCATTGGGAAGACTACTTGGCCGCGGTCTCGGAACACGTTGAGGCGACAGGCGACCTTGCCGTCGACGATATGCTCCGCGTCATCTCGGAGCGCCAGGCGTCCGCGCGGCCGTCTTAAAGCGGCCAACACCAGTCATTCACTGTCAGCTACCGACGAAGATGAGCCGTGTGACCATTTCGACAGCGCCGTGCGATGCGTCCGCCTCGCTGGTGAGAGCCGTTCGTCGCATTACGAATCTCGGTATTCTCGAAGTGCGTGACCGTCTTTCCAACGGGGATCCCGTATTCGACCAGGAGCTTTTTGGCAACCGAACAGAAGACGTCTTTGCAAAAGCACGGGCGCTGCTTTCGGCCCTGGAGCAGGGCGGGCATCAACCTCTTGTCAGGGAGGCTGGTAGGCCAATCACGCCGCAGACCTTGCGAAACATCTTCCAAGCGTCAGACGAGGAGGCCCAGGAGCTTCGTCGGCTCGATGACTTGGGGCATGCGTAGGCGAAGGCAGAATTCGGCCAGCACCGGACCTTGCTTCCTCCCTTCCCCTGAATCAGAAATATGACCGGCAAGACTCTCCAAGACACCATCGATGCGGCATGCGCCCATCTGGAAAAGACGGCGACGGACATGGGGGCAAAGCTTTCGTTCGACCTCGGCTCCGTGGGTGTGCTCGAAGAAATCCTGACCGCTCTGAAGGAAATTGGAGCCGACCAGTCCGCCCTCAACGGCGCTGGCTTTCTCGTCGGAGCCTACTTGGGTGAAATCCTTCGACGTGAACTCAAAGGAGAGTGGGTCGCCGGGACAGATGGCGATGGATTTGCTGTGACGGCTGGTGATACGAACATCTTTCCCGTTGCTCGGGCACGGAAGTTCATCGTTGCCCCCGACGCAAACAGCCTCGTATTCTTCGCCGAGGTGTTTGTGTCGCAGGTAGGGACCGTCCGCCCCTAGGGCCGCATGCGGCCAAGAGCGGAAGTTCGAATTGCCGCGAAATTTAAGGATCAGACAGGTGCGCCCGCAGGCAGCGTGAATGAGCCACATGGGCTCTCAAACGCACGGAATCCCCGGTGAGACGAGACTGCGAGCGCAACGGGCCAAACACGCACATCTGCCGACAAGCCAATTTACTACTTGATCAGACGTTCCCTAGCGATACTTGACCGGATACTTCTTGAATTGCCGGGGAGACAAGTAGGCTCTATGAACTACTTCGGCGAGCCGCGCAGGGAGGTGGTTGCGAACGCAGGTCATTGACCACTGACATATGCCGCGACGATGATCCGAGGCGTTACGAATGCCTCGACAAGAATGAAGGCCACCATGCAATTCAGAGGGAGTCTTTACGCGTTCATGTCCGCAGTCTGCGGCGCGCTTCTCATTGCACTGACAGCCTGCGGCGGCGGAGGTGGAGGCGGCGGTGCCGCTTTGCCGACACTGCCCGTAATGGGTGCGCCCCCCACCACCACGCCACCGGCTGCTGGCCGAACGGAAACCGCGAGCATCAGCTCTGCAAAAACCGGCGCAACCTACGAGCTGCAGATATACCTGCCGCCCTCATACAGCGGCAGCTCTGCGGCGTTCCCCGTTATCTACGCGCTGGACGGCGATGCGCTTTATGCACCGGTCTCGCGCTTCTATAACCTGAAGGAAATACTCGAACGCCGCCGCGTCGAAGCCATCCTCATCGGGATAGGCGGCACCATACGCAGGAGCACCGACTACACCATTCCCGGGGCGCTTCCCTATCATGAGTTTCTCAAGTCGGAGCTGGTGCCGTTCATCGAATCCAAATACCGTTCCGACCCGAGCAAGCGCATCCTCACAGGGCTTTCGCTCAGCGGCAGCATGACGGGCCATGCGCTGTTTCTCGAAGGTGCGAGCGGCACGCTCACTTTCTCGCATTTCCTTTCTTTTGAGGGCTCCTATGGTTTTCAGAAGGACGATACGAACAACCTTGAGCAGAAGATGTACGACACCCAGAAAGGCAAGGCCATCAACGCCACGTTGATCCTCGCGCGATGCGGTGACCCTGTGGGCTGCAACTATGTGTCGGTAGGCGAGATGTATGAAAAGCTGCTGCAGCGCGGTTACCCCGGCTTAACGCTGATGGAAAAAACATATTCAACGAACCACGTCGGGACGGATCTGCCGGCTTTTGAAGATGCGATTTCGATGATCTTCAAATAGGCCGCAGCCCAGCTGATTCCGAACTCACCCAGCAAACGTCTGACCAGCCGCTGCTGTCTGTGCCAGCGGCTTGTATGCTGGAGGTACTCGCGGTCTTCCAGATCCGTCACCAGTCGCCCCCAAAAGGAGTTCCTCGCCCCTGACCTGGTCACTGTTCGACCGCTTTGACAAGAGGTGCCCACGGACTTTCACGAACTGCGCCAACTCGGCAATTCGCTGTGGAGCGCGAACGGCAAGGTGAAGACCATGGGGCACTCCATGGTCGCTGAGTTCGCAAGTCCCCAAGCCGCAAAGGATGCCCACGCGCTCGAGCAGGCGCTACTCCCGAAGGCTGCGTGACGAATGGATTCGCAGCCCCGTCAGATTCATTGCCGGACGACTGCTTTGCGCCGGAGCAAAAGACGGCTTCGGGCCCAGAGGCGTCCTTCAATATCGCCGATACCGGACGTTCAGCGCCTGACGAAAGGAAGCGGCCATTTGCTCAATCCTTCCTCGCCATACTCACGTAGCTGGTTGTCTGAGTGACGGGCCAAGTGCTCAAGGACTTCACGAGATTCGAGCGTTCCGATTCGAGCGAGCGCATACGCGCACTTGCGCTGAAACGCGTGAAGATTGCCCCACTGCTCTAGGTATGGAAAAGGGGCTGAAACGGCTTTGACGATTGCCGGGATAGCAGAAGGATTGCCGAGAAGCCCAAGGTCAAACACGATGTCTTCGTGGCGCTCGTGTCCATCCAAGCTGAGCAGTTCAATCAAAAGGGGCAGCCGAGACTCGTCGTCCGGCAGGGCATCCAGTGCTGCACACAGTGCGGCGACGTCTTTTGGTTCGTTCATAAATGCACCTGAATGCCTGGTTGTGGCCGATGTACCCATTCGCGAGAGCGCATCGAACGCCGGCAACCAATCTGAAGCGGGCATTGAACGCAGTCATGCCAATGTCGACCGCGGCCGACGCCGGCCCTTCGGAGTTCTGCTTGTTCAGCGCCCGTCTCTCGCGAAAGCTCAGTGGTGCGCCCGCGCATGTCCACCTGCAATCCGCCGCAGCGGTCGAACCGCCAACGCCACAGCCGCGCTCGTGCGCAGGGCACCGGGTGCTCCCCGCAGCGAAATAAAGGAGGAGCCCGAAGGGCGGGGGATATTCGCGGAGGGGAGTACCCGGTGGCCTGTGCACGCACTCCGAACAACGGCGGCGCAAAGAGCAAGAGCAAAAAGAATCAGCGCAGCGCTTCGACCAGATCGAGAACCATCCGGTCCGGCCCGAACTTCTCGACACCCCGGGTCAGCAACGCATCGACAGCCTGCGCAATGCCATGGCTGGAAGACGACTGCTCCGCCATGTCGTTGTAGTACCCCAGGTCCTTCTTGGCATTGGCCATCGAGAACTTCAACGAGTCGGTGCTGCCCGTCAGCAGCTTGGGCTTGACGCGTTCCAGCGCCACGCCGTTGCCGCCGCCCTTGGCGAGCACGTCCACGAACACATCCGGCGCCACGCCCGCGCGCTGCGCACAGGCAGCCGCTTCGCACAGCAGCGCGACCGTGCCGAGCGACACGAAGTTGTGCAGCAGCTTCATCGCATGACCGGCACCGATGCCGCCCACGTGCGTGACGTTCTCGGCAAAGCAGCGCAGCAGCGGCAGGCACGAAGCCAGCACCTCGGCGTCGCCACCCACCAGCAGGTTCAGCCGGCCCTCGGCGGCTTCCTTCGCGGTGCGGGTCATCGGCGCATCGATGAACCTGCCGCCCTTGGCGCTCACCGCTTCCGCCACCTTGGCGGTGGAGGCGGGCACGGCCGTCGAACAGTCGATCACCACCGTGCCGGGGCGCAGGGCAGTCAATGCACCCTTGTCGCCGAGCATCACCGCCTCGACCTGCGGCGTGCCGGTGACGCAGAGGATCAGCACGTCGACCTGCGCGGCCAGGGCGGCCACGTCCTTCACCGACGTGGCGCCGGCCTTCAGCAGGCCGTCGATCGGCTGGTTGCCCGCGTGTTCCAGCACCGTCAACTGGTGGCCGTGCTTGACGATGTTGCTCGCGATGCCGTGGCCCATCAGGCCGACGCCGACGAGGCCGACTTTGCGTGGGGCTTGCTGTTCAGTGGTGGTCATGAATTGTTCATCCGTGCTTGATGGCGATGGTCTTGAGGGTCGTGAATCCGAGCAGGGCCTCGAAGCCCTTCTCGCGGCCGAAGCCGCTGGATTTCACGCCGCCGAAAGGCAGTTCTACACCACCCGCCGCACCGTAATTGTTCACGAAGACCTGCCCGCAATGCAGCTTGTGCGCCATGCGCAGCTGGCGCGCGCCGTCGCGTGTCCACACGCCGGCCACCAGGCCGAAGTCCGTGCCGTTGGCCAGGCGCACCGCCTCGGCCTCGTCGGCGAAGGGTGTCACGGCCAGCACCGGGCCGAAGACCTCGCGCTGCGCGATGTCGCTGTCGTGCGGCACGTCGCGGAACAGCACGGCCTCCTGGTAGAAGCCCGTGGCCGATGCGTTGGGCGACACCGTGCCGCGCGCCGCCACCTTCAGGCCGCTGGCCTCGGCGGTCGAGACCATGTCGCGCACCTGGCGAAACTGTTTCTCGTTGATGAGTGGACCCATGTCCAGGTCTTCCGCGGGCGTTCCCGCGCGAACGGCCGTGAAACGCTTCGCGAGGCGCTGCACCACCTCTTCGTACACCGATTGCTCCACCAGCACGCGGCTGCCCGCCGAGCAGGTCTGGCCGGCGTTCTGGATGATGGCGTTGAGCAGCACCGGTTCGGCCGCGTCGAGGTCGGCATCGGCGAACACGATCTGCGGCGACTTGCCGCCCAGCTCCAGCGTCACCGGGCAATGGCGCTCGGCCGCGGCCAGGCCCACGCTGCGGCCGGTCATCGTCGAGCCGGTGAACGAGATGTGGTCGATGCCCGGGTGCGCGCACAGCGCCGCGCCGGCTTCCTTGCCGTAGCCCGTCACCACGTTGAGCGCCCCGGCCGGAAAGCCCACCTCGGTCGCGATCTCGGCCAGGCGCAGCAGCGACAGGCTCGCGTCTTCTGCCGGCTTCACCACGCAGGCGTTGCCGGCCGCGAGCGATGCGCCCACGCTGCGGCCCGCGATCTGCATCGGGTAGTTCCAGGGAATGATGTGCCCCGTCACGCCATGCGGGATGCGCACGGTCAGCACGGTGTAGCCGCGCTCGTAGGGCAGGGTGTCGCCATGCAGCTTGTCGCAGGCGCCGGCGTAGTACTCGAAGTAGCGGGCCAGCGCGGTCGCGTCGTTGCGCGCCACGCGCAGCGCCTTGCCGGTGTCGCGCGCCTCCAGCTGGGCCAGCTCCTCGTGGTGTTCCAAGACGGCGGCACCGAGCTTGGCGAGCAGGCGGCCGCGCTGCAGCGCGGTCATGCCGCCCCAGGGGCCGTCGAAGTTCTCGCCCATGGCCTGGCGCGCGGCGCGCACGGCGGTGTCGACGTCGGCAGCCGTGCCGCGTGCGATCTCGCCGAATTTCTGGCCGTCGCTCGGGTCGATCACGTCGATGGTGGCGTTGCCTTCGGACGGTACGTGGCGGCCGTCGATGTAGTGGGTGGCGTTCATGAGGTTGTCTCCTTGCGGCCGATCACTTCGGTTCGGGCCAGGGGTGTTGGGCTTCGCGGATCTGTTCGAAGGCGCGGCTGAATTGCAGCACGCCCAGGTCGTCGAAGCGGCGCCCGGCGATCTGCAGGCCAATCGGCATGCCTTGCAGGCCCTCGCCCGAATAGCCGCAGTTGATCGAGGCAGCGGGCTGCTCCGACATGTTGTAGGGCACCGTGAAGCCGATGTGCTCCAACGGCAGCATCGGGTCGTTGGTCGGCGAGGCGTGTTCCGCGGGCGCGGGCATGTTGGGCGACACGGGCGAGATCACGAAGTCGTAGGCCTTGGTAGCGGCGACGGTGGCCGCGCGCGTGGCGACGAACTGGCTGTAGGCGTCGAAGATGTGCGCGCCCGAGAAGCCGGCCGCGCTCTCGGCCCACTCGCGGATGTACGGCAGGATCTTCGCGCGCTTTTCCGCGGTCATCGCCTGCATGTCGATGCACGAGCGCATGCGCCAGAAGTGGTCCATGCCCTGCAGCATCTTCGGTGTCATGAAGGCACCGATTTCCTCCACATGCGCGCCGGCCGCCTCGATGCGCTTCGCGGCGCGGCGCACGGCCTCGGCAATCTGCGGATCGAGCGGCAGGCCGCAACCCGCGTCCATGTGCAGCGCCACGCGCTTGCCCTTGAGGAACGACGGGTCGACCTCGAAGGCCGCCCAGTCGATCGCGGGCGCGGGCAGCTCCGAGTAGTCGCGATCGTCGGGCTGCGCGATCGACGCCATCATCAGCGCCGAGTCGGCCACCGTGCGCGTCATCGGCCCGGCGCAGCGGCCCATGTAGGGCGTGCTCAGTGGAATGCGGCCGAAGCTGGGCTTGAGCGTGTAGATGCCGCACCAGCTCGCAGGCAGGCGCAGCGAGCCGCCGATGTCGGTACCCACGTGCAGCGGGCCGTAACCCGCAGCGGCCGCCGCGCCCGCACCCGCGCTGGAACCGCCGGGCGTGCGCGACAGGTCCCACGGGTTGCGCGAGAGCTCATGAAAGCTCGACAGGCCCGACGACAGCATGCCCAGGTCGGGCATGGTGGTCTTGGCGACCAGTACCGTGCCGTCTTCCTTCAGGCGGGCGGCGGGTGGCGAGTCTTGCAGCATCGGCACGAGGTCGTAGGCTGCGGTGCCCAGCGGCATCGGGTCGCCTGCGGTCGCGAGGTTGTCCTTGATGGTCACGGGCACGCCGTCCAGCGTGCCGCGCGGCTGGCCGGCCAGCCAGCGCGCTTCGGAGGCGCGCGCCTGTTCGAGCGCCAGTTCGGGGCGGAACAGCCATGTGGCATGCAGCTCGGGCTCGTACGCGGCGATGCGCGCGTTGACCGAGCGTGCCACTTCGACCGGCGAGAGTTCCTTGGCGGCGTAAGCCGCGTGCAGCTCCTGCACGCTCAGGGAATACAAGGGCTTGGTCGTCATCGCATCAGCCCCACGAGATCGCGGCCAGGTCGTTCACCACGATCGGCATGCTCGGCCACAGGCCCTTCACTTCCTTGCGCGCGATGGTCGGGAACACCGCCTGGTACAGGAAGCCATTGACCGCGTCCGTGGCCAGCTCGCGCTGCGCCTCGGCCAGCAGTTCGGCGCGGCGCTTCTTGTTCTCTTCGTTCTGGATGGTGGCGAACAGGTCGCGGAACTTCTTCGAGTCGTAGCCCCAGTAGTAGTCGGGCTCGGTGTACTTCACGAGGTCGAAGGGCTCCACGTGGGCGACCATCGTCAGGTCGAAGTCGTGCGCGCCGCCGAAGGTGCCGCTGAGCCACTGGGCCCATTCGACGTTCTGGATCTTCACGTGGATGCCGATCTGCGCCAGCTGCGCCGCGATCACCTCGCCGCCTTGCCGCGCATACGAAGGCGGCGGCAGCTGCAGGCGCAGTTCGAGCGGTGTCTTCACGCCGGCCTCGCCCAGCAGTTTCTTCGCCTTCTCTACGTCGTAGGGGTTCAACGCGGTGGTGTCGATGAAGCCCGGCGCGCCCAGTGCGTAGTGGCTGCCGATGGGCTTGCCGAAGCCATCTGCCGCGCCCTGAACGATCGCGTTGCGGTCGATGGCCGCCAGGATGGCGCGGCGCACTCGCACGTCGTCCAGCGGCTTCTTGCGGTTGTTGATGGTGAGGATCACCTTGCCGCGCGTGCCGACCTCGATCACCTGGAAGCGCGGGTTACCCTTGAACTGGCTCACCGAGCGCGTGCCCGCGCGCGGGAAGATGTCGATGTCGTTGGCCATCAGCGCGGCGGTCTGCGCGGCGGTGTCCGACATGAAGCGGAAAACGAACTTCTCGGTCTTCGCGAGGTTAGGGTCGCGGTACGTTGGCGACTTCACCAGTGTGCACGAGGCGCCGCGCTGCCAGGCGCTCAGCTTGTACGGGCCGGTGCCCACCGGCGCGGTGGCGTTGGTCTCGGCGCTCTTGGGCTCCACGATGCAGGCGGTCGACTGGCCGAGCATGAAGGGCAGGTCGGGATTGGGCAGCGTGCTGTTCACGCCGACCATGTAATCGTCGAGCACCACGGTGCCGATCTCGCTGAAGAAGCGTTTGTCCTTGTTGGTGCTCTTGGCGCCGCCCGCGCGGTCGAACGAGAACTTCACGACCGATGCGTTGAAGGGCTGGCCGTTCTCGAAGCGCACACCCTTGCGCAGCTTGAAGACGAAGGTCTTCATGTCGGGTGACGAGGTCCAGCTCTCGGCCAGCATCGGCGTGACCGAGCCGTCGGCGTTCACCTTGGTGAGCGTCTCGAAGATGTTGTACTGCGTGATCTCCGCGATGGCCGATGCGGCGCCGGTCGTCGGGTCCAGGCCCGGCGGTTCGAGCGGCATGCCGATCGTCAGCGTGTTCTTGCCGGCCTGCGCACGCGCCTGGGGCAGGAAGACACCCGGGATTGCCGCGGCCATGGCGGAAGTCATGAGTGTGCGTCGCTTCAACATTCGGTAGTTCCTGGAGGTGAGGGTGATGGAAAGAAAGAACGACCGCCCGGCTAGCGGGACGGCGTGTGCAGAACGGCGGAAAGCAGGGTGCGCGTGTACTCGTGCTGCGCGTGCCGGAACAGGTCGGCCGGGCGGCCGCGCTCCACGATGCGACCCTTGAAGACCACGCACACTTCATCGCACAGGTGGTTGACCACCGCGAGGTCGTGGCTGATGAGCAGGTAGCTGATGCCGAACTGCTGCTGCAGGTCCTGCATGAGGTTGAGCACCTGGGCCTGCACCGACACGTCGAGCGCGCTC
>Ga0182007_10001677_pt1 | contig 11744 bp, 9 predicted proteins | sample Sormic07211113_1_FD_123023 | JGI IMG/M metagenome (GOLD analysis project Ga0182007, IMG submission 123023) | Rhizosphere microbial communities from Sorghum bicolor, Mead, Nebraska, USA - 072115-113_1 MetaG | ecosystem: Host-associated > Plants > Roots > Rhizosphere | place: USA: Nebraska... | reverse complement strand
CCTGGCGCGAGCCGGTGAAGCCTACCGCCTGTATCGCCGGATGTTGCACCAGTTCGATGCCGAGGTCGTTGCCGATGCCGGTCAACAGTGAAAATACGCCTTCCGGAAAGCCCGCTGCCGATACTGCTTTCTGCAGTGCCCGCCCGACCAGCTCGGAGGTGCCGGGATGGGCAGGATGGGCTTTCGCCACAACCGGGCAACCCGCCGCCAACGCCGCAGCGGTATCGCCGCCGGCGACTGAGAACGCCAAAGGAAAATTACTGGCGCCGAACACCGCTACCGGCCCCAACGCAATCATGCGCAGGCGTAAATCGACGCGCGGAAAAGGTTGGCGATCCGGCATTGCCGGGTCGATCCGCGCATCCTGCCATGAGCCCTCGCGCAGCACTTCGGCAAACAATCTAAGCTGGCCCGCGGTGCGACCGCGTTCGCCTTCCAGCCTGGCGCGCGGCAAGCCGCTTTCACTCATCGCACGCTCTATCAGCTGATCGCCGAGAGCCAGGATATTTTCAGCGATGCTTTCCAGGAAGCGGGCGCGCGTCTCTGGATCGGTATTCCGATAAGGATCGAAAGCGAGCCGAGCCAATTCGCAAGCGCAGTCGACTTCGGCTTTACCTGCGGTACGGAAAGCTGGTTGCAGTTCGCTGGCGGTGGCGGGATTGAATGCAAAAAAGGCGGCTCCTCCGCCTTTGACATGAGAAGCGCCGATTAGCGATTCACCTGTGATGTCCATGTTTTTCCTAACAATAATATAGCTGCAGTTATATAGCTGCAGTTCAGAAATTCCGAATCACAGCGGGCGAATCTGCGGTGTCGCCAAAGTCTCGACTGCGAGCCGATTGCGCAATGGCGGTCCGAACGCAGCCACGTCGATCTCGAATGTTTCACCGGGTGCGACCTGGATGCCGTCCGAGCAACTCAAGGTCGCGGTGCCGAAAAAATGGATATGCACATCGCCAGGGCGACGGAACAGCGGGTATTTGAAGTGGTGATACTCCAGGTTGGCAACCGTATGCGACATGTTATCTTCGCCGCTGACAAACGGCTTTTCCCAACGCACCTGGCCGTTGACGCCGCGAATACGCGACATGCCTTCCACATGCGGCGGCAAATCGCCTAGCAGCAAAGCCGGGCCGACAGCGCACACCCGTAGTTTGGAGTGCGCCAGATACAGATAGTTCTGACGTTCGGTGACATGATCGGAAAACTCGTTGCCAATCGTAAAACCGAGCCGGCATGGCGTACCGTCGGCGGCAATCACATACAGCGCGGCAATCTCGGGCTCTTCACCGCCATCCAGCGCAAATTGCGGCATCGTCAAGGGCTGCTCGCCGGCGCAGACGATACTGCCGTCGCCCTTGTAAAACCATTCCGGCTGCACTCCGGTCTGACCGGGCCGGGGCTTGCCGCCTTCCAGACCCATGCGAAACATTTTCATGCTATCGGTCAGGGTATCGACATCGCTGATTTTCTTGTGCATGGCGTCGCGGCCGTCGGCACTGCCGAGATGGGTAAGGCCGGTGCCGGTGACGTAGCAATGAGCGCTGTCGCTGTGATCCAGCGGGGGTAGCAAGCGGCCGGCCTTCGCAACTTCAGCATAATCCAGAACGACAGTTCCCAGTCCCGCGCTAGCCAGGCTTTGCAACGAACTGTTGGCAGCAATCGCTGCTTGCGCCAGCTCGTAGGTTGAAGTGTAGCCTTCCACTACATGGATTTTCCGGCCTTCATCTTCCAGTACCCCGATCCGACGCTGTCCGTCGGCTTGCTTGAATTGAACCAACAACATGTGTTTCTCCGGTTTTGCAGGGTGGGCACGCTTTTGTGCCCACCCTGCGATTGCAATTAGTGAGAATGTTTTGGCACTGCCGAACCACGGCAACCAACCAGGAAATCGAAATCGCAGCCTTCGTCGGCTTGCAATACCCGGTCGATATACAAGCGCTGGTACCCGCTATGTGCGGTCACGGCTTCCGCGTTCACTATTGCTCTTGCTGTCTGGCGCTGCGCCATTTCGGCATCGCTGATATCCAGGTGCAAGCGTCCTGCTTCGCAATCCAGTTCGATCCAGTCGCCGTCCTGCACAATTCCCAGCGGTCCGCCGGCAGCAGCTTCCGGCGCCACGTGCAGGACCACGGTACCGTAAGCGGTACCGCTCATGCGGGCATCGGATATCCGCACCATGTCTTTGATGCCCTGCGCCAGCAGCTTCGGCGGCAAGCCCATGTTGCCGACCTCTGCCATGCCGGGGTAACCTTTCGGTCCGCAATTCTTCATCACCAGCACCGAGCTGGCATCGACATCCAGTTCCGGATCGTTGATACGTTCCTTGTAATGCGCAAAATCTTCGAACACTACCGCCTTGCCGCGATGCTTCATCAGTTCCGGCGAGGCGGCGGATGGCTTGAGTACCGCACCGCGCGGCGCCAGGTTGCCGCGCAAGATGCAGATGCCGCCATCGGCGATCAGGGGCTTGTCGATGACACGGATCACTTCGTCGTTGTAGATAGGCGCGTCCTGGTTATTCTCCCAGAGCGATTTGCCGTTCACCGTCAAGGCGTCCTTGTGCGGCAACAGCCCCGCTTCACCCAGGCGGCGCAGTACGCCGGGCAAACCGCCGGCGTAGTAAAACTCTTCCATCAGGAAACGGCCGGACGGCTGTAAATCAACCAGCGTCGGCGTGCCGCGCCCGATTTTTGTCCAATCTTCCAATTCAAGCGGGACGCCGATACGCGCAGCAATCGCTTTCAAATGAATCACGGCATTAGTCGAACCGCCGATGGCGGCGTTGACCCTGATCGCGTTTTCAAATGCAGCACGGGTCAAAATTTTCGACAGCCGCAAGTCTTCCCACACCATGTCGACAATCCGCATGCCCGACATGTGCGCCAGTACATAACGGCGCGCATCGACTGCCGGAATCGCAGCATTGTGCGGCAAGGAAGTACCCAGCGCCTCAGCCATGCAAGCCATGGTGGAAGCAGTGCCCATGGTGTTGCAGGTACCGGCCGAGCGCGACATGCCGGATTCGGCTGCCAGGAATTGATGCATGCTGATCTGGCCGCCTTTGACCGCCTCGCTCAGTTGCCAGACCGCAGTGCCGGAACCGAGATCCTTGCCTTCGTGCTTGCCGTTCAGCATCGGGCCGCCGGTGACTACAATCGCCGGGATATCGCAGCTGGCCGCGCCCATCAGCAGCGCCGGCGTGGTCTTGTCGCAGCCGACCAGCAGTACTACCGCGTCCATCGGATTACCGCGTATCGATTCCTCCACATCCATGCTGGCGAGATTACGGGTCAGCATGGCGGTTGGCCGCAAATTCGATTCGCCGTTGGAGAACACCGGGAACTCCACCGGGAATCCGCCTGCTTCATAAATGCCGCGTTTGACGTGTTCGGCAATCTTGCGGAAGTGCGCGTTGCATGGTGTCAGCTCGGACCAGGTATTGCAGATGCCGATGATCGGCTTGCCCTGAAACTCATGATCTGGAATTCCCTGGTTCTTCATCCAGCTGCGGTACATCATGCCGTTCTTGTCGTTGCTGCCAAACCATTCGGCGGACCGGAGCGGGCGTTTTTTATCGACAGTCATCTTTGGCTTCCTTTTGAATTGTCTGGGCGGCATCCTTCCGCACCGGGGCAGATGCCGCTATAAAAGTGAAATCTGGAAAATCGCCAGCTGCGGATAAATCATCCGCAGCGGCATTGCAGTGGTTCTATTTGTTCTTGTTGTAGACGTCGACAAATACTGCAGCCAGCAATACCAGGCCCTTGATCACCTGCTGATAATCGATACCGATGCCCATGATCGACATGCCGTTGTTCATCACGCCCATCACGAAAGCACCGATCACCGCGCCCATCACCTTGCCGACGCCGCCGGATGCAGAGGCGCCGCCGATGAAGCAAGCTGCAATGACATCCAGCTCAAAACCGGTACCGGCTTTAGGCGTAGCCGTATTGAGGCGAGCTGCAAAAATCAAACCCGCCAGCGCAGCCAGCATGCCCATGTTGATGAAGGTGTAAAACGATACCCGCGATGTCTTGATACCGGACAGCTTGGCAGCCTTCTCGTTACCGCCGACTGCATAAATGCGGCGTCCGATGGTGGTGCGGTTGGCGATAAAGGTGTACACCACCATCAGCAGGAACATGATGATCAGCACGTTCGGCATGCCTTTATAAGACGCCAGCAGGTAACTGAAAAAAATGATGACGGCGGCAAACACCGCGTTCTTCAAGATGAAGAATACATAAGGCTCGTCTTCCATGCCGTGCCTGGTTTGCTTGTTGCGGGCGCGGACCTTGACGAAAATCATGACGGCGGCGACTACGACGCCTACCAGCAACGAAGTGATGCGCAAATCGGCCGCACCGAAAATATCGGGGATGAAACCCGAGCTCAGCATCTGGAAATCGTCAGGGAACGGCCCTATCGATTGCCCTTGCAGCAGCGCCAGCGTCAATCCCTTGAACACCAGCATGCCGGCCAGGGTGACGATGAATGAAGGAATCTTGAAAAACGCCACCCAATATCCCTGTGCCGCGCCGATTACGCCGCCAGCCAGGATGCAAAGGATGCTGGCCAGTACGAAATTCATGTGCAGGTTGACAATCAGCACCGCCGCCAGCGCACCGATGAAACCGACCACCGATCCCACCGACAAGTCGATATGGCCGGCCACGATCACCATCAGCATACCCAGCGCCATGATGACGATGTAGCTGTTCTGCAGCACCAGGTTGGTCAGGTTCAGCGGCTCCATCAGGGTGCCGCTGGTCATATACTGGAAAAAAGCCATGATCGCGATCAGCGACATGAGCATGCCGTATTCGCGCATGTTGTTTTTCAGGAAGCCGCTGTATTCCTTTTGTCCGGCTGCGGGCTGGGGCCGGTTTTCGCTGGCTGCCGGCGCGATGATATCGTTCTTCATTTCAGTTCTCTCCGTTCTTCACATTCCGTACTATTGCGCGCATGATTTTTTCCTGGGATGCTTCCGCGGCCGTCAGTTCGCCGACAAATTTTCCCTCGTTCATGACATATATACGGTCGCACATGCCCAGCAGTTCCGGCATTTCCGATGAAATCATGATGATGCATTTCCCTTCCCTGGCCAGCTGGTCGATGATGGTATAGATCTCGTACTTGGCGCCGACGTCGATGCCGCGCGTCGGTTCATCCAGGATCAGCACATCGGGGTTGGAAAACAGCCATTTGCTAAGCACTACTTTCTGCTGGTTGCCGCCGGACAGGTTCAGCACTTTCTGGAATACGTTCGAGCAGCGGATCTTCAGCTGGCGCCGGTAATCGGCGGCTACCGAATACTCGCGCCCTTCGTCGATCACGCTCTTGTCGGCTACACCGTCAAGATTGGCCAGCGTAATATTTTTCTTGATGTCCTGGTCCAGGATCAGGCCGTAGCCTTTACGGTCTTCAGTGACATAGGCGATGCCGTTGTCGATGGCTTTTTGCACCGTGCCGACGTCGATTTCCTTACCGCGCAAAAACACCTTGCCGCTGATGCGCTGACCATAGGAACGACCAAAAATGCTCATCGCCAGTTCGGTTCGGCCGGCACCCATCAAGCCGGCGATACCGACGATTTCGCCTTTCCTGACATGGAAATCAACACCCTTGATGACCTGGCGTTCCGGATGTATCGGGTGATGTACTTGCCATTGCCTGACTTCGAAAATGGTCTCGCCGATATCCGGCGTGCGCTTGGGATAACGATCCGCCATTTCGCGTCCGACCATGTTCTGGATGATGCGGTCTTCGCTGATCACTTCTTTGTGGCAGTCCAGCGTATCGACCGTGGAACCGTCGCGCAGGATCGTGATCGAATCCGCGACTTTGGAAATTTCATTGAGTTTGTGCGAAATCAGGATCGAGGAAATGCCCTGCGCCTTGAGCTCCAGCAGCAAATCCAGCAAGGCGTCGCTATCGCTTTCATTCAGGCTGGCGGTGGGCTCGTCGAGGATCAGCAATTTAACCTGCTTCGATAGCGCCTTGGCGATTTCAATCAGTTGCTGCTTGCCGACTCCCAGGTTGGTGATCAGCGTGCTGGGCGATTCTTTCAGGCCCACTTTCGCCAGCAGTTCCTTGGTCTTGGCGTATGAAAGCTCCCAGTCGATCACGCCGTTCACGGCTTGCTCGTTGCCGAGGAAAATATTCTCTGTAATCGACAGCAGCGGCACCAGCGCCAGTTCCTGATGGATGATGATTATGCCGATTTCTTCACTGTCTGCGATGCCGTCGAACTGCCGCGCCTGCCCTTCGAAATGAATCTCGCCGGTGTAGGAACCGTGCGGATAGACACCGCTCAGCACTTTCATCAAGGTGGATTTTCCGGCGCCGTTTTCGCCGACCACGGCGTGGATTTCGCCGTTACGGACCGCCAGGTTGACATTGTCTAATGCTTTTACTCCCGGGAATGTCTTCCCGATCCCGCGCATTTCCAGGATGGTTTCCATCTGTTGTTACCTCGCTTACCTCAAACCTTCGCCAGCGCCTGACTCCGGGACCTTGCAATGCATTCGTGCACATTGCAAGGTCCGGCCAAACAAGACTCTTTATCGCTACGTATCACTACAAGGTGCTACGTATTGCCAGGTATTGCCACATCCCAGCCGACACTTATTTGATCTGGGCTTCGGTGTAATAGCCGCTGCCGACCAGCACTGGCTTCCAGTTGGAGACATCGACGCTGACTGGTTTCAACAGGTAGGAAGGCACGATCTTGACGCCATTGTTATAGGTCTTGGTATCGTTGATGGCAGGCGCTTTTCCGCTCAGCATGGCGTCAACCATGCCGACCGTGACCTTGGCCAGTTCACGCGTGTCCTTGAACACGGTCTGGCGCTGTTCGCCGCGCACGATGGATTTCACGGAAGGGACTTCGGCGTCCTGGCCGGTCACCACTGGCATCGGCGACTTCGGTGTGCCGTAGCCTACGCCTTTGAGCGACGACAGGATGCCGATGCTGATGCCGTCATACGGCGACAGCACTGCGTCCACATGGGCGTTGCCGTAGTAAGCACTAAGCAGGTTATCCATGCGCGCCTGGGCTACCGCGCCATCCCAGCGCAAGGTCGACACTTTGTCCATGCCGGTCTGCTTGCTACGCACTACCAGCTTGCCTTTATCGATATACGGCTGCAGTACCGACATCGCGCCGTTATAGAAGAAGAAGGCATTGTTATCGTCGGCCGAACCGCCGAACAATTCGATATTGAACGGACCCTTGCCGCCCTTCAGGTCCAGCGCTTTTTCGATATAGCCGGCTTGCAGGACACCGACCTGGAAATTGTCGAAGGTAGCGTAGTAGTCGACGTTCTTCGAGTTGCGGATCAGGCGATCGTAGGCAATGACCTTGACGCCTTTGTCGGCGGCTTTTTGCAGGGCATTCGACAATGTCGTGCCGTCAATCGCGGCGATCACCAAGACCTTCACGCCTTTGGTAATCATGTTTTCGATCTGCGCCAGCTGGTTCGGGATATCATCCTCGGCATACTGCAGATCGGTCTTGTAACCTTTTTCCTTGAATACCTTGACCATGTTGTCGCCGTCGGCAATCCAGCGCGCGGATGATTTAGTCGGCATGGAAATACCGATCGGCCCCTTCTCCTGCGCACCCGCCTGCGATACCAGGCCGAACACGCCAATCATCAATCCAACAATCGTCGTTTTAATCATTCTCACAGCTTGTCTCCTTTAGTTATTTTGATCTTGGGTCAGAACATTGTGAAGCGCTTGCTTTAATTGACTTAACTAATTAGTACTCATGTGGCCGGTTGCCGAATGTCTGGGGACTGCATATTACTCATATTGCAGACGTGCAACCATCAATATAGATCCAATATAGATCCTTTACCGCTGAATCTCCTCGTCATCTTACGAACATAAGTGATATCAAACAAATGAATTTTTTCGTGATTTCGATATCTTTTTCAATATCGAATTAGTGAAGGGAAAAATTCCACGGAAGCCTTTCCGCCATCAATCACAAGAGAATAAATACCGATGCCAGTGTAAAAACACTTGGCTAGTCTTGCTAATCACTTTTTTATCACAACCGATACCCATTTCGATATCAGTCGTTTGGAGGCGAGATGTTGTGCAAGGTGAATCCGGCTGACTTGGCGGATATTTCAGGACCAGCTGCGGCAGTATTGTTTGGCTGGCTGATCGTCGGCGGCGCGTTGATCAATGCGCGGGTGTTGCGCGTACTCGCCCGACGTGACTTGCGGACGGGGCAACGCAGCCCCGCCCGTACTGCTTACTATATATGACTACTTACTTGCCAATCTTTGCCACAATCAGAACTTGTGACGCAGGCCTACGCGCAATACGGTCTGGCTGCTGTCATCCGCTGGCGAGTTGGCGTATGCACCGTTGATCACACCTGGGTTGTTGACATCGTTAGCGCGCTGATTGCTGTACATCGCGTACACGTCAGTGCGTTTCGACAGGTAGTAATCCACCCCGAGGTTCAACTGAGTCGTCTTGCCTTTGGTCGGGCCCAGAGTTTTACGGCTGATATCGGCACGGTCGTAAATCACGCTTGCCAGCAGATGCAGGTTACCTGACAGTGCATAATCCACACCCAGGTCGAAGATATTGGCTTTGGTCGCGGTAGTGATATTAACCAGGCCGGTAGCTGCCAATGCAGTCGCCAACGGGCGTTTTGTTTGCGACCATGCGCCGTAGATCTTGGCCGGGCCGGCTTGGTAGCTGGCGCCGAGGGTGAAGGTTTTCAGGTCGGTGTCGCCAGCCTTGGCCGGCAGCGCATCGGCCGCCAGTTTGGTCTGGAAGTAACCCAGGCCGATACCGAACGGACCATTCGCATAGTTCGCGCCCAGGCCGAAAGCCTGACCGGCGGAGGTTTGACCTGCAACTTCGCCGAAACCGTAGAACAAGCTACCGTTGAAACCGCTGTAATTGGCGCTGTCGTAGCGGATCGAATTATTGGTACGGGTACCGGAAATGCGGTCCAGATTGTTGAAATGGCCGCCTTTGACGCCGTTACCGCCGAATGTCTGCACCGACGTATATTTGTTGCCGATATCTTCCAGATAATCGGTTTGACGACCGATGGTGACCGTACCGAAGCTGCCGGACAGGCCGACTACCGATTTGCGATCAAACAATGTGTTGGCAGTGGCCAGGGAGCCGTCGTCAGCGTTGAAACCGTTTTCCAGCTGGAAAATCGCTTTCAAGCCGCCGCCCAGATCTTCCGATCCCTTGAAGCCGATACGGGAAGTCGACAAATCGCCGGAATCGACGCTGAAACGGCTATTGTTTTTCGGGCCGACTTTGCTGGTGTACGTCAGGCTGGTATCAACCACGCCATAGATGGTGACGTTGGTTTGTGCTTGTGCATTAGCGCCGATCAGGCCGAGGGCGGCTAATGCGAATACGGTCTTTTTCATTTCTTCCCTTTGTTAATGTATAAACAATCCTATTTCGATGTCCTGCCTGAAGATTTTCACAACACGTGTTACAGGTGTTACTAATTGTTACAAGCTGAACGGCGTAGATATTACCTATCCACAAGAAAATTGCATTGATTTTTGATGTTTTATTGAAAAGAAATGAAAATTTAATGGATGTTGATGATTTATGTTGTTTTTTAACAGCCGTTTATGACATTTGTGACTTGGCATATGCGCTATTCAACTGAGCGTATAGTGAAAGGCATCGGCAGCACGCACTGATCGGGCATCGCCGAAAAGTATTTCATCCCAGCATCAACATCAATCGCTCAATCGCTCAATCAATTAAGCAATTAAGCAATTAAGCAATTGTTCGATACCAGTTTGTTGTTGCTCCATCTGACAAGAAGGGAAATGCCATGCTTAAAGCCGTTGGATATGCCGCGCAGACTGCGCAAACACCTCTTGCCCCGTTCAGTTTCGATCGCCGCCAGCCGGGGTCCCACGATGTCCAGATCGAGATACTGTTTTGCGGGGTATGCCATTCCGATTTGCATACCGTACGCAACGAGTGGCACAACACCGTATACCCGGCGCTGCCGGGGCATGAAATAGTCGGCCGGGTGACCAAGGTCGGAGCGCACGTCAAGCACTTCAAGGCAGGCGATCTGGCCGGCGTCGGCTGCATGGTCGACTCCTGCCAACACTGTCCGAGTTGCGCCGAAGGGCTGGAGCAGTATTGCGAAAATGGCTTCACCGGCACTTATAACGCTCCGGACAAGCATAATGGTGGCGTGACTTATGGCGGTTATGCCAACAATATCGTAGTCGACGAAAAATTTGTCTTGCGCATCTCAGACAAACTTGATCCGGCTGGCGCGGCGCCGCTGCTGTGTGCCGGCATCACCACTTATTCACCGTTGCGGCATTGGAAAGTTGGCAAAGGACATAAGGTCGGCATCGTCGGTTTGGGCGGACTGGGTCATATGGGCGTGAAGATCGCCCACGCGATGGGGGCGCATGTGGTGTTGTTTACTACGTCGCCGAACAAGATCGACGATGCGTTGCGCCTGGGTGCCGACGAAGTCGTGATTTCCAAGGATCCGAAGCAGATGGAGGCACACGCCAACAGTTTTGATTTCATCCTCAATACCGTGGCAGCTCCGCACAACCTGGATGCGTTCCTGAGTCTGCTGAAGCGCGACGGCGCCATGACGCTGGTAGGTGCGCCGGCCGAATCGCATCCGTCGCCCAACGTGTTCAACCTGATCATGAAGCGGCGCACCCTGGCCGGATCGCTGATCGGCGGCATCAAGGAAACCCAGGAAATGCTGGATTTCTGCGCAGAGCACGGGATCGTCTCGGATATCGAAATGATCGCCATCCAGGATATCAACCAGGCTTATGAGCGGATGTTGAAGAGCGATGTCAAATATCGCTTTGTGATTGATATGGCGTCATTGCAGCGCGACACGGCTGTCGGCTGACAAGAAAGGATGTAGGGTGGGCACAAAGGCGTACCCACCCTCCGGACAATCAGAAAGTCAGGGTCTTCACGCCGTCCGGCGTTCCCAGCAGACAAATGTCAGCGCCCTTTTCTGCAAACAGGCCGACCGTCACCACGCCGGTGATCTGGTTGATTTGCCGTTCCATTTCCACCGGATCGGTGATTCTCAGATCGACCATATCGATAATCACGCAACCATTGTCGGTAATCAGCGGCTTGCCATCCTTGAAGCGCAAACGCGGCTCGCCGCCCAGTTTGATCAGTTTGCGCGCCACCACCGCCTGCGCCATCGGGATCACTTCGACCGGCAGCGGGAACTTGCCAAGCACCTTGACCAGCTTGGAACCGTCGGCGATACAGATGAATTTCTCGGCTACCGAGGCAACGATCTTTTCGCGCGTCAGGGCTGCGCCGCCGCCTTTGATCATCGCGCCCTGCTCCGTGATTTCGTCGGCGCCGTCGATGTAGACCGGCATGGTCGCGACCTGGTTCAGGTCGTAGACTTCGATGTCGTGCGCCCGCAGACGCGCGGCAGTCGCTTCCGATGACGCCACGGCGCCCTTGATCCGGTGCTTGATCTTGGCCAGTTCGTCGATGAAGAAATTGGCGGTAGAGCCGGTGCCGACGCCGACAATCTGACCATCCACCACGTATTTGATTGCTTCGCGGGCAACAGCTTGTTTGAGTTCGTCCTGGGTCATGGCAGTCATGGCTTTGTCTTGAAAAAGAGGTAAAGACGCTATTTTAACCAAACGGCGGGACGAATTTGAAAAACAAAGCGGTCACTCATGCATCTACTCAAGCAT
>Ga0182007_10001675_pt1 | contig 11746 bp, 13 predicted proteins | sample Sormic07211113_1_FD_123023 | JGI IMG/M metagenome (GOLD analysis project Ga0182007, IMG submission 123023) | Rhizosphere microbial communities from Sorghum bicolor, Mead, Nebraska, USA - 072115-113_1 MetaG | ecosystem: Host-associated > Plants > Roots > Rhizosphere | place: USA: Nebraska... | reverse complement strand
GGCAGACTCCTGTCAGCCCGAGCAGCCGAGGGCGTCAAGCCAATTACCCTTGAACTGGGTGGCCACGGACCCGTGCTGGTATTTGAAGACGCAGACATTGAAAAAGCCGCTGTAGAGGGTGTCGCGAACCGGTTTCGCGGGACTGGCCAGGTATGTATCTCATCCACCCGTTTTCTGATTCAGCGTGGCGCATATCAGAGGTTTGTCGATCATTTTGTCGCTGCAACCAAAGCCCTGAGAATCGGTGATGGCCTGCATCCGCAGACTCAGGTCGGGCCGCTCGCCAACCCAAGGCAGCTGGCAAAGATGGAAGAGCTGATAGCCGATGCCGTCGAGAAAGGTGCACGAGTATTGGTCGGTGGCGAGGCCTTACCAGGTGAAGGCTTCTTCTTCCAGCCCACCGTTCTGGCAGATGTCCCCATGAACGCCCGCGTCATGCACGAAGAACCCTTCGGGCCCATCGCCGTGCTGATGCCTTTCGATGAGCTGACTGATGGTCTGAAAGAAGCCAACCGTTTGCCCTACGGGCTTTCAGCCTACGCGTTCACCTCCAGCGCTCGAACTGCAATTGACGTTGCTGACGGTTTGGAGGCCGGGATGATCGGGATCAACCAATACCGCATCGTCGCCACCGAGCTGCCTTTCGGCGGAATGAAAGAAAGCGGCCACGGCTCGGAAGGCGGCATTGAGGGCATTGAGCACTATCTCACCCACAAATTTATCAGCCAGGTTTAGGAAACTTTCCCATGTCCAATATCAATTTCAGCAGTCCTCGCGAAGCGGCCCGAGCGTTTACACCGAAACTGTCGCAATTCGTCGACTCAACTCTCTATCCGCAGATCTGGAGCGATCCCGCGTTGTCCCCCCGTGACCGCAGCCTGATCACAGTAGCCGCATTGATTGCCGGTGGTCACTCAGAAGAGTTGCCTGCGCACCTACGGCGGGCGGTGAGCAATGGGGTTACTCATGACGAAATTGCGGCGGCGATAACCCACCTGGCGTTTTACGTGGGTTTCCCTGGCGCCATCACAGCGTCTGCTATTGCTAATGCAACGTTTACCGAATCGGAGAAAAACTAATATGAAAGCCATCAATATCAGAGAATTCGGCACGGCGGACGTATTGGAACTCGCAGATGCTCCCACTCCTGAAGTACGCCCTACCGACCTGCTAGTGCGTGTCTATGCAGCGGGCGTGAACCGTGCGGATCTGACTCATCGAACCGGTGGATATGGCCATCCGAATTTCGGCGACTCGCTGATTATCGGGTTGGAAATCGCTGGTGAGGTGATTGAGAAAGGTAGCGCGGTTACGGGGTTCGAGGTGGGGGATCGAGTGATGGGCGTAGTCGGAGGCGGCGCCTATGCCGAACTGGCACGCATCGACTACCGCATGGCCATGCACATCCCTGCGCAGCTCGACTATGTCCACGCGGCGGCAATTCCCGAGGTCTTCGTTACTGCCCATGAAGCGATGATGCACCTGGCTCGGCTGAAATCCGGCGACTCAGTATTGATTCACGCTGCCGCTGGAGGCGTAGGATCTGCCGCAGTGCAATTGGCATACGCCACAGGTGCCACGGTGTATGCGACAACCGAGGCTAGCAAGTTATCGCGTGTGGAGCATTTGGGAGCCGATGTAGCTATTGACTACAAGACACAGGATTTCGCTGAAGCCATTGCCGATAAAACGAATGGCCGGGGTGTCGATGTCGTTATCGACTTTGTTGGCGAACCCTACTTCGCACGCAACGTCGCGTCTCTTGCTCACGGTGGCCGCATGGTCCAGGTCGGTATCCTCGGCGGTGGCGGCAAGGTGACTGTGGAGTTGGAGCACATCCTCTACCGTCACTTGCAAATCATCGGCACGGTCATGAAGTCCCGCACGCAGCCGGAGAAGCACGACATGATTAAGCGCTTCCGCGAGCATTGGCTTGATCGCTTCGATGGCGCTGGAAGCCTGGAGCCGGTCGTTGATAGCACTTTCCCGCTGTCACATGCTGCCGATGCCCATCGCCGGATGGAGTCGTCCGAGAACGTTGGGAAAATTATCTTGACGATGCGGCCAGAAGATTTGGTTTGAGTCGGGCCGTATCGTCAGCGGCGAATGGAGGAAATTGAATCGAGTATCGACCGTTACCTGACTGCACTCGATTCGCCGGATAAACAGGTCTCACTGACCGATCCAGGCCACGACAAGAGTCGGTTGGCGAATCATGACGCAGTCAAATCAAGTTTTGCGAGGAGCTTGTCGGCTGCGTCAGATCGCCCGAGGTGGCTTTTCTGTTCGTTGCCCGGCACTCCGCCGGGTTTCGCTTTTGCGCTGACTGCCTCTACATTCAATCCTGCAAATCGGGCTCTGGCACCTTGAAGCTTCTGGCGACAGTTCTACAAAGAACAGGGACGCGTCCAAGCCAATCTAGGCTATCTGGAATTTAAAAATCTGCCCGTTGATTTCGTACAGGCGGAGGTCTTTATCAGATAGGCATGGGGTCGGTAATCTGGATAGCCCATGACCTCGTTTTTCCATCTCGGATCAAAAAACGCCGAGATACTGCATCCAGTCAGGCAGTCCGCCATTGAGTGCCAAGTACGGGTTGAGAAAGCGGTAAGAAATGATCTACACGCTCGATCATTAACCCTCATTTTTTGGCATATTCACGATCGATCCATCCCATTAAGCTACCCCGCACGCATATCCTGGCAGGCAGTTCGGTAGCGCATCATGTTAGAAATCCGCAAGGCGGGCGATCGCGGAAGCACCCGTTTGCCTTGGCTCAAATCCCGCCATTCGTTCTCCTTCGGCGGCTACAAAAATCCGCAGGAAATGGGGTTCTCCGACCTTCGGGTCATCAATGACGACCGTGTGGCTCCGGGTAAAGGGTTCAGTCGGCATGGCCACCGCGATGTCGAGATCCTCACCTACGTGCTGCAAGGAACCCTGGCCCATCGGGATACCCTGGGGAACAGTGCGAAGATCAAGGTCGGTGAGTTTCAGCTCATCAGCGCCGGATCAGGCATCGAACATAGCGAGCTCAATGCATCGAGCACCCAGCCCGTCCACTTTTTGCAGATCTGGCTGACACCGCAGGCCTCCCGCACCAAGCCCAACTATCAGCAGAAGCAATTTTCAGTCGATCAGCATCGCGGGAAGCTCCAGCTGATTGCCTCAAAAGAGGGAGCCAGCGGCTCGCTGAGGGTGCGTCAGGATGCGAAGATCTACGTAGGCCGCTTTGGTGCCGGCGACTCGGTAACCTTGCCAATCAGCAGCCGGCGACAGGTCTATGTGCACGTGATTGATGGTCGGCTCCAAGTGAATGGCGTAAGGCTTGCGCAAGGTGACGGGCTAAAGCTGGCTGACGCCAGAAAGCTCGCGATTTCAGCTCCCGCCGACGCACAGGTGATGGTGTTCGACCTCCGCTCTGTGACAGAAAATTCATCTAAGCCCAAGACCGCTGGCCTGTGTGTCACGCGCGCGTGCGGCAGTCGAAAGCGATGAAACCGGTAAGTCCGTGTCCGGTACCGTAAGCATTTCGGCTTTCGCTCAACGACAGTTTCGCGGCGTCGGCGGTATGCTTCACCCTGAATAGCCAATGACCATCGTTTTTTGGGAATCTCGTGATGGCAATTGCCGTACCCCCTGACCTGGATAGCGCGGAACACCCGATCCAGCCCCTGGCCCGCACCTATCCCCGGGGCCTGGCAATCGAGCCTCACATGCATGATTGGGGGCAGCTGCTGTATGCAGAGAGCGGGCTCATGTGGGTCGACACGCCGAGCGCCGCACTGCTGGTACCGCCCCATCGCGCCGTCTGGATTCCTCCGCTTATCCATCATGGAGTTCGCGTGGTCTCCGACCTGGAAATGCGCAATATCTACCTGCGAGAAGAACTGGCTGTCCGAATCGGCAGCGAGCTTACGGTGGTGGAGGTCAGCCCATTATTGCGTGAATTGATCAGGCGTCGTGTCAGCGTGGGGGCAACACCTGATGAGATCTACCGAGATGCCCTGGATGGATTGCTGGTAATCGAGCTGCGGCAAGCACGCACCGCCTCCCTGCAAGTACCCATGCCCGCCAATGGCGATCGACGTTTGCGCAACCTATGCGAGAACATCCTGCGAACGCCCTCCCTGAGCATCTCGTTCGAACAGCATGCCCAAGCCATCGGTGCCAGCACACGGACACTGACCCGCCTGTTCAACCTGGAGCTGGGCCAGGGGTTTACCGAGTGGAGGCGACAGGTGCAACTCGCCTACGCGTCTGCCCGTCTGCTCGACGGTGCAGCCGTCAGCGCCATTGCCGACGAACTCGGCTTCAACTTGGGCAGCTTCAGCGAGATGTTCCGCCGCTCGGTAGGCGTTGTACCTTCCGTCTACGCCTCACGTCACCTGCAGAGATGAATCCAAACTGTCAGATACGCGTAAGTATCTGGCAGGCGCGGCAGGACGGACGACCTTAAGCTGGGACACATCATCCACTTGAGGTAACGCATCATGAAGGCTCTGCAGTTCACGGCTACCGGCAGTATCGATCACCTGAGCCTGGTCGATCTGCCTACCCCTACCCCGGCTACCGATGAGATTCTGGTTCGCGTCAAAGCTGCAGGCCTCAATCCGAGCGATGTGAAGAACGTCCTTGGGCGCTTCCCCTACACCACGCTGCCTCGCGTACCAGGTCGGGACTTTGCAGGCGTTGTTGAGCAAGGCCCTGCGGACATGATCGGTCAGGAAGTCTGGGGCACGGGCAAAGGCCCTGGTTTCCTGCGCGATGGCTCGCATGCCGAGTTCTTCACCCTGCCCGCAACCGGCGTGGCGTTGAAGCCCAAAAGCCTCTCGTTCGCCCAGGCAGCCGCCATCGGGGTGCCCTTCACGACCGCCTACGACGCTGTTGAGCGCACTGGCATCAAGCAAGGCACGTCGTTCCTGGTCATTGGTGCCAATGGCGCTGTCGGGACCGCTGCATTGGCCCTGGCGAAGATCCGCGGAGCACGCGTGCTGGCCGCCGTGCGCAGACCAGAACAAGCCGCTGCACTTGAAGCCAAGGGCTACCAGACCATCGTTCTCGACTCGGCGCAATCGCTGGGCGCTCAGGTCGCAGAGGTTTTCCCAGGCGGTGCCGAGGTAGTCTTCGACACCACCGGCTTCTGGCTCCCGGCGTCGGTGTCAGCACTCGCGAACTTCGGGCGTATCGCGATCATCGCGGCCCCTGTCGACGGCATGGTGAATTTCCCAGCATTGGCGCTGTACCGCAAGGGTGGCGTACTGGTGGGCGTCAATTCCCTGCTGTATGACACCACGCAATGCGCAGCCATGCTCAAGGACTTTGGCCATTACTTCGATGAAGGTGTGCTGCCTGCGCCAGAGGGTGTTCGCGAAGTGGCGCTGATCGATGGCATTGCCGAATACAAGGCTGTCGAGGGTGGCAACAGCGACAAGACCGTACTGATTCCCTGAAGGGGCGTGCTGGGTAACTCTAAACCCACCGGAGCATTTCCGGTGGGCGTTGATCATTCGAGGATCCTCACAGCATAGAACTGGGCTACGGGCGCACCAATGCTCAGCATCGCCTAGCGAGTGGCGCTTTGCTGCGCTACGCCTCCGGGTCTACGACGCGGTCATTGACGATGACGTCAACTTCGATATCGGGATATAGCGTCGTGAATTCCGCGAGCAAAGTGCCGAAATGGTTGATGGCAAATCCAGGCAGCATCTGCACCCGAAGCTTGCCGACGGGCTTGGCGCGCTGATCGCGCATCTGCTCGGTCAGGGAATTGAACCCTGCAACCATGTCCGCGCATTCGCGGTAGTAATTTTCACCAATCTCGGACAACCGGACATGGCGAGTACTGCGGTGAAACAGCGGAGCTTTGATGAACGCTTCCAGCTGCTGAATACGGTGCGTCACCACGGAGCGGGTCACACCAAGCTGCTGCGCAGCACGGGCGAAATTGCCGGTCTCAGCGACACGAACAAATGCCTCAATGCTCAGTAGGCGATCCATTGGACACCTCCATGCTTTTATTTTTATGAATGCAGCAACGCCAGCTAGACCGTCTACGAGTCTAGCTGACGTGGGAGTAACTCGGGCCAGTCAAGGCCCAAGGATTATTTCTTCACGGCTTCCAGCGAGACGGTGATGGTCACGTCGTCGCCTACGTAAGGCACATACTTGCTCGCGCCGAAGTCGCTACGCTTGACGACCACTTCTGCGTCAGCACCGATGGCGTCTTTCTTGAGCAGCGGGTGCGGCATGGCGACGTAGTTGGTGATCTTCAGGGTGACCGGCTTCGTCACGCCCTTGATGGTCAACTCGCCGTCCAGCGCGACAGGCTTGTCGCCTTCGAAGCGTACCTTGTCACCCTTGAAAGTGGCGGTTGGATACTTGGCGGTGTCCAGGAACTCAGGGCCCTGAATGTGGCCGTTGAACGCGTCGAAACCGGTGTCGACCGAGGTGGTGTCGATGGTGATGTCAACCTTGGCAGTTTTCGCAGCCTTGTCGATGATCACGGTACCGGTGGTCTTGTTGAACTTGCTCAGCTGAGTCGACATGCCGAAGTGGCTGTACGAGAAACGCTCGAAGGTGTGCGAGTTGTCGATGACGAAGGTTTCCGGTGCGGCCATGGCTGCAGTGGCAGATACTGAAGCGGCGCCAGCGATCAGCAAGGCAGTGGTCAGTTTGGTCAGGGATTTCACGGTGTAATTCCTCGAATTCGGTTGAGGTGGATTGTTGGGTATCATTTAGCGGCCGCGGTGATGCGCACCTTGACCTTGATGTCATTGGCGACGACGTCGAACGATGACCACTCGCCTTCCCCAATCGCATAATCGCCGCGCTTGAGGACAAAGGTGCCTTCGAAGACACCGGAGCTGCCTTGTTCTGTGAAAGTGGCCGGGGCGACGATGTCTTTGCTGACACCCTTGATGCTCAGCTTGCCGGCGACGTCGTAGTTGTTTCCGCCCTTGGGCGTCAGGCCAGTCAGTTCAAAATGGCCTTTGGGGAACGACGCGGTGTTGAACCAGGTCTTGCCGACCACCTCATCGTCGTTCTCAGGCGAACCGGTATCTACGCTGGCAAGGTCGACATCCAGACTCGCCTTCGCGTTTTCCGGTTTGGCAGGGTCAAATCTGACCTGGCCATCGATCTTCTTGAAGTGACCATCCATCGAGACGCCCATCTGTTCGTAGGCGAATTCGATGCTGCTCTTGTCCGGCTGGAACGTGTTGTATTCAACAGCCCATACGGAGGTTGTGCCTGCACTCAGAAGTGCAAAGGCAAGTGCAAGCGTTTTCATAGTGTTCTCTCAAAAGTGAACATTGAAACGAGGCAGCATCCGCTTAAGAATGTCGTCACGATCAATGATGTGATGTTTCAGTGCCGCTAGAACATGAACAGCCAGCAGAGCAATAAGGGTGATGTTCAACCACTGGTGAAGCGCTAACAGTTGATCACCCAGCACTTTGTCTCGGCTCACCAGATCGGGAAGTGGAAGTAAACCGAACCACACGGTTTGGAACCCCTTGGCCGAACTCATCATCCATCCCGAAGCCGGTATCGCAAACATCAGCGCATACAGGGCCAGGTGTCCCAAGTGAGCGGCTGCCCGCTGGGCTGCGGCCATGGTGGAAGGCAGTGCCGGTGCTTTATGGTTCAAGCGCCATAAGACGCGAATCAGAGCCAATACAAACACGCTGACACCCGCCCATTTATGCCACGAGTACAACTTCAACTTCGAAGGCGAAATAGGCAGGTCATGCATATAAAAGCCTAGGCCGATCAAACCGAATATCATTACGGCAATAGTCCAGTGCAAGGCTTTAGCGGTTTTCGTGTAGTGAGTGTTCACGGTATAGGCTCTCTTTACAGCTGGCTTTACAGCTGTCGATTTAGGAGCCACTCTACCGCCAATCATTGATGCTAAAAAGTATACAATATGGAAATATCTGTTCACTCCGGAGTAAACAATGAACCGCATTGAAGCCATGAATGTCTTTGCCCGAGTTGCCGAGCTCGGAAGTTTTTCCGCTGCGGCTTCGCAGCTCGGCATTGCGCGTTCCATGGTCACCCGTCAAGTTGCCAACCTTGAGAAATTCCTAGGTGCCAAGCTCCTGGTGCGCACGACGCGGCACGTCTCGCTGACGTCTGCGGGTCAGGCTTACTTGGAAAAATGTCGGGAGATTCTGTCATTACTGGAAGAGGCAGAATCTGGGGTCATGGAAGAGCGCCACACACCCAGTGGACGTCTGCGCATCAGCTTGCCACTGAGCTTCGGTCTGAGCACCTTGGTGCCGCTGCTAATGGACTTTCGACGTGAGTACCCGGACATCCGTCTCGCCCTGGACTTCAGCGATCGGACGGTCAACCTGGCGGAAGAAGGCATCGACCTCTCGATCCGGATCACGAGCTACCTCGATCCCATCCTGATCGTTCGCAAGCTCGGTGAGGCGCGCTTGCTCACCGTCGCCTCGCCCTCCTACCTGCTTAAGCACGGCGCCCCCGAGCACCCGGTCGACCTGAGCCGTCATGCGTGCCTGGGGTATTCCCCTCAAGTGAACAATCGTCCGTGGGCGTATTCCGTGGATGGCAAGCCAGAGCGGTTCTACCCCACCTTCGTCATGCAGGCGAACAATGGTGATGCCATGGCGCAGGCAGCGTTGAAAGGCCTGGGCATCACCCTGCTCCCAGACTTCATCGTCGCGCCACACATCCTGAAAGAGGACCTCAAGGTCGTACTTCAGGCCTTCGAGCCCTCGCCTTTAGGGATTTATGCGGTGCTGCCCAGCAACCGCTACGTCCCGCTGCGGGTGCGCGTTTTGCTGGAATACCTGTCGGAGCAGATTGGAAAAATCACCCCGGCGCTGAATGCCTCGGCTGGTTAAGATTGTTTAGCAAGAAGAGGAATGCTCTTAATCTTGGAAGCATCTACAGCGCGGCATGCCTGTCGCCCCTGGTAGCCACGCAGCAACCGAGAAGTGAAGTCTGCCAGAGCTTTGAAAAAGGAAGGTAGGCAGCGGCGTACTGATCGGACGCCGCCGAAGATTAAGCCATGATCGGTGTGGCCTGGTAAGCGACCAACTTCCAATGACCTTCGAGTTTGACCCAGACTGCAAGGCTCTTGTTGCGCAACGAACGAGCCTCACCGTTGATGATCATCTCAGCGTTCATTTCGCCGATGACGAGCACGGATTCGCCATACACGCGGATTTCGTCAATCGGGTGATCGATGGATTTGTACACGTAGTAGCCGCTGTGGCACTTCTTCAAGTAGCTCTCCACCGTGTCGACCGTACCGCTCGAATGCACATAGGCAAGCTCTGGGTGCGCCAGCGCCGCGAACTGATTGAAGTCACCATCAACGACCGCCTGAAACCGCTGTTTCTCCAAGCTGCGAATGATCTGCTCGGCGCCTGGTTCTTTCCCGTCCAGCATGTTGACGCTCCTCTTCTTTCGTGGGATCAACGGGCGCCGCGCACTGGGAGCATGCCCGCAAGTACTTCGTCCTTCTCGATAAAATGGTGCTTGAGCGCGACCAGGACATGACCACCAACCAATGCACCGCAAAGCCAGGCCGCATAGGTATGGATCCCTTTGGCCAGGTCGTACAGGCTCTGGTCTGGATCGACCAGCGGAGGCAGCACAAAGAGCCCTGCGACCAGGATCGGTTTGTCAGCAACCGAGCTCCAGTACCAACCCGAGACAGGAAGTGCCAGCAGCGCCACGGAGTACAGCAAGAGGTGCCCCACAAAGGCACCACGCTTCATCAGCGGACTCATGGTGTCAGGCAAAGCCGGCGCAGGATGAGTAAGACGCCAGGCAATCCGGCCAACCACCAGGAACAGCAGCGTGCTCGCCATTGCCTTGTGCAAGAACGTCAGCTCGTGATGAGCATTGAGTTCGTCACGCCAGTGCGTGGCCAGGATCCCTATGCACCAGGCGGCAACCCAGATCAACGCCATGCCCCAATGCAACCATTTTGCTGTCGCGGTGTAGCTTCCCACTTTGGCCATTACATACCCCTGTTTCGACTTTTTTTGGATGGCCAATTATTGGCCATGCCAGCCAATCAAAAAAATGGCGATTTTTCACTCAAACCAATTGATAAAATTGAACTGTTAGCCTGCTATCAATACAACATGCCTAGACAAGAAGCTTATTGATCGATTTACCTGATCTTTTTACGGTGTTTTTTAGTTAAATTCATGAAACTCAATCAGGGTACAGTCCGCAGTCTTCTGCTGGAGTCGCGTTGCCATGACCACCGCTCGCACCACCTCATCAAACCTCCTGTTGCTTGGCGCCGCGACTGCGCTCCCTCCCCTGTCCATCGACATGGCGTTGCCTGCCATCAGTTCGGTGGGCGCGGTCTTGGGCAGCACTTCAGCGCTGGCGGCACAAACAATCGGCCTCTTCATTTTGGGTTTCGTGCTGGGCCCGCTGCTGTTCGGCCCCCTCTCCGACCGCATCGGCAGGCGGCCCGTGATGCTCGGTGGCCTCGCAGTCTTTACCCTGGCCGGGATCGCCTGTGCTGTCGCGCAGAGCATCGAAATGCTGCTGATCGCGCGGGTTATCCAAGGCGCTGCCGCAGGCGCGGCAGCGGTAATGCCTGTTGCAATCGTGCGTGATGCTTACACTGGGCGTGAAGGCCGCGCTATGCAGAATGCCCTGGTGGCCATCAACAACGTTGCTCCTTTGGTCGCCCCTTTGATCGGGGCAGCCATTTTGCTCATCGGCAACTGGCGCGACATCTACGCTGCGTTGGCGCTTGCCGGGTTGATACTGATCTGGGCGGGACTGCGTCTGAAGGAATCACATCCGTCGTCGGCGCGCAGCAACCATCCTCTGCTCCCCGCCTACGCCAAGGTCTTGCGCAACAAGCGCTTCGCGATCGCTGCGCCCATCCTGGCCCTGAATTTTGCCGGCATGTTTGCCTACATCACCGCCTCGCCGCTGGTGTTCATGGAGGGTATGGCCATGAGCAGCCAAGGCTTTGCCGTCCTATTCGCGGTGACCGCGCTGGGTACGCTGATAGGCTCTTGGGTCAACACGCGGCTCATCAAGGCGGGCTGGAGCGAGTCCAAGGTGATTGGGGCCAGCCTGAGCATCAGCCTCCTCTGCAGCGCTGGACTGCTGCTCGCCAGTGTCGGCTCGGCCAACGTGATCGTGTTTGCCGCCTTGGTCGTGGCGAGCAACGTCTGCACCGGCCTGGTCATGCCGAACGCGACCCATGTGGCGCTGGACGAGCTGGGCCAGATCGCCGGCAGCGGCGCCGCGCTCCTGCGTGCCTTGCAAATGGCGGGTGGCGCTGCAGCCAGTTTCCTGGTGGGCCACTTCTACGATGGCCACTCGGCCAATGCAATGGCGGGTGTCATGGCGGGCAGTGCCTTGCTGGGCCTGGTCATTTTCGTACTGAGCTACCGGTGCCTCTCTCATCACCAGCCTCACGACCAGCACGCCTACTGAGCAAGCCTTAAAGGCGCGGCTCACAATGATCCGCGCTCCCGCTTACGGCTCCAAGCTTTGCTATGGCGGAAAGATAGCCACGGGTAGCACGATGCTTCCGCGCTGCCATGGTCACCAGGCGCGCCCCGAAGTCAGAAAACATCTTCTCGATTTGCGTATGCCCTGTGGCGATACCCCACTCAGAAAGTACACCTGGGCGTCAGGGGCAAAGAGTTCCAGGATGCTCCCTCCACCGGGACGAACACCGTCGTTATCGAAAGCCCTGAAGTACTCCAGGATGAGGGACTTG
>Ga0182007_10001673_pt1 | contig 11755 bp, 8 predicted proteins | sample Sormic07211113_1_FD_123023 | JGI IMG/M metagenome (GOLD analysis project Ga0182007, IMG submission 123023) | Rhizosphere microbial communities from Sorghum bicolor, Mead, Nebraska, USA - 072115-113_1 MetaG | ecosystem: Host-associated > Plants > Roots > Rhizosphere | place: USA: Nebraska... | reverse complement strand
CCGACTGTGTGAACACCAGCGAAACGGGATAGTTGCCATACAAGCCTCTTACGCTGAGCTGGTGTGTGCCAGAACCCACTCCAAAAAGGACAGACTGCCAGAAGCCATTAGTGCCCACGTAAACGCGGTCCTGAACGACGATCCCATTGAGCAATATCTGCACCATTGCACCGGGCGCGGCAACGCCATTCACGCTGATACCGGTCGTCCTTGTGTGCTGGTAGTCATACAGGCTCTGACCTCTTGCATTAAGCGCCAGTAATATGTGCGGTCTGACGGGAGCCGGTTCGGGTGCCAATACACTGAACGTCCACAGGTTCGAGGTTCGCCCTGTGGGTTGCTCCATAACGGTAAGTCGATAAAACGACGAGGCCGTTACTGTGACGGTGTAACTCCAGTTGCCGCTGTCGGGCACTTTGAATGAGTCGATGGGTTTCGGGACATTATCGTTTTGGAACAGTGTAAGTGTGCTATCCGGTTTACCCGTGCCGGACAACGTCACGCGATTGGTTTTGGTGCTGCCGCCGTTGGGAATCGAAGCGTTTGTATTGGCATCGATCGCTCTATTGATGAGCAGACTCCAGGTCTTGTTCAGGAGTGTTAACTCACGAACAGGGAAAAACGTGTCGACGCCACCCTTGTTGTTGAAGTTCGCAATCGAAAGCCCCATCACCTGACCGCCATCCTTGAACAGTTCAAGTTGCTGACGGTTGATGACTCCGCTCAACCCACTTGTCACATGATCGGCAGTAATCACGCCATCGAACAATATGATGGGATGATCGGCTCCCGCCGCATTGCTTCCACCCAAGGCCACGCGCATTCGGGTCCCTATGGCGATAAATAGCCAGCGCGCCAGACTCCAGCGCGCATCGCCTTGAAACGTGCTGAGGTCCAGCGTCTTGTGATCCGGCGCTTGTGCAATGCTGAGGCTCGGAAACACGATGGCTTCATCGGGTACAGCGGTGACTTCATAAGTGGTGACGCCGGAGTATTGGTCAGGTAGTTCGGGCTGGGACACACGATATCGAAGTTTCATGAAGTGACGCAGGTTGGCGGGCACTGTCGTCAGTGGCAATTCGATCAGTAGCGTACCGTTGGCGTTACCTGGCTGCGTGGCCACGACAGGGCTGCCCAAGCCGGCGCGGCCAATCACGATCAGAGCGATACGATGGGCGGCGGACATGCCTTTATAGGTGATTTCGACGGTCGTGCTTTTTTCGGTAAGCCGCGGATTGATTCGGTTGCCGGAGGACACCTCAACGAGCGTTGGAGGCGGGAGCTCCAGAGCTACATCCCCAACGCGTAACTCCAGTTCGGGCGCCGTCAGCGGCAGTGCTCGGTTACGTTCAATGTACCAGTCGATACGGATGACCTGGTGGTTCAGCGAGTCGATCAGTTCGAACGTCAATCTGAACTCAATGTCCTTACCGATGTGAGCGGCGGTAATGGGTAGCGAGTCGACCCAGACGAGTCTGTCGTCAGCGGTCCACACCTGAAGGTAAACCGTGTCGCCGACCTGGGTATGGGCCTTTGCCGGGCAAATGGCCGGAGTGCCGAAGGGAATATCCTTGGGATCGAGTACACCGTTTTCGTCCTTGCCGACATTGACGACATCCAAGGTGTCTTGGACGGGGCCGATGTGCAAAAGCAAAGCATGAGATTCCAGGGGGGCGAGGTGATTTTCCCCGGTTACGGTGTAAGTAGCCTTGAATGAGCCACTCAGGTACGTGTCAAAGTGCCTCGTGTCGATCTCGAACGGCACGATGATTCCCGCCCCTGGGATCACCATCGAACGAGTGACAAACCTCTCTTCTATTTGCAGGCGAGTGGTGCCACCTGCGCTCGTGCTCAGACAGGTCAACGTTACCTTATCGCCAATTTCAAGCCCCTTGATGTCCGGGCCGACATACACAACTGTCTCTGCAAGGTCTGGCGACAGTACGCCGCCATGGGCCTGGGGGGCTGTAGGGGCGGGCCCGCGATATTTTTCGCCGATCAGCTCGGGAGAGTACGGGTAGGACGGCGTGCGGATCTTCTCGCCTTTCTCGATTCTGATGCGTTCGTAACTCAGCGTTATGGTCGCAGGGGCGAGTTGCTTCACGACCGCATAGGGAACAGGGAACGTTACGCTGGGTGTCCTGTAGATCAGGGGACCAAAGAGACGTGAAAATTCGGTCCTGGGGTCATAAAGCTTGAGCTCCACGGTGTCCCCGGTGATGGCGTCCCCCCTTTTAACGGGCACGACAACTTCCATTGGATGGCCATCGAGAGTGTCGATGAACAACACGTCATCCACCGTTTCATTTACCCAGCACATGTCCAGATAGGTTTTATCCGGAACCAGCTCCCCGTCACCAATTTTTGAAGTGTGGCTGCTGTTGTGCACCTGATCGTGAATTCTGTAACTGACGAGCAATGGCTTGGCAGGCCCTATCAATTCAAGAACGGATGATGGGACAAAAATCGTGATGTCCTGATCAATCTCTTCGGGCTTGATCACGTAAGCGACGAGCTGATTGCCTACAGTCATCAAAACTGTGTCCCCCGGGCTCATGATCGGCCAGCGCGGAATGATGAAATCAACGCCTCTCTCAACCATCGCCTGATCGATAATCGATGGGAATTCAGGGGCTTGCAAAGGCACTCGTTCGCTGGAGTTGCCCGTCGGATCGAGGCTGTCCGGGAAGGTCGGCTTGAACCATACGACGATTCCGTCCGAGGACTCGGGGCCATTGCCGCTGGTGCGCTCGACGGTGTACCACAACCGGTGGATGCCCGGTCTTTCAATGGCGCCTCTGGGAATGAAACTGAGTACGTCCTGGTTGTTGTGATCGGAAGGGACCACGACTGTCTTGATCAGGGTACCTTCCTCTGTCGGATCCGGGACCTGGCCCGGCTCAAGGCGTTTGCCCATGTACAGCCGTATCGTGTCTTGCGCCGCCATCAATTCGTAGGAGTGGAAGAGAATCAGCCAGCCAATTCCGGCGCCAGCCGTTTCGTCAGCGTTGACCCCGTACGATGCCACGGGGTAGTCGACCTTGTGCCAGCCAGGAATCAGGGCAGGATACAGATTGAGTATTCCATACTGCGTAAATACCCCCTCTGACTTGATCTCTGCGAAGGGATCGACCGGTTGCTGCGGGCTTTCGTGTTGCAGTGCGGCCAATTGTTCTGCTGTAAAAGCGCTCATAGCATGCTCCGATTTTGAGATGGTGCCTGAACCGCTGGGCATTGGTGCGTCAGAGGATTGAAGGCTCGAAGCTGGCGGCTGGCAACTGTCATAAATAACAGGCTGAGGTTGTTTTCCGATGAGTGGTGGGCCCGCATGCCCCACAACCGTTCAGCACTCTTCATCAAACTGTCACGTAACTGTGGCAGCGCGCTTGTACAAACTTCATCAGACTCGCGCTCTACTGGAGTTCTGCGTTTCGGTGTTTTTCATGCGTGCACGATTTTTATCCACAGCGGTCTTTCTGATCGCTGTGTTGTTCAATTTCCCGTCTTTGGCGGCGTCTCGTTGCGATGTCAATGTTCCGACCGAACGGGTCGATCTGGATCAGGTGAGTCTGGCGTACCAGAGCATCGGCCGTGCGTCCGACCCTGCGTTGTTGCTGGTAATGGGCCTGGGCGGGCAGTTGATTCACTGGCCGGATGAGGTAGTGGTCGCGTTGTGTCAGCAGGGTTTCCGGGTGATTCGCTATGACAATCGCGATGTTGGCCTGTCCACTTGGCGCCAGGCACCGGCCGAGGCCAACCTGACGTTCGAAGTGCTGCGCTACAAACTCGGTTTACCGGTGGCCGCGCCTTATACGCTGACCGACATGGCCGACGATGCACTGGGGTTGATGGACGCGTTGCACGTCGAGCAATTTCACGTGCTGGGCGCCAGCATGGGCGGGATGATCGCCCAGCATCTGGCGGCGATGGCGCCGCAGCGGGTCGAGAGCCTGACGTTGCTGATGACCAGCTCGGGTGCCGAAGGCTTGCCGGCGCCGAGTGCGGCGCTGGTGCAGTTGCTCGCGCGACGCAGTGCGCCGAATCGTGAAGTGGCGCTGGAGCAACAGGCTGATTTGCTGGCGGCGCTGGGCAGTCCTTCGGTCACTGATGATCGGCAGGCGTTGCTGCATCAAGCGGCGCTGTCTTATGACCGGGCGTTTAACCCGGAAGGCGTTAAGCGCCAGATCATGGCGATCCTTGCCGAGCGCAGTCGTGTAGATCTGCTCAACCAACTGCGCGTGCCGACGCTGGTGGTTCACGGCACCGCTGATCCGTTGTTGCCGGTGATGCATGGCGTGCATCTGGCGGCACACATTCGTGGCAGTCAGTTGAAGTTGATTCCGGGGCTGGCCCATCGTTTTCAGGAAGCGTTCAAGGCACCGTTGCTGGCGGCGGTGTTGCCGTATTTGCAGGCCCATCGCGAAGATACTTCGCACTGGGCGCAGATTGATCCGGTGGCAACTCCCAATCTTCTGTAGTTCCCAATCCAAATGTGGGAGCGGGCTCTTGTGGCGAGGGAGCTTGCTCCCGCTGGGCTGCGAAGCAGCCCCAATCCTGCACAGGCTGCTCAGTCTCAGGTAATCCGCATTGACCTGTTTACGACTGCTGCGCAGCCGAGCGGGAGCAAGCTCCCTCGCCACAAAAGCGCCTCAACTACAGAGGAAGCTGTTTTACGTTGGGACGAAGTTATCGAGCATCCGGTTCACCGCCAGTTCACCCAGCATGACGGAGTTCTGGATGCCGAGCACGGTATTGCGCTGCGGGCCGTTCAGCTGCCCCGCGAAATCACTCAACATCACGCTCGCCGCCGCCAGGGACTCGCAGGCGTTGACCAGTAGGGTTTCGTTATCGGCGTTGGGGGCGACGAGGTAAAGGGTGCTGGGTTTGCGTGGGGTGTCTTTGGGAATGACCGGTTTGAGGTAGTAATCGAGGGCGCGCTCGGCGGCTTCGTTGAGCTTTTTGGAGTCTGGGGTTTCGTAGGGGGAAACGTCGTCGGTTTCCGGTGGATTTGGCGTGATCTTGAACATTGAACTGGAGCTCCTGTTAGTAGAGCTGCAACTCATCTCGCTACTAAACGGAATGGGTGGCAGCTGTGCGCAAGTTAGTAGACCGGCCTCCAGTCAAAACCGGCGCGCCCGAGGGCGCCATGCGCACAGCCACCTTCAAGTGCAGGCAACTGCCTGACTGGATGACATTTATGCGACCGGAAAAAGCCGGGCTACTAAACCCGATCACTGGGAATCAGTGACACGAACCAAGTTACCGACGGGCCCCCAGGCGCACAAGCCAGCGGATTCTGACGTGGTTGTAGGCGACGACGCAAGGCGCTGTAGCTTTCAGGAAGTAACGCTAAACAGAACTAAACACGTCTGCCCAAACACCCCAAAACCTGTGGGAGCGGGCTTGCCCGCGATGGCGGTGTGTCAGTCACCGCAGATGTCGTCTGGGCCGTCATCGCAGGCAAGCACGGCTCCCACACAGGCTCAGCCTGCGGGCATATCGTTCAAACTTTCTCCTCCTGAAGACATATCAATGTGCCACTACAGTTTTTGCCGATGCTGCCGACATAAGCAGCATCGTTAATAATCATAGGGACTTGATCCATGAATCTTCACGTTCTACGCACCTGGGCAGCACTGATGTTGTTCGCCTGCCTGACCCTCACCGGTTGTGCCCACGTGCAACCTCCAGTACCGCTGGACCAGCAGTTCTGGGATGCCAAAGAACCGACTATTGGCGTGGCGATCACTGTGGTGCCCGAGCCGGTGCTGGCATTGACCGGCAATCAGGGGCTTCTCGATTACGCCATCAACAAGGGCGTTAACAGCAAGCTCAGTGACAACGTCGCAAAATGGCAAGTGGGCGACCTTCACACCTTGCCGGATGTCCTTGTCGCCAAGCTGCAGGCCAAGGGTTACAAAGCCAAGCGGATCAACGAGCCGGTCGACCTGAATGCGTATAAGGAAACCAGTTTCCGCGAAGGCTACATGACCCGTGACATGACGCCGGTCAAGGCCGCCTACGGCGTTGATCGTCTGCTGCTGGTGAATGTCTACGCCACCGGTGCCACCCGCAGCTACTACAGCGTTGTGCCGACCAGCGTACCGATGGCGCAGGTGGGCGGACAGGGCATGGTGATCGATCTGGCAGACAACAAACTGCTGTGGTTCAAACCCTTTGTCGCTACGCAAGCCGCCCAGGGCGAATGGGACGAGCCGACCTATACCAACTTGTCCAACGCGTTCTATCAGGCTATGGACAATAGCCGTCAGCAAATGATCACCCCGTTCGCGCAATGACGCGCCTGCCCATAGTGGCGGGTGCGCTGGCCCTGCTGATGCTGACGGGGTGTGCGCAAAAACCGGCTCCTGAGGCCGGTTTCAAGGACCAGAGTGCCTTGCCTTACATCCAGGCCCACGGGCTTAAGGTCGACGTGCAGTTGCCGCCATCCTTTGTGGGTGCCAGCACCGTGATTGACTCGCAGGCCGCTTTGAAGGCTGCGTCGTCGAGTCATAATCTGGTGGCCAGTTCAGGCAACGGTGCCGGGCTTGCCGGTTTGCTGGTGGCCAGCCTGATCTACACCCAGATGGGCAGCGGCAGCTTGCAGCGCGATGCGGAAAAAACCGCGCTCAACGAGGCGCGACCGATGGCCGACTTGCTTGCAGGCGTTCCATTGCAGGAGCGCCTGCAACAGCGCTATCAACAGGCTTCGCAAGCGGCCGGGTTCAAGCAAGGAGAAGGGCAGGTCACCGCACGCCTGGTGATTGAGCCCAAACTGATGCTTACCCCCGATCGCGGCAGTTTCGTGCTGATCAATCAGGTGCAGGTCCAGGATATTGCCGGTTCGGCGCTGTATCGCATGCGGATCGAAGTCGTCAGCCAGCCGATTCGGCGCTGTGGCAAGCAGTGCATCGACGACGGCGACCTCGATTTGGCTAAGGTCACGGCGGTGCTCGACGAGTGTATCGATGAATCGATGCGGGTTCTGGCCACTGACCTGATGCAGCCGACACCGCCAGCGACCGCCCAGGAAACCTTGCGTTATAACCTTGATGGCCAGCGAGTGGTCGAGCGTGGTTATCAACTGGCCAACAACGGAAACTATTGGCGTTATCGCAACCTCTACGGGGCGGTGAAATCGGTGCCGGTGCCGTTTGAGGATGCGTTGACACCAACGCAGTTGCAGAAGGTTTACGGGCAGTAACCACTTACACCTGCAGGAGCCGCCTTCGCAGCTCCTGCAGGTGTATGCAAATGCAGCAGGCCGCGATTTTTTTGAATTTAGCCGTGCAGGCGCACCCACACGCTGACCAGCACTGTCGCCGCCATCAACCACGCCACTGCCGCCACCGCTAGCGAAGCCTCCAGCCGCATCCGGTCGACCATCACATACAAGGTCGCCAGATAGACGAAGTACGGAAAGATCGACCACATGCCAAACACGATGGTGGTCTTCAGATCATCCAGTGAACGACCTTTGCCGACGATGTAATGAGCGATCAGCGCAAAGGTCGGAAACAGCGGCACCAGGCCTGCGATGTAATAGTTTCTGGTCTTGGCCAGCATGGCGAGGATCACCACCACCGCCGCGCCCAGGGTTGCTTTGAAAATCAGGTCCATCAGTGGCTCAGCCCGTATTTCTTCACTTTGTCGAACAGTGTGGTCTTGGCCATCCCCAGTTCCTGACTGGCTTGGGTCAGGTTGCCGCCGCTGCGCTGCAAGGCATCGTTCAGCAGGTTGCGCTCGAAAGCTTCCACCGCTTCGGCGAAGGCCAGGCCCTGATTGCTGCCGCTGGCGCCGGTCTTCTTGAAGGCCGGCAGACCGAGGGCGAAGCGTTCGGCGACGTTGCGCAGTTCGCGCACGTTGCCTGGCCAGTCGTGGCTCATCAGAATCGACACGGTCTGGTTGTCCAGTTCAGGCAGCGAGCGGTCGAAGCGCAGGGATGACTGCTGCAAAAAGTGCTCGAACAATTGCAGGATGTCTTCGCGGCGTTCGCGCAGCGGCGGCAGTTCCAGGGTGACCACGTTCAAGCGGTAATACAGGTCGCTGCGAAACTCGCCGGCCTTGCTCGACTCATCCAGGTCGGACTTGGTCGCGGCGATCACCCGGCAATCCACCGCCACGCTCTGGTTCGAACCCAGGCGTTCGAGGGTGCGTTCCTGCAGCACCCGCAGCAGCTTGATCTGCAACGGCAGCGGCATGCTTTCCACTTCGTCGAGGAACAGCGTGCCGCCATCGGCGTGTTCGATCTTGCCGATCCGCCGTTTGCCGGCACCGGTGAAAGCGTTGGCCTCGTGGCCGAAGATTTCGCTTTCGAACAGGTTCTCCGGCAGGCCACCGCAGTTCAGCGCGACGAACTGTTTGCTGTGCCGACGGCTGAAGTCGTGCAGGCAACGTGCAACCAGTTCCTTGCCGGTGCCGGTCTCGCCTTCGATCAGCACGTTGGCCGACGTATCGGCGACGTTGGCGATCAGTTCCCGCAGGTTCTGCATGGCCGGCGAGCGACCGATGATCCGGCCTTCGAGGGAATCGCGCTCGAACAGTTGGCGACGTAACGAGGTGACTTCCCGCGCCAGGCTGCGTTGCTCCAGTGCACGGCGGGCGACGTCCACCAGGCGTTCGGGGGAGAAGGGTTTCTCCATGAAGTCGTAGGCGCCTTTCTGCATCGCGCCGACGGCCATCGAGATGTCGCCGTGGCCGGTAATCAACACCACCGGCAGGCTGCGATCGCGGGCCTTGAGCCGGGTCAGCAGTTCCAGGCCATCGATGCCCGGCAGGCGGATGTCGCTGATGACGATGCCGGCGAAGTTATCGCCCACCCGCTCCAGCGCTTCTTCGGCGCTGCCGACGCCGATGCAGGGAATGTCTTCGAGCGTCAGTGCCTGTTGGCAACCGAGCAGCACATGGGGGTCGTCTTCGACGATCAGCACACTAAGGTCGTTGTTCATATTGGCTCGGCGGGAGTAGGGCTTACCAACGGTAAACTGAGGACGAAGGTGGTGCCACCGCTGGCCGGGTGTTCGACACCCAGATGCCCGCCCGTGGCGGCGGCCAGGCTCGCCGACAGGGTCAGGCCGAGGCCCAGGCCCTGTTCGCCGGGCTTGGTGGTGAAGAACGGTTCGAACAGATGCTTGCGCGCTTCGGCATCGATGCCGTGGCCGTTGTCGCGCACCCGCAGGCGATACTTGCCGTCGTATTCCTCGCCTTCGAGCCACAACGTCGGTTGGGGCTGCGACTGCATGGCATCGAGCGCGTTGCCGATCAGGTTGACGAGGATCTGCTCCAGACGGGTCTGGTCGATCTGCACCTGCACGTCGGTGAAATCGCGATGCAGTTGCAGCGGCACGCTTTCCATCCGGCTGCCCAGCAGTTGCAGGGCGGCGTCCACGCCTTTGCCGAGGCTGGCCTGGCCCTGGTCATCGCCGCGTCGGGCGAAGGAACGCAGGCTGGCGGTAATCCGGCCCATGCGGTCGATCAGTTCATTGATGGTTTTGAGATTGGTGCTGGCCACATCCAGCTGACCGCGCTCCAGAAAACGCACGGTATTGCCGGACAAGGTCCGCAAGGCTGCCAGCGGTTGGTTCAATTCGTGGGCGATGCTGGTGGACATCTGGCCGATGGCCGCCAGTTTGCCGGCCTGGACCAGTTCATCCTGAGCGCGGCGCAAGGTTTCTTCAGCCTGCCGACGCTCACGAATCTGCCCCTTGAGCCGTTCGTTGCTGGCACGCAGGTCAGTGGTGCGTTCGGTAATCCGACGCTCCAGTTGATTGTTGGCTTCCTGCAAGGCTTCCCGCGCCGCGAGGCGGGTGGCGATCACTTTGCGCCGCTCGTTCCAGGCGATCAGCAGGAAGGCCACCAGGGCAAACGCCACCGCCACCAGGATTCCCTGATTGATCGCTTCACGCCGCAGGTCTTGCAGGGGCGTGAGCAGGGTGAAATTCCACGGGGTGTCGCTCAGCGGCCGGGTTTGCGACAGGTAGCTGATGTTCTCTTCATCGGACACCAGTTCGCTGTTGGCGGGGAAGGTCAGTTTTTCCTCGCCTTCAGCCAGTTTCTCTCGGGCCAGCGGTTGCAGTTCATTCAGCGGATACCAGTAGTACTGAAGGCTGCGGGCCAGGCGTTCCTTGGTGTCGTCGCTCAACGGCAGCACCGACTTGAGCCGCCGCGCCGGATCGCTGGAGAGGATGATGATGCCGTTCTCATCGCTGACGAACGCTTCCAGGCGCGCGCGCTGCCAGCGTTCTTCCATGGCTCCGAGGCGCACCTTGACCACCGCGACGCCGGTGATCTTGCCATGTTCCTCCAGGCCATGAGCCAGGTAATAGCCGGGTTCGCCGCTGGTGCTGCCGATGCCGTAGAACCGCCCCGGCTGGCCGCGCACGGCGTTCTGGAAGTAGGCGCGGAAGGACAGGTCTTCGCCCAGATAACTGTCGACATCGCGCCAGTTGCTGGTGGCCAGTACGCGTCCGGTGGTGTCCATCACATAAATGGCCCGACTGCGGCTGCGCCGGTTCAGGCCTTCGAGGTATTCGTTGACCCTCTGCCGCAGTTCCGGCGACGGGTCTGCCAACAGCTGGGAAACACTCGATTCGAGTTCCAGCAGGCTGGGCAGGTAGGTGTATTTGCTGATCTCGCTTTCGACGGCGCGCGCGTGCAGTTCCAGCTGACGCTGGCCATTCTCGCTGAGGCTGCGAATGCCGTAGTGTTCACTGACCCAGAAGCCGATGTAACCCAATCCGATCATCAGGGCGATGATCAGCGGCGGCAGGAACAGATGGCGAATCAAACGGGGTTTCACGGCGAGTGATGGCGGCGCGGCGCGATAGAGAGTGGAGTCGCATTTCATCACAGATGCCTTGGGTCAACCACAACACAATATCCATATCCCCACGGGCCCCGTGGGAGTTGCTGTATGGCAAGGGGGCTTTTGTGGCGAGGGGGCCCCCTCGCCACAAAAGCCCGCTCCCACAATTAGGGGAGCGGTGCCTTCCTTCTTAGTGCTGCAGAATCTTCTCGAGGAAATGCTGCGCACGCTCGGAGCGGGCGTTGATGTCGCCGAAGAACTCTTCTTTCCTGCAGTCTTCGATAATCTTGCCGGCGTCCATGAAGATCACCCGGTCCGCGACCTTGCGGGCGAAGCCCATTTCGTGGGTCACGCACATCATGGTCATGCCTTCGTGGGCCAGTTGCACCATCACATCCAGCACTTCGTTGACCATTTCCGGGTCCAGTGCCGAGGTCGGTTCGTCGAACAGCATGACGATCGGGTCCATCGCCAGCGCACGGGCGATCGCCACACGCTGTTGCTGGCCACCGGAAAGCTGGCCCGGATGCTTATGCGCATGGGCAGACAGCCCGACGCGCTCAAGCAGTTGCAGGCCTTTCTTGGTGGCTTCTTCCTTGCTGCGACCCAACACCTTGATCTGCGCGATGGTCAGGTTTTCGGTGATGGTCAGGTGCGGGAACAGTTCGAAATGCTGGAACACCATGCCCACCCGCGAACGCAGTTTCGGCAGGTTGGTCTTCGGATCGGCGATGGACGTGCCATCGACGATCAAGTCGCCTTTCTGGAACGGTTCCAGTGCATTGACGCACTTGATCAGGGTGGATTTGCCGGAACCGGACGGCCCGCACACCACGATCACCTCGCCTTTTTTGACCTCGGTGCTGCAATCAGTCAGTACCTGGAAGTCCCCATACCACTTGTTGACGTTCTTGATAGAGATCATACGGCGAACCTTTTTTGCAGACGCTT
>Ga0182007_10001672_pt1 | contig 11755 bp, 9 predicted proteins | sample Sormic07211113_1_FD_123023 | JGI IMG/M metagenome (GOLD analysis project Ga0182007, IMG submission 123023) | Rhizosphere microbial communities from Sorghum bicolor, Mead, Nebraska, USA - 072115-113_1 MetaG | ecosystem: Host-associated > Plants > Roots > Rhizosphere | place: USA: Nebraska... | reverse complement strand
GGTCCGGTCCGCTCCGGTCACGTCCGGTCCGATGCGATCACACCTCACCGCCGATCACAACCACGCCGGACCGCGGCCGGCGACAAGCGGCCGACGGGGTGCCCGACGGGTGCCCGACGGGATGCCCGACCGTGGGTCTACGAAGATTTTGCGATCTCGCAAAGCCTCCTTGAACCGGCTCCCACCTGCGGCAAGTCCCCTTTGTCCGACCCAACGCGCGGTAAGACATGCCGAGTTCACCCAGGTTCCCTTCCCCCGGGTCTACGCGCGTGGTGTCATGCCCACGCCCGCCACCCCCCACATGGGCATCAACTCGAGCAGGAGTCACGCATGTTGTGGAAGATCTTCGGCCGCGCGGCTGTCGCTCTGGCGGCCGGTGCGGCGGTGCTCGCCACCGCCGTCCCCGCGAACGCCGCGAGCTACACCGCCTTCGCCTTCTCGCAGAGCGGCGGCGAACCCACGATCTACGACTTCATCAACTCGGCGACCACGTCGCTCGACATGACGATGTACGAACTCGAGGACACCACGGCCGTCAACGACCTGATAGCCCTCAAGAACAAGGGCGTCACGGTGCGGGTGGTCCTCGACACGGCCCACCGGTCCGCCAACAGCGCGGCGTACACCGCGCTGACGAACGCCGGCGTGGGGGTGGCGTGGTCGCCGTCGTCGTTCACCTACACCCACCAGAAGACGATCACCGTCGACGGCACCACCTCGCTGGTCCTCACCGGCAACCTCACGTCGCAGTACTACGCGACCGGGCGTGACTACGGCGTCTTCACCAACGACACCCGTGACGTCGCCGCCATCGAGAAGGTCTTCGACGCGGACTACGCCGGCACGTCGATCACCCCCACCGACGGTGACCACCTGCTGTGGTCGCCGACCGACTCCCGCACCCGGCTGCTGTCGGTGGTCAACGCCGCCACCAAGACGCTCGACGTCGAGGAACTGGAGTTCAGCGACAGCACGGTGGTCGACGCGATCGTGGCCAGAGCGAAGGCGGGCGTCAAGGTGCGGCTGGTCCTGGAGACCCCGTCCAGCTACTCCAGCGAGGTCTCCGCGCTCAAGGCGGCCGGCGGGACCGTGGTCGGGTACTCCGACCCGAACGGCTTCTACATCCACGCCAAGGCCATGGTCGCCGACTACGGGCTGTCCACCCAGGAGGTGGAGGCGGGTTCCATGAACGTCAGCAGCAACTCCCTCTCGAACAACCGGGAGTTGGGGATCATTCTGACGGGCACGGGGGTGGCCCAGTCGGTGGCCACCACCATCGAGACCACCTTCGACAGCGACTACGCGGGCGGCACGGCGGCGTAGGCCGTAGCCGCACCGGGCGAGCCACTCCGCGTGCACGCACGGCGCCCCGGTCCCGCAACGGATCATGCGGTGCGCGGGACCACCAGGCCCGACTCGTAGGCGAACACCACGAGTTGGGCCCGGTCGCGGGCGCCGAGCTTGGTCATCGCCCGGCTGATGTGCGTCTTCGCGGTGAAGGGGCTGATCACCATGTGCGCGGCGATCTCCTCGTTGGTCAGGCCGCGGGCCGCCAGGGCCGTCACCTCGCGTTCGCGGCGGGTCAGGCCGTCCAGGCCGGGGGCCGTCGCACGGTCGGGCGGCCGGGAGACGAACTCACCGATGAGAGTGCGGGTGACCGACGGGGAGAGCAGGGCCTCGCCATGGGCCACGATCCGGATGCCCTGGAGGAGGTCGGCCGGTTCGGTGTCCTTCAGGAGGAAGCCGCTCGCGCCCGCGCGCAGGGCCTCGAAGACGTACTCGTCGAGGCCGTAGTTGGTGAGGATCACCACGCGTACCGACGCCAGGGCGGGGTCCGCGGCGATCCTTCTGGTCGCCTCGATTCCGGTCATCACCGGCATCTGTACGTCGATGAGCGCGATGTCGGGGACCTGCGCGCGGACCAGGGCGAGGCCCTGTTCGCCGTCCGCGGCCTCGCCGACCACCTCGACACCGTCCTCGGCCTCCAGCAGCGCCCTGAATCCGGCCCGCATCAACGCCTGGTCGTCGACGAGCGCGACCCTGATCATCCCGCCTCCCCCAACGGCAGCCTGGCCAGTACCGCGAAGCCTCCCTCCGGCCGCGGGGCTGCGTCCAGGGTGCCGCCGAGGGCCGTGACGCGTTCGCGCATACCGGTGAGGCCCACGCCCGGGGTGGGCGGGCAGGCCGGGTCGGCGGTGCCGTCGTCCTCGACCCGGACCGTCAAGTCGTCCGCCCCGTAGGCGAGTCGGACGCTCACCTTGGCCGCGCCGGCGTGACGGGCCGCGTTGGTCAGGGACTCCTGGACGATGCGGTAGACGGCTCGGTCGAGCGTGGCCGTGAGCGGCCGCTCCTCGCCGGTCACCGTGAGCTCGGCCGTCAGGCCCGCCGTGCAGGCCCGCTCGACCAGCAGCGCGGGCGTGCCGGTGGGTCCGTCGTCGGAGCGCAGTATCTCCAGGGTGGACCGGAGTTCGCGCATCGCCTCACCGCTCGCGTCCTGGATGGCGAGGAGCGCGGGCGGTATCTCCTCACCGCGCTTGCGGGCGAGGTGCACCGCGACTCCCGCCTGGAGCTTGACGATGGAGATGCTGTGGGTGAGGGAGTCGTGCAACTCCCTCGCGATGCGCAGCCGTTCCTCACCGGCCCGGCGCAGGGCCGCCTCCTCCTTGGTCCGCTCCGCCTCCAGCGCGCGCTGCTCGGTCTGGCGCAGATACGCCTGCCAGTTGCGGTCGGCCTGGCCCGCGACCACGGCGGTCAGGAACCAGCCCGCGAGCAGCAGGGTCCGCTCCACCACGGCGTGGCTGCTCGCGTCCGTGGCGAGGCCGGCGCCCAGGAACACGGCGCTCGCCACCGCGCCCCAGGTCCGGTGTCCCGCGCCGGCCGCCGTCGCCACGGCGACGAAGACCGTCAGGGCGGAGAGCGGGCCCGGGTGCGCGTGCAGCACGTATCCCGCGCCGCAGGCCGTGGTGACGGCCAGCACGGCGAGCGGGCTGGAGCGGTGGAACGCCAGCGCCGCCGAACCGAGCGCGACCAGCGCGTAGTCCACGGCCGTCGTGTCCTGGGCGAAGGCGACGGTGGTCACGGCGAGGGCGCCGACGACCAGCGCGAGGGCCGCGTCGGCGAGTCGCGTGCGTACGTCCGGTTGCCCACTCATACGGGCACAGTAGAGGGCGCCACCGACACCCGCGTCAGCCCTGTGGACGGCTCCTGGACTACTCCCCGCGCAGTACCGCGCGACTCCCCCGGCCCCGCCGTCGTACTCCCGACTGCCTCCGCCCGTACGACGACCCGGGCCGGTCCGGCCGCGCATGCTGCTGCCCATGTCCACACCGTTCCGGCACACACAGCCTCCGTCGGCCAAGTCGGCCACCGGCCGGGTCGCCGAGGTCTACGAGCAGATCGCCGTCGACTTCGGCATCGAGCGGCCGCCCACCTTCGTGGTCCTCTCCTCCGCCCCCGAACTCCTCGCCCCCACCTGGGCGTTGATGCGCGAGTCACTCATCGCCGGCCCCGGCGGCCGCACCGGCAAGGAGCTGGCCGCGCTCGGGGTCTCCCTCGCCAACAAGTGCCCGTTCTGCGTGGACGCGCACACCATGCTGCTGCACGCCACCGGAGACCACGCCCTGGCCGAGCGGCTGGCCCGTGGCGACGACCCGGAGCTCGACGAGCACACGCGCGTGCTCGACTGGGGCCTCGCCAGCCGCACCCCGGGCGCCGCCCTGCGGCCGTACCCCTTCCCGGACGAGCACGCGCCCGGCTATCTGGGCACCGCCCTCGCCTTCCACTTCATCAACCGCGTCGTCTCGGCCCTGCTCACCGAGCAGCTCCTGCCGGGCGGTGCCCAGCGGCTGCGGGCGGTGCGCTCGCTCGCCGACCGCGCGCTGGGCCGTACGGTGCGCCGGAGCGCCGAGCCGGGCGCCTCGCTGCCCCTGCTCGACACCCTCGGCCCCGGCCCGCACTGGGCCCTGGGAACACCGATCGGCCCCGCCTACGCGGCCCTGGCCGCGGCGGCCCGGTCGGGCGCCGGCCTCCTCGACCCGCACGAGCGGGTCCTCGTGCACCACGCCGTACGGGAGTGGGACGGCTCACACCCGTCGGCGGTCCTGCGCGGCTTCCCGCCCCGGCGCGAGCGGCCCGGCGCGCGGCTGGCGCTGCTGGCGGCCCTGGCGCCGTACCGGATCACGGACGAGGACGTGGCCGCCTGGCACATGCCCTGGCACAACGACGAGCAGCTGGTCCGTCTCATCGCCTACGGCGCCTTCCTGGCCGTGGACCGGATCGAGAGCGCCCTCGCCCCGGAGGTCGCCGGGAAGACGGTTTCCTGACCGTTACCGGACCGCCCCCTTCCGGACGATTCCCCGCAGATGCACACGGGTCTCGGTGACCGGCCGAGCACGGAGCGAGTTGGAACTTTCCGTCTCCCAGGGACTCATGTGAGACTGGCGCCCCGTCCGCGGTGCGGACCCCTTCCGCACACCGTCCCCCACCGAGAAGTGTGCCCGTGCGAGAACTTCCTCTGCCGGTCGCCCTGACCGCGCGTCTGTCCCCCGTCGTCGTGCTCGCCGCGATGGGCTGGGCGCTGACGTCCAGCCCCGCGACCCCGGCCGACGAGCACGACCCGGTGCACAAGTCCGGCACCTCGTCGCCCTCGGCGCCGTCGACGTCGGCCGAGACCAAGTCGTACGACGCCGCCCCCGTCCCCTGCGGCAGCGTGTCCGTGGCGACGATCAAGTCGCTGGTGCCGGGGGCCAAGACGGCCGGCAAGGAGATCCCGTCGACGGACGCCGCACTGCGCCGTACCTGCTCCTGGAACGCGCTCAAGGGGTACGACTACCGGTGGCTCGACGTCTCCTTCGAGGTCATGCAGTCGGACGTCGCGGCGCAGCAGGAGTACAAGGACCGGCTGGCGGAGAAGAGCGGCGGAGGGGACGTTCCGGGTCTGGGGGACGAGGGCTACTCCGTCGTGAACCTGACCACCGAGGACAAGCAGCAGACCCGCGAGGGTGTCGTCGTCTCGCGGGTGTCCAACGTGCTGGTGGTCGTCACCTACAACGGCAGCGACTTCGAGACCAAGAAGGCGCCCGGCACGGATGTGATCAACACGGGCGCCATCAAGGCGGCGAGGGACGCGGTGACAGCGCTGAAGGGCAGCCAGTAGGAAGAACCGGCTGCCCTTCGCGGGCCGGGAAGGCCGAGCTTCGGCTCAGACCTCCAGGCGGTCCTTTCCGCGCAGCAGCATCAGGCCCAGGTAGAGCACCGTCGAGGTGCCGAGGCCCACCGCCCAGCCGTAGTCCGCGAGCGACCTCAGGAACGGGATGGGCCGTCCGTCGATCAGCGGCTTGAAGCTCGCGCCGCCGACCGCCAGCACACCGCCGACGACGAAGGCCACCACGGCCCGCCAGTTCCAGCCGCCCGCGTACCAGTAGCGGCCGCCCGTGCGGTACAGGTCGACCAGGTCGAGCTTGCCGCGGCGCAGGATCCAGTAGTCGGCGATGAGGATGCCGGCGACCGTGCCGAGCAGACCGCCCACCAGGCCCAGCCAGGTGAAGATGTAGCCCTGCGGGTCGGAGTACAGCTTCCACGGGAAGATCAGCACCCCGATGACACAGGTGGCGAGTGCCCCGGCCCGGAAACTCACCTTCCTGGGCGCGATGTTGGAGAAGTCGAAGGCGGGCGAGACCAGGTTGGCCGCGATGTTCACCGACAGCGTCGCGACCAGGACGGTCACCAGGGCGAACAGCAGGCCGAAGACGTTGTCGGTCTTGGCGGCGAGCTGTACCGGGTCCCAGACCGCCTCGCCGTACACCTTCTGCGAGCCGGAGGTGACCAGCACCGACAGCAGCGCGAACAGGGTCATCGTGGTCGGCAGGCCGAGGGCCTGGCCACGCGTCTGGGCCTTCTGGCTCCTGCCGTAGCGGGTGAAGTCGGGGATGTTCAGCGACAGGGTGGACCAGAAGCCGATCATGCCCATCAGGGACGGCCAGAACAGCTTCCAGAAGTCGCCGCCCCAGCCGAGCTTGGAGGGCTGGTCGAGCAGCGGGCCGAAACCGCCGGCCTTGTTGCTCATCCAGATCAGCATCACGATCGCGCCGACGATCACGAAGGGCGCGGCCCAGTTCTCGAAGCGGCGGATCGTCTCCATGCCCCGGTAGATGATGGCGACCTGGAGCACCCAGAAGAGCGCGAACGACAGCCACATCGTCCAGGCGTACCCGCCGATCTTGCCGGCGTCGGACCATCCGTTCCCGATCAGTTTCCCGGCGAGGAAGTAGATCGCCTCACCGCCGATCCAGGTCTGGATGCCGAACCAGCCGCACGCCACCAACGCCCGTACGACGGCGGGGAGGTTGGCGCCGCGGACGCCGAAGCTGGCCCGTGCGAAGACCGGGAAGGGGATGCCGTACTTGGGTCCCGCGTGCCCGGTGAGCAGCATGGGGATCAGCACGATCACATTGGCCAGGGCGATGGTGAGCACCGCCTGCTTCCAGTCCATGCCGACGGCGATCAGACCGGAGGCCAGGGTCCAGGAGGCCGTGTTGTGGGCCATGCCGACCCACAGTGCGGAGAAGTTGTACGTGGTCCAGGTGCGCTTCTCGATCGGGACCGGGAGCAGGTCCTCGTTCGCGTACGGACCGCTGGGCATGGGGGACCCCGGTGCGATCTCCACGCGCCCGTCGTCGAGGGTCGTCCGGGCTGTCGGCGGTATGGCCGTGGGAGCGGTGTCGGTCATGGGCAGGCCAATCGATGAGGGATGGTCCGGAAAGGCCGTGCGGGTCTCCGGCCCCCTCCCCGGGGACGGCCGGGGAGGGGAGAACTGGAGTGGGGGGATGGGGAGTCGAGCGGTTGCTGCGCGGTTTCGGGGCGGGTCAGGCGTTGAGCGCCGGGATGACCTCGGTGCCGTAGGCGTCGATCACGGTCTCCTGCGCGTCGTGCATGTCGTACACGGCGAACTGGTCGACACCGAGCTCGCGCAGGGCGTTCAGCTTCTCGATGTGCTTCTCGACCGGTCCGATGACGCAGAAGCGGTCGACGATCTCGTCGGGCACGAACTGGGTGTCGGGGTTGTCGGCGCGTCCGTGGTGGGAGTAGTCGTACCCCTCACGGGCCTTGATGTAGTCGGTGAGCTCCTCGGGGACCTGCGCGGAGTGCTCGCCGTACTTGGAGACCAGGTCGGCGACGTGGTTGCCGACCATGCCGCCGAACCAGCGGCACTGGTCGCGGGCGTGGGCGAGCGCCTCGGGCGAGTCGTCCTCGGTGACATAGGCGGGGGCGGCGACGCAGATCTTGACGTCGCCGGGGTCGCGGCCGGCGGCGACGGCCGCGTCCTTGACCGCCTTGACCATGTACTCGGTGAGGTACAGGTCGGCCAGCTGGAGGATGAAGCCGTCGGCCTCCTCGCCGGTCATCTTCAGGGCCTTGGGGCCGTACGCCGCCATCCAGACGGGGAGTTCGGCGCCCGGCTTGATCCACGGGAACCTGATCACCGTGCCGCCGAGGTCGGCCTCCTCGCCCCGGCCGAGGGCGCGGATGACCTTCATGGCCTCGCTGATCCGGGCCAGCGTGTTGGGCTTGCGGCCCGCGACGCGCATCGCGGAGTCGCCGCGGCCGATGCCGCAGACGGTGCGGTTGCCGAACATGTCGTTGAGGGTCGCGAAGGTGGAGGCGGTGACCTCCCAGGTGCGGGTCCCGGGGTTCGTCACCATCGGTCCCACGGTCAGCTTCTGTGTGTTCGCGAGGATCTGACTGTAGATCACGAACGGCTCCTGCCAGAGCACGGCGGAGTCGAAGGTCCAGCCGTACGTGAAGCCGTTGCGCTCCGCCCGCTTCATCAGGCTGACGACCTTCGAGGCCGGCGGGTCGGTCTGCAGGACGAGTCCGAAGTCCATTGGCGCCACTCCTAGTTGAGGTACTGACAGGTGGAGCGCGGGGTGTAGACACCGTGCCCGGCGTGTCCGGTGTACTCCCGCTCGGTGATGACGGGTTCGCCGCGCGAGAGCACGGTCTCGACCCGGCCGGTGATGCGCTTGCCCTCGTAGGCCGAGTAGTCGACGTTCATGTGGTGCGTGTCCGCCGACAGGACCTGCTCGGCGCCGGGGTCGTAGATGACGATGTCGGCGTCGGCGCCCGGGGCGATGGTGCCCTTCTTCGGGTACATGCCGAACATCCGGGCGGGGGTGGCGCAGGCGATCTCGATCCAGCGGCGGCGGCTGATGTGCCCGTCGACGACGGCCTGGTGGAGCAGGTCCATCCGGTTCTCGACGCCCGGAAGGCCGTTGGGGATCTTCGAGAAGTCCCCGCGGCCCAGTTCCTTCTGGCCCACGAAGCAGAAGGGGCAGTGGTCGGTGGAGACGACCTGGAGGTCGTTCGTCCGCAGGCCCTGCCAGAGCTTGGCCTGGTGCTCCTTGGGGCGCAGCGGTGTGCTGCACACGTACTTCGAGCCCTCGAAGTCGGGCTCGGCGAGGTTGTCGGTCGACAGGAAGAGGTACTGGGGGCAGGTCTCGCCGAAGACGTTCAGGCCCTCGTCGCGCGCCCGCGCCAGCTCGGCCACCGCCTCCATGGCCGAGACGTGCACGACGTACAGCGGGGCGCCCGCGACCTGCGCGAGCTTGATGGCGCGGTGGGTGGCCTCGGCCTCCAGGAGCGCCTTGCGGACCTCTCCGTGGTAGCGCGGGTCGGTCTCGCCGCGGGCCAGGGCCTGCTCGACCAGGACGTCGATGGCGATGCCGTTCTCCGCGTGCATCATGATCAGGCCGCCGTTCTCGGCGGAGCGCTGCATGGCACGGAGGATCTGGCCGTCGTCCGAGTAGAAGACGCCGGGGTAGGCCATGAACTGCTTGAAGGAGGTCACGCCCTCCTCGACCAGCAGGTCCATCTCCTTGAGCGTCTCCTGGTTCACATCGGAGACGATCATGTGGAAGCCGTAGTCGATCGCGCAGTTGCCCTCGGCCTTCGCGTGCCAGGCGTCCAGGCCCTCGCGCAGGGAGTGGCCGACGCTCTGGACCGCGAAGTCGACGATCGTGGTCGTGCCGCCCCAGGCGGCGGCCCGGGTCCCGGTCTCGAAGGTGTCGGAGGCGAAGGTGCCGCCGAAGGGCAGCTCCATGTGGGTGTGGGCGTCGACGCCGCCGGGGATGACGTACTTCCCGGTGGCGTCGATGGTCCGGTCGGCGGTGAACGACTGCGCCACCGGCGTGCCGGAGGCGGCGAGGGCGGCGATGCGGCCGTCCTCGATCAGCACGTCGGCGTGGATCTCGTCGGACGCGGTGATGACGAGGCCACCGCGGATGACGGTACGGCTGCTCATGTTCCCTCTCCTGCCAGGGTCGTTGGTTCGGTCAGGGTGCGGTCAGCGGGGAGTACGCGTCGGGACGGCGGTCGCGGAAGAACTGCCAGCGGTCGCGGACCTCGCGGAGCTTGGCCAGATCGAGGTCGCGGACGACGAGTTCGGTCTCCTTGTCGCTCGCCACCTCGCCGACGAACTGGGCCTCGGGGTCCACGAAGTAGCTCGTGCCGTAGAAGTCGTTGTCGCCCAGCTGCTCGACACCCACCCGGTTGATCGCTCCCACGAAGTACTCGTTGGCGACGGCCGCGGCCGGCTGCTCCAGCTGCCACAGATAGGCGGACAGACCGCGCGAGGTGGCCGACGGGTTGAAGACGATCTCCGCGCCCTCCAGGCCCAACGCCCGCCAGCCCTCCGGGAAGTGGCGGTCGTAGCAGATGTAGACGCCGATCCTCCCCACGGCCGTGTCGAAGACCGGCCAGCCCGCGTTGCCGGGGCGGAAGTAGAACTTCTCCCAGAATCCGGGCACTTGGGGAATGTGGTGCTTGCGGTACTTGCCGAGGTACGAGCCGTCGGCGTCGATCACGGCCGCGGTGTTGTAGAGGACGCCGGGCTGCTCCTCCTCGTACATCGGCAGGATCAGGACGATGCCGAGTTCCCTGGCCAGCGCCTGGAAGCGCTTGACGATCGGGCCGTCCGGGATCGCTTCCGCGTACTCGTAGAACGCCTTGTCCTGGACCTGGCAGAAGTAGGGTCCGTAGAACAGCTCCTGGAAGCACAGGATCTGAGCACCCTGCGCGGCCGCGTCGCGGGCCGCCTGCTCGTGTACCTGGATCATCGACTCCTTGTCGCCCGTCCACGCGGTCTGGAAGAGGGCGGCGCGAATCACTCTGCTCATCGGGACCTCCGGTCGCTCGGTGTGCGAGAAGACTAGGAAGTCCGAAAACCGGCTTTGAGTTGCAGCGTGTCACGTCTGCGGGCGTGCGGCGTGTCACGGTGTCACCCTCTCGTGGACCCATGTTTCACCGCCGTTTTCCCAGGTCGTGCCATGTTTCAGCCCTGTTGCGCGTCGTGCGCGAGAAGCGCGATGTGTACCGAGGCGGCCTGCTCGAAGTCGTCGAGGTCGACGCCGAGCCGGCCCTGTATGGCCTCCAGCCGGCGGTAGAGCGCGGGCCGGGAGACATGGTGGAGCTGGGCGGTGCGGGACTTGTTGCGGCCGGTGGCGAGATAGGTGCGCAGGACCGGCAGCAGATCGTCGTCGGCCGAACGCAGCAGCCCGTCCAACTCCCGCTCCGCGAACGACTGGACATGCGGATCGTCCCGCAGCAACCGGATCAGGCCCCGCAGATGCACGTCCTTCAGCCGTACGACCGCCGGGAGGTCGAGGACGGCGGAGGAGTCCGCGACGGCGTCGGCGACATGCTGCGCCTCACGCAGTCCCGCCGGTACGTCGTCCCAGGCGATACGCGGATCGGCGGCCGCCACGACCGACTTCGTCGACCCCGACTCCGTACGGAGCCTGGCGGCGAAGTGCGCGGTCAGCGCCTCGGCGTCCTGGTCCCGGGCGAGGCTGAGCAGCACCGCGGTGGCCTCCTCGGCGAGCTCGGCGACCAGCCCGGGCAGCCCCAACATCCGCAGCACCCGGTCCAGTTGGGTGGGTTCCCCGTCCCTCACGACCAGCGGCACGAAGGTCCGCCGGTTGACCGGCAGTCCGGCCGCACGCGCGCGCGGCAGCAGCTGCCTGGCCGCCACCACACCGCTCACCAGATCGGTCAGCAGGCTCTGCGCCGACTGCTCCTCCCAGGTGTGGGCCGAGGTGCCGTCGAGCATGCGGTGCAGGACGAGGGCCTCGGCGGCCCGGTCGGCCAGGAGCCGTCCGGTGCCGGTGTCCCCGCGGTGACCGCACAGCATGATCTGGCCCCAGCGTTCCCCGCGCCCGCCCAGTTCGGCGCGGATCCAGCCGTCGCCCTCGCTGCCGCCCGCCTGCCGGGAGATGCGCTCCCAGTCGCGCAGCACGTCGTCCACCGCGGAGCGCTCCCCCGCCGTGGCGAGGACACGGTGGGCGAGGTTGGTGACGACGACCGGGCAGGCGCTGTGCTGGGCGATCTCGTCGAGGAGGCGCTGCAGCGGGGCGCCGGCGGTGATGAGCCCGGTCAGGGCGGTCCGTACGGACTCCGAGAGACTCACGGCCGCGAACTTGCGCCGTATCAGCCGGGCTTGGACCTCCTCCGTCAACTCCGCGAAGGGGAAGGGGCGGTGCAGGACGACCATCGGCAGCCCGCACCGCTCGGCGGCCCGGCGCATGACGTCCGGGGGCGACGGAAAGGCGCGGCCGAGTCCCAGCACCACCGCCGCGGCCTCGGCGCGGTGCAGGGACTGGATGTACTCGGCCTGTTTCTCCTCGTCGCCGGCGAGCAGCACCCCGGTGGTGAGCACCATCTCGCCGCCGCTGAGCATCACGCCCACGTCCGGGGCCTCGGC
>Ga0182007_10001671_pt1 | contig 11755 bp, 9 predicted proteins | sample Sormic07211113_1_FD_123023 | JGI IMG/M metagenome (GOLD analysis project Ga0182007, IMG submission 123023) | Rhizosphere microbial communities from Sorghum bicolor, Mead, Nebraska, USA - 072115-113_1 MetaG | ecosystem: Host-associated > Plants > Roots > Rhizosphere | place: USA: Nebraska... | reverse complement strand
GGTAAGTATGGCGAAACGCCTTCTGTTGGTCAAATAGGCGATGATCCGGGAGAAGCCGCGGGAACACCTTACAACCACAATGCCTTGATATCCTATCGTAACAATGCTTTGCCTTTCGCCAGCTCCCTTGATGTCTCGGCCTACTACAATAGTTTCGTTTCTATGAACAGGTATGTGGCAAAAGCGACGGCCTGGTATGGCCCCGGTCAGACGAAAATACAGTCTTTCAAAAAAGGTGTTCGCCTGACATTGAACACACCATGGAAAATGGGTGAACTTGGCGACGGAGAACTCACCTACGGACTCGACCTGCTAAACGACCGGACCAACCAGGTCCTTACAGATGGCAGGGTGTATATTCCGGACATGAATATGCTCAATCTTGCACCATATGCCCAGATAAAGATGGACCTGATGACCAATTTTGTATTGAAAGCCGGGATCCGTTATGAAAACGCCAGCGTTAAAGTTCAGGATTTCAACACTATTGCTAAAGGCCCGAATGGCGAAGGCAGCATTGCTGTGACCGGCGGTAAAATCCCTTATCATGCCACAACCTTCAACGCCGGTTTACGATACAACAAATATGACATATTCAATCCTTTTGTGAGTTTTTCTCAAGGCTTTGCGATCAACGAACTGGGCCGTATACTGAGAAGTGCAACCAGCAACACGCTGGAAAGCATTGCTACAGACCCCATTATTACCAATAATTACGAAGCGGGTTTCAGCAGCAGGCTCGGTATTTTCAATTTAACCGCATCCTATTATATCAGTACATCTAAGCTAGGTGCCAACCTGGTTGATGTTGGAGGGTTCCTTGTACCTCAGCGTGAGCCAGAACGAATTCAAGGCTATGAGATCTCAGCTGATGTTTACTTTAGCCCGGAATGGACACTGGGGGGCAGTTACTCCTTTGTGGAAGGTAAAGCCGAACAGCCAAGCGGTACCAAAGTGTATATGAACGGCTTGCGTATTGCGCCACCTAAAGCAACCGCTTACCTCGGCTACCGCCCTGTGAGTTCGCTTGATTTAAAACTTTATTGGGTGCATACCGGAGGCCGTGACCGTTTTGACGTTCGCTCTAATGGTTTATATGCCAACAGCGAGGGTTTTGTGAAACCGGTAAATATTTTCAACCTTTCGGCTGGTTACCGGCTTAACAGCAAATGGTCAGCCGGCCTTGGCGTAGAGAACCTATTGAATGAATCCTACTACCCTGTGGCAAGCCAGTACCGTGCTATTGATGCAGAGTATGTACGTGGCAACGGTGCAACCATGAGCCTGAATTTTTCTTACAATTTCTAATCATGCTGAGGAAAACATTTCTCTGGTTGCATAAATGGCTGGGCCTGATCACAGGCCTGGTTGTTTTGATTGTTAGTTTAACTGGATGCATCAATGTTTTTTCGGATGAACTGAAGGCTTACTTTTATCATGACCGATATTATGCCGAACCTGTGGGAAAAGGTAAGCCATTAAACTTCAGCGAACTGCGCGACAAGGCGCAGAAAGCCGTTGGCCCAAACATTAAGCTTACCCGCTGTGAGATTTATCCCGAGAAAGGCCGAACCTGGGCATTTCGCGCTTCGCTGACTGATAAGAATGCGATTGGACATTGGAACTACTACAAATATTATTACAGGGTCTACATTAACCCCACCAATGGAAAAGTGGTATACGTAGAGGATACACGAAATGAGTTCTTTCAACTCATGCTAAACCTGCACATGAACCTGCTACTGGGTGATGCGGTGGGCACTATGGTAACAGGAATTTCAGCATTATGCTTTTTTATTTTACTACTCAGTGGCCTCGTCCTGTGGTTTCCCCGGAAATGGAAGATGAAGGCCTTCAAAAAAGGGCTTGTATTTAAGCGCGATGTAGGCATAAAGCGGCTCAACTATGATCTGCACAACATATTGGGCTTTTACCTCCTGATTCCAGCTATCCTGATCTGTGTAACAGGCCTGGTCTTTGCCTTTCCCTGGGCTGATCAATCTGTTCAGTTCCTTGCTAATGGCGGAAAAACTGTCGAAAAGCGGGTTATTCCCTTATCTACACCCAATGACACCTACCATCCCCGGTCGGCCGACAGCGCGATAGCACACCTATTACACTTACATCCCCAGGCTGATGTACTTTCAGTTCGCTTCAGGGAAAAGAATACGGATCCGCTGGATGTTCAGGTCCGGCTTGCCAAAAATCGCACACACCTGTTCGAATGGTATTATTTTGATCGTAATAATGGTAAATTGCTGATGAAGTTTGGAGATCAGGATGTAAAGGGAGGTGAGAAATTAAGAACGATGAATTATGACCTGCATACCGGAGCTTATGCCGGGATGCCGACCAAACTATTTGGCTTCTTTGTTTCATTAATCTGCGCTACATTGCCAATCAGTGGCTTTTTAATCTGGTACAACAGAGGAGCAAAAAATAAAAAAACCAAAAAACAATAATTCCAGGGATGATGATGTCAAAAACATCGGACTCCAAGATTTCGATTTCTACAGAAAAAAAGAGTTAAGCAATGTGCACAAAAACGACTATTGCTACTGTAGTAATTTAGTGGCATTAAGAAAAAAATGCACTCCGAGCGTTGTACACAGTCAAAAATTCGTACAACATAAAAAAGCCCTCCTATTTCACAATAAATATGCAACCAAAGGCAGCATCATCAAGAAAAAGGAAGGTCTTTTATACACACCCTTTACTGCTGTCTGGTGAACTTAATTTCCATGGTTTTCATTTCCTTGCCATCCATAGTGCAATACATTTCCATGAATTCATTGTTGTCGTCTACCTGTTTATATACTTCCCGGATATCCATGTCCTTGCCGGTACTGGGATCAACGCTTTTTCCCTTAAAGTTGATCGTTTTTGTCGCTTCATCCCAGATGCCTTCCAAATACATGACGCCAGTACCCATATTGTCTACCCATGTCCATATGAATATTTTCTTGGCATTGTCGTAGGCCATAAGGCCCATTCCTTCAAAGGGCTTGCCCATCGCTGTGCCTCTATGAATAGTTTGCTGGTACCGACCGCCCAAAATCATCTTGTTTTCACAAACACCCGTGCTTTTTTCTGGTGGGGCGCCGGGTTTCATCCACATGGTTACATCAGCATTCCAGGTTCCATCACTTTTTGCAATCATCGTGTGCATATCGCCTGGCGTCATGTATTTCTCCCATGCTTTCATCATCGCGTCGTCCTGGGCTTTAACCCCGTTGGTTACGACCAGGGATAGCATGGCCGCAACAAATAATATTAACTTTTTCATCTGTATATAATTTAATTTTCAATGATAATGAAGCGATCATGAGCTCGGTTCATTTCTGTTTGGGAGTGTTTACTCATGATGGTTTCATAAAAATATAATTTGTTTTTTAACGGAAATGAAACCATCATAAGCTTATGAATGTTTTATGTATTTGAATTTTTATTGCCTTAGAATCTTAATTACCTTATCAATCTGATCAAACATCCAGCATCCTATGAAAGCAGTAATCATCACTACCCATGGCAAAGCCGAAGTATTGAAATTAGAGGAAAGAGAGATCCCTACAATTGATAAAAACGAAATCCTTATAAAAGTAAAAGCAGCGGGCGTTAATCGTCCTGATGTAATGCAGCGGGAAGGGAAATATCCAGCACCTCCGGGGGCACCAAAGGATATACCCGGACTAGAAGTGGCGGGTATTATTGAAAAAGCAGGAGCCGATGTGAAGCAATGGAAAGTAGGCGACCGCGTATGTGCTTTGGTTGCCGGCGGTGGATATGCAGAATTCGTCAATGCTGATGCAGGTTCATGTCTGCCTATTCCGGATGGCTTTAGCTTTGTCGAGGCAGCTGGCTTGCCTGAGACCGTCTTTACCGTCTGGAGCAATATGTTTCAACGAGGCAACTTGCAAAAAGGTGAGTCAATTTTGATTCATGGCGGCAGCAGCGGTATTGGAATTACAGCAATACAGTTGGCTAAATACTTTGGCGCGAAGGTGATTGTCACTGTAGGTTCTGATGAAAAGGGCCAATATTGTTTAGATCTGGGTGCAGATACCTTTATCAATTATAAAACACAGGATTTTGAAAAAGAGTTATCTGAACGGAAGGTAGATGTAGTTTTGGACATGATCGGTGGCGACTACTTTGATAAAAACATCAATATCCTTCGCCCTGAAGGCAGGTTAATTTATATCAATGCGATGAAAGGAAATATAGTTTCCCTGAATTTGATGAAGATCTTACAGAAACGTATTTATATCACCGGTAGTGCCTTACGAACCAGGGAACTTTCGTTCAAAACAAGCTTGGCGGCAGATATCCATAAAAATGTCTGGCCAGTAATGGAATCTGGACACTTCAAGCCAGTCATCTTTGCAACCTTCCCTTTAAAGGATGCCTATAAAGCGCATGAATTAATGGAATCAAGCCAACATATTGGAAAGATCATATTAGAAGTAGAATGATAAATGTTAGCATGTTTTAGGAATATAATTTTTATTATTGCGGCAGGACATCAAATAACAAAGTAATGCACATAGGCGAAATCAATGTATTGCAAGCGATTATAGAGCTTGAATTAAGAGTAGGAACTTTAGAAAGAGGATTAGACTTCATTTCAAAAAACAATGCCAAGCTTGTACAACCAAGTCAGGCGCAAATTGAACGTTTCCGCGAAGAAACTATAGCACAGCTGCAAAAGGTTTACCCTTCACTGGGTATCAATTCCAAATAGACGGCAATTTAAACCGTGATAAAGCTTCATTTGAATTTGTAACCTTATGATGGTTTAAATTGTCCTTTTTTTTATAAAATTCACATATACAGATAATCCTGCGGCTAAAAAGAAAAACACAACAGTTAAAACATCAATTAATTGAGCATCTATAGCTTTGCCGATCACCTGATCGGCAAAGTATTTAATAAAAGAATTCGGCAAATTAACTTCTCCCAATTTTTCTTTAATCTGCCATTGCCAATCCGTAATCGGGCAGTAACCCCAACCAAACCAAATACCCAGGACAAACCAGGAGCATGCTGTTAAAAGAATGCAATAGAAATGTAACCTCCTTGTCTTCACCCAAATCCAGCCGGTAAGATTAAATACAATGATCACCAGGTGAAGTAAGGTGAAGAATACATCCAGAATTTGAAGCATATCAAAAAGCTTAGGTATGAAATTTTTCAATCAAAATCTATGCTGCCTTCGTCAACGAAGTAAGAAAGCTTCCCGTTTTAGTATGCTATACCGCCGTTTCCGGTAACTTTTCAAACTAAAAACAGCTCGGTGAATGCCGTTTATTATTTTCTGTATAGGAAATTTATTATATTCGACTAATTAGATTCATATACTATGGCTCATGTTGTTACGATAAAAGATATTGCAAAAATTTTGAACGTATCGGTCTCAACTGTATCAAGAGCATTAAGGGATACATATGACGTTAAGAAGGAGACAAAAGAAAGAATAATTGCGCTTGCTTCAGAGTTGAATTATAAACCAAACTTTAATGCTACAGGTTTAGCCCAGGGAAGCACTCATAACATTGGAGTTGTACTACCTTTCATCACAAACTATTATTTCTCAACGGTTATCACGGGAATCCAGGAGATCGCCTATGACAGCAACTATAATATCATACTATATATTACAAACGACTCTTCGGAACGGGAGTTGTCAATTATTCAAAATCTATCCCTTTCACGCTTAGATGGCCTATTGGTTTCGGTCTCTTCCAACTCCGATTCCTGCAGTCATTTTCAGGACATAATTGATGAAGGTATTCCTATCGTTTTTATTGACAGGGTTGCCAATAACATTGATACGTCGAAAGTAATGCAAGACGACTATAATGGTGCATTTGAAGCAGTGGAACATTTAATTGAAAGCGGTTATTCCAAAATCGCACATATTGCAGGCCCCAAGGGATTAGACTTCACAGAAAAAAGGTTGAACGGATATCTTGATGCATTAAAAAAGCATAACATAAGCGCCAGGGAGGAATGGGTTATTTATTCAGGTTTTTCACAGGATTGTGGTGAAGCTGACACCTACAGACTCCTACAATGCGAACAAAGACCTGATGCGATTTTTGCAGTAAACGATAGGAAGGCAATCGGGGCTATGCTTGCATTAAAAAAAGAAAATATCATTATAGGGAAAGATATGGGTGTAATGGGTTTTACAGATGATCCTATCTGCACGCTTATTTCCCCATCATTAACCACAATTGCAGAACCAGCTTTCAATATTGGAAAGACCGGTTGCGAACTGCTTTTAAAACATATTAATAAGAAATATTTTCATCCTCATGAAGTAATTTTACCAGGAACCCTGATTGCCAGGGAATCGACTATGCGAAATTAAGTAAACTTTGGTATCGCAGCTATTGGCCTTTGTGAGATTTACTTTTCATGCGTTGTTTTTTTTATGTTAGGTTATTTATTTAAAGCTGAAAATAATATGTAACCAAATAGTTTAGTTGTGTAAGTTTTAGATTGTTATTCTTTAACCAAAAGAATCATAAAATCTGATCCTTCAGCTGGCACAGCATGTAAAGGTGTTTTTTAAGGAGAACACCAACGGTGTTAAAAAGTAGCACCTGGAACGCCCTAGTTTAGGAACTAGGATTAAGCCTTAATTTTCCGCCTTTTTTCAGAATGCGAAGCGATTGCTCATTTTCTGTACCAGAAACTTTTAAATAAAAATGTTACCTTGAAGTAAACCTCCTATTGTAAGGATATAAGTTTTAAAATATTTGCCGCCTAGTTTTCGCAATCCCATACAAACATAAAATGAATCAAAAGATCAGTTTCAAAGATTACGATTGAACATTGATTTGACCATTGCTTATCTTATAAATTAAAATATTCTAGTTATGCAGCCTTCCTTATCCAGAAAATTTTATACGATCACTGCGCTCTTAAGCTTCGTCATCATTTGTAATGCCTGTTCACAAAGCACAGAAACCAAATATTTTAAAGACATTACCACGACCCATTTACCTTTAGATGCAAAAGCACATGCTTTGGATGTGGTACTGGCTGATGTGAACGGAGATGGGCATTTAGATGCAATATTGGCTTTAGAGAAACAGCCTAATCGATTGTACCTGAACGACGGCACTGGAAAATTCACCTGGAAGAAAAGTGTTTTTGCAGAAAAATCACACGATACAGAACACGTACGTGTAGCTGATCTTGATAACGATGGAAAATTAGATGTCATCTTTGTCGCAGAAGATGATCATCACCACGAGTACTATTTAGGAAATGGAGATGGAACTTTTGAAAATGTAAGCGAGCGCCTTCTTGCAAAAAGTGAAGCGAATGGCCTGGATATAGGTGATGTAAATGGAGATGGTTTAATAGATGTTATTATTGGCAATTCCGGATCTACAAAACAAAACTTCCTTTGGCTTAATAACCCGGAAAAACCCGGGCACTTTACAGATTACACCAAAGCGGGTTTACCTGCAATCGATCAAGAAACACAATCAGTTAAATTAGCTGATATAAATGGCGATGGGTTTATAGATTTAATCACAGGAAACGAGGTCCCTCCCAATCGTTTATTCTTTAACGATGGAAAAGGACGTTTCACTGAACATGCAGAAAAGCTGGAACTCCTGGTTCCTTTGCATACCAGGGAAGTGTTGACTTTCGATGCCAATGGAGACAAACATCCAGATATTCTATTTCTTAATTTAACGAGCAATGGTGGTGCTTTTGAGAAAGATCCGACCGCTCGTTTGTTGATGAATGACGGTAAAGGAAACTTTAAAGATGAAACCGAGAAAAGAATTCCCAGGCAGGAATTTTCTACCTATGCCGGAGCAATTATCGACTTCAACCACGATGGGCATCCAGACATTATCTTAAGCGCTCTTAAAATCCCGCCATTTGAAGCGGTGCAAGTACAAGCCTTGCAAAACGATGGCAATGGGAATTTTAAATCGGTGACCAGCGAAGTGATTCCAATAGCTACGGTAGGGAGAAGCTGGGGAATCGCGATTGGTGATGTAAACGGAGATGGCAAGCCAGACCTTTTTATTGGCCAATGGGGAACACAAGCAAGATTGCTTTTGGGGAAATGAGGTGAAATAACCTAAATATTCACCACAGCATCGTCAACAAACAAGACCTGGTCTTGCGGCTACTATTGGTTAAGTGCTCATGTGAATGAGCTATTTATATCAGTCTATTTAACTGTAGAATTTGCCAGCCCATTCAGATCTAGCGTGTCTGTTAGTGAATTTAGAAAGCTAATGATGTCTTTAATCTCCTTATCGGTTAGTTTTAACGAATCTGATGGCAAGGTCTGACTAACAAGGTTCAAACCTAATCCATTTCCGCCACCTTTATTGTAAAATTCCATTACCTTATCCAAAGTCTGAAATGCTCCATTATGCATATATGGCGCAGTTTTGGCAATATTTCTCAAGGTTGGAGTTCTAAAAGCTCCAATATAAAATTGGATTGGAAAAACATTATAGCGGCCACTATCAGTGTCAAATTCCAACCTGGTTAGATCATCTGTTTTCGGTGTGCCCAATACTTCAAACTCGGAAATATTATAAAGTGGCGGCAGAAGTCCGTTAAATAAGGGGGCAAAATGACAAGTTCCGCATTGGGCTTTGCCCATAAACAGATTGAATCCTTTTTTTTGGTCTTCCATTAAAGCAGCCCGGTTTCCCTGAACATACTTATCAAAAGCAGAGTTCATTGGGTTTAATGACTTTAAATAAACAGTTATCGCCGTTGCAATGTGATCAATAGATATAAAATCATTTGGTGTTTCAGGAAAAGCGTCCTTGAATTTCCGCTGATAATTCTGATTCGTTTTTAATCGATTTACGATGACGTTATGATCTCCATCCATTTCTAAAGGACTCGCTATTACATCTTTTATCTGATCATTCAAACTTTCTACCCTACCATCCCAAAGTTGAGAATATTGATAAGTTGCATAAAGTAAAGTCGGCGTATTTCTTTTAAGATCTGAACCTCCATCCACCGTTATATTTTTTACCACACCATCCGCAAAGAATCTTTCAGGCTGATGGCAACTGGCACAGTTTCTTTTGATGTTTCCCGAGAGTGCGTTTTCAAAAAAGAGTGTCTTGCCTAACTCAATGAGAAGTTTCTGTTCCGTACTTTTTACCTTATTAAAAGAGCTCGCATTGAACGCATCAGCACTAAAGATATTTTTTGCATCATAATTCAATGCTGCATTTGTATTTAGTTCCAGACCCGCTACTTTAATAAAAGAACCTAAATACTGCTGAAGAGGCAATACATTTTCCGTAAAAAAAGTAAGCCTGTCAAATGAATCAAAATCATCATGCTGTTTAAGAAAAGATAAGGATCTTGTTAGATAATAAGTTACGCTGTCAGACTGTGAATCACTAAAATATTTCAGAAAAGGTTGTAAGCAATGATCTAATGAAATTAATGCTTCACGAGATTCGCTTACACCACTTTTTAATAAAGGAGCATCGAATCCCGTAACACCTAAGGTTATTACCCTAATTAAATCCAACCTCAAACTTTCTAATAGTTGCCTGTCATCTGCCTTCAAATTATACAACAAGGAGTTTAAATCCATGGCAGAGGAGCCAATTAAATCAACTTGCTGTAGTAATTCGCTCCTTTTAGATTCAACATCAGCATCAAATAATAGGGATTCAATCACTTGTAAACCCACGGGTTCCCTAAATTCAAGCGAGGGCTCTTCTATTTCATAGTTCGCAGGTGAGTTATAGATTTTTGCTGCTTGGGGAAAAAAGTATTGGATGAAAAATTCAATTCTCTTATAATGTGACCGGCACTTTAACAGGGCATTTTTTGCCTGTTCAATTGTTTCCGGATCTTCATTATTGATAAGTTGGATGGCTGATTTAAGATGGGATGTACTAACTGCAAACTTAACAGATTCTGTTTTGAAATATCCTATTGAATGATCTACACCTATAGAAGTCGGCGTTGGGCGAGTCAATCCAGAGATAACCAGCATGAGCATCGCCATAAAAACCAACATCTTCAGAACTTTCATACTACTATTGTTTGGACCTGTATTGTTTAGACCTGCGTTTAACTATTTTTAGCAATCATTTATGTAGGCATCGTCTACCATTGACACCCCATCCTAATCAAATTATTATTTTGAGACGACGACTTCAAAGACATCCGTAATACAATTAAATTCATCAGTAACGGTGTACACACTGGATTTCTTTGGGTTTATCTGAATGCTTCGACTGTTTTCTTTTCCGTTACTCCACTTATAATAATTGCCAACAAAAGAAGCTTTCAAAGTTATAAGCTCTCCTTTACGCGCTTTGATTAGCTGCTTCTTGTTCACATCCTTCATCATCGTAAAATTGTCCCGGATAACACCATCAGCACTAATCCACTTAAAATCCAGGCGATTGCCCTCTACCTCCAGAATTGCAGATCCCCCAATGGTCGAATTTGCAAAAGGCAATGCCTCATGAGGAAACGAAGGTTTGACAATGCCCAGCCCTCCAGCAGAACCGGACACCGCATACACAATCCCATTATTGCCCTGCCTTTTAATATACGGACAAGAATTATCGGTACCGTCATATTGTCCAGATGACTGGCTGAGGTTATGTTTCTCCGCATTGAAATCAGCTTCTAGTCCGTAATAACCTTTCATAAGTTTAGATCGCTCATAATTATGGCTATGTCCGCACACAACAAGATCAACCCCGTAACGCTCCAGGACCGCGACAAAGTTTTCTCTTATTTTCAACAATTCAGTTTCTTTGTCAGAGTCATGTGTACCCATTGTATAGGGAGGATGGTGCCAATATGCCACAACCCAGCCTTTATTTTTATTAGCTTCCAAATCCTTCTTCACCCATTTAACTTGTGGACTTAATGTATCATATAACCGGTACAAATTTTCCTCTTGTCCATAAGAGTCTAATGAAAGAAAATGTATATTCCCAATATCAAAAGAGTAATATGCTTTTGTATTTGAAGGGACGCCTCCAGATTCACCCGAAACAGGCATGGAAAAGTTTTGATAATAAGCAACCTCATGAGTTTTCTGCGCAATAGCCTTTGAAAATTCAACATCATGATAATCATGATTACCCGGAGCAGGAAAAAGAGGATATTTTTTCAGCAGATTATCTTTGTGGATATTAAAGAAGTTGGCCTGGTACTGTGCATCTTCTCCATCCGGATACGCATTATCACCTAATAAAATCCAGGAATCCAAATAGTTGTTGCCCAGGTACTTTATAAATTCATCCCGTACATTTCTGTGGTTTGTTGAATTATGACCGCAATCACCAAATATACCCACGCGATATTTTCCTTCCTGTCCAGCAACTGGAAGCGTCATAAAGTAATTACTGCTATCTCCCTGAAGGGTGTCTTTTAGCCCTCCTATAGAATAATAATATTTTGTTCTTGGACTCAACCCATTAAGTTTAACAATATGTTCAGTGACTAATGAATTATCATCTGCGACCTGAGACAGGTCATTTGCCTTAGTGCCAAACCTTACTCGACTTCTTGCCAAAGCATCAGTTCTCCATCTGATTACTATGCTGGTTGGTGTGGCAATCTGCAGATAAGGACCTCGTATTAACGCTGGTTTAACTGTTTCTCTTTTTTTCGGGGCAGGCTTTTCAGTAATGTTTTTATTGTTGTCTTGGGCAAAAATATATGGACAAATCAGTAAGAATATTACAATACTTAGGTATTTCATTTT
>Ga0182007_10001668_pt1 | contig 11762 bp, 8 predicted proteins | sample Sormic07211113_1_FD_123023 | JGI IMG/M metagenome (GOLD analysis project Ga0182007, IMG submission 123023) | Rhizosphere microbial communities from Sorghum bicolor, Mead, Nebraska, USA - 072115-113_1 MetaG | ecosystem: Host-associated > Plants > Roots > Rhizosphere | place: USA: Nebraska... | reverse complement strand
GGAGGGCCGCGGCCGGGAGGGGACCGTGGAGGGCCAGGAGCGCGAGGGCCCGGTCCACCGCGGCGGGGTCCTTGATGTGGCCCTGTTCGGCGCCCACTTGGACGTTCTCGGCCACGGTCAGCGAGGGGAAGACGGCCAGTTGCTGGAAGGTGCGGGCGATGCCCAGGCGGGAGCGGGTGTGGGCGGGCAGACGGGTGATGTCCCGCGCGCCGAGGCGTACCTGGCCGTCCGTGGGGCGAAGGGTGCCGGCCAGGCAGTGGAACAGGGTGCTCTTGCCGGCGCCGTTGGGTCCGACGACCGCCGTGACACGACCGGGGAGCACCGCGAGGTCGACTCCGTCCAGGGCGGTGAAGGCCCCGTAGCGGGCCCGTAGCCGGTGCGCGGTCAGTGCGGGCGGCCCCGCTGGGGGAGGAGCGCCGTCCACGGACACCGAGCGAGTGGGCCTGCGGTGGGGCGGCGGCGCCTGTTCTCGCGGGGGCGCCCCCGTGGCCGGGACCAGCCGCTGTCCCGCCGGCCGCAGTCGTCCCCGCACCCGCTCTCCCCGCGGGGTGAGCCTCGCGCCGTGCCTCAGGCGCAGACGGGCCGCCGCCGTCCGCAGGGCCTCGTACGGGCCACCCGGGAAGCGGCCCACCAGTACCGCCAGCACGCCGATCACGGCCGCCGCCACCCCGCCGCGCGTGCCCGCGTCCAGGCCCACCAGGAGGGCCGCCGCGGCCAGGGCGCCCAGGGTGCTGTCGGCGCCCAGGACCACGACGGCCGCGAACCAGAGCAGGCTCCGTACGGGGTCGTAGGCCGCGGGGTCGAAGGCCCGTACGCCCATGCCGAGCATGCCGCCGCCGAGGGCGGCCAGGGCGGCGCCCGCGACGAAGGCCAGGAGTTTGAGGGACGGGACCCGGACGCCCGCCGCCGAGGCCCCGGACTCGTGGTCCCGCACGGCCGCCAGGGCGCGCCCCGTGCGGCCCGCGCGCAGGGCGCGGGTCAGCAGCAGCGCCGCGAACAGGAGCGCCAGTTCGAGGACGTAGTACGCGCGGTCGCCGTCGAAGCCGGACGGGCGGTCCAGGGTGAGGCCCGAGGTGGCGTACGGCTGGGCGAAGACGAAGCGGCTCACGCCGACGCCCACCGCGAAGGTGGCGAGCGCCAGTGCCAGGCCCCGTCGGGTGATCGCCGGCCAGCCCGTCAGCAGGCCCAGGGGGGCCACCAGGGCCACCGCCACGGCCAGCGCGGCCAGTTCGGGCAGGCGGGGCAGGCCCGGGAAGCGGCCCGCCGCCAGCAGGGCCGTGAACAGGGCGCCCAGGCCCGCGTACGCCGACTGCCCGAGGGAGATCTGGCCGCCGCGGCCGGTGACCACCACCAGGGAGAGCAGGACCACTCCGAGCGCCGGGACCTGGACCGATGTGCGCAGGTCCGAGCCCGCGAAGCCGAGGGGGAGCAGGAACAGGACGACCGCGACGATCCACGCGCCCGGAGGCGTCGGCGCCCGCGCGGTGGCCGTGCGCGGGAGGGCGTCGCGGGTGCCGACGCGCGGCAGGACGAGGGCCGCGACCAGCAGGGCCACCACGAACAGGTTCGCGCCGACCGCCTCCAGCAGGGGTTCGCCCCAGCCCGCCGGGTGCAGCCTCGTCAGCTGGCTCTGCGCCACACCGATGCCCAGCGCCACCAGCACCGCCACCGGCAGGCTCCGCATCCGCGCCGCCACCGCGACCGCCACGACCTCCATGACGAGCAGCGGCAGACCGTACGGGTCCAGGCGGACGTACGGCGCCAGCAGCGCGCCCGTCAGACCCGCCGTGAACGCCCCGAACGCCCAGCCCGCCGCGGCCACCCGGTCCGCGTCGATCCCGCCGAGCACGGCGAGCTGCCGGTCGTCGACCACGGCCCGCAGCTCACGCCCGAACCGCGTCCAGTGGATCACCGCGCCGACCCCCACGGCCAGGACAAGGACGACCGCCAGCCGGCCCCACGGGTCCTCCGACACCAGCTCCGGCGCGTCGTCGCGCGCCCCCTGCCCCCACAGCAGCGCGGCCCCGCCCACCAGCAGCACGAACACCCCGATCGAGGCCACGAGCGTCTGCGCCGGATCGCTGCCGAGGACGGCCAGGGGGCGGAAGACGAACCGTTCCAGCACCACACCGATCGCCGGAGCGAGGAGGACGAGGGTCACCGTGGCGGCGAGCCACAACGGCCAGCCCCACTCCACCACGCACTGCCGCAGCACATACGCGCACACCATCGCGATCGCCCCGTGCGCGAAGTTGAGCACACCGGTCGCGCGGTACGTCACCACCAGGCCGATCCCGGTGAGCGCGGCCGCGCTGCCCACCGAGAGACCGGCGAGGGTGAGGTCGTACGTGAGCGAGGACATCAGCCGGATTCCCCGGACGGCTCACAGATGGGGCAGGGGCCCAGCTCGCCGCTGGTCAGGAGCTTGGTGTCCACCGGGACCGCCTCCACCTTCCCGGAGACCAGCGGACAGTCCGCGCGGTGCCACAGGGTGCCGCCCGGCACCATCAGCAGGTCACGGCTGACCGCGAGGGGCAGGGCGGCCGCCTGCGCGGACTCCTCGGCGTCGGCGGGCTCGGCGGCGACCAGGAGGCCGTAGAGCTCCTCCACGCGCGCGGCGGCGAGCGCGTCGCGGCCATGGGCGAGCAGGACCGCGCCCGCGATGATCAGCGCCGCGCCGGGGATGGTGCAGGAGGCCAGATAGGGCAGCTGGCGCTCGGCGTAGCGCTCGCCGGAGACGCCGTACCAGCCGATGACGCACAGGACCGCGCCGGTGGCGAGGGCGGCCCAGCCGGCCCACACGGCGGGGTGGACGGTCCGCAGTCGCGCTGTCCGCATCCTCGGCTCCTCGTCCGTTCACACACGTCGTGTGTCCGACTGTCTTCCAAGTCCGCCCATGGACTTGCACTATGCCTGTTGCAAGCTGACCCTGAAAGCACCGGGCGCACCTTGCCCGGACCGACACCCGGTGGTGAGCCAGATGGTTCTCGGGAGCGACCTCAGGCGGGGGAAGGCACGAAGGGGGCGCGGCCCACGGGCGGGGGGACGGGGGACGGCGGCGCTCGCCGCTGCTGTTCTCATCCTCGCCCCGGTCCTCGCGGCCTGCAGCGACAACAGCGGCGGGGGTTCGAGCGCTCCACCCACCCCTTCCGTGGAGAAGACGACCAGCGCACCGGCCACCGCGCCCGCCGACCCGGCCGCGGCCCAGCGGGAGGTCAGGGAGAACTGGCAGAAGTTCTTCGACCCGAAGACCTCCCTCGCCGAGAAGCAGAAGGTGCTGGAGAACGGCAGCAGGATGCAGCCCGTTCTGAAGGCGTTCAGCGGTGACAAGCGGGGTGGGCAGGTACAGGCCCAGGTCCAGAAGATCGAGTTCACCTCGCCGACCCGGGCGACCGTGACGTACGCGCTGACCCTGTACGGCGCCACCGCCCTGCCCAACGCCTCCGGGACCTCCGTCGAGCAGGGCGGCATCTGGAAGGTGTCCGTCAACACGCTGTGCGCGCTGGTCCAGCTGAGCGGCGATGCGTCGGGCACGCCGGCACCGGGCTGCTGAGGGAGCCGCCGCCGCGGTGCTGCTGCTCCTGGTGGGCACGGCCTGCGGCAGCCGGCTGCCGGAGAGCGACTTCGAGCACGACACGCGCTCAGCCGCGCCCGCGCCCAGCGGCGGCACGCCCATCCGCGTCGGCATCATCACCAGCGCCACCAGCCCGGTCGGCGGCACCACCTTCACCGGACCGCGCGACGGCGCCAAGGCGTACTTCGACCGCCTCAACGCGCGCGGGGGCGTCGACGGCCACCCCGTCGAGGTGCGCGAGTGCGACGACGGCGGCAGCGGCGTCGGCGACAACACATGTGTGCACCAGCTGATCGACGAGGACCGGGTCGTCGCCCTGGTCGCCACGACCGCGCTGGAGTACGCGGGCGCGTCCCGTGTCTCCCACGCGCGCGTGCCCGACATCGGCGGCCAGCCCATCGGCGCCGCCTACGACACCTGGCCCCACCTCTACGGCATCTACGGCAGCCTCGCGCCCCGGAACGGCACACCCGGCTGGGACGGCGAGCTGTACGGCGGCACCGAGGTCTACCGGTACTTCAAGCGCGAGAAGGGCGCCCGCACGGCCGCCGTGGTCTCGTACAACCAGGCCGCCTCCGCCGCCTACGCGCGGCTCGTGCGGCGGGGCCTTCAGACCGAGGGCTACAAGGTGGTCGGCGAGGAGGTCGACTTCGCGCTGCCCAACTTCCGCGCCGCCGCCGCCGATCTGAAGGAGCAGGGCGCCGACCTCGTCTTCGACGCGATCGACACCCATGGCAACGCCCAGCTGTGCAAGGCGATGGACGAGGTGGGCGCGAAGGTCATCGCCAAGGTGACGAACGTGCAGAACTGGACGTCCACCGTCCCCGAGGACTACAAGGACTCACCGCGCTGCCGCAACGCCCTCTGGGCGACCGGCTCCAGCCGCAACTACGAGGACACGGGCAACGCGGCCGTACGGGAGTTCCGGGACGCCACCGAGAACCTGAAGACGCACTCCCAGTGGCAGCTGGAGGGCTGGGCGGCCGCCAGGTGGTTCACGGACGCCGCCCGGTCCTGCGCCGGCACGGGCGTCACGCGCGCGTGCGTGGACGCCTTCATGAACCGCAGCGAGAACCACACCGCCGGCGGACTGCTGCTTCCCGTCTCCTTCGAGCGCCTCGCCGAGCCGCCGAGGACCCGCAGGACCTGTCTGTCGGTGGCCCGCTGGAAGGACGGCGAGGGGTGGGTGTCCCAGGGGGACATGAACGGCAACTGCTTCGACGTGCCGCAGCTGCCGTACAGCCCCTGACCTTCCCCTGACCTTCCCCTGACGTCACGCGTCCCGCTCCGCTCCGAGAGGCTCGTCGGGAGTCGCCGCGTACTCCGGGTGGTGCAGGTCGAACGCCGGGGACTCGGAGCGGATCCGCGGCAGGGTCGTGAAGTTGTGCCGCGGGGGCGGGCAGGAGGTGGCCCACTCCAGGGAGCGGCCGTAGCCCCAGGGGTCGTCCACCTCGACCTTCTCGCCGTACTTGGCCGTCTTCCAGACGTTGTAGAGGAACGGCAGCGTCGACATGCCGAGCAGGAACGCGCCGATGGAGGAGACGGTGTTGAGGGCGGTGAAGCCGTCCGCGGCCAGGTAGTCGGCGTACCGGCGGGGCATGCCCTCGGCGCCCAGCCAGTGCTGCACGAGGAACGTGGTGTGGAAGCCGACGAACAGTGTCCAGAAATGGATCTTCCCGAGCCGCTCGTCGAGCATCCTGCCGGTGAACTTGGGCCACCAGAAGTAGAAGCCGCCGAAGACCGCGAAGACGACCGTGCCGAAGACGACGTAGTGGAAGTGGGCGACGACGAAGTAGGTGTCCGAGACGTGGAAGTCCAGCGGCGGCGACGCCAGGATCACCCCGGTCAGGCCGCCGAACAGAAAGGTCACCAGGAAGCCGTTCGCCCACAGCATCGGTGTCTCGAAGGAGAGCGAGCCCTTGATCATGGTGCCGATCCAGTTGAAGAACTTCACACCGGTCGGTACGGCGATGAGGAAGGTCATGAAGGAGAAGAACGGCAGCAGCACCGCGCCGGTGACGAACATGTGGTGCGCCCACACCACCACCGACAGTCCGGTGATCGCCATCGTCGCGCCGACCAGCGTCAGATAGCCGAAGAGCGGCTTGCGGCTGAAGACCGGCAGGATCTCCGTGATGATCCCGAAGAACGGCAGCGCGATGATGTACACCTCGGGGTGGCCGAAGAACCAGAACAGGTGCTGCCACAGCAGCGCCCCGCCGTTGGCCGACTCGAAGACCCGCGCGCCGAACCGCCGGTCCGCCTCCAGACACAGCAGCGCCGCCGCGAGCACCGGGAACGCCATCAGGATCAGGATCGACGTGAACAGGGTGTTCCAGGTGAAGATCGGCATCCGGAACATCGTCATGCCGGGGCAGCGCATCCCGATGACGGTGGTGATGAAGTTGACCGCGCCGAGGATCGTGCCGAAGCCGGCCAGCGCCAGCCCCATGATCCACATGTCGGGGCCGATACCGGGGGAGTGCACCGAGTCGTTCAGCGGCGCGTAGGCGAACCAGCCGAAGGCGGCGGCACCGTCCGGTGTCAGCAGCGAACCCAGCACGATCAGACCGCCGAACAGGAAGAACCAGTACGACAGCATGTTCAGCCGTGGGAAGGCGACGTCCGGGGAGCCGATCTGCAGCGGCATCAGCTCGTTGGCGAAGCCGGCGAACATCGGGGTCGCGAAGAGCAGCAGCATGATCGTGCCGTGCATGGTGAAGAGCTGGTTGAACTGGTTGTTGTCCATGATCTGCAGGCCGGGCCGGGCGAGCTCGGCCCGCATCAGCAGCGCCATCACCCCGCCGATCAGGAAGAAGGCGAAGGAGGTGATGAGATAGAGGTGACCGATCTTCTTGTGGTCGGTGGTGGTCAGCCAGTCGACGATCAACCGGCCGCGTTCCTTGCCTCGTGCCGGTCGCGCCGCCGCCTGCACGGTCTGGGTCCCCATCGCTCGCTCGCCCCTTCGCTCGTCGCGTACGGGTCCGCCCGAGCCCGCGCGCGTGCCCGCGAGCTCACGTCATGATGCTCGCGCCGTCACTCGTTCCGACAGGGGGCGTGCGGGGATTCTGTGCTGGATCCGTGTATTTCCCATGCGGTGTCAGGCCCCGCGACCCCGGCCAGGAATCGGGCCGGATTCGAATCCGGGGGTGCCCGGCGGCACTTCTCACGGCACTTTCCGACGGGGTATTCGACAAGCCGTCACGACACGCGGGAATTACGGCCGATTGCCTGCTCGAGGCGTTCGGAACCGCTCGTACGTGTGACGCACCGAGGCCGAAACGCATGTCGTGATCCTGTGACAGAAGTGTGACCGGAGGGGGACGTGCGGCCTTTGGGACGGGCTCGGCTTCCCTGCTCGCCGGGCAGCGCCTAGCGTGGCGGCATGGTACCGATTCCCACTCCTTCAGCGGAGCCCCAGGACAGTCCGGACGGGTACGTCGGCCTCGACGCCGCGAGCGCCGAGCGGCGTGCGCGCGAGCGGGGATGGTCCACCGTGCGCTCGCTGCCGCCGGGGGCGGTCATCACCATGGAGTACCGCAGCGGCCGGCTGAACTTCGAGGTCGAGAACGGCCGGGTGCAGCGGGCCTGGAAGGGCTGACACATGACGAAAGGCCCCGGTTCCCGTGAGGGGCCGGGGCCTTCGCCGTGCGGGGCTTGGTCGTGCGTACCGGACCCCGCTCGTCCGTGTCGTCCGTGGCCGGTCAGCCGCCGGTCATGGGGCGGGCCGGGGTCGGGGCGCCGCGTGGGACGCGGTCCGCGTGCGGTGGTCGACGGCTGCCGACCGGGGTGACCGGGGTGCGCTCGGAGCGGGCCAGGTGCGGGCCCGGGGCGAGATAGGCGGGCGCCGCTCTGGGCGAGTGGGCGGCCGGCTCGTGCGCCTCGTCCTGGGCGCCGACGCGCGGCTTGAGCAGCACCGGTGTCGCCCCGGCGGGCACGGGGGCGCCGCCACGGGCGCGCCAGCGGTCGCGCAGGTCGAAGATGCCGACCTCGGCGCGGGCGATCAGCGGCTCGCACCAGGGCAGGGCGAGCAGGATCAGCAGACCGGCGGCCCAGCCGAGCAGGACGTCGCTCAGCCAGTGCGTACCGAGGTAGACGGTGGCCATGCCGACGCCCAGCGCGGTCAGCGCGGACAGGGCGGACAGCCAGCGGCGGGCTCTCGGGGTGGAGGCGAGATAGGCCAGGATGCCCCAGGTCACCACCGCGTTGGCGGTGTGACCGCTGGGGAATATGTCGCCGCCCAGACCCATCTCGTTCGAGCCGATGGTGGTCGCGTAGTGCGGGCCGAGCCGGCCCATGCCGTACTTGGCTGCGCCCACGGTGATGTTCAGCAGGAGCAGCGAGGCGCCCAGGGTCAGCAGGGGGCGCAGGGTGTGCTGCCGCCAGGAGCGCCAGCCGAGCCAGGCGGCGACCATCACCGCGGTCGGGCCGCGCTGGCCGAGGACCACGTAGTAGTCGACGAACCAGTGGATGCCCGCCCACTGCTGGTAGGGCCGGAAGAACATGACCTGCCAGTCCAGGCGGACCAGCCAGGAGGTCGTGACCACGGCCCACACGATCGCCAGATAGAACGCCAGGGTGCCGACCAGCAGCGCCACCCGGTGTCGGCTCATCCTCGGCACATCGATGTGGGCCGGTCGTTCCGGCTCCCTGTCGAGTCTGGCGAACACCCGGTCCAGACGGGTGAGGTTTCGTTCGGTACGCACCCAATCGACGTTACAGCGAGTGAGGTCAGTTCTCCGTCGAAACAACGGCTTTGTGATGACGATGTGATGTGGGATTGCTCTCAGGGCGGCCTTTATTTCCAAGGAATCTGCAATCCCGGGCGGCCGTCCCCTTAAATTCCTTTGATCATTCCTCGATTGAGTTTTGTTGGACTTTTGAATTCGTTCACCGAATGCTGGGACGGATTTCTCCCGACGCTCACGCGCCCCGCGGGTCGCTCACGGCGGCCCCGAGCCGTTCAGCCAGAACGCCCCGTACACCGCCGACAGCACCGCGAACCCGCCCACCACCACCGCCGATCTGGAGGTCCGCAGCCCGGCCAGCGCCAGGGCGAGGGGCAGCAGCAGCGGGAACGCGGGCATCAGCAGGCGCGGTTTGGAGCCGAAGTAGCTCGACGCGCACAGCGCGAGGGCGGTGACCACCCCCGCGTACACCAGCAGCGGAAGCGGCTGACGCCGGCGCACGCAGACGACGTACAGCCAGATCACCAGTGCGACCCCGATGACGATCCCGACACCGGCCAGGGCGCCCGGGAACGACGTGAACTTCTCGCCGACGAAGCCGGCGAAGGCGGCGCCGCCGTCGAAGCCGTTGCGCCAGCCCGCCTGGATGTCGAGATAGCCGAGGGGGCCCTTGCCGGTGCGGTGGCCGACCCACAGGACGTAGCCGACGGCGCCCAGCGGGGCGAGCAGGAGGGCCAGGGCGCGTCCTGCGGCGCCGGGGGCGCGTGAGGTGTCCAGCGCTCCGTCCGGCGCCGGAACGCGCCCCAGGGGCCCCTCTGCGGGCCGTGGGAGGGCGTGCCCGCGCGCGTGGGCGCCGTGCGCGTCCGCCGCGCCTCGGTCCCGCACGAAAGAGGCGATGCCGGCCGCCCACACCGCGGCCACGACCGCGAGCCCGACCGGCCGGGTCAGCCCGGCGAGGGCCGCCAGCACGCCGGCCGTGGGCCAGCGGTCGGTCAGCACCGCGTACAGCGCCCAGGCGGCGAGCGCCGTGAACAGCGACTCGCTGTACGCCATCGACTGCACGATCCCGACGGGCAGCACCGCCCACAGCAGCACCGCGCAGACGCCGGTCCTACGGCCGTGCACATGATCCGCGACCGCGAAGATCCCCCAGGCCGCGGCGAGCGAGGCGACCAGGGCGACGACGAGACCCGCGTCGGCGGGGCCGAGGGGTGTGAGCGCGTGCAGCAGGCGCTCCAGCCAGGGGAGGAGCGGGAAGAAGGCGAGGTCGGAGTGCACATGACCGTCGGGCAGCCGTACCTCGTAGCCGTAGCCCAGATCCGCGACACGCGTGTACCACAGCGAGTCCCAGCGGGCCGTCAGCAGGGTGTACGCGCTCTTGCCGCGCGCGGCGCTCCACACGGCCAGCACGACCAGGCCCAGGGCGCGCACGGCCGCGTACCCGAGGAGGGCCGGGGCCGCGCGGCGCAGGGCCGGGGCGCGGGGTGGATCGGCGCGCGTCGCAAGATCGGTCACGGGCTCGATTATCGACCGGCGGCGGAACCGGGCGGCGGGACGGAGCGTGGTCCCGGCTGAGGGGAGTGGTGTACGCCACACGGGTTCCGTACGAACTCTGAGAGGTCCGCCACGTGAACGCGGGACGAACTCGCGTACGCTGACGTGTCACTCGCCTTCGTTGCGCGGGCCGGAGACAGCCGCTCCTCTCCGGCCGAGATCATGGGGAGTCCCCACCCCATGTGCCCGCAGAACGCGAGGAAGCATCTGGGAGGTACGTGCATGTCCGGGACGACCATGGCCGCCGCTGCGCTGCGCCGTCGGGCGGCCGGGGCCGGGGCCAACCGCTGGGTCGTCCTCGTCGTCCTCTGTGTGAGCCTGCTGCTGGTCGCGGTCGACGCGACGGTGCTGCACGTGGCGGTGCCCGCGGTCACCGAGGACCTCAAGCCCGGCGCGATAGAGCTGCTCTGGATCGTCGACGTCTATCCACTGGTCTGCGCCTCGCTGCTGATCCTCTTCGGCACGCTGGGCGACCGGGTCGGCCGCAGACGGATCCTGCTGCTCGGCTACGGCCTCTTCGGCGTCGCCTCCGGAGTCGCGGCCCTCGCCCACGACCCGCAGGTCCTGATCCTCGCGCGGGCGCTGCTGGGTGTCGGCGGTGCGATGATCATGCCGGCCACGCTGTCGATCCTCCGCCAGGTCTTTCCCGACCGGCGCGAGCGGGCGCTGGCGATCGGTCTGTGGAGCGCGGTCGCCGCGGTCGGCGCGGCGGTCGGACCGCTGCTCGGCGGCTTTCTGCTGGAGCACTTCTGGTGGGGCTCGGTCTTCCTGGTCAACATCCCGCTGATGCTGGTGAGCCTGCCGGTGGGGCGGCTGCTGCTGCCCGAGTCGAAGGGCGCGGCCGACGGTCCCTGGGACGTGGTCGGCGCGCTGACGGCCGCGGCCGGCCTGTTCGGTGCCGTGCTCGGCGTGAAGCGGCTCGGTGGCGGGGAGCCGCCGCTGAGCGTGTTCACGCTGGCACCGCTGGTGGTGGGCGCGGTGCTGATCGTCGTCTTCGTACGACGTCAACGGCGGCGGGCGCATCCGCTGGTGGACCTGAGCATGTTCGCGCGGCCGGCGTTCAGCACGTCGGTGGGCTGCATCGTGCTGGCGATGCTCGCCCTGGTGGGCCTTGAGCTGATCGCGGCGCAGTATCTCCAGCTGGTGCTGGGGCTGTCGCCGCTGGAGACGGGGCTACGGCTGCTGCCGCTGACGTTCGCCGCGATGGCGGCGGGGCTGGCCGGGGCGCGCATGCTGCGGCGCTTCGGGCCGCGGCTGATGGTCTGCCTCGGGTTCTGTCTGACGGCCGGGGCGGTGCTGATGCTGACCGCGATGGGCGGTACGGACAATCCCGGGCTGCTGGTGTTCGGGTTCGTGCTGCTCGGGTTCGGACTGGAGACGACGCTCTTCGGGGCGTACGAGTCCATGCTGAGCGAGGCTCCGCCGGCGCAGGCCGGTGGGGCGGCGGCGATCGGGGAGACGTCGTACCAGCTGGGAGCGGGGATCGGGATCGCGCTCCTGGGGAGCGTGATGAACGCGGCGTACGCGCCCGGGCTGTCGTCTGTTCCGGGCGTACCGGCGTCCGCGAGGGCCGCGGCGGGGCACTCCCTGGGGGAGGCCTACGACGTGGCCGGACGTCTGGGCGGGCCTGTCGGGGTGGCCCTGCGTCGAGCCGCCCAGGACTCCTTCGTGCACGGGCTGCATGTGACCTTGCTGGTGAGCGCGGGGTTGCTGCTGCTGGGGGCCGTGATGGCGCTGCGGCTGCCCCGGGTCATGCAGTGCGGGGAGATCGCGGGGCCGGTGGAGCTGCCCGCCCCCCGAGAAGTAGCCGAATCCCGGGTCTCGGCCTAGGGCCTGTTGCGAAAGTCCCGCTTGCCTCGCGACGCCCGGCACGCGCTCTCGCCGCACCGGGCACAGACCCAAGTACGTCCAGTACGAGGGCCTGCACCCGGCACGCCGAGAGCACG
>Ga0182007_10001667_pt1 | contig 11763 bp, 9 predicted proteins | sample Sormic07211113_1_FD_123023 | JGI IMG/M metagenome (GOLD analysis project Ga0182007, IMG submission 123023) | Rhizosphere microbial communities from Sorghum bicolor, Mead, Nebraska, USA - 072115-113_1 MetaG | ecosystem: Host-associated > Plants > Roots > Rhizosphere | place: USA: Nebraska... | reverse complement strand
TGGTCGAGCAGGCGCACGAGCGACGGCCCTTCGATGCCCACGTGCTCGGCGAGCGTGCCTTGCCGCACGCCTTCGCCGAGGCGCCCGGCGATCAGCAGCGGCGTCGCGCAGGCTTCGGATACGTTGTATGCGGTCAGCACGCCGTCGCTGGTGCGGCGCCACTTGCGCGCGGTGAGCACGAGCAGGCTGCTGACGGCGAGGCGGAGGTCGTGCAGATTGGTCATGGGCGAGATGATAGGGGCAAAAACATTCGATAGCAAACTATCGTTTTCTTTGCCCGGACGGCACGTCCCAAGGGGCGCGGCGGCTATATTGGATCGTCGGACGACCACTGTCCGGCCACACGAGCACGACCGCGCATGTAAAGCAAATTCCAAGCCCGCGCGTCGCACGCTGCGCGGGTAGGCAGCCCGCGACTTTCGACCGACCGAAAAAGGTGTGAGCCGCAGTCGGCCGGGCACGCCGATTGCCTCGTCCGATTCGACCCGCAGCGTCCTGCTTCCGCACGCGATTGCACTAGGACAATATTTTCGGGGTGTCTTTCTGAGCGACCATGCGGAAGCCACGACGGAGACATCGAGATGGGACGGACCGAGGTATCGGCAGGCTGGCGCGACGCGATCGGCGCCGTGCACGGCATCGAGTCGAAATACAAGCGGCTCGTGAAGGCGATCGCCAGCGACATCGAGAACGGCGCGCTCGCGCCGGGCGCGCGGCTCGCACCGCAGCGCGACGTCGCGTCGAGCCTCGGCGTCAGCGTGCAGACCGTCACCAACGCGTACAAGGAACTCGAGCGTCAGGGACTGATCCGCTGCGAGGTCGGCCGCGGCAGCTTCGTGGCCGCGCGCGTGACCGAATCGATGTCGAACTACATCCTCGATACGACCGAGCGCGAGCTTGTCGACTTCTCGATCGCCCGCATCGTGCACACGCCAGAGCACGACGCGGCGTGGCGCAGCGTGTGCACGGCGCTGGCTGGCACCGACGATCAGCCGTGGATCCGCTCGTTCCGGCCGATCGCCGGCCTCGATGCGCATCGCGACGCGGGCGCCGCGTGGCTCGCGTCGCTGAACATGCCGGTGCACCGCGAAGCGCTGCTGGTCACGAACGGCGCGGCGCACGGGATCTTTCTCGCGCTCGCGTCGATCGTCGGGCCGGGCGACACCGTGTTGTGCGAGAGCCTGACCGATCACGGCGTGATCGGCTCCGCGAACGTGCTCGGGTTTACGCTGAAAGGGCTCGAGATGGACGAGCACGGCATCCGTCCCGAACATTTCGAGGAGATGTGCGACGGCGAGCGGATCAGCGCGCTCGTCTGCACGCCGACCCTCAATAACCCGACCGTGTCGATGATGACCGAATCGCGGCGGCGCTCGATCGCGCGCATCGCGACGCGCTACGGCGTATACGTGATCGAGGACGACGTGTACGGCCCGCTGCCCGAGAAGACGGGCACGCCGATTGCCAGCCTGATTCCGGAGCTCGGCTTCTACTGCACGAGCATGACGAAATCGGTGTTGACGGGGTTGCGCACCGGCTATCTTGCGATGCCGCGGCGGCTCGCGTTGCGCGTCGAGAGCGTGTTGCGCGTGAGCAGCTGGATGGCGACGTCGCCGATCGCCGAGATCGCGACGCGCTGGATCGCCGACGGCACCGCGCGGCGGCTCGTCGAACTGCAGCGCCAGCGGCTCGCCGTGCGTCAGGAGATGGTGCGGGCCGCACTGGGGCCGTATGTGCTCGGTGCGCACCCGAACGCACTTTCCGCATGGCTGCGCGTGCCCGATTACTGGCAGGCCGAGCGGATCGTGCGCGAATTGCGCACCCGCAAGATTGCGGTGACGTCGCCCGATCCGTTTCTCGTCGGCGGCACGGAGCGGCCGAACGCGGTGCGCGTGTGCATCGGCGCCGAAACCTCCGATGCGGCGTGCAATGCAGCGCTCGAGACGATCGCGGGCGTGTTCGAACAGTATCCGCATCTGAACGATTTCCACTGAACCGGCGGTATCGCCGCGACATCGCGCGCAATGTATCAGGACATTCGAAAGCGCGATTTGGAACATTAGACTGGATCGCATCACATTCGTCGCGAGGCGTGCGTTCCATGTCTTTCCTGTCGCTGTCCGACGTCTACCGCGCGCGCCGCTGCCTCGCCGGGCGCGCCGACGGTACGCCGCTCGTCGCGTCCGCCGCGCTGTCCGCGCGCGTCGGCGCACCCGTCTACCTGAAGCTCGAAACGCTGCAGCCGACCGGCAGCTTCAAGCTGCGCGGCGCGACCAACGCGCTCGCGGAACTCGCCGCGCAACGCGTGACGCGCGTGGTCACCGTATCGACCGGGAATCATGGCCGCGCGGTCGCGCATGCGGCACGCGCGCTCGGCATCGACGCGGCCGTCTGCATGTCGTCGCTCGTGCCGGCCAACAAGGTCGAGGCGGTCGCGGCGCTCGGCGCGCGCGTGGTGATCGTCGGCGACAGCCAGGACGACGCGCAGGTGGAAGCGCGGCGGCTGGTGCGCGACGAAGGCTATGCGTACGTGCCGCCGTTCGACGATCCGCGCATCATCGCGGGCCAGGCGACGATCGGCGTCGAGATACTCGAAGCGCTGCCGGATACGGCGACGCTCGTCGTGCCGCTGTCGGGCGGCGGCCTGTTCAGCGGCGTCGCGTTTGCCGCGAAGGCGATCCGGCCGGCGATCGATGTGATCGGCGTATCGATGGCGCGCGGCGCCGCGATGCACGCGAGCCTCGCGGCCGGCCGCCCGGTCGACGTCGACGAGCAGCCGACGCTGGCCGATTCGCTCGGCGGCGGCATCGGCCTCGACAACCGCTACACGTTCAACATGACGCGCGCACTGGCCGACGACGTCGTGCTGCTCGACGAGCCGTCGATCGCGCGCGGCATCGCGCATGCGTATCGGGAAGAGAGGCTCGTCGTCGAAGGCGCCGGCGCGGTCGGCCTCGCCGCCCTGCTGGATGAACGGATCGCACGCCGCGATCGCCGCGGCCCGGTCGTCGTCGTCGTGAGCGGCGCGAACATCGACATGGCCGTGCATCGCCGGCTCGTTTCGGAGAACTGACATGACCCATCCCGTCACGTTGCTCGGCCACGCGCAACTGCGTGCGCTGGTGCCGCTCGATCTCGTCGCGATCGACCAGGTCGAGACCGCGTTCGCGTCGCTCGCGACCGACGCCGTCGTGATGCCGCCGATCCTGAATCTGGCGCTGCCGGAGCGCCATGCCGAAGTGGACGTGAAGACGGCGTATCTGCCGCGCTTCGACAGCTTCGCGATCAAGGTCAGCCCCGGCTTCTTCGACAACCCGTCGCTCGGGCTGCCGAGCCTGAACGGGCTGATGCTCGTGCTGTCGGCGCGTACCGGCCTGACCGAAGCCGTGCTGCTCGACAACGGTTACCTGACGGCGGTACGCACCGCGGCGGCCGGCGCCGTGGCCGCGCGCCGGCTCGCGCGCGCCGATGCGCATCGCGCGGCGATCGTCGGCGCGGGCGAGCAGGCCCGGCTGCAACTGGCCGCGCTGATGCTGGTGCGCGACATCACCCATGTGACGGTGTGGGCGCGTGATGCCGAACGCGCCGCGCGATTCGCGGCCGACGTGCGTGCCGCGCACGGGATCGACGCGCTCGTCGCGCGCTCGGTGCACGCGGCGCTGGCCGACGCGGACATCGCGGTGACGACCACGCCGAGCCGTGCGCCGCTCGTGCACGCGGAAGACCTGCATCCTGGGTTGCACGTGACGGCGATGGGTTCGGACGCCGACTACAAGACCGAACTCGCGCCGTCGGTGTTCGGCGCCGCGCGCTATTTCTGTGACCGACTGCAGCAGACCCGCGTGGCCGGCGAGCTCGCGCATGCGATCGCGGCCGGTGCCGTTGCAGCCGACGCGGTGTTTCCCGAACTCGGCGAAGTGATCGCCGGCCGCCGCGACGGCCGTACGCATCGCGACGACATCACGATCTGCGACCTGACCGGCACCGGCGCGCAGGACACCGCGATTGCCGTGCTCGCGCTGCAACGCGCCCGCGCGGCGGAAGTGGGCACGATTTTTCACAACGACCTCACGACTTGAGAGGAGACAGATGTCCGCAGTCATCGAAACCCAGACAGCCGCGCCGCGTCTCGCGTTCGCGCGCAGCGAATATGCCGCGCGGATCGCGAAGACGCGCGCGGCGATGGAGCGGGCCGGCATCGACCTGCTGATCGTCACCGATCCGACCAACATGGGCTGGCTCACCGGCTATGACGGCTGGTCGTTCTACGTGCACCAGTGCGTGCTGCTCGCGCTGGACGGCGAACCCGTGTGGTTCGGGCGCGGCCAGGACGCGAACGGCGCGAAGCGCACCGCGTTCATGGCGCACGAGAACATCGTCGGCTATCCCGATCATTACGTGCAGTCGCCCGCGCGCCACCCGATGGATTACCTGTCCACCGAGGTCATCGCCGCGCGCGGCTGGAACACGCTGCGCATCGGCGTCGAGCTCGACAACTACTACTTCAGCGCGGCGGCATACGCGTCGTTGCAGAGGCACCTGCCGGCCGCGCGCTGGGTCGACGCGACCGCGCTCGTCAACTGGCAGCGCGCGGTGAAGTCGCCGCGCGAGATCGAGTACATGCGCGTGGCGGCGCGCATCGTCGAGCGGATGCATGCGCACATCGTCGAGACGATCGAGCCGGGCATGAAGAAAAGCGACCTGGTCGCGCAGATCTATGCGACCGGGATCGGCGGCGCGGATGGTTTCGGCGGCGACTACCCGGCGATCGTGCCGCTGCTGCCGACCGGCGCCGACGCGGCCGCGCCGCACCTGACCTGGGACGACTCGACGTTCGCGCGCGGCGCCGGCACGTTCTTCGAGATCGCCGGCTGCTACCGCCGCTATCACTGCCCGCTGTCGCGCACCGTCTATCTCGGCAAACCGCCCGCGCACTTCATCGAAGGCGAGCGCGCGGTGGTCGAAGGGATCGAGGCCGGGCTCGCGGCCGCGAAGCCGGGCAACGTGTGCGAGGACATCGCGAACGCGTTCTTCGCGGTCCTGCGCCGCGCGGGCATCGACAAGGACAGCCGCTGCGGCTACCCGATCGGCGCGAGCTATCCGCCCGACTGGGGCGAGCGCACGATGAGCCTGCGTCCGGGCGACCGGACGGTGCTCGAACCCGGCATGACGTTCCACTTCATGCCCGGGCTGTGGCTCGACGACTGGGGGCTGGAGATCACGGAGAGCATCCTGATCACCGAGACCGGCGTCGAGACGCTCTGCAACGTGCCGCGCAAGCTGTTCGTGAAGGAGTAGGGCGATGCGTGCTTCCCCGATTACGCCGACCGTCGATTTCGACGCGGACGGCGAACAGCACGGCTTCCTGAAGCTGCCTTACTCGCGCGACGATTCCGCGTGGGGCGCGATCATGATTCCGGTGACCGTCGTGAAGCGCGGCGACGGGCCGACGGTGTTGCTGACCGGCGGTAATCACGGCGACGAGTACGAAGGGCCGGTCGCGCTGTCGAAGCTCGCCGGTTCGCTGAAGGCGGCCGACGTGACCGGCCGCGTGATCGTCGTGCCGTTCATGAACTACCCGGCGTTTCGTGCCGGTTGCCGCACGTCGCCGATCGATGCGGGCAACCTCAATCGCAGCTTCCCGGGCCGGCCGGACGGCACGGTGACCGAGAAGATCGCCGATTACTTCCAGCGGCATTTGCTGCCGCTTGCGACGCACGTGCTCGACATTCACGCGGGTGGCCGCACGCTCGACTTCGTGCCGTTCGCGGCGATTCACGTGCTGGAAGATCGCGACCAGGAGGCACGCTGCGCGCGCGCGATGCGCGCGTTCGGCGCGCCGTATTCGATGCGCATGCTGGAACTCGACAGCGTCGGCCTGTACGACAGCGCAGCCGAGGAAGCCGGCAAGGTGTTCGTGTCGACCGAACTGGGCGGCGGCGGCACGTCGACGGCGGCGAGCGTCGCGATCGCCGAGCGCGGCGTGTATGGATTTCTCGCGCATGCGGGCGTGATAGCGAAGGACGTCATCGATGGCAACGCACCGCGCACGACGACGCTGCTCGACATGCCGGACGGCTCGTGCTTCACGACGAGCGAGCATCGCGGACTGCTCGAGATGTGCCGCGATCTCGGCAGCGAGGTCGAGGCCGGCGACGTGCTCGCGCGCGTGCACGACATCGACCGAACGGGCGTCACGCCGGTCGAGTACGTCGCGCGGCGGCGCGGGCTGCTCGCGGCGCGGCATTTTCCGGGCATCGTGCAGACCGGCGACACGATCGCGGTGGTGGCCGACATCGTCGAGCGCAACATTCCGGTGGCCGTATGAGGACGCGCACGACGTGATCAAGCTCGACCGATACGACCTCGCGATCCTGCGCCTGCTCGAGCGCGACGGGCGCATCACGAAGTCGAAGCTCGCGGAGGCCGTGAACCTGTCGATTTCGCCGGCATGGGAGCGCGTGCGCAAGCTCGAGGAAAGCGGCGTGATCCGCGGTTATCGCGCGGACGTCGACTGGATCGGCGCATTCTCCGGCAGCCGCATCGTCGTCGAGGTGACGCTGTCGCGGCACACTGCGCCCGACATGCGGCGCTTCGAGGACCGCGTGGCCGCCGCGCCCGAGGTCGCGCAGTGCTATGCGACGGGAGGCGGCGTCGACTACGTGCTGCACGTGGTCGCGCGCGACATCGACCGTTACCAGCGCTTCATTGATGCGTTGCTGATGGAAGACCTCGGCATCGAGCGCTACTTCACGTACATCGTGACGAAGGTCGTGAAGTGCGCATCCGGCGGCGCGCCCGACTGGCTGTAAAAGTTCGCGCCGGCGCGCGGCAATACGAAAAAAACCGGCATTTCCGGCCGTGCAAACCGAAATTTCCGCATGCGCGGGCGCGACACAATGAAGCTCGTGCCCACCAACGAGGAGACGCAGCATGCTGCCCGGACACCCCGTTCTGTTCAAGTCGACCTGCTATGTCGACGGTCGCTGGATCCACAGCGACAGTGCCGCGACGGTCGCCGTCGTGAACCCCGCCGATCAGGCCGTGATCGGCCACGTGCCGATGCTCGAGCGCGCGCAGATCGTCGCGGCCGTCGACGCCGCGCAGCGCGCGTACGACCCCTGGCGCTGGACGCCGCAAGCGGTGCGCAGCGCGGCATTGCTGCGCTGGCATGCGCTGATCTTGCGTCACGTCGACGATCTGGCCGCGCTGCTGTCGCTGGAACAGGGCAAGCCGCTGGCCGAAGCGCGCGGCGAGATCCGCTATGCGGCGAGCTTCGTCGAATGGTTCGCGAACGAGGCGAAGCGCTTCGCGGGACGCACGATTCCGACCCACATCGACGGCGCGCATCTGGGCACCGTGATGGAGCCGGTCGGCGTCGCGGCGCTGATCACGCCGTGGAATTTCCCGGCCGCGATGATCACGCGCAAGGCGGCGGCCGCGATCGCGGTCGGTTGTACCGTGGTCGTGAAGCCCGCGCATGAAACGCCGTTCTCGGCGCTCGCGCTCGCGCAGCTCGCCGACGAGGCCGGCTTCCCGGCTGGCGTGTTCAATGTCGTGCTCGGCGAGCCGCAGATGGCGATGGAAGCGCTGGTCGGCGATGCGCGCGTGCGCGCGGTGAGCTTCACCGGCTCGACGCGCGTCGGGCGGCTTGTGACCGAGACCGCCGCGAAGGCCGGCATCCGCAAGATCGCGCTCGAACTGGGCGGCAATGCGCCGTTCATCGTGACCGAGGATGCGGATCTCGAGCAGGCGGTGCGGATTGCCGTCGGCGCGAAGTTCCAGACGTCCGGCCAGGACTGCTGCGCGGCGAACCGGATTCTCGTCGCGCGCCCGCTGTACGACGCATTCGTCGAACGGTATGCGAACGCGGTGCGCGCGCTCAAGACGGGGCCCGCATTCGAGCCGGGCGTCGACGTTGGCCCGCTGATGCACCAGGCCGCGTTCGACGCGACCGTGGCGCGTGTCGAGGACGCACGGACACGCGGCGCGCGCATTGTCGCGGGCGGGCGGCCGCATGCGCTCGGCGGATGGTTCTACGAGCCGACCGTGATCGCGGATGCCGCGCCGGGCATGCGGGTGGTCGACGAGGAAAACTTCGCGCCGATCTCGGCCGTTTGCGCGTTCGACACGCTCGACGAAGCGGTCGAAACGGCCAACGACACCGAATACGGACTCGCCGCGTACGTGTGCGCGACGCGCATCGACACGATCTTCCGGCTGGTGCGGCGGCTCGACTTCGCGATGGTGTCGGTCAACGGCGTGAAATTCACCGGCGCGCCGATCCCGTTCGGCGGGATGAAGGCGTCGGGACTCGGGCGCGAAGGCGGCGCCGAAGGCTTCGAGCCGTTCACCGAAACCAAGTACTTCTGCCTCGGCAATCTCGGCCTGCCTGTCGCGGCGACGGCCTGACCCATTCAAAGGAGCACATCATGCAAAAATCCATCGACGCACTGCTGCGCGAGGACCGCGCCCACTTCATGCACCCGTCGACGCACGCGTACGACCACGAGACCGGCGCGCTGCCGGGCAAGATCGTGCGCGGCGGCGAAGGCATCCGCATCGAGGATCACCAGGGCAAGCGCTATATCGACGCGTTCGCCGGACTCTACTGCGTGAACATCGGGTACGGCCGCACCGAGGTGGCCGACGCGATGTACGAGCAGGCGAAGCAGCTCGCGTACTACCACACGTACGTCGGCCACGCGTCGGACGCGATCATCGAGCTGTCGTCGCGCATCATCGACTGGTCGCCGGCGGGGATGAAGAAGGTCTATTACGGGATGTCGGGTTCCGATGCGAACGAGACGCAGGTCAAGATCGTCTGGTACTACAACAACGTGCTCGGCCGCCCGAACAAGAAGAAGATCATCTCGCGCGAGCGCGGCTATCACGGCTCCGGCATCGTGACCGGCAGCCTCACGGGCTTGCCGAGCTTCCACCAGCATTTCGACCTGCCGATCGACCGCGTGAAGCATACGGTGTGTCCGCACTGGTATCGCAAGGCGCCGGCCGGCATGAACGAAGCGCAGTTCGTCGCGTACTGCGTCGACGCACTCGAGCAGCTGATCGCGCGCGAGGGCGCCGACACGGTCGCCGCGTTCATCGCGGAGCCGGTGATGGGCACGGGCGGCATCATCGAACCGCCGGCCGGCTACTGGCCCGCGATCCAGGCCGTGCTGCGCAAGCACGACATCCTGCTGATCTCCGACGAAGTCGTGTGCGGGTTCGGGCGTCTCGGCTCGAAGATGGGCGCGCAGCACTTCGGGATCGAGCCCGACCTGATCACGGTCGCGAAGGGACTGACGAGCGCGTATGCGCCGCTGTCGGGCGTGATCGTCGGCGAGAAGGTGTGGGACGTGATCGCGCGCGGCTCGCAGGAACACGGGCCGATGGGGCACGGGTGGACGTACTCCGGGCATCCGGTATGCGCGGCCGCCGCGCTCGCGAACCTCGCGATCCTGGAGCGCGAGAACCTGGTCGGCAACGCTGCGGACGTGGGCGCGTATTTCGGCGCGAAGCTGCGCGATGCATTCGGCGCGCATCCGCTCGTCGGCGAGGTGCGCAGCGTCGGCATGCTGGCCGCGCTCGAGTTCATGGCGGACAAGGATGCGCGCACGCCGTTTGATCCCGCGCTGAAGATCGGCGCGCAGGTGTCGGCCGCCGCGTTGCAGCGTGGCGTGATCGCGCGGGCGATGCCGCACGGCGACATTCTCGGGTTTGCGCCGCCGCTCGTGATGACGCGCGAGGAAGCCGACGAGATCGTCGGCATCGTGAAGGATGCGGTGGATGAGGTCGCGGAGCGGAATCTTTCGGCTGTCGCGTGATTTTCAAGCGGTCCTGATGCGCGCTTCGGCGCGTGAGGTGACGCCGCCGCATGCAAGTGCGGCGGCGTTTTTTTGCCGGTACGGTTCGGGGAAACCGTCAGGGCATCGCCGACGGCGCGCGTCGGTGATCGGCCGTCACTCAGTAATCCCACACGACCGGAACGAAGCGGAACCCGTCGCCGTGCCGCGCAACATGCCCGATGGACGGGAACGCGACATGGGCCGCGGCCAGCAGCGCGCCGGTGTCGGCGGCTTCGTTGAACAGTGCGATACGCACGTCGACCGCCGCGTCCGGATCGTGCTCGAAGCCGTTTTGCCAGTCGGGATTGTCGAAGTTGACTTCGAAAATCGCGTCGCCCGCGAACGTCAGCTTTTCCCCGTTCGATGCGATGTCGACCACGCAGTGGCCCGGCGTATGGCCGCCCGTGACCCGCGCCGACACGCCCGCGGCGACTTCCACGGTCCGGTCGAACGGCACGATGTTTTCGCCATAGAGTTCCACGAATTTCGCGGCCGCCTTGCGTAGCGCGGGCGGAACGGTTTCCGGCATCACCGTCTTGCTGAAGTCCGGATTTTTCCAGAACGCCACTTCCGCGGCCGATACGTGAATGCGTACGTCCGGGCGCAGCTTCGCCTTGACGCCGTCGACGTTCAGCCCGCCCACGTGATCCATGTGCATGTGCGTGATCACGATATCGGTGATCGCAGCCAGGTCGATGCCGGCCGATTCCAGGCGCATCACCGAGCGCCCGGCACGCGTGAAGTATTCGAAGCCGTCGCCCACGCCCGAGTCGATCAGGATCAGGCGATCGGCGCTGCGCACGAGCGCGATGTTGAGCGCCCAGTCGAACATGTCGCGTTGCAGGAAACGGCCGTCGAACCATGCGTTGCGATCCGCTTCGCTTACATTGGTGGACATGGTGGAAGTCGGCAGCGGCAGCACGCCGTCGCTGATCAGCACGACATCGACATCGCCGATGCGTACGGCGTAGCGGGACGGAACGAGCTCGCCCGAAGCTTCGTTGCCCAGGGGTTCGATGACCGGCTGGACGTTGCGGATGGGTGCGTTCATGTTCAGTAATCCTGTTCGTCGAGTGAGGTAATCCGCACTGCGCGGCGCAGAGCGGTTCGCGAGCGCGATCGTGAATGGCGCGCGCTTCGGTTCGTCCGGATTCCGGTCGAGCGTGTCAGCGATTGTAGTGACGGCCGACACATGCCGACAGCGCCGCACGTGCGCACATCGTGTTGCCCGGACGACAACAATCCGGCGGCGGCTTCAGCCGCCCGAAACGCACATCGCCCGCCGTCCGTTGCCGGACGGCGGGCGATGCAAGGGATGCCGTTTATGGGAAGCCGGCGAGCGGCCGGCGCGCAGGTCAGCCCGGCTGGCCGGGAAGGGTGTCGCCGCGCAGCGAACACCCGCGCGTCTCGATCACCGCCAGCAGCGCGACCAACCCGACCGCGCACGCGGCCATCATGTAGTAGGCGGGAATCAGCGCGTTGCCGGTCTTGCCGATCAGCCAGTCGTTGACGATCGGCGCGGTGCCCCCGAACAGCGACGTCGACACGTTGTACGCGATCGCCATGCCCGCATACCGGACGTGGGTCGGGAACATCGCCGGGAACATCGCGGAAATGGTGGCAAGCTGCGGCACGTACAGCACGCCGAGCACCGCGAAGCCGATGAACGCGCCGAGCGGACCGTGCGTCATCAGCGTGAACATCGGCACGGCCGCGACGAACAGCCCGACGAGCGAGAACCACCACATTGTTTTGCGACCGACGCGGTCCGACAGCCAGCCGGCGAACGGCAGCAGCACCATCATCGCGAGCATGCCGATCAGCGGAATCAGCAGCGACATGTTCTCGCTGACGCCGAGTTCCTTGTGCATGTAGGTCGGCATGTACGCGAGCAGCACGTAGTTGACGACGTTCA
>Ga0182007_10001665_pt1 | contig 11769 bp, 11 predicted proteins | sample Sormic07211113_1_FD_123023 | JGI IMG/M metagenome (GOLD analysis project Ga0182007, IMG submission 123023) | Rhizosphere microbial communities from Sorghum bicolor, Mead, Nebraska, USA - 072115-113_1 MetaG | ecosystem: Host-associated > Plants > Roots > Rhizosphere | place: USA: Nebraska... | reverse complement strand
GTTCAAGCGGATGAAAGCCGCAGAGATCAACGACTCCCTGGAGTTCTTCACCTGGGCCTTCACGCATTGGTCCACCGTGGCGAACGCCAACCGCCGTAGCAAGGCACGGCAGCTCAAGGATACGAAGACGGTGAACAGCGAGATGTCGCTTATCCCCAACTTCGCAGAACTGGCCTACCGCTTCCCCTACATCCTGGCCTTCTTCAACGACCGCAAGTTCGCTGAGGTGCAGGAGGAGGAGAAAGTCGAACGCCGGGCGCGGGCGGATGATCGCCGACACGAGGAGCAGCAGGTGGCTATCGAGCGTCGTCGACAGCTCACCCGTGAAGAGGACCTTCGCAAACGTGATGCCGAACAAGAACAACAAACGCGGTTCGTAGAACGCCGCCGCCGACCTCGCCCCGTGGTCGATGACGACGAAGAAGATCCGGTCCCACAATTCCGCGAAAGAGAATGGAGAGGTTGACATGAGTGCGACCACCGACAGATTCATGAAGGCAGGCATCCCACGTTCATGCTGGGCAATCAGCGCAGAGGCCACCGGGAGGGGCTCGATCAACACCTGGGCGCTAGGCATGAAAGAACGGGCGGAGCAGAAGGGTGCGTTACTCAGCGCCTACGTGCTCATGGGTGGCGAAGAACGCAAGGACCGGGCGCGTCATGTCCTCGGTATCGAGCACGTCGAACTACTCGCCCGCCAGGCTTGCGTCAATGGCCAATCGGTGAAGTTGGTCCCGTTCTACAAACTGGTACACAATCTGGATCACCCAGCACCCCAGGACGAAGCGGACGACTACTCCCCGCTTGTATCAGTCCTGGCCGTGCCGTACGTCCCAACCCCCGACCAAGCTGCCTGCTCAGTCCACCAGTATGTGACCGCCATTGATCACTTGCTTGAGCACATCTACGATGGGGGCGCCCTGATCATTGGGGGCAATCAAACGATCAGCAAACATCTCAAGAGCGGTTACCCCGCCGCCCTTGAGCGCATGCTCGTCGAGAACGCAGAACTGTTCGAGGTGTAACGGATGAGCACTGGACTTAAATTCCTGTCGGCTGCCATGGCCAACGGTGCCGGGAACGCGATCTTGCGTCTCGACGCCCACCTGCTTCACGAAGAGCAGGAGATCATGGCCTACGAGTTCATCAGGAACTTCTATCGGGATTACCGAGAATGCCCGACTGCCGCAGCGGTCCAGGAGCAGACCGGCATTCGCATGCCACGGGCGGAAGGTCCGCTGAAGTTCCACGAGGACAGCCTTCACGAACGGTACGAGTTCGAGATCATGCGGGAGAGTTATCAGTCTCTCCGCGAGATGGTCAAGGACGGCAGACCACGCCCGATGCAGGAGGTGATGGAAAACACGATCCGTCGCATCCGTCGTACGCACCGAGGCCCTGGTCTGATCAACATCGGCGATGCGATGGAGCTGTCCATCGACCGTCTGGCTGCCATGCAGATGCAGGGCGGCATGTCGGGGGTCCCGACTCCGTGGCGCACCTTGAACATCATCACCTCGGGCTACCAGAAGGGTGACCTGATTACCTGGGTGGGGCGGACCTCCCTCGGTAAGACGATGATGCTCTTGCACCAGGCGGAGTTTGCCTATGACGCGGGGTACTCGGTCCTGTTCGTAACGACAGAGATGGCAGCCGAGGCAATCGCTCGACGCTGGATGGCGATGAAGTGGGGCTTCGATCCAGAGGCCCTGAAGAACGCCCAGGTGTCGACCTACACGCTGCGCAAGATGCGAGCCCTCAATGCTGAGTTACTCGGGCGGGAACGCTTCCGCCTACTGCCCGCCGGGATGAACTCCGACCTGTCAATCGTTGAAGCAGCAATCGACGAGATGCAGCCGGACATTCTCTTCCTCGACGGTGTGTACCTGATGAAGCCCAGCGGCAAGCAAGTACACCGCAGCAAGACCGAACAGGTCTCGGCAGTGTTCGACGAACTGAAGCAACGCAACATCGACGCCAACATCCCTTTCGTCGTGAACACGCAGTTCAGTCGACAAGCGGGTAAGGGCGGTAAGGACGGCAGCCTGGAGTCCATCGGTCTGTCTGACACAATCGGTCAACACAGCTCCATCGTCATCGCGGTCAAGCCTGGCCCAACCGACGATTGGAAGCGCTCCAGGGAACTGGACCTGCTCAAGGGTCGAGAAGGTGAGGAGGGTAAGGTCTACGTGAACTACACGTTCAAGCCCACTGACCTGACCGAGATGACCGCAGAACAGTTGGCAGCGGTACAGGAAGCGTCAGGCCCTGCTATCGGGGCGGACGGCGAGATTTACAACTGAGGACAAACCCATGCCATGCAACACTGAGCTTTGCGTCGGATGCCCGATTGAGGGTCTTCATAGGCCGGTCGAGCCGACAGGCTTCGAGGACGCACCCTACCTGATCGTCACGGACACCCCGAGTAAGGCCGGTGCCAAGGAAGGGCGGTTGATCCCACCAGCGTCGAACCTGATGCTGTTCAAGAACCTGGACAAGGAAGGCTTTGACCCTGACGACTTCCAGGTGCACCCGTTGTGCCTCTGCGCCTATGACCAGGACCAGTACAAGAACACCGAGAAGAAGAAGATCCACAAGCACTGCCGTGCCCACCTGGAAGACTTCATCGACGAGATCCGGCCGCGTGCGATCCTGCCCCTGGGCGCGGAGGCTGCGAGCCAGGTATTCAACAAGTCCACCAAGATCACTCAAGTGCGCGGTCTGGGTCACATGTCCGAAGAGTTCGGCGTGCCCATCTTCCCGCTGATGTCCCCAGGCCTCGCCGTACGCTACGCCCAGAACGAACCAGTCCTCGCCGCTGACTGCCGATCCTTTGGCCGTCTGGCCGATGCAGGTTTCGACGTGGACGCGGCGGACGACTTCGTAACCGGCGAATACATCGAAGTCGACGACCTGCAATTCCTGATCGACATGAAACCCGAGCTGCTCTCGTTCGACACCGAGACCACCGGTCTGCGTTGGTATCAGCGCGGGGTCAACGTGCGGACCTATGTCGAGTCCAAGCACAAGGGCAAGCCATGGTTCCAACCCCGCTTCCAGATCCTCACCATGCAGTTCACGGTCGAGGCGGGTAAGTCGTACATCCTGGTATGGGATCACCCAGAACGCCCGATACCCGAGGACCGTAAGCCTCGCCTACGCAACCAACTCCGCAAGCTCCTTTGCAACCCAGAAACGCTGGTAATCGGCCAGGGGCTCAAGTTCGATAACGTCGGCCTTTGGATGACCGAGGGGATCCGCTTCGAGATCGGCGGGGACACCGCGATGCTGTGCGCGATCCACGATGAGAACCTGCCAGAGAAGAACCTCGACATCCTGACCAAGCTGCACGTCCCAGAGATGGCTGGGTACGCCGACCGGTTCAACACGACAGTGGACAAGTCGCGGATGTGGGAAGTGCCGATCAAGACGATGATCCCGTACGGCGGTGGCGATACCGACGCGGCGTTCCGCGTATACGAGAAACTCGAAGACCTGGTAGCGGAGGACGCCAAGAACTGGAACCACTACTGCGAGGTATCCATCCCAGGGCTGAACGCGATGGCTGGCCTGGAGACGCGAGGCATGTACGTCGACCTGGACCACGCCCTGCCAGAGTTCCAGACCTTCTTGGAAGCCGAGGTACTCAAGCAGCGGGACGCATTGCTGGCCCAGGTGCATCGCGACATCAAGCTGAAGCATATCGAGCTGAAGAAGGGCAACGTCGAGGAGGCGCTCAAGCTGTCGCGCCAGGACTTCCTCAAGGACATCCTGTTCTACCATCCGAAGGGTTTCCGTCTGAAGCCAAAGGTCTTCACCAAGACGACCGAGAAGCTGCCAGACCACATGAAGGAACCTTCATGCAGCTCGAAGGATCACCTGCCGTACTTCTTCGAGGACTGCCCGTTCACATTCGAGCTGGCTGAGTACGTGAAGGACGCCACCCTGCTCAACAACAACGTGGTCAACTTCCAAGAGAAGTTCGTGGTCGACGGCATGGTTCGCCCGACGTACTTCCTGGACAAGGCGGTCACCCGGCGCACCAGCTCGAAGGACCCGAACGGCCAGAACTTCCCGAAGCGCGGCAAGAAAGCAAAGATGTACCAGAAGAGCTTTGTGGCTCCCGAGGGCTGGGTCGTCATCCAGTGCGACTTATCGCAGGCTGAGTTGCGCATCGCCGGGGACATGGCGAACGACCAAGAGATCATCAGGATCTACAACGCCAACGGCGACATCCACATCACCACCGCTTGCCTGGCACTCAACATCACGGAAGCGCAGTTCAAGTTGCTGCCTGAGAAGGAGCGGAAGGACTGGCGTCAGAAGGCCAAGGCGATCAACTTCGGATTCATCTACGGTATGTCTTGGCGGAAATTTATGGTCTATGCCAAAACTCAATACGGCGTGGAGTTCACCGAGAAAGAAGCCAAGCTGATCCGTGTCAACTACTTCAAGAAGTACAAAGGCCTGGCACGCTGGCACGAAGTCGTCAAAGACTACGTCGCGAAGCACGGCCAGATTCGCTCCTACAGCGGCCTGCTGCGTCACCTGCCACAGGTCAACAGCGAGGAGGAGTACATCCAGGCGGAAGCCATGCGCCAAGGCATCAACAGCCCGGTGCAAGAGTTCGGCTCAACCCTGGGCGTGATCAGCCTCGGGCGGATGAACGAAGAGATCGACCCCGAGTACATGCGCGTCTTCGGCTTCATCCACGACGCGATCTACGCCTACGTCCGGGAGGAGCACGTCGACTGGGGTCTCAAGGTCCTGAAGAGCTACATGCAAGGCAACGACCTGGAGAGATTGTTCGGCCGTAAAATGAAAGTGCCGATCATCGCTGACGCGGCCTTCGGTTGGAACCAAGGTGAGCTGTTCGAACTGGGTGACTTCGGCGGGTTCAGCCTGACCGAGCCATACGACTTCACGCAGATCAAAGACAAGGACGGCAAGCAGTTGGTAAACCTGCCACGGCAGACCACTCCACCTAACCGTGGACGCCTGCGGGGCTCGCCCTACACCCTGGCTACAGACCTCGAAGATGAGACCGTGCAGCACATTGCCAGGCTTCGTCGGACAGGGGTGGGAGTTGCCAGTCGGCCAGGGGGCCGGACCACTAGCGCCAAGCGGATTGTCAGGCCTCCGCGTGTCGAGGAAGAGGCGCCATCGCCGACCCCAAGGCTCAGGCGCACTAGGGCTTCGGTGTAGCTAGGAGGGGGCGGGAACGCCCCTTAAACTTCAGGAATCAACACAAGGAATTTCATCATGTCCGAACGCATAATCCGCCGTACCAGAGCCGTGGCTCGCGGGGTCCTCCGCCAGGAGAACAACCACATCAAAGACATCGACGAGCGCATGCAATCAATTGCACGGAAGCGTCAGGAGATGCTCGCGGCGGCTCAAGAGATCAGTGAGCTGGAGAAGGAAGTCGAAGAGCTGATGAAGAAGGGCAAGCTCGAAGAGCACCAGTACCTGGACCTCCTGGCCCACTTCGTCGAGATCAAGACCAACGCCAGCACCTTCGTCGATCCGAAAGTTCTGTACGCCAAGCTGAAGGACAAGAACGATTTCTTCAGCGTGGTCAAGGTCCAGGTCGGTGAGCTGAAGAGCGTCATGACCGAGAAAGAGATCGCGGACGTAGCGAAGATCACCCCCGGTAAGGTCACCGGCACCAAGTTCGAGATCATCGTGCCGAAGGACAAGGCCGGGCGGGGCAAAGCCAAGTGAGGTGCAGGGACTGCAAGCACGCGGAGTGGACCCGGACAGCCAACGGCAGGATCAAGAAGAACGTACCGGGGCACTGCAATGCGGAGGTGACAGTGCCTACGCTGCTTTGCTTGTACCAGCCGATACACGTCAGTAAAGGGGCCATCTGGCCAAGTTACGAGGGGCAGTGCGATCTTCACGAATCAGCGGGAGGTGGTAAATGAGCAAGCGCATAGACGACAACGCGGTAGAGCACTTCGCTATCGCGCTGAAGCAGAAGATGGATGCGTCTCGCAAGAAAGGGCGGAACGGCTGGCATGATCCAGGCCTCTGCCCTGCGTCGTTCCTGGCAGACCAGTTCATCGGCCACATCTACAAGGGTAACGCCGGGACCTTCGAGGACCTCGCGATCTTCTGCATGATGTTGCACCAGCGCGGTGAGGATCCGAAGGTCCTGGTCGAGGCAGCCCAACGCAAGCAAGCGGTCCTCCTACGTGGCCTGGAAGACGTGGTCTACAACAAGACCCGCCTGGACGAAGCCGAGGAGCTGCTACAGGACGCGCTCACCAACTGCTCCCGCGAGAACCGTCATTCGATCAAGGACTTTTTCGAGAAGTACAAGATCGAGATCCGGCCGGAGGAAGACCCGGACTGCACTCAAGAGGGAGCCCAAGCTTTCCGCCTTGGGCGGAACCTCCTGGCCAACCCGTACGTAGATGGCTGCGACTACAGCGTGCAGTGGATCGAGGGTTGGAAGGCCGAGCAGGTAGAATACGCAAAAACCGCTAAGGGGTAAGAGATGGACCGGGAGCAGATAAAGGAGGTGTGCCGCGAGGTGTTCGGGCGGAACCATGACATGAAAGACCTGGGTAACTGGGTAGGCATGCGCTGCGTCCTCGCTCCCTGGACCCATGCCAAGGGTCACGACACCTCGCCGTCCGCTGGCGTCTCTGTCATCCCAGATGGCACTAGCATCTACAACTGCTTCACTTGCGGCTCCCCCAAGCCGTTCCATCGCATGCTGGCGGACTACGCCGACTACAGCGGTGAGTGCCTGGACGACCTGATCGAAGAGCTGGAAGAGGGTGAGTTCCTCGGGCCGCTCAACGTGCCCGGCTACGACAAGATCCTGGCCGAGCGGGTCACCGACGAAGGCATACCGATGCCGATCCAGGAAGGCCTGTACATGAGCCTGTTCGAATCGGCGGAGGGCCACCCCTACCTGCGGGAGCGGGGAATCTCACGAGCCATCACGAGGGAGCTGGAGCTGCGCTTCGACCCATCCGACAGCGAGGGCGAACCCCGTATCCTTTTCCCGGTACGCGGCCCGGACGGTCTGTTGTATGGCTTCAGCGGGCGGGCGATATACGAAGACGCTCGACTCAAGGTCCGCGACTACCACGGCCTGGTTAAGTCCGCCATGCTCCTGGGGAGTCACCTGGTACAACCGAGCGATGATGTGATTGTTGTAGAGGGCCTGTTCGACTACGCCAACGCCCATCAGTGTGGCTATGCAGGCTGCGCGGTAATGCACTCTACTATGACAGACATCCAGGCGAGCATAGTCCGCAACCTCGGGCGCCCCACCTACCTGTTCTATGACAACGACGACGCAGGGTTCAAAGGCGTAGTCCATGCACGGAACAAGCTGGTAGGCCACGTACCCACGTTCGAGGTCACGTATCCCCGGATCAAGATTGAAGACGACTCCGAGCGCGGTTGGCATTGGCTGAAGGACCCAGGGGAGATGATCCCCGAAGACTTCGAGAAAATGCTCAAGGACGCGGAGCTTTTTTGACAGGTAAGGGGCTCGTCCCTAGTATCGGTACTTACATGACGACTCGTCATATTGCGAACCCAGACCTGCTGCTAGCCCACCTGAGACCTTTGCTCCAGGGAACGGCTGTAAAGCTCGTCGTAGAAATCAAACGCACCTACGGCAAGAAAGAACGCCTAGTGCAGAAAGGATTACTTATCGCTCCTGGAAGTGCCTACGGGCTAGTTGACCGGGCGGTAGTAGTCTCACTCCTTGGGAGTGGGAGTTGCGTCATCTTCCCGATGGCGAACACAAGCAAGGGTCAGTTGGTTAGAGCCGGGTTATCTCCCCAGCTAGCCATGGCTCTAATTGATCGACTGCAAATCCTCTACGGAGATTCAAAAAATGGAACCACGCACTCGTACACCAAGCGCCGGTACAGGTCGAGACCGCGACAGCAATAAGTCGTCGTCTGCCCCTCGTGCGGCCTATCGCGGGGGCGCTGGCCTCCGCCAGATGGAAGAAGAAGCCAAGCGCCAGGACGCAGCCAAAGAGGCCCGCAAGGCTAAAGGCTTTGAACCCTTCCGCTTTTGGACTCCCGTCAGTGAGACTCGCCAGCTCGTTATCATCGACGATGCGCCGGACTTCTTCCGCTATGAACACGCCCTGAAGGACAAGCGCAGCGGGCGCTATGACAACTTCCTTCCCTGCGTCAACGAAGACGCCAACTGCCCGGTATGCTCGATCAGCGAGAAGCCCGCGTACTTCGCCATGTACCTCACCGTCATCGACCTGACCCCGTACGAAAACAAGGACGGCGACGAAGTCCCTTGGTCGAAGAAGATGTTGGTGGTCAAGCCTGCCCAGCAGAAGAAGATCGCTCGCCTCTTCGAGAAGCACGGCACTCTGCGCGGCATGATCCTGGACATGACCCGCGACGGTGACAAAGACGCGGCCATCGGCAACGACATCGAGTTCGTTGACTTCATGACCGAGAAGGAACTCGACGACTTCTACGACACCTACAAGGACAAGGAAGGCAAGAAGGTCGAGATCATCGGTAGCGAAGTCTTCGACTACGACAAGATCTATCCCGAGATGACCGAGAAGCAGCTCGCCACCGTGGCAGGCGTTTCCGACACCTCGACTGGTCGCCGTGACGACGATGACAAAGCCATCGGCCGTACCCGTGGCCGCACCAGCAGCCGTGACGAAGAAGAGCCTCCAGCGCGTGGCCGTTCGGCACCTCGCCGTGGCTCCCGCGACGAAGAAGAACCGGAAGCCGACGCCCCTACTCGCGGTGCCCGTCGTGGCCGCGCAGAGCCCGACGACGAACCAGAACCCGCGCCACGTCGCGGCACTCGCCGGGCAGTGGAGGAAGAACCGGAAGAGCCACCAGCACGCGGTCGCCGTCGTGCGGTAGAGGAAGAACCGGAAGAGCCTGCTCCTCGTCGCGGCCGCCGTGCCGAACCGGAAGACGAACCGGAACCAGCACCTCGCCGGGGCACCCGTCGCGCAGTAGAGGAGGAGCCGGAGGAGCCAGCACCTCGTCGCGGTCGTGGCCGGGCGGACACCGATGCGGAGCCGCCGTTTGAGGAAGACGATGCACCCGCAGATCGCGGAGCCCGTCGTCAGGCATTGCGCGGTCGCCGGTCGTAACTGATCGGTTTAGTTGAGGGCGCTTCGGCGCCCTTTTCTTTGCAGTGGAAAAGGAGCGGGCGGAGATGACGCTACCAGCGAGGCTCAAAGGTTGCATGATGCTGCCGATGAGCGAGATAGATGTACCCCGAGTTAAGAAGCAGGTGACCTACAAGCACAGGCCACTCAGCCTGGCGGACGGTGAGCCGGACCTGGAGGTGGTTGCCTGGTACGTCGACGGTGAGTACCTTTGTGTACCCCGGCAGTACGGAATGACGCTGTGCAATCAATTGCACCTGGAGTACGTGGACGAGACGAGCACCGGAACCGTGGCTCACTTCCCACGAATCCCGGACCCTCGCGAGTACCAGGTGCCGCAGCTCGACGAGATCACGGCCGAGTTCGAAACGGCCTATGACTTCATATTCAAAGCGCACACGGGTTGGGGCAAAACGGTCGGTGCATTGATCGTTGCGGCCAGACTCGGGCGGACCACGGTCATCATCGTTGACCAGGAGAACCTCCGACTACAGTGGGTCGAAGCACTGACCACGCTGTTCGGATTTGCAGAGAAAGACATCGGCACCATCAAGGGTGACAAGTGGAGCTGGAAGGGTAAGGCGGTAACCGTGGCCATGGTGCAGACCCTGGCGCAGCGCGGAGTCGACGAGGAGCTTGCTGACTACTTCGGCTTTGCCATCGTGGACGAAGTGCACACCTGCGGAGCCCCAACATTCAGCGCCGTGCTCCTCATGTGGAACGCGACGTACCGTCTGGGTGTCTCGGCTACGCCTAAGCGGAAGGACGGCCTACAGCGCGCCCTGGACCACAACCTTGACAGGATCCGGGTGGAGGCCAGCAAGAAGCACAACCGTTCGGCGGTGTACCTGATTCGCAGCGAGACGGTCTACAGCTTCTACGGCAACGTGAGCAAGATGACCGGCCGGATCTTTTCGGAGATCGCTGAAGACGGCCCGCGTAACCTGCTGATCGCCGAGGCAGCGTTGTGGTTATACGAGTCCGGGCGGGACGTGCTGATCCTGTCGGATCGCATCGAACACCTGAAGGAATTGGAATGCCTGCTCTACTACTTCGGGGTGGCTGAGGAGGAGATGGGGCTATACACTGGCTACGACCCGGTATGGAAGTTCGCAAAGGACGCCAACCCCTCTGGCCGACCTGAAGGTCTTGAACGCTGGAGGAGAGAAGACCGGGCTTGGGAACAGGCAGAGTATTGCGCTGTCTCAATGCAGATCGTCCAGAAGCGAGTACCCAAGCAACGGTTCGAGCACATCAAGAAGCACAGCAAGATAATCCTGGCTACGTATGGGATGTTTGCAAAGGGTGTAGACGTTGCAAGACTTTCTGGCGGGGTAGACGCGACCCCTCGCAGCGCGGCGGAGCAAGTCCATGGCCGTATCCTGCGCGAGGTCGAAGGCAAGCCGGTGCCGATATGGGTCACCTTGATGGACACCAGCAGTTACAGGCTGATGTTCACCCTGGCAAACAGGATCAAGGAGTACCTGAAGAGCAGCGGCGTACTATTCGAGTGGCATCCAGACGGGAGTGTCGAGCAATGCGACGTAAAGAGCCTGAAGAGCGAGATCTACGAGAGGGTCGACGACCTGAAATCCATGCGGATCGCAACAAACAAAGACGGACTCAATATGCTAGTGACGCAGGAGGCCGAGCAGCAAAGCAAGCGGACCAAAGACAACGATATGGTAGCGCGGTTCAAAAAACGACTGCCCCGCCAGCCGCCGCCACGCTCCGGCGCGGAACGCGGAGAGAGGTAGAGACCGAGGATATGGAAGCCCCTATGACCGTTGAGAGCTACACCATCCCGGAGGCAGCAGAGGCGATTGGAAAGTCCCTCAATACCTTCCGGCGCTGGATCGACGATCAAATGTTACCGGAGCCGTACCTCCGCGATACCCAGTCAAACTACCGGGTGTACAGCAGGGGCGAGATGGACATCATCAGTGACGCTTTACGCAGGCACGCGGAGGAGTTCTCCTACTTTAGAGCGGACCACTCAACCGTGATCCACAACATCAATCAACGCATCCAGGCACATCGCTCGATGCACGTCTGAGGTCACCATGGCAGACCCAAAAAGAATAGTCCGCACCAAAGCGGCACAGGCACGAAGCGCGGCAAAGGAAGAAGTAGGACGCCGCGCCACCTCCACGCAATACTCACACCGCAAGGAGATCATTGAGGACACCACCCAGGCCGAGACCCTGGGTACGTCCAAGTTCCCCCCAGGTGTCGAGCCAGCGTTTGTCCGGGTATCGGTAGGGTCCACCTACAACCTGGGCGGCTTCGAGTCCCTTCGCCTGGACGTGAGCGTGACGCTCCCATGCCTCGTCGAAGAAGTAGAAGACACATACAGCCGGGCTAGTGAATTCTGCGCCGAGAAACTCCAGGAAGAGGAGGCTCAATGGTTGCCAGGGGCATCGAAGTCGGGCGGCAAGTCAGCCAAGAAGTAAGGAGCAGGGAACATGGCAAGAACACGAGTACGCGGAGTAGAAGCCCCAGCAGCACCCAAGCAGGGCGCCGAACTCCTTTCGATGATCAGGCAGATCAACAAGGCTCACGGGGAGGGTTTGGTCCTTCGTGGTAACCAGATCCACCAACCCATCCGTTTCCCTACCGGGGTGTTCTCCCTG
>Ga0182007_10001664_pt1 | contig 11770 bp, 12 predicted proteins | sample Sormic07211113_1_FD_123023 | JGI IMG/M metagenome (GOLD analysis project Ga0182007, IMG submission 123023) | Rhizosphere microbial communities from Sorghum bicolor, Mead, Nebraska, USA - 072115-113_1 MetaG | ecosystem: Host-associated > Plants > Roots > Rhizosphere | place: USA: Nebraska... | reverse complement strand
GTGGCCGCGAAGGAGGCGACGCACATGTCGAGGAACGCGAAGATCGCCATAGGAGGTGTGGCGCTCGGGCTCTTCCTGTGGATCTGGCTGCCCTTCTGGGCAGTGGTCCTGATCGTCCTGGGAGTCCCGACCGCCGCATATCTGACGCTGGACCCCTCCCAGCGGCGCAGGCTGCGCCGCATCACCCGCAAGGAGCTCGGCCGCTGAGACATCGGCGGGGGAGCGGCCCGGTCGGCTCGCGTCGGCCGACCGGGCAGGGCGTGGCGCACCCGCCAGGGCCGTCGCCGGCTCAGCTGGGGCGTACCGCCATCTTGTCGAGCGCCTCCAGCAGGCCCGGCAGCTCCGGACCCCGGCCCACCGGGAGCACCTCGCCGGGCTCGGCGTCCAGCAGCACGAACGCGATGTCGTCGGTCCTGGCCACCAGCGACCAACCGGGACCGTCCGCACGCAGGGTGCGCGCGTCACCCGGGGCGAAGGACGACCGGACCCGACCGAGCGGCGGCGGCGAGTCCACGTACGCGCGTGCCTCGGCGAGCACCCGGCGGATCCCGCTGTGGCCGGGCCGCCCGGCCTTCTCGCCGCTCCTGTCGCTCCAGTCGCTCCCGCCCTGGTCACCCTGATCGTCCGGAGCGGCCTTTCCGGCGCCCTCCTGGGCGTCCCCGGCGCCCGCCGAGGAGCCGTCGCCGCTCGCGAAGGCCACGTCGTCGATCTGCTCCCGCCACATGGCCCACTGGAGGGCGATCTCGTCGGCGCCCAGGCGTCGTTGCGCCGGCCCCCAGATCGTCGTGTCCGGCGGTGTCAGCGCGGGGCCCTGGGAGACCTCGGGGTCGGGATCGTGCGGCGCGGGCACCCCGGGAGCCGCGACGGCCACCGCGAGGGGCCACCCCGGCAGGGCGGCCACGACGGAGCGCTCGTCCGGCGAGAGGTCGTACTCCATCCCGCAGTCCCACGACGCGATGGCGACGGCGACCAGCGAGACGTCGTCGACCACGACCGTCCACCGGGCGCCCTCGCCGTCCTGGCCGATCACCAGGCCGTATCCGTCGGCGAGCGGCGCGAGGCCGAGCGCCGCGCAGGCCTCCGGATAGTCGTCGCCCAGCACGCTCGGAAACTTCGCAGGCGTCAACAGCACCGCCGTGAGCACATAGAGCGCGTCGTCCGCGGCGGCGACGGCGTCCTCATCCGTCCCGGCCATCCCAGCCTCCCCATCGTTCTGTCCAACGGCGCGCACCCTAGTGCGCGCGGAAGGCCCTTGTCACGGTTCGCAAGCACACCCGGAGCTGCAGTTTTCCGGGTGGACGGGGCGAATCGACCGCCGGCCGGCCCGCGTGTCAGGCCGCCGGGAGTCCGAGCAGCCTACGCGCCACGGCCCGCGGCGACTCGTCGCGCTCACGCGCCAGCGCGATCACCGCACGGCACGCCAGCTCGTTGACCCCGAAGGACAGCGCCTCCGGAGACACCCAGCCGGCCGCCTCGTCGATCCGCTCCTGGTCGTCCTCCGCGCAGGCCGAGACATACGCGGCGGCGGCTTCGAAGAGATTGTGTGTACGTTTGTCCCGGCCGTCGTTCAGGTCCGCCCGGACGGCGTTGAGGAATCTGACACAGGACTTGCGCACCCTGCCCAACACGCTGACCACCTTCCCCCTGCGTGGCTGCCATGGCTGATCGTTCATCTCCTGCTGTTCAACCTAGAGTTGGAGTTGCGGCGGCAGAAGGGGAAACGCGCGGCTACCCGAAGCGCCGACCCGAATCGGTCCGCTCAGCCCTCGCGCACGGCCAGGGCGAGGAAACGGGTGTCCTCGTCGACGTACGACGTCATCCGCCAGCCCGAACCGGCCAGCAACGGACGGAGGTTGGGCTCCGCGCGCAGGTCCTGCGGAGTGATCTGCCGTCCCTGGCGTGCGGCGAGTGCCGCCCGGCCGATGGGGTGGAACAGGGCGAGTGTGCCACCGGGGCGCACCACGCGGGCCAACTCCCGCAGATTCTCGGCCGGGTCGGGCAGGTGTGCGATCAGTCCCGCCGCGAAGACCGCGTCCAGCGTCCGGGAGCGCAGCGGCAGCGCGGCCACGTCGGCCAGCAGCAACCGCCCGTCCCGGTCCCGCCCGGCCCGTACGGCGGCCTGGAGCATGGCCGGGGTCAGATCCGCCCCGACGACCACTCCCGAGGGCCCCACCGCGGCACGCAGCGGCGTGAGGGCCCGTCCTGTGCCGCAGCCGGCGTCGAGCACCCGGCCGCCCTCGCGCAGCCCGAGATCCGCGACCGCGTCCGCGTAGGCCGGCCCGTCGTCGGGGAAGCGGCTGTCCCAGTCGGCGGCGCGAGCGCCGAAGAACTCCTGGACATGTGTGTGGTCGTCGCTCATGCTCCGCATGATCCCTCACCGTCACGGATGAAGCTCCTGCGCACACGTTCGAGCGGGACGCGATCGTTCAGGTGTACCGGAGTGTCATATTTGAGCACCTTTCGAAATGCGCCCCCTTTGTGCTCCCATGCTCCGACTAGCGTCCCGGGGCCATGGGACACCTGGACCACGCCACCTTCGGCTGGCTGACGCCTGTGCTGTCGTACGTGATGGCCTGCATAGGCGCCGCACTCGGCCTCCGCTGTACCGTCCGCGCCCTCGGCGCCACCGGCCGCTCGCGCCGCAACTGGCTCGTCACCGCGGCCTCCGCGATCGGCACCGGCATCTGGACCATGCACTTCGTGGCCATGCTCGGCTTCGGCGTGAGCGGCACCGACATCCGCTACGACGTCCCGCTGACCATCGTGAGCCTGCTCGTCGCCATGCTCGTCGTCTGCGGCGGAGTCTTCGCCGTCGGCTACAGCAAGGACCGCACCCGCGCGCTCTTCCTCGGCGGACTCACCACCGGACTCGGCGTCGCGAGCATGCACTACCTGGGCATGGCCGCCGTACGACTGCACGGCCACGTCAGCTACGACCCCGCCCTCGTCGCGCTCTCCGTCCTGATCGCCGTGGTCGCGGCGACGGCCGCCCTGTGGGCCGGACTCAACATCAAGTCGCCCATCGCGGTCACCGTCGCCTCCCTGATCATGGGCGCGGCGGTGACCAGCATGCACTACACGGCGATGTTCGCGGTGCGCGTCCAGGTCGTGCCCTCCGGCCGGATCCTGCCCGGGGCCACGGCGATGCAGTTCATCTTCCCCCTCGCCGTCGGCCTCGGCTCCTACCTGTTCCTGACCTCGGCCTTCGTCGCGCTGTCGCCGACGAGCGGGGAGCGCGAGGCGTCCGCCTCGGCCCAGCGGCCGGTCGAGACGGCCGTCGGCTAGCCGCGGGTCCGGCCGCGACGGCATGCCCCCCGAACCACTCCCGAGCGAGGAGTCCATGCGTACACCCCGTAGGCCCCCGACCACCGGCGCCGAGGCGCCACCCGCGCCTGCCGTACGCGGCCGGCGCGCCCACGCGGGACCGCCGGCCGACGAGAACCCGTGGGATCCCGCGGGCCCGGTGCTCCAGGACCCGCCCGCGCGCGGGAGCCGCTGGCGGATACGCCCGCGCACCGTGCGCGCCAAGATCGTCTGCCTGCTGATGGTGCCGGTCGTCTCGCTGCTGGCCCTGTGGGCGTACGCGACCGTCAGTACCGCCCAGGACGTCTCCCGGCTGCGCCAGTTGCAGCGCGTCGACTCCGAGATCCGCACCCCCGTCGCGCAGGCGGTCGCCGCGCTCCAGGCCGAACGCAGTGCCGCGGTGGGCTATGTCACCGACCCGTCCGCAGGGCGCGGCGGCGACTACAGGGAGCTCGCGGACCGCACGGACCGGGCCGTGGCCGAACTGCGGCTCGGCGACGACAACACCGTCGCGGACGGCGAGGAGTTGCCCACCGGTGTCGCCCAGCGGCTGGAGACCTTCGTCGCCGGCGCCGAGCAACTGCGCTCCCTGCGCGCGGCCGTACTCGACCGCCGCGCCGACTGGGCGCAGACGTACGGGCGCTACACCCGGGCCATCGCCTCCGCCTTCGGGGTCGGCGGCGCACTGACCGGCATCCAGGACGCCCACCTCGCCTCCGACGCGCGCGTGCTGCTCGAATTCTCCCGCGCCGGCGAGGCCCTGGCGCAGGAGGACGCGGCGCTGGCCGGCGTGCACCTGGCCGACGGCCTCGGCCGTGACCGGCTGCAGCTGTTCACCGGGGCCGTCGCCACCCGCCGTAACCTCACCGACGCGGCCGTCGCCGACCTGAGCGGCTCCGAGCGCAACGCCTGGCGCGACCTCGCCGACAGCGACTCCTACGTGACCCTCGGCGCCGCCGAGGACCGCGTCCTGGCCGGCACCCCGGGCCCGCTGAAGACGGCACCGGCAGGCACCTGGGGCACGGCGCACGCGCGCGTGCAGGACGGCATGCGGGCCATCGAGCGGAACGCGGGCAGCCGGGGCGCCGACCGAGCCGACCCGTTCACCCGTGGGCTGCTCACCCCGGCCGGCGCCGCCGTCCTCCTCGGCCTCGCCGCCGTGGTCGCCTCGCTCGTCATCTCCGTGCGCATCGGCCGCGGCCTCGTCGTCGAGTTGGTCAGCCTGCGCAACAGCGCCCTGGAGATCGCCCGGCGCAACCTCCCCGAGGCGATGCGTAAACTGCGCGCCGGCGAGGAGATCGACATCCAGGCCGAGGCCCCGCCCGGACCGCCCGCCGAGGACGAGGCCGGACAGGTCGCCGAAGCCCTGGGCACCGTGCACCGCGCCGCCCTGCGGGCCGCCGTCGAACGCGCCGAACTCGCCAGCGGAATCTCCGGGGTCTTCGTCAACCTGGCGCGGCGCAGCCAGATCCTGGTGCACCGCCAGCTGAGCCTCCTGGACAGCATGGAACGCCGCTCCGACGACCCGAACGAACTGAGCGACCTCTTCCGTCTCGACCACCTCACCACCCGTATGCGGCGCCACGCCGAGAGTCTGATCATCCTTTCGGGGGCGGCACCCGGCCGGGCCTGGCGCATGCCGGTCTCGCTGACGAACGTGGTCCGGGCGGCCGTGTCCGAGGTCGAGGACTACGCGCGCGTGGAGGTGCGGCAGCTCCCCGAGGCGTCCGTCGTCGGCGCCGCCGTCGCCGACCTCACCCACCTGCTGGCCGAAATCGTGGAGAACGCCGCCCAGTTCTCGCCTCCCCACACGCGCGTGCGCATCACCGGGGAGCCGGTCGGCAACGGCTACGCCGTCGAGGTCGAGGACCGCGGCCTGGGCATGGGCGCCGAGACGCTCGCCGAGGCCAACCGGCGCATCGAGCAGTCCGAGGCACTCGACCTCTTCGACAGCGACCGGCTCGGCCTCTTCGTGGTCAGCAGGCTCGCCGCCCGTCACGGCATCAAGGTGCATCTGCGCACCTCGCCCTACGGCGGCACGACCGCGGTCGTCCTGCTGCCGACCGCACTGCTGCACGGTGGTGCGGCGGAACGTTCCCCCAGCAGGGCCACGAACGCCGAGCGCCCCGAACGGCGCGAGTACGCGCGCGTGCCCGGTGCCACGCCGCCGCCCAAGGAGTCCATACCGGCCCTGGCCGAGCAGCGGCCCGCACTGGCCGCTCCGGCACCGGTCGCGGTGGAGACGGCCGCCGAAACCCCACCCCCCGGAGTCACCACCTTGCGTCTGCACCGCCCCGAGGACGACGACGCCCAGGAGTCGGACGAGCTGCCCCGCCGGGTACGCCAGGCGAGCCTGGCCCCCCAGCTGCGCGAGCGCCGCACCGAGGAGCCGGCGCACGGGCCGTCCGGGCCGGCCCACGACGAGCGGCGCACCCCGGAGGTCGTACGGGACCGCATGGCGGCGTACCGCGAGGGCTGGGCGCGCGGAGGCGGCAGGGAGCCCGGTCGTGGTGTCACCCCAGATTCGACAGCGCGCAGCGACAGCAGCGAAGGAGACCGCGCATGATCCAGGATCCGAGCATGAGGGCCGCCCAGAGGTCGGGCGAACTCGACTGGCTGCTGGACGACTTGGTGGTGCGCGTGACGGAGGTGCGGCACGCGGTGGTGCTGTCCAACGACGGACTCGCGGTGGGGGCGTCGACCGATCTACGCCGCGAGGACGCCGAACACCTCGCGGCGGTCGCCTCCGGCTTCCACAGCCTGGCCAAGGGGGCCGGACGGCACTTCGGCGCGGGCGGCGTGCGCCAGACCATGGTGGAGATGGACGACGGCTTCCTGTTCGTGGCCGCCGCCGGCGACGGCTCCTGCCTCGCCGTGCTCACCGCCGTGACCGCGGACATAGGCCTGGTCGCCTACGAGATGGCACGCCTGGTCAAGCGTGTCGGCGAGCACCTGTACACGGCACCGCGCGTCGGCGCCCGGCCGCCCGCCGCCGGATGAGACGCGAGGACGGTCCGCGCACATGAACATGGAGAGGACCGGCGTCCCGTACGAGCCGGGCAGTCAGTGGTACGACGGCGAGGCGGGGCCCCTCGTACGGCCGTACGCCATGACGGGCGGACGCACAAAACCCGGCCCCACCGGGGTCCGCTTCGACCTGATCGCCCTCGTCAGCCTGGACGCGGGCGCGCCCGCAGTCGACGACGACACCGCGCTGGGGCCCGAGCACCGGGCCCTGATCGCCCTGTGCCGTCTGGAGACCCAGTCGGTGGCCGAACTCGCCGCGGGCGCCGACCTGCCCGTGGGCGTGGTCCGGGTGCTCCTGGGGGATCTGCTGGAGTTCGGCCGCGTCGTCGTCAGCCGTCCGGTGCCGCCCGCGCAGCTTCCTGACGAACGGATTCTGCGCGAAGTGATCGAAGGGCTGCGGGCGCTGTAGATGAGAGTTCAAAGCCACCCGGTCCCGTACGGTCCCGATTCGGGCACCCATCCGGACACCGACAAGGAACGAAGCAGTCGGATCGGGCACATAGCGGTCCAATCCTCCGGAGAGGGGACGTAGTGGTGATGATGCGTATGGACGTCGAGCGTTGCCGGCACTCCCGAGAGAAGTGATCGATGGTCTCCGAGCACTCCGACGCCCAGGGCGGCGAGTCGACCGCACTGGCGTTGAAGATACTGGTCGCCGGCGGGTTCGGCGTGGGCAAGACCACCCTGGTGGGCGCGGTCAGTGAGATCAGGCCGCTGCGCACCGAGGAACTGCTCAGCGAAGCGGGCCAGTTGGTGGACGACACGGGCGGTGTGGACCAGAAGGTCACCACGACCGTCGCCATGGACTTCGGCCGCATCACCATCCGCTCCGGCCTCTCCCTCTACCTTTTCGGCACACCCGGCCAGGACCGCTTCTGGTTCCTGTGGGACGAGTTGTCGCAAGGGGCGCTGGGGGCCGTGGTCCTCGCGGACACCCGCCGGCTCGAGGACTGCTTCCCCGCGGTGGACTACTTCGAGCACCGGCACATCCCGTTCGTGGTGGCCGTCAACTGCTTCTCGGGCGCCCGCAGGTACGGCGCGCAGGACGTCTCCCGCGCCCTCGACCTCGACCGGGGCACACCGGTGGTCCTCTGCGACGCCCGGGACCGCGACTCGGGCAAGGAGGTGCTGATCCGGCTCGTCGAGTACGCCGGGCGGATGCACACCGCCCGGCTGCTCGACTCGGTCGGCTGACGGGTCTCAGCTCGAAACGGCCTTCTCGGCGAGCACTTTGTCGATCGTGACGCGCACCAGGAGTTCCCCCGGCACCCCGTTGCGGGCCCCGAACTCCTCGGCGCGCTCCTCACCCATGTACCGCGCCCCGATCCGGGTGGCCCAGTGCCGTACCTCGTCGAGGTCCTCCGAGATCCGGGCCCGGCCCTGCAGCACGACGAAGTGATAGGGCGGCCGGTCGTCGTCCACGCAGAGCGCGGCCCGCCCGTCACGGATCAGATTCCGCCCCTTCACACTCGTCTTCGCGGTGTTGAACACCACGTCGTCACCGTCCAGCACGAACCAGATCGGCGTCACATGGGGGCTGCCGTCGGCGCGGACCGTCGACAGTTTCGCGGTACGGGTGCCGTGCAGGACGAACGCCCGCCACTCCTCATCGGTCATCTTCTGTGCCACGCCCCTATCCTCCTTGCCCGCGGGCCGGTCGTGGGGAAGGCTTGCGGGAGTTCCTCCAGCCAGGGGGAGTTGTCACACGGGGAGACCGAAACATGGGGCAGAACCAGGGACTTGGCTGGCTGTTGGACGATCTGACCGAACGTGTGGAACAGGTGCGGCACGCTCTGGTCCTGTCCAACGACGGACTGGTCACCGGAGCGAGCACGGGCCTCAGGCGTGAGGACGCGGAACACCTCGCCGCCGTCTCGTCCGGACTGTACAGCCTGGCCAAGGGCTCGGGCCGCCACTTCGGCGCGGGCAGCGTGCGCCAGACGATGGTCGAGTTCGACGACGCGGTGCTCTTCGTCACCGCGGCCGGCAGCGGCAGCTGTCTGTGCGTGCTCAGTGGCGCGGAGGCCGACATCGGTCAGATCGCCTACGAGATGACCCTGCTCGTCAACCGGGTCGGGGAGCACCTCGGCGTGGAGGCACGCCAGCCCGAACGAACCCCGACCAACGAGTCCTGACCTGCGGACTTCCCCTGTCCCGTGGAGTTATCCACAGGCCCGCCGCAAGATCCGCCGAAACGGCTACGGTTTTTCCCGAGGCCCCGCGAACAGCGCGGGCCACCGACTCCACGGGGGAGACCGACCATGTCAGGCAACATCGTCACGGCACCACCCAGCACCTCTCTGACGCCGAGCCGAGCCGCGCGAGAACTGGGACTCAAGCGAAGCGAGTTCGACCTCGCAGTCAACCTCGGCCGCATCCGGACCGTGCCCGACGAAGGGGGCGGGGGCCGCCGGGTTCCCCGCGTCGAGATCGACCGGCTGCGCGAAGGGGACGACTTCCCCGGGTCGCTGCTCGAACGCGTCGAGACCGTGGGCACCACGGAGGCCGCGAAAACACTGGACGTCCCGGTGGGCAGGTTCACGCGTATCGCACGGCTGGGCGCGGTCGTACCGGTGACCTTTTACCTCAACCGCTATCGGGCCGTGGTCTGGCTCTATCTGTCCGAAGAACTAAGGCAGTTCGCCACCGACGACAACAACGCACCCTGGCTGAGCGGACCCACGCCACCCGCACTGCGGGAACAGCTGAAGGAAGGCGTGGATCTCCGGGCGCGCAACTGGCGGGTACGGAACCTCGGATTTCTGCTGCGGCAGGCCGGTGACCACCCCTGGGCGCAGGCCGCCGCGGTGGCCTCGTTGCTCGATCCGGTCCAGGTCGCGGAGATCGTCCGGGACCCCTACGAGCGGGCCCACCTGACCCGGTTCCTGCCGAAGCCCGTGGCGTACGGCGCCCCCGGTTCGGCCGCGGCGCGGGTGGTCGAGCGGATCGTGCGGGCCACCGACGCGGACGAGATCGGCTGGCTCCGCGCCGATCTCGCGGACTCGGTGCGCAAGGCACGCGGGAAAGAGCCGGCACCGCGTCCGAGTTCCGCGCCCTCACCGGCCGAAGCGGAACGCCCCCGGGGGCTGAGGGGCTGGCTGCGCCGCAGAAACCCGTGAGCTACAGCTTGCGGAACAGCCCCTCCTGGACCACGGAGACCAGCAGCCGTCCCTCCACGTCGTAGATCCGACCGCGGGCCAGGCCCCGTCCACCGATCGCGATCGGCGACTCCTGGTCGTACAGGAACCACTCGTCCGCGCGGAACGGGCGGTGGAACCACATGGCGTGGTCCAGCGACGCGATGTCGAAACCGCGCTGCCCCCACAGGGGTTCGACCGGGATGCGGACGGCGTCCAGGAGGGTCATGTCGCTGGCGTAGGTCAGCGCGCAGGTGTGCACGACCGGGTCGTCGCCGAGCGGCCCGACCGCGCGCATCCACACCGCGCTGCGCGGCTCGCCGTCCTTGACCTCCTCCGGCGTCCAGCGCAGCCGGTCCACGTAACGGATGTCGAAGGGCTGGCGGCGTTCCATCCGCTCCAGGTTCTCGGGCAGCGTGCCGTGATGCTTGCGGATCTCCTCGGCGACCGTGGGCAGCGACTCCGGATCCGGGACCTCGCGGGCCGGCGGCAGCTGGTGCTCGAAAGATCCCTCTTCAGGCTTGTGGAAGGAGGCGGTGAGATTGAAGATCGTGCGGCCCTGCTGCACGGCGGTGACCCGGCGGGTCGTGAACGACCTGCCGTCCCGCACCCGCTCGACCTGGTACACGATCGGCACGCCCGGCCGGCCCGGGCGCAGGAAGTACGCGTGCAGCGAGTGCACCGGGCGCTCCCCGTCCGTGGTGCGGGCGGCGGCGACCAGGGCCTGGCCCGCCACCTGCCCGCCGAAGACCCGTTGCAGGGACTCGTGCGGGCTCAGGCCACGGAAGATGTTGACCTCGATCTGCTCCAGGTCGAGCAGATCGACGAGTCTCTCGGCCGGGTTCGTCATGCGCGGGTCTCTCCTTGGCTCACAGCTGACCGACGTCGGTGACGCGGACGACCGCACGGCCTTCCGCGTCGGAGGCCGCGAGGTCGATCTCCGCGGTGATGCCCCAGTCGTGGTCGTCGTTCGGGTCGTCGAAGATCTGCCGGACGCGCCATACGCCGTCCTTCGGGGCCTCCTCGATCACCAGCAGCTTGGGGCCGCGGGCGTCGGGGCCGGTGCCGAGGTCGTCGTACTCGTCCCAGTACTTGTCCATCGCCTCGCCCCAGGCCTCGGCGTCCCAGTCGGCGTCGGCATCCATCTCGCCCAGCTCCTCGACCTGGTCGAGGGCGGCGAGCTCGACGCGGCGGAACAGGGCGTTGCGGACCAGGACACGGAAGGCGCGCGCGTTGGCGGTGACCGGCTTGACCTCGTCGGCCTTCTCCTGGGCCTCCTCGGCCGTCATCTCCTCCGGGTTGGCGAGCTGCTCCCACTCGTCGAGGAGGCTGGAGTCGACCTGGCGGACCATCTCGCCGAGCCACTCGATCAGGTCCTGCAGGTCCTCGGACTTGAGGTCGTCCGGGATGTTGTGGTCGAGGGCCTTGTAGGCGCCGGCGAGGTAGCGCAGCACAATGCCCTCGGTGCGGGCCAGCTCGTAGAAGGACACCAACTCTGTGAACGACATGGCTCGTTCGTACATGTCACGGATGACGGACTTCGGGGACAGCGGATGGTCGCCCACCCACGGGTGGCTCTTGCGGTACGTGTTGTACGCGTGGAAGAGCAGCTCCTCCAGCGGCTTCGGGTAGCTGATGTCCTGGAGGCGCTCCATGCGCTCCTCGTACTCGACGCCGTCCGCCTTCATCGCGGCCACGGCTTCGCCCTTCGCCTTGTTCAGCTGGGCGACGAGGATCTGGCGGGGATCGTCCAGGGTCGACTCGACGACCGACACCATGTCCAGGGCGTAGGAAGGGGATTCCGGGTCGAGCAGCTCGAACGCGGCGAGGGCGAAGGTCGACAGCGGCTGGTTGAGGGCGAAGTCCTGCTGGAGGTCCACGGTGAGGCGGACGATCCGACCGGTCGGGTCCGGTTCGGCGAGCTTCTCGACGATGCCGCCGTCCAGCAGCGAGCGGTAGATGGCGATCGCCCGCCTGATGTGCCGCAGTTGCTGCTTGCGCGCCTCGTGGTTGTCCTCCAGCAGATGACGCATCGCCTCGAAGGCGTTGCCCGGGCGGGCGATGACCGACAGCAGCATCGTGTGCGTCACCCGGAAGCGGGAGGTCAGCGGCTCCGGCTCGGAGGCGATGAGCTTCTCGAAGGTGTTCTCCGTCCAGCCGACGAAGCCCTCCGGCGCCTTCTTGCGGACGACCTTGCGCCGCTTCTTCGGATCGTCCCCCGCCTTGGCCAGCGCCTTCTCGTTCTCGATGACGTGCTCGGGCGCCTGGGCGACGACGAAGCCCGCCGTGTCGAAGCCGGCCCG
>Ga0182007_10001659_pt1 | contig 11790 bp, 8 predicted proteins | sample Sormic07211113_1_FD_123023 | JGI IMG/M metagenome (GOLD analysis project Ga0182007, IMG submission 123023) | Rhizosphere microbial communities from Sorghum bicolor, Mead, Nebraska, USA - 072115-113_1 MetaG | ecosystem: Host-associated > Plants > Roots > Rhizosphere | place: USA: Nebraska... | reverse complement strand
TGACCCCGCCATGAAGTCGGAGCGTCCGAATAAAAATCGAGTGAAGCGAGAGTCTCGTCCATGCGATTGAAAACCCGACTTATTTGTTTCTCGAGCTTTTCTTTATGTTGCGCATAGATCGACGAGAGATCTTTATATAGTGAAGCGATTGGCGTGTCATCCGGGATTCTATTTTCCGATTCAAGCCGCTCAAAGACCGAGAAATACGATTTAACGCTGTCAAGCGAAAAACCGATTGACTGAAGGTGCCAGGTTTCGAATGCGCGCAGAAGATCGTCTTCCGTATAGACACGATATCCGGACGCGTTCCGGCCGGGATGCACGAGCCCATGGTCCTCCCACACGCGCAAAGCTTTACGGGTCACCCCTAGCAGCTTGACGACATCCGATACGCTAAAGCATGCGCCCACGAATTCCTCCAATGCTCGGTTAGAGCGTTGAGTGTCGGGGCGACCCCAGGGGACAAGTCAAGGATCGCTCGCGTTACCGCCTGCGGATTCGCGCAGTCACCAAACCGCCACCTTTTGACGGCGCACGTCCCAAGCAACTCGCCATCGAAGGCGTAACAGGCTCTCGGCCTTGTCAGAGGGAAGGCTCCCGCGCACGGTATCCGCATCCATTGCAAGTCACACGCAACTGTCGTCGTTCCCACACTCGCAAAAACATCGTTTGACAAACTATCTTTAGATATATATCGTACGACACATCTTAAGACACAAAACGGAGTATCCCAAGATGCGTCATCACCGCCGTTTTTCGCGTTGGCCAGGCGCCGACGACTCTTTCCCTGCCGGGCATGGCCGCCCTTCGCTCCACGCGCTCTGGCATGCGTTCGCGCGTCATGACGGCGAGCGCCCCGGCTTCTACGACGGCGAACGCCAAAACCGCCACGGCCACGACCGCTTCTCGCTGCATGCGCTGTGGCATGCGATCGGCCGTCATCACGACCATCGCGGCGGCGGGCGCGGTGGGCGTTTCGGCGGCGGTCCCGGCGGCTTCGGCGGCGATGGCGACGGTTTTCCGCGCGGCCGCAAATTCAGCTCCGAGGATCTGCAACTGCTGCTGCTATCGATGATCGACGCGCAGCCGAGCCACGGCTACGAGCTGATCAAGGCGCTCGAAACGCGCTCGAACGGCTTCTATAGCCCGAGCCCCGGCATGGTTTATCCGGCGCTCACGTATCTGGAAGAGCTCGGCTACGTGACCGTGCAACTCGAAGGCAACCGCAAGCGTTACGAATTATCGGAAACGGGCCGCGAATATCTGAACGCCAATCGCGACCGCGTCGAGTTGATGCTGGCGAAGCTGAACCATATCGCCCGCAAGATGGATTCCGTGCGCCGCGCGTTTGCCGGCGAGGAACCGGCCGACATCAGCGAAGGCGGCTGGCTGCCCGAACTGAACGAAGCGCGCCGCGCGCTGAAGCATGCGCTTTTACGCCGCGATAACGCGCCGGCTGCCGAGCAACGCCGCATCGCCGCGATCCTGATGCGCGCGGCGAAGGAAATCGAAAACGAAAGTGAAGGCAAGCCCGGCGGCGAGCCTGCTGCGTGATCGCGCGCCGTCCCGACCTTGGCCCTGGCGCACCGTTGCGCGCCTGGCTGCGCGACGCGCGCGCCCGCGCGTCAACCGAACCAACAGGAGTGGCATCCCTATGCTGACAAACGACAAACAAGCCGACAAACAAGCCGACAGACCCGATCTGGCAGTGCATCGCGTGCGGCATCCGCTGAAGTTCCGGCTGCTGCAAGTCAAGAAGGTGCATGCGCTGACCCCGCACCTGATCCGCGTCACCTTCACGGGCGAGGATCTGCACGACTTCGTGTCCGCGTCGTTCGACGACCACATCAAGGTGTTCTTCTCCGAACCCGGCGCGGACCAACCCGCGCTGCCGGAAGCCGGCCCCGAGGGTCCGGTGTTTCCCGCCGGCCGGCCGCGTCCGACGGCGCGCGACTTCACGCCGCGCCGCTTCGACCGCGAGGCGCGCGAGCTCGACATCGAATTCGCGTTGCACGAGGCCGGTCCCGCCGCGGCATGGGCCGCGCAAGCCAAGGTCGGCCAGTATCTCGGCGTGGGCGGGCCGCGCGGCTCGCTCGTGATCCCGACCGCGTTCGACTGGCATCTGCTGATCGGCGACGACACCGCGCTGCCGGCGATCGCCCGCCGTCTCGAGGAACTGCCGGCCGGCGCGCGCGCCGCCGCGGTGATCGAGGTAGCCGACCCGTCGGCGCATATCGAGTTCACGACGCGGGCCGAACTGCACCTCGTCTGGTGCTATCGCAGCGAAGCGGCCTATCGCGGCGAAGCCTTGCTGCAAGCCGTCCGCGACACGTATTTGCCCGAGGACGGCGAAGGCTATGTCTGGGCCGCCGGCGAATCCGCGACGATGCGCGCGGTGCGCTACCACCTCTGCACCGAACGTGGCGTCGACAAGTCGCGCATTCGCGCGGCGAGCTACTGGAAACAGGGCGCCGCAGCGGTGCATGAAACGCTCGACGATTGAGCGTTCCCGATCCGCGGTCCTGGCGCGTGCGAATCGCAAGCGCGCGTCGCGCTGGACTGCGTGGCTCATGCAAGCAGCGGCGTACCTCGAACAACAATAAGGAATCGACCAATGTACTCAATCAGTACGAAGCACGAGCGCCGTTTGCTATGGCTGCTCGCGCTGACGCAATTCACCGTCATCATGGACTTCATGGTCATGATGCCGCTCGGCCCGCAGATCATGCACGCGTTCAGCATCACGCCGGCGGCGTTCGCCACCGCCGTGTCGGCGTATTCGTGGTGCTCCGGGCTTTCCGGCCTGTTCGCGGCAACCTATATCGACCGCTTCGACCGGCGCCGTCTGCTGCTGACCGTGTATGCGCTGTTCGCGCTATCGAATCTCGCGTGCGCGCTGGCTGACAGCTTCGCGCTGCTGCTGGCCGCGCGCGCTTTCGCGGGCATCACGGGCGGCGTGTTGGGCTCGGTGATCATGGCGATCGTCAGCGACGTGATTCCGGTTGAGCGGCGCGGCGCCGCGACGGGCACCATCATGACCGCTTTCTCCCTCGCGGCGATCGCGGGCGTGCCGGCCGGCGTGATGCTGGGCGCACATTTCAGTTGGGCCGCGCCGTTCTTCCTGCTGGTGGCGCTGTCGCTCATCGTGTGGTTCGCGGGCCGGCAACTGGTGCCGTCGCTCGCCGAACATTTGAACCGCCGTCAGCCGGCGCTCGGCGAAGTGCTGCCTGATTTGTGGCGGCTGCTCAGCAACCCGCGGCATCTGAACGCCTTCGCGCTGACCTTCATGATGATGGTCGCGAACATGCTGGTGATTCCGTTCATTTCGCCGGTGCTGGTCGCCAACCACGGCGTCGCGCCCGCGCAGCTTTCGTGGCTGTACATGGCCGGCGGCGCGGCGACGTTCTTCACGTCGCGCCGGGTCGGCAGGCTTGCCGATCAGTTCGGCACGCGGCGGGTGTTTCGCATCGCAGTCGTGCTTTCGTTTCTGCCCGTGCTGCTCATGACGCATCTGCCCGACCTGCCGTTTTACGGGCTGCTGCTGCTGTTTCCGTTTTTCATGGTGCTCGTGTCATCGCGGATGGTGCCGATGCAGGCGCTGCTCACCACCGTGCCCGAACCCGCCCATCGAGGCGCGTTTCTCAGCGCGAACAGCGCGCTCCAGGCATTGGGCACGGGATGCGGGGCGTGGCTCGGCGGGCTCATGCTCGGCAGTTCGCCTGGCGGGCAGGTCATCGGATACGGGACCGCCGGATGGGCCGCGGTCGGCGTCGCGTCGTTGGGCGTGTTCTGGATTTCGCGCGTGCGAGGCGTGCAAGGCGATGCGCCGGCCTCGCCCGTGTTGACGTCCGACGCCGTCAGCGAGGCTTGAGCGGCGCCTCGCATTCCTACAAATAAAAAACTAACATTACGTTTATCTTTCACCTATAAAGGCAAGGCAGGCGCGAACAGCCTTGTCCGCCTCATGCCCTCGCCCGCTGGCCTTGCCTGCGGGCTTTTTTTATCGTGGACGCCGATCCGGCTGCGGTCCTTCATTTGTCTTTCATCTGGCAAATGACGTGGTGAAAACCCCAGCCATTCTTTCGCTTGACTTACTTGATATATCACATACTGTATGGGGTAGATCATCGCGCGATTGATCGGCGGGGGAAGAAGCCACTTTGGCGCCCGCAAACATGAGGCAGCCATGCCAAGGAGACAGTAATGGACACGGATCACCAGGGAGGGGCGTCGTCGTGGAGAGCGTCACCGTGGGTGCAACTCGTATTCGGCGTGATTTGCATGGCGATGATTGCCAACATGCAGTACGGCTGGACGTTGTTCGTCAACCCGATCAACGAGAAGTATCAGTGGGGCCGGGCCGCCATTCAGGTGGCATTCACGATCTTCGTGGTGACTGAAACGTGGCTCGTGCCGGTGGAAGGCTATCTCGTCGACAAGTACGGGCCGCGTCCCGTGGTGGTCGCGGGCGGCCTGCTCTGCGGCGTGGCGTGGGCGCTGAACTCGGTGGCGTCGTCGCTGCCGGTGCTGTATATCGCGGCGGCGATAGGCGGCGTCGGCGCGGGCGCGGTGTACGGCACCTGCGTGGGCAATGCGCTGAAGTGGTTCCCCACGCGTCGCGGACTCGCTGCCGGCATCACCGCGGCGGGGTTCGGCGCGGGGTCGGCGGCCACCGTCGTGCCGATTGCCAGCATGATCAAGAGCAGCGGTTACGAAGCCACGTTCCTGTGGTTCGGCCTCGGTCAGGGGATCATCGTTTTCCTGCTCGGTCTCGCGCTGCTCGCGCCGCCGACCAAGCTGCTCGCGACGGCGAAAAGCACCGTGCAGCGCGTGGTCTACAACGCGACGCCACGCGAAGTGGTCAGCTCGCCGGTGTTCTGGGTCATGTACCTGATGTTCATCATGATGGCCGCGGGCGGCTTGATGGCGACCGCGCAGCTCGGACCGATCGCGAAAGACTTCGGTCTGCACGATTCGCCGGTTTCGCTGCTTGGCCTGACCTTGCCCGCACTGACCTTCGCGCTGACCATCGACCGCGTGCTGAACGGTCTGACGCGGCCGTTCTTCGGCTGGATCTCGGATCGTATCGGCCGGGAAAATACGATGTTCATGGCGTTCGCGATCGAAGCGGTCGGCATTCTGGCGCTGTCGAAGTACGGCCACAGTCCGGTCGCGTTTGTCGTGCTGACCGGCATCGTGTTCTTTGCATGGGGCGAAATCTACAGCCTGTTCCCCGCGACCTGCGGCGACACGTACGGACCGAAATACGCCGCCACCAACGCCGGCCTGTTGTACACGGCGAAGGGAACGGCTGCGCTGCTGGTGCCGTTCACGAGCGTCGTCACGGCGATGACGGGCAGTTGGCACGCGGTCTTCATGCTCGCCTCCGGCATGGCCGCGGTGGCCGCCCTGCTCGCGCTGTTCGTGCTGAAGCCGATGCGCCGCGCGTACGCCGAACGGCACGCCGCGCCGGTGCTCGATATGCCGTATAGCCCCGCGTCGCCCTTCGTCAGCGAGTCCGCGCGAATTTCGGCGGACGGCGGTTGATCGGCGCTCAGTGCGTTGACTCGGCCGTTGCGTCGGGTCGAGCGGTTCGGCCGATGGTAAGCGCAAGAAGCGGGGCCGCCATCGCCCCGCTCCTCGTGACGAAGTAGAACAGCACGACGCACAGCCGTTGAACGCGTAGGTGTGGCGAGCGCCATGAACGAACCACGGGGCGCTCGCCGACGCGTTGCATGTCGGGGCAAAACCCATGCTCTCTCGCCCCTGCCGCGCGCTCGCCTCTCTAGCTCTGCTCCCCGGTTCCCGCCTGCGTCACCTGCCAGCGCGGCGCGCGTTTCTCCAGGAACGCGTTCACCCCTTCGCGCTGATCCACACCGTCGAACAGATCGACAAAGCGCTCGCGCTCCACCGCCAACGCCGCCGCACGCGGCACACCGTTGCGGGCCTGATGAATCAGCGTCTTGCTGAAGCCGACCGCTTGCGGACTCAGCGTCGCGACACGCGCCGCCATCGTCAATGCGGCCTCGCGCGCGGCGCCCTTTTCCACCACTTCCTCGACCAGACCGATGCGCAACGCGGTGGCCGCGTCGACGCGCTCGCCGGTGAGAATCATCCGCTTGGCCCAGCCTTCGCCGACCAGCCACGGCAGCGTCTGCGTTCCGCAGCCGCACGGCAGCAGACCGACTGCGGTTTCGGGCAAGGCCAGCAACGCATGCTGCTCGGCGATGCGGATATCGCAGGCCAGCGCGCATTCGAGGCCGCCGCCCATCGCATAGCCGTTGATCGCCGCGATCACCACGGGGCGCGCATTCTGCAACGCCTCGAACGCCGCGCCGAAACGCATGGCCGCCGTGCGCGCGACTTCGCGGTTGCCGTCGGCGAAGGTGTTCAGGTCGGCGCCCGCGCTGAAGAACTTCGGCCCATCTCCGGTGACGACGATGGCCCGCACTTGCGCCTCGCCGTTCAGACGCTCGACCGTTCGTTGCAACAGCAGCAAGCCCTCGGGCGTGAAAGCGTTCGCGGGCGGCCGCTTCAACGTGAGCAGCGCGACGGCGCCCTCGTGCGCGTAGTCGAGTTCGATCATCGCGCGTCTCCGTTCTTGCCGTCGCCAGCGTCGCCGCGATAAAGCTTGATGACGGCGGAAAAGTCGAGACGTCCCGCGCCTTTCGTGCTCATCGTCTGATAAAGCTGTTGAGCCAATGCGCCGAGATACAGCGGTTGACGCGCGGCTTTCGCGGCGTCGGTGGCGAGGCCCAGGTCCTTGAGCATCAGGTCGGTGCCGAAGCCGCCGGTATAGCCGCGCGTGGACGGCGCGGTCTCGATCACGCCGGGCATCGGGTTATACGTGTCCGAACTCCAGCAACGCCCCGTCGACGTATTGTTGATGCCGCTCAGCACTTTGGTGTCGATGCCGAGCGCCTCGCCCAGCGACATCGCTTCGGCCACGCCCGCCATCGTGATGCCGAGCACGAGGTTGTTGCAGATCTTCGCGACCTGGCCGGTGCCGGTGTCGCCGCAATGGACGATGTTCTTGCCCATCGCCGAAAGCACCGGCTTGACCGCTTCATAGGCGCTTGCGCTGCCGCCGACCATGAAGGTCAGCGTGCCCGCCGCCGCGCCGCCCGTGCCGCCCGAGACGGGCGCGTCGACGAAGGTGTTGCCGCGCTGCTTCGCGAGTTCGGCGAATGCCCTGACGCTGTGCGGGTCGATCGTGCTCGAATCGATGATCGTCACGCCCCTGGCGATGCCGGCGAACACGCCGTCGTCCGCGGTCAGCACGCTGCGCACGTGCGCGGCGGCCGGCAGCATCGTGATCACGCATTCCACGTCCGTCACCGCGTCTTTCGGCGAGCCGGCCGCCTTGGCGCCCGCGTCGACGAGTGCCTGCACGGCTTGCGCATTCAGGTCGAACACGTTGACCGCGTGACCCGCCTTGAGCAGGTTGAGCGCCATCGGCGCGCCCATGTTGCCGAGTCCGATAAAGCCTATTTTCATGATGCCGTCTCCTGTCCCATGCAAAGCAATGAACCCGAGCGATCAGCGCAGGCTGATGGTCGTGTTCACGCCGTCGTTGACCGTGTCGTCGTCGAACCAACGCGCTGTGACGGTCTTGGTCTGCGTATAGAACTGCACGACCTGTTTGCCGTAGGGACCGAGGTCGCCGAGCTTCGAACCGCGCGAGCCGGTAAAGCTGAAGAACGGCACCGGCACGGGAATCGGAATGTTGATGCCGACCTGGCCGACATCGATCTCGCTCTGAAACTTGCGCGCCGCCGCGCCGCTTTGCGTAAAGAGGCCGACGCCGTTGCCGAACGGATTGCGGTTGACGAGTTCGATTGCGTCGTCGAGCGTGGCGGCGTTCAGCACGAGCAGCACCGGCCCGAAAATTTCCGTGCGATAGATTTCCATTGCGGTCGTGACGCCGGTAAAAACCGTCGCGCCGATGAAATTGCCTTCCTCGTAGCCGGGCACCTTCACGCCGCGGCCGTCGAGCGCGAGCGTCGCGCCTTCGTTCACGCCCGCTTCGATCAGGCCGAGAATGCGCTGCTTCGCCGCGCGCGAGACCACCGGGCCGATGTCCGTATTCGGCTCGCTGCCCGCGTTGATCCTGAGCGCTTTCGCCCTGGCGATCAGATCGGGCAACCACTGCTGCGCCGCGCCGACCAGCACCACCACCGAGGTCGCCATGCAGCGCTGCCCCGCCGCGCCGAAGCCCGCGCCGGCCAGCGCATTCAAGGTTTGCTCGCGGTTCGCATCGGGCAGGACGACGGCGTGGTTCTTCGCGCCCATCATCGATTGCACGCGTTTGCCGTGTTCGCTGCCGAGGCGATAGACGTGCGTGCCGACCGCCGTCGAACCGACGAAGGAAATCGCCTTCACCGCTTCGTGCGTGCAGAGCGCGTCGACCACCTCCTTGCCGCCGTGCACGACGTTCAGCACGCCCTTCGGCACGCCCGCTGCGAGCGCGAGTTCAACCAGTTGCATCGTCGACAACGGGTCCTGCTCGGACGGCTTCAGCACGAAGGTATTGCCGCAGACGATCGCCATCGGGAACATCCACAGCGGGATCATCGCGGGGAAGTTGAACGGCGTGATGCCGACGCAGACGCCGAGCGGCTGACGCAGCGTGTACGTATCCACGCCGCCCGCCACGTTCTCCGCGAATTCGCCCTGCTGCAAGCTGCCGATCGAGCACGCATGCTCGACCACTTCGAGACCGCGGAAGATATCGCCCTCGGCATCGGGAATCGTCTTGCCCTGCTCGGCGCTCAAGGTCCTGGCGATGCGCGGCATGTGCTCGCGAATCAGCGCCTGGTACTTCAGCATGATGCGCATGCGTGCGCCGATCGGCGTGTCCTTCCAGGTCTTGAACGCGGCATGCGCGGAGCGGATCGCTTCGTTCACTTCGTCGGCGGTGGCGAACGGCACGCGCGCCAGCACTTCTTGCGTGGCGGGATTGACGACGTCGCGCCATTCGGTGGTTTTCGATTCGACGAACTCGCCGTTGATCAACAGCTTGACGGTGGCGATGGCGGTTGCGGCGGCATTGGCGGCAACCTCGCGCCCGGCGTTGTTCGAAGCTATTGCGCTCATGCTGGAACTCCTGTGCGATGGCCGCGCGGCGGCCGGACAGTGACTCGATGGAAATGAAAAATCAACGCAGATCCGGGAAGTCTTCTTCCCAGTACTCGCCTGGCAGGCGCGCGGGCTCGGCCTCGCGTTCCATTTCGCGGCGCCGCAATTCGACGCGGCGAATCTTGCCGGAGATGGTTTTCGGCAGTTCGCTGAATTGCAGACGGCGAATCCGCTTGTATGGCGCGAGCTTTTCGCGTGAGAACGCGAACACGGCGCGCGCCAGTTCGGGCCCGGCTTCGTAGCCCTGGCGCACGGTGACGAACGCTTTGGGCACCGCCAGGCGCAGCGCGTCGGCGCTCGGCACCACCGCGGCTTCACCGATCGCCTCGTGTTCGATCAGCACGCTTTCGAGTTCGAACGGGCTCAGCCGGTAGTCGGACGATTTGAAGACGTCGTCGGCGCGGCCCACGTACACGTAATAACCGTCGTCGCGGCGCAGCGCCACATCGGAGGTGCGATAGAAGCCGTTGCGCATCGCTTGCGCGGTGGCGTTCGCGTTATTCGCGTAGCCCGTCATCAAACCCAGCGGACGCTCGGCCAGCGGCAACGCGATTTCGCCTTCGGTGACGGGTTGATCGTCGGCGTCGAGAAGTTCGATCCTGTAGCCCGGCAGCGGACGTCCCATCGACCCCGGCACGACTGGTTGCCCCGGCGAATTGCCGATCTGGCAGGTGGTCTCGGTCTGACCGAAGCCGTCACGAATCGTGATGCCCCACGCGTGCCTGACCCGTTCGATGACCTCGGGATTCAACGGCTCGCCCGCGCCGACGATCTCGCGCAGCTTGACCGGATAGTCGGCGAGCGGCTCCTGAACGAGCATGCGCCATACAGTTGGCGGCGCGCACAGCGTGGTGACGTTGAAACGCACCAGCGCGCCGAGCGTATCTTTCGGCACGAAGCGCGCGAAGTTGAACACGAACACGCAAGCCTGCGCATTCCACGGCGCGAAGAAGCAGCTCCACGCGTGCTTGGCCCAGCCCGGCGAACTGATATTCCAATGGACGTCGTTCGGTTGCAGACCGATCCAGTACATCGTCGACAGATGCCCGACGGGATAGCTCTCGTGCGTATGCTCGACCAGCTTGGGCTTCGACGTGGTGCCCGAGGTGAAGTACAGCAGCATCGGATCGCTCGCCCGCGTGACGCCGTCGGGCGTGAATTGCGGCGATGCGTCATAGGCCGCGGCCAGATCGATCCAGCCGTCGCGCGGCGTGCCGACTGAAATGCGCGTGAGCGGCACGTCGAGCGCGTCGAATTTCGCCGACTCGGCGCTATCGACCACGGCGAAATTCGCGCCGCCGATCTGCACGCGGTCGCGCACGTCGTCGGCGGAAAGCTGGGTGGTGGCGGGCAGCACGATTGCGCCGAGCTTCATCGCCGCGAGCATCACGTCCCATAGCTCGACGCGGTTCGGCAGCATCAGCAGCAGACGATCGCCGCGCGCGACGCCCACGCCGCGCAGAAAGTTCGCCATGCGCGCGGAACGCTCGGACATCTGCGCGTACGACAATCGCAGACCGTCGCCGGTGGGATCGTCGACGATCCACAGCGCGGGGTTGTGGTTGTCGCGGGCGATTACGTCGAAGTAATCGAGCGCCCAGTTGAACTCGCCTAATGCGGGCCACGCGAATTCGCGGTATGCGCGGTCGTAGTCGGTTCGATGGCGCAATAGCAGATCGCGCGCGTCGAAAAAGGGTTGCGCCGTGGTCATCGTTGTCTCCTGTCGATCGGAGTTAGCGCTTCAGCGCTTATGTCGATCCGGAGTTAGTGCTTCAGCACTTACTCCGGTCCCACGCAGCGCGCTCCGGTCCCATGAATATGGCGTTAGGTGGCGCGGTATGCGTCCGCTTCTACCTTGCCCACACTCTCCATCCGCAGCCTATTCTGCTCTCAAACTCCGCCACGATCGCGCTAAACATGCCGCGCGATCACCATGCGCTGCACTTCGCTGGTCCCTTCGTAAATCTGCGTGATGCGGGCGTCGCGGTAGTGGCGCTCCACCGCGTAGTCCTCGAGATAGCCATAGCCGCCGTGAATCTGTATCGCGTTCGAGCAGACCTCCTCGGCCAGTTCCGACGCGAACAGCTTGGCCTGCGACGCCTCCGACAAACACGGCTTGCCCGCCGAGCGCAGCCGCGCCGCGTGATGCACGAGCAGCCGCGCGGCGTTCAGGCGCGTGGCCATGTCGGCGAGCATGTTGGCGATGGTCTGATGATCCTTCAGCGCCTTGCCGAACTGCACGCGCTCGCTCGCATAGCGGCGCGCGGCGTCGAACGCGGCCCGCGCGATGCCGACCGCCTGCGCGGCGATGCCGATGCGCCCGCCCTCCAGATTCGATAGCGCGATGCGCAAGCCTTCGCCCGGTTCGCCGAGCAGATTGGCTTCGGGCACGGCGCAATCGTCGAGCGAAATTGGACAGGTATCGGAAGCGCGAATGCCGAGCTTGTGCTCCGGCTTGCCGACGTTGAAGCCCGGCGTATCGGTCGGCACGATGAAGGCGGACAGGCCGCGTTTGCCGCGATCGGGATCGGTGACGGCGAACACGATCGCGAGGTCCGCGCGCGCGCCGTTGGTCACGAACTGCTTGCTGCCGTTGAGCAGCCATTTGCCGTCCCGCAGCACGGCCCGCGTGCGCAGATTGTTCGCCTCGGA
>Ga0182007_10001657_pt1 | contig 11797 bp, 12 predicted proteins | sample Sormic07211113_1_FD_123023 | JGI IMG/M metagenome (GOLD analysis project Ga0182007, IMG submission 123023) | Rhizosphere microbial communities from Sorghum bicolor, Mead, Nebraska, USA - 072115-113_1 MetaG | ecosystem: Host-associated > Plants > Roots > Rhizosphere | place: USA: Nebraska... | reverse complement strand
CTTGTTCGGTTCGGTGCTCGGCGTGGTCCTCGGGGGCGCTGTCGTCGCCCAATCGGGGTGGCGCACAGCCTTCTTCGTCGTGGGTGCGCCGGGCTTGCTGCTCGCCCTGATCTACCCCTTCGTCGTACGCGACTACAAGACAGTTGCACTGCCGCCTGAGGGCCGGGGTGACGCCGCCCCCGGCCGACTCCAGATCGCACGCATCGCGCGCGAAGTGTTCGCTGCTCGCTCCGGAAACTTCGCCTACCTCGCGAGCGGCCTGCAGATGGCGATGCCCGCGATGCTGATTGCTTGGCTGCCGACCTACTTCGTTCGCTTCCATGGGATGGACGTGAAGAAGGCCGCCCTGATGACTGGGATCGCAGTGCTGGTGTCAGGCCTCGGCATGATCCTCGGCGGTGGCATGGCGGACCGGTTGTGCGCCCATCAACCGCGGCGTCGGGCCCTTGTGCCGGCGCTCTATTCAGTGCTCACGGCCGTGGTCCTTATCGCCGCGTTTGCGCTCCCGACCGGTCCTCTGAGTCTGGGCTTGATCTTCCTGGGCGCCTTGTTCGCGGCCGCGCAGGGCGGCTGCTCCGTCGCCCTTGCCTGCGATGTCACCCATCCTGGCGTGCGTGCGACGGTCACGGCGACGGTGACCCTGGCCAACAACCTGCTCGGCCTGGCACCGGGCCCGATCATCGTCGGGGTGCTTTCCGATCTCTTCGGCCTGAAGATTGCGCTGACGCTGACGCCCATGCTGGCGCTGGCATCGGCTGTTCTCTTCGTTTTGGCCTCGCGCAGCTATGAGCGGGATGTGGCGCGCAATAGCGCAACGAGGACACCTGCATGCTGATTTCAGATCATCGCAGCGCCGCAGACCCATCGCCCTCCGCTGACGGTCGCCCACGGTGGACCGATGTGCTTGGCGACAGTGACCTGGCCGCTGGCGGCCGCTGCTTCGCACGCCACGGCGGGCATGAGATTGCCCTGTTCCGTATCCAGGGCGCCGTGTACGCAATCGCCGACAGCTGCCCGCATGCCGGCGCATCGCTCGCGAGCGGGGAGCTCGAGGGCGCCACGATCAGGTGTCCGGCGCACGGCTTGCGTTTCGACCTCGCTACCGGCTACGCCCGCGGCGGAGGCTTCGCCATGCGCATCTACCCGGTCCGCGTGCACGACGGCCGCGTCGAGGTCGACCTTGGCGTAACTGCTTGCTGACACCTCCCTCAACCTCATCTACCTGGAGCCTCGGATGGCTATTCCTTCCAATCATCGTGTCGACACCTTGCATGACCATGTCGGTCATGACTTCGGCTGTTCGACCCCTGCGCTGCTCAACCAGCAACGCATCGACCACTTCGCCCTATGCACGGGCGACGACCAGTGGATCCACGTCGATGTGGAGCGCGCTCGGGCGCAAGCACCATTCGGCGGCACGATCGCACATGGAATGCTGTTGCTGTCGCTTATCCCCGCCGCCCAGTTCGAGCTCGGCGTATACCCCCATGACGCCGCCAACGTGCTGAACTACGGCTTCGACAAGGTTCGATTCCTGGCGCCAGTGCCGGCGGGCTCGCGCGTTGTCGTGCAAGTCGCGCTGGTCGAAGTCGAGTCGAAGGGCAGGGGCCGCACACTGGTGCGTTGCCGCAATACCGCCTTCGTCGAGGGCACACCCGGGCGACCGGTGCTGCTGGCCGAGTCGATGGGCATGGTGATGGCATGAACAACATCGCCTTCGCCTCCAAGACAACGGACGCCCAAGCGCCGTTGGTCAACGTCGAACTCGGGCGCACGCCCGCGCGGCTGAGCGAATCGCTGCGGGCGATGGTCACTGCGGCGATCATGCAGCCCGCCAAGACCGTTGGTGCCGTCGGCCGCGCGGCCAGCGAACTGGCGCAGGTGGCGTTCGGCCGCTCGTCGGTCGAACCTTCGGCGCGCGACCGCCGCTTCGACGATCCAGCCTGGCGCGACAACGGCTACTACAGGCACCTGATGCAGGGGCATCTCGCGCTCTGCCGCGAGACGCAACGCCTGGTCGGCGAGCTCGGCCTTTCCGCATCCGACGAGGCGCGGGCGAGGATGGTGCTTGGCATGGTGGCAGACACGCTGGCGCCGACCAACACGCTGCTCGGCAATCCAGCCGCGCTCAGGCGTACGCTCGATACCGGGGGCGCCAGCTTGATGCGCGGAGCGGCGCAACTGCTCGAGGATTGGCGCCACAACGGCGGGCTGCCGGCGTCGGTGGATGTCTCGAAGTTCAAGGTTGGCGAGAACCTGGCGACAACGCCCGGCGACGTCGTGTTCCGCAGCGAACAGCTCGAACTCATCCAGTACCGGCCGCAGACGCGAAATGTGCGCGGCACGCCGCTCTTCATCGTGCCTCCGCAGATCAACAAGTACTACGTCTGGGACCTCGCACCCGGACGCAGTCTGGTCGAGTTCCTCGTGCAGCAGGGTTTCCAGGTCTTCATGGTCAGTTGGCGCAACCCGACCGCCGAGCAGGCCGACTGGGGGCTGCAGTCCTATGTGCTTTCGCTCGAGGATGCGATGCGGGTGACGCGCGACATCGCGCGGTCGCCACAGGTGCACTTGCTCGGCGCCTGCTCGGGCGGCATCACTTCGGCCGCACTGCTGGCCTACCTGGCCACCAAAGGCAGCGACTGGGCGCGCAGCCTGACGCTGCTGGTGTCGGTCCTGGATATCGATACGATCTCCGATAGCTCGATGGGCCTGTTCGTAAACCTGGAGACGCTGGACATTGCGCGCACCCTGAGCGGTGCGCGCGGCGTGCTCAAGGGCAAGGACTTGGCCAAGGTGTTCGCGTGGCTGCGGCCTAACGAGCTGATCTTCAACTACTGGGTCAACAACTACCTGCTCGGCGAGAAGGCTCCGGCGTTCGATGTGCTCTACTGGAACTCGGACACCACGGGCCTGCCGGCGCGGCTGCATGCCGATTTTCTGGCGCTGCTCGAATCCAACGCGCTCGCGCGACCCGGTGCCCTGACGATCGCCGGGCAGAAGCTGGACCTTCGCGACGTGACCTGTGATGCCTATATCGTCGGCGGCAGCACCGATCACATCACGCCCTGGCAGGGCTGTTACCGCACGCGCGAAATGCTCGGCGGGAAAAGCGATTTCGTGCTCAGCTCGAGCGGCCACGTGCAGTCGATCGTCAATCCGCAGCGCAACAAGAAGTCGTCTTTCGTCACGAATGGCGGCTCGCATGACACACCGGCGTCCTTCGAACAGGGCGGGACGACCCATGAAGGCACCTGGTGGCCGCACTTGTCTGCGTGGCTGGCAGCGCGATCGGAGGCCGAGAAGCGCGCTGCGCGCCAGCCTGGGTCGAAGCGCCATCCGGCCCTGTGCGACGCGCCCGGCACCTATGTGATGCAGGAGGGCTGATCGCGTGGCCACAGACAACGCTGTCACTCCTGAGCGCACCCACTGCGTCACCCTGGACGGGCAGGTCATCCGCTACAGCGAGGGTGGCTCACTTGGGGCTTCGCGCGTGCTGTTGTTGTTCAACGGCATCGGCGCTAGCGTCGAGACTGCCGCGGAATTTGCCGATGCGTTCGAGAACACGCGCGTCATCGCGTTCGACGTCCCGGGCGTCGGCGCGTCGCCTGCACCCCTGCTGCCGTACCGGCTGCGCAGGGTGGCCGATCTCGCGGTGGCACTGCTGGACCACCTCGGGCTGAGTTCTGTCGATGTGTTTGGCGTCTCGTGGGGTGGCGCGGCGGCGCAGGAGTTCGCGCTGCGGCACTCGAAGCGCTGCAGGACGCTGACGCTCGCGGCCACGACGGCAGGCTTCGTGATGGTGCCCGGCCAACCGGGTGTGCTGCTGAAACTGCTCAGTCCGCGGCGCTACCTCGACCCGGGCTATCTGATGCAGATCGGTGGGAGGCTCTACGGAGGCGTTCTGCGGCTGGACCACGACCTGCTGCAGGTGCACGCGGCCGCAATGCGCGGCCCCAGCCATCGCGGCTATCTATACCAGTTGCTCGCGGTGTGGGGATGGACCAGCTGGCACCGGCTGCACCGCGTCAGGCTGCCGACGCTGGTGCTGATGGGCGCCGACGACCCAATCGTGCCGTTGGTCAATGGAAGGATCATCGCGTCCCGCGTGCCCCACGCAACGCTGCAGACGGTCGACTGCGGCCACCTGTTCGTGCTGACGAAGCCGGCCGAGACGGCACGGCGCGTAGAGCGTTTCATGGCCGCGCACGTGGTCCCGGCCTAGTTCAAAAAAGGACATGCAATCTTGAGAATTCTGGTCGCGGCGGTGAAGCGCGTCGTCGATTTCCGCCGAGCGACGGCACCGGTGTCGGCATTGCCAATGTGAAGATGAGCATGAACTCCTTCGACGAGATCGCCGTCGAAGAGGCGGTGCGCCTGAAGGAGAAGGGCGCGGCCACCGAGTTCATCGCGGTCTCCTGCGGCGACGCGAAGCGCCAGGAGACCCTGTGCAACCTGCGAGTCCATTGCCTTGAGCGTCCAGCTCCTTCAAGTTGCGGAGGGTACGGATGACCACGCCGAGGCACTGCAGCCAAACTGCTGGCGGAACCAACGAGAAAACGCGCTGGGGCCATTGAATCCAAGCAGCAGAGCAATTTCCACATGCTTGCGCGGGGGTCCGCTCAAATATCGCTGGACAAGCTCGCGTCGCACCTGGTTCAGCAGTTCGTTGTACGACAAGCCTTCGCGCAAGAGGTGACGTCGTACGGTGCGTTCGTCCACACATAGATACCGCGCAATATGCCCAAGCGTACATTTCCCGGAGGGCAGCAGCGTCAGTGCCAACTGGCGCACCCTCTCTGCTGCTGATTGATTTTGTCCAGCAGCAACCGACTCCACGTACTGCTGCGCGTACCGATCCAGCCGTGAGTACGTGGAAAGCGGCATCTCCAAGTCACCAGCCAAACACGTGATGCCATTGAAGGAGGCGCCATATTCAACCCTGCGAGCAAAGAAGCGGGTTGCCGTGCGCGTATCTTTGGGTGCCGCGTGCACGAAGCAGACGTTCTGGGCACGCCAGGTCTCCGGCAAAGCATGCCGAAAAAAACGATAGACCATGCCCACCGACAGCTCCATCGGCTGACGCACCGAAGAGCCGCGCCCGAGGAATTCGAACTGAATGGAGGCCGTCTCGTCATCCTCTTCGAGCCAGAGATGCAGGGCCTCGTTGTGCACGCGCATATAGCGCATCAGCATGTCCACCGCCGGGCGCAGGGTAGCCTGCTCGCGCACGACCAATGCGAGCGGTCCCAGAATAGAGAACTGGCGAGTCGCAGCCAGTCGCAAGCCGAAATCCTCCCATCCTGAGCGCTTCGCAGATTCCTCGAGCAGCTGTCCCGTCGCAATCAAGGAAATCTTGAGATCCGGATTCTCCAGACAGGCCGGTTCCAGACCGACGCTTTTCAGCATGCCAATGGGATCAAGGCCGGCTTCGCGCGCGACCGATGCATAGTTGGTCAGACAAGCGCTGCGAACAAGAGGAGTCATTGTTTACCCTCGGTGTCCGTTAATGCTAAGCGAATGTCCGAAATAGTCAACTCGGAAGACGCTGCAAATCTATGCTCTCTCCACACGTTGGCCAATGGAGCATGCAGGCGATGATCGATGACTACCTTCCCTATCAGCACCCCAGCGCCTGGAAGGGCGGGGCCATGAGCGGCACGACTGAATGGATCGTCAAGCTGGACGACGAGGACAACGAGATCCTGCATCAGGCGGTGATACGCGCACGTCTGCAGGGGCTCGGAATTCCTCACATGCGGGCGCCGGATCTCGCGCTCGGTTCGCTTGGCGAGAAACTCAAGCGCATCCAGTCAGAAGTGATGATCGGGCGCGGATTTGTTCTGGTCGAGGGCTTCGAAATCGACCGCTATGCGCTGGAGGATGCCGCCCTCGCGTACTGGGGCATTGGCATGCATCTGGGTTGCGGCGCGGCGCAAAACGCGCAAGGCGATCTGCTTGGGCACGTTACAAATCTCGGCGTCGACTACCGGTCCGACGCGAGGGCTCGCGGCTACCAGACTCGACTGAACCTCCCGTTTCACAACGACGCAATGGACATCGTGGGTCTGATGTGCGTCCATCCGGCCCGGAGGGGCGGTCTGTCGCGTATCGTCAGTTCGGTCACCATATATAACGAAGTGCTGCGCCTTCGCCCCGACTTGATGCCCGTGGCCTGGGCCGATTTCGACATCGATCGTCGGGGCGAGGCTCCCGAGGGCAAGCGAGGCTACTACAGCGGGCCCTTGTTCAGTCGCATCGACGGGCGATTGTTTGGTCGATACAACCGCGAATACATCGAATCGGCTCAGCGTTTCTCCGAAGTGCCTCGCCTGACTGCCGCGCAGATCGAACTCATGGATCTGATCGACTCCCTTTGCAATGACCCCGAACTGCATCTGTCGATGGAATTGAAACGCGGGGATCTTCAGTTCATCTGCAACTACACGACGCTGCATTCCAGAACGGAATATGAGGACGGACCCGACGCCGCTTCTCGGCGATACCTGCTTCGTCTATGGCTGGACAGCGGCGTGCTCGCGAAGCTTCCGCCGTCGTACGAGGAGCGCTACTCGGATATGCGGGAGTGGCAGCGCCACCCCCGCCCCCCCATTTTCGAGCCCTCGGCCGTACAGGCCGAACTGGCTCACTGAGTGAATGCCGCCATCAAAAGGACCGACCATGAGCACAGAATTCGCATGCGACCAAGAGACGGACCTGCCCGTCTTCCAGAACGAGCAATCCTGGTACGGAAGGGATCAGAGCAACCCGGAGTGGGTTTACGAGCTATCGGGCCGGGAACAGCTGGAAGTCCGGGACGCCGTGGCGAAGGCGATCGCGGGCAACGTCGATCTGGTGTCAATGACAGCCGCGGATTTCGCCCTGGGCTCGTTCGGTGTGAGACTGGTGGAAATCGGGCGTGAGATAAAGCACGGACGAGGCTTTGCGCTCATCCGTGGGCTGAATACCCTGGGCTTGACGTTGCAGGAGCAAGCCTATGCATTTCGCGGGATCGGCGCGCACTTCGGGGAGGCTGTCTCGCAGAATGCCAAGGGTCATGTGCTCGGCCATGTGGCCAATCTCGGACTTGATTATTCCGACCCCACCACGCGCGGCTACCAGACACCGGCGGAACTGCGTTTCCATACCGATGCAGCAGACATCGTGGGCCTGATGTGCATACAGCGGGCCCGCTCGGGCGGACTGTCACGCATTGCGAGCTCCACCACCGTCTGGAATGAGGCGGTCCGGCGCCGTCCCGACTTGGCGGCAGAGCTGACCAAGGCCTATTGCTTCACCCGGTGGGGCGAGGAGCGGCCTGGGCAGAGCCCATACTTTCAGATCCCGCTGTTTCGCCAACATGGCGAGCGAATGATTGCGGTCTTCATCGCGGGCGCGATCGAGAAAGCGCAAGCGCTACCCGGCGTCGCTCTGCTGACGCGGCAGCAGCGCGAAGCCATCGCGCTTGTCAATGAGTTGGCCTGCGACGACGAGATCCGTCTGGACATGGAGTTCCGGCCGGGCGACATGCAATTCCTGCTCAACCATGGGATCCTCCATGCACGGACTGCGTACGAAGACTTTCCCGAACCCGACAAGCGGCGCCATCTGCTGCGCCTATGGCTGGCATGCCCGGATGGCCCGCCGTTGCCCGACTACATGACGACGGAGTTCCAAGGTCGCACCGCCAGCGGTCGCCCGGATGGCATCCACCTGCCCGGGGTGGAACTCAAGGCCAATCTGGTTCCGGACTGAGTGCGCCGCCAGATTGTTCATTGAAAGCACTTGCCATGGCCCCGCATTGCGCGGGTGCGAAGGAAACAAAATGATCAGAAACTCGAAACTTGGCATTGCGGGCTGGTTGTTCTCAGCCGCCGCGCTCCTGCAGTTCACTCACGCCACCGCGGCCGAGGAGAGCTGGCCCGCCGCCCACCCGATTCGCATGGTGATACCCGCAGGTGCCGGCGCCGGCACCGACATCTTCGCCCGCCTGATCGGAACACGTCTGGGACAGGCTCTCAAGCAGACCATCGTCTACGACAACAAGCCCGGTGCCAATGGCATCATCGGCAATGACAGCGTCGCCAAGGCGGCGGCGGACGGCTACACGCTCTTGTTCAGCAATGCATCGGCGGTCGCCGTGAACCCGGCCATTCAGCCGAAGCTGCCATACCAAACGCTCAAGGACCTGGTTCCGATCGCTCAGATTGGCGCAGGTGGCGTTCTGCTCGTCACGACACCGGACGTCGGCGTCGGCGACATGAAGGGACTTGTCAGGTACCTGAAATCGAACCCCGGAAAACTCGGCTATGGGACATGGGGCATGGGCTCCACGGGACATCTGTCGATGGAAGCGTTGAAGGCGAAGGAAGGCTTGAATATTTCCCATGTCCCTTACAAGACCATGGGGCAGGTCCTGACTGATTTGCAAGGCGGCACGCTGCAAATCGCCTTCGTCGATGCGTCCTCGCCATTGGCGCTGATCAAGGCCGGAAAGCTGGTGCCGCTAGGGGTCACAGGCTCCCAGCGCCTCCCCGCGCTTGCCGGCGTGCCGACCATGCAGGAACAAGGCTATCGCCTCGGCGCCGATGGCTGGTATGGCCTGTTCGCGCCCGTCGGAACGCCGCAGGCGGTGGTTCAGCGTCTCAACTCGGAAGTCAATCGGATTCTGGCGGCGCCGGACATGCGACCCGTTCTCGAGGCCTGGAACTTGAGCAGATTTCCGATCAAGACACCCGCCGAATTCGCGCAGACGATACGCGAAGACCTCGAGCAGTGGAAGGAAATTGCCACGACGGCTCACGTCACGCTCGAATAGCTGAGAGGGGCGGGCGCGCACGCAGCTTCTGTGTCGACGTCACGACCTGGGTTTTGTCCCCTTGCTCAGGACGCCGTCGGCAGTGAAAGCGTCATGCATCATTGATGCACGATACCTGTGGCAGTCCTGGTCAGCCAAACCGTGGTCGCGCCCAGTGATCCCTTCGTCCTTGGCGTCGCTACTGCCGGTAGAACCTTGAGCGCATCCGGCGTCGGCGGCTTCCTTGGCGGCCATGGCTCCTCGAGCGACAGCGTGTCGGGCTCAGGCCAGCCAATGCATCAACGCAAGCGCCAGCAGGACCAGGAAGACCGTCTCGCCAATCATCAGCATCACCGGCTTGAGGCCTACGGTGACCAGGTCCTTCAACTGCGTCTTCATGCCGATGCCCGCAATGGCCGCCACCAGGCACCAGCGCGACAGGTCGCTGCCGCTTTTGGGGACGAAGCTGGGCAACCACCCGGTGCTGTTGATTGCCACCAGGAGCGCGAAGGCGATAACGAAGCCTGGGAGCAGCGGAGGGCGCGGGCCACCGGCCTCACCGGCTTGGCGGCGTGAGAGCATGACAGCGAACACGATCACCGGCAACAACATCGCAACGCGCATCAGCTTGACCAGGGTGGCCACGTCGCCCGTCTGCTGCGACATGCTGTAGCCGGCCCCAACGACCTGTGCCACGTCGTGGATCGTCGCGCCGAGAAACACCCCGGCCGCACGCGGGTCCAGCCCCGCCGCCTGCGCGATCATCGGATAGACGATCATCGCCAGCGTCGACAACGCCGACACACCGACCACGGTAAACAGCGTCGCGCGCTCCTTCAGTGGGTGGTTCGGCAGCGCTGCCGCCAGCGCCATCGCCGCAGAAGCGCCGCAGATCGCGGTGGCGCCACCGCTGAGTAGGCCAAACAGGGTCTGAAAACCCATCAGGCGCGCCGCCAGCATTGACAACAGGATCGTCGCCCCGACACAAACCACGACGATCGCCACCGGCTGCCATCCGAGCTCGGCGACCTGGCCGACCGTAATTCGCAGCCCGAGCAGCGCGACGCCGATTCGCAGCAGCATCCGACCCGCGAATTCAATCCCCGGCCTGCATGCGCCCTCGCCGGAGAGGAAGTTCATCGCAATGCCCAGGAGCAGCGCGAACAGCATCACCGGGGCACCATAGTGCTCCGAAAGAAAGGTGGAGGCCGCAGCCACTACGCCGCAGGCCAGCACGCCGGGAAACAGGAGGCGAACCTGTCCGGGAACCGCCCCGATGGTGAGTGTGGTCATGGCGTTCAGGCGGTCGGCAGCTTGTGATCTTTGAACTGCTCGCGAAGGCGATGCTTGAGCATCTTGCCGGTCGCGCCGAGCGGAATCGTGTCGCTGAAGACCACGTCGTCGGGGGTCCACCACTTGGCGATCTTGCCGTCATAGAAGGCGATCAGTTCCTCGCGCGTGACTTCGACACCGGGCTTCTTCACCACCACCAGCAACGGCCGCTCGTCCCACTTCGGATGGAATGCAGCAATGCACGCGGCCATGCCCACGGCAGGATGCGCCATCGCGATGTTCTCCAGGTCGATCGAACCGATCCATTCGCCGCCCGACTTGATGACGTCCTTGGCGCGGTCCGTGATCTGCATGAAGCCGTCGGCATCAATGACCGCTACATCGCCAGTCGGGAACCAGCCGTCCACCAACGGATTGCCGCCGGCACCCTTGAAATAGCTGGCGATGATCCAAGGGCCGCGCACCAGCAGCTCGCCCGAGGTCTTGCCGTCCCAGGGCAGCTCGTTGCCGTCGGCATCGACGATCTTGAGGTCCACGCCAAACACCGCGCGACCTTGCTTGGACTGGACGGCGAGCCGTTCCTCACTGCCCAGCGCCTGTTGCGCCGGCTTGAGCGTGCAGACAGTGCCCAGCGGACTCACCTCGGTCATACCCCAGGCGTGCAACACCTGCACGTCGTAGCGTTCCTGGAAGGCGCGCATCATCGCCGGGGGGCAGGCCGAGCCGCCGATCACGGTGCGGCGCATGGTGCTGAACGCCAGGTCGTTGGACTCGACGTGCGCGAGCAGGCCCTGCCAGACGGTGGGTACGCCGGCAGACATCGTCACTTTCTCCGCCTCGAACAGTTCATACAGACTCTTGCCGTCGAGATACGGTCCCGGGTAAACGAGCTTGGCGCCGACCGCGCAACCGACATACGGCAAGCCCCAGGCGTTGACGTGGAACATCGGCACCACCGGCAGGATGGAGTCGCGCGCCGAGCAGTTCAGCGCATCGGGCAGCGCCGCCGCGTAGGTATGCAGCAATGTCGAGCGATGGCTGTAGAGCACGCCCTTGGGATTGCCGGTGGTGCCCGAGGTGTAGCACAGCGAACTGGCGCTGTTCTCGTCGAAGACCGGCCACTCGAAGCGGTCGCTCGCGTCGGCCAGCAGTTCCTCGTAGCACAGCAGGTTGGGCACTTTGGTGGACGACGGCATATGCGCGCGGTCAGTCAAGGCAACAAAGGCCTTGATCGTCTTCACGCGCGAGGCGATCGCCTCGACGATTGGCAGAAAGGTGAGGTCGAAGAACAGCACCTGGTCTTCGGCATGGTCGGCGATCCAGACCACCTGGTCGGGGTGCAGGCGCGGATTGAGCGTGTGCAGAACCGCACCGGAGCCTGAGACGCCGTAGTAGAGTTCCATGTGGCGGTAGCCGTTCCATGCCATCGTAGCGACGCGGTCTCCGAACTCGACGCCGCGCTGCGCCAGTGCATTGGCCACGCGGCGCGCCCGCCCCGCCAGTTCACGGTAAGTGGTGCGATGGATGTCGCCTTCGACACGGCGCGAGACGATCTCCTGTTCGCCGTGATGGCGTTCGGCATGTGTCAGCAGGGTCGAGATCAGCAGCGTTTGCTGCATCATCAGTCCGTTCATGATGTGTGTTCCTTGATCCGTGCTCATTCAGGCTGGAAGCCGATGTCCTTGAGATTGGCCGCGTGCTTGTCGG
>Ga0182007_10001655_pt1 | contig 11800 bp, 13 predicted proteins | sample Sormic07211113_1_FD_123023 | JGI IMG/M metagenome (GOLD analysis project Ga0182007, IMG submission 123023) | Rhizosphere microbial communities from Sorghum bicolor, Mead, Nebraska, USA - 072115-113_1 MetaG | ecosystem: Host-associated > Plants > Roots > Rhizosphere | place: USA: Nebraska... | reverse complement strand
GCGCGGCGACGGATGAAAAACCGGAAAAGCAAAAAAATCAGCGGACATCCACACGGGGCCGGTGCACAGCCGCATGGATGTCCGCTCAGGGCTCCGGGTCTCCCGATGGGGGTCGGGAATCCCGGATTCGCTTCCTGCGTGCCATGGACATATGTGCGTCGGAAGCGGAATCATTGCGCGCATTGATCGTCGCGCCATGAACTGCACTATAGGGAAACTTGCAAAACGCATCTGTCAACCATTGTCAGACGCGTTGCAGCCGCACGTCGCACGCGCGCGCCGCTTTCGCGCTAAAGTGGCTCCCGATCGCCACCCTCGACCGTCCCGCAGATGCTCACGCTCTCGCCCGCCGCCGCCCGCGCCCTCCATCTCGCCGCACAGGGCCTGCTCACCCCGCCGCGCCGCAAGGCGACCAAGTCCGACGTGCTCGACACGATCCGCCGGATGGCGCAGTTGCAGATCGACACCATCCACGTCGTCGCACGCAGCCCGTATCTCGTGCTGTTCAGCCGCCTCGGCGATTTCCCGCCGCACTGGCTCGACGAACATCTCGCCGAGGCGCGCCTGTTCGAATACTGGTCGCACGAAGCGTGTTTCCTGCCGATCGAGCAGTTCGGGCTGATGCGTTACAAGATGCTCGATCCGTCGGTGATGGGCTGGAAATATGCGGCCGAATGGCACGAGCAGAATCGTCCGGAGATCGAACGGCTGCTTGCGCGGATTCGCGAGCAAGGCCCGGTGCGGTCGGCCGATTTCGCGCGCGAGGATGGTGTGAAGGGCAACGGCTGGTGGGATCGCAAGCCCGAGAAGCGTCACCTGGAAGTGCTGTTCACGACGGGTGACCTGATGGTGTCGGAGCGCCGCAATTTCCAGCGCGTGTACGACGTGCGCGAACGCGTGCTGCCCGACTGGGACGATACGCGCGACCTGCCGCCGCGCGATGCGGTGCTGCCTGCGCTGCTCGACTACACGTGCCGCGCGCTCGGCGTCGTGCGCGCGGACTGGGTGGCCGACTACTATCGGCTGCCGCGCCGTTCGTACCGCGCGGAACTGGAGCAGCTCGCCGAGGCCGGCGACCTGATTCCGGTGCAGATCGACGACTGGAAGGAACCGGCCTACGTGCATCGCTCGCTCGACGCGCTGCTGCCGGCGGCTGCTGCCGACACGCTGCGCTCGACGGTCACGACGCTGCTGTCGCCGTTCGACCCGGTCGTGTGGGACCGGCGGCGCGCGTCGACGCTGTTCGGTTTCGACTACACGATCGAGTGCTATACGCCCGAGCACAAGCGGCGCTACGGCTATTTCTGCCTGCCCGTGCTGCATCGCGGCCGGCTGGTGGGCCGCGTCGATGCGAAAGCGCATCGCACGCGCGGCACGTTCGAGCTGAAGGCCGTGCATGTCGAGCCGGGCGTGCGGTTCGGCACCGGGCTCGCGGCCGACGTCGCGAAAGCCGTGAAGAAACTCGCGGCGTGGCACGGCACGCCGGAGGTCACGGTCGCCCACGCGCCGCCGGCCCTCGTGCAGGCATTCGCGCGAGCCTGAACACCGCGTGCCGCCGGCGCGCTAGAGCATGTGCATGCCGGCGTCGATATAGTGCGTGCCGCCCGTGATCGCCCGTGCGCCGTCGCTGGCGAGAAACGCGCAGAACGCGCCGACGTCGTCGATATCCAGCGTGTGATGCAGCGGGGCCCGGCGCGCGGTGTCGTCAAGCAGCCGGCCGAAGTCCGGCAGGCCCGACGCCGCGCGCGTCGGCAGCACGCCCGGCGAAATCGCGTTGACGCGAATGCCCGCGCCGCCGAGTTCGGCCGCCAGGTACCGCACGCTCGCTTCGAGCGCCGCCTTGACCGGCCCCATCACCCCGTAGTTCGCGACGACCTGCTCCGCGCCGAGATAGCTCATCGCCATCAGGCTCCCGCCGCGCGTCATCAGCGGCTCGGCGAGCCTCGCCATCCGGATGAACGAATGGCACGAGGTGTCCATCGCCAACGAGAAGCCTGCCGGCGAACTGTCGACCACACGGCCCTGCAGATCGGCCTTCGGTGCATACGCGATCGCATGCAGCACGAAGTCGATCTCGCCCCATTGCGCCGCGATCGCATCGAACACCGCCGCCATCTGGTCGGGCAGCCCGACGTCGAGCGGCATCCGGATCGGCGCGTCGAGTTGCGCGAACAGCGGCTCGACGTGCGGCAAGGTCTTCTCCGACTGCCAGGTCACCGCGAGCGTGGCGCCGGCCCGGCAAAACGCGCGCGCGCATCCCCACGCGATGCTCTGTTCGTTCGCGATGCCGACAACGAGCCCCCGCTTGTGTCGCAACGTCATGTCGCCCCCGTGTCGATCTAGCGCTGCGCCGCGATCCATCGCGCGATGTCGGGCCACACCGTCGTCAGCGTGCGCGTCCCCATGAACAGGCCGATATGGCCGCCCGGCACGAGCCGGCTCTCGATCCGCGACGCGGGCGTCCCGAGAAGATCGCGCGCCCCGAACACCTGCTCCGGCGTCGTGATGTCGTCGGCCTCGCCGGCGAGCAGATAAGTCGGGCACGCGACGTCCTTCAGGTCGAGCGTGCGCCCGAGCGCGACGAACGTGCCCTTCGCGAGCCGGTTCTCCTTGAAGATCTGCACGATCGCCTGCAGGTACCAGCGCCCCGGCAGGTCGATCGGGCTTTCGTACCAGTTCGCGAACACCTCGCGCTTGCGCAGGTATTCGGGATCGTCGAGATGCTCGTACAGGTCGACGTGCTCGGCGAGATAGTGCTGGTCGGGATGCATGTTCTTCCAGCCGCGCAACATGAAGCGCCCGCGCATCAGCCCGCCGCCCATCGTGACGAGTTCCTCGTAGAACGACGTCGGATACGTGTGCACCATCCGCTTGATCGGGCCGTCGCCCGCGTCGGTGTCGATCGGCGAGCCGGCCAGCACGAGGCTCGCGACCTTGTGCGGGAAACGCGCCGCATACATCGCGGACATCCAGCCGCCCTGACACAGCCCGACGAGATTCACGCGGCCGCCGAGTTCGTCGACGCACACGTTCAGCTCGGCCAGATACTGGTCGATCTCGAGGTCCTTCATGTCCTCGGTGGCCGAGCGCCAGTCGGTCAGGTACAGACGCGTCACGCCGTGCTCGCGCAGCGTCTGCATCAGGCTCTGCCCCGGCTGGTAGTCGGCGATCATCGCGCTGTGCCCCGCGTACGGCGCATCGACGATCGTCGGCAGCCCGTGCGCCGGCGCGGCCGAATAATCGCGAAACGTCATCGTCCGCAGTTCCAGCAACGGCCGGTTCACCGATGCCAGCGCCGGATGCGCTTCGAAATGGAGCTTCTCCTCTTCCGCGAGGAAGCGGAGATTGCGCGCCGCGATCTCGGAGCCGGCCGCAAACATCGCCGTGGCGGCGGCCATCGGCCAGAAAATCGGCAGCGCGGGGGCGCTGACGGCAGGGGAAGGCGTGTCGCGTGCTGTCATCGGAAGTCTCACCGGGTCGGATACGGCGTGGAAGGAGTCGCGTCGTCCAGCACGCGGCGCGTGTGCCGCGCGATCATCAGGTTCTCGTCGGTCGGGATCACGCGCACCGTCACGCGCGACGCGTCGCTCGAAATCACCGGCAGGCCGGCGGCGTTCGCCGCGTCGTCGAGCACGATGCCGAGCCACGCCGCGCGACTGCAGATCCGTTCACGCACGGGCGGCGCGTGCTCGCCGATGCCCGCCGTGAACACGAGCGTGTCGAGACCGCCGAGCACGCCGGCCAGCGCGGCGAGTTCGCGGGCCGCGCGATAGGCGAACAGCTCGACCGCATGCGCGGCCGACGGTGCGTCGCTCGCGAGCAGCGTGCGCATGTCGCTCGACACGCCGGACACGCCGAGCAAGCCCGATTCGGCATAGATCAGATGCTCGACCTCGTCGAGCGACCGGCCTGCGTGACGCTGCAGGTACAGGATCACGCCCGGGTCCAGCGCGCCCGTGCGCGTGCCCATCGGCAGCCCGTCGACGGCCGTGAACCCCATCGTCGTCGCGACGCTGCGGCCGTTCGCGAGCGCACACAGGCTCGCGCCGTTGCCGAGGTGCGCGACGACCGTCCGTTGCTGCGCCCACGACGGATCGAGGGCCGCGAGCGCGGTCGCGATGTACTCGTACGACAGCCCGTGAAACCCGTAGCGCACGATGCCCTGCCCGGTCAGCGCGCGCGGCAATGCGAACTCCCGTTCGAGCGCCGGCACCGTCGAATGAAACGCGGTATCGAAACACGCGACCTGCGGCAGGTTCGGCGCAACCGCGGCAACCGCGCGAATCGCGTCGACGTGATGCGGCTGGTGCAGCGGCGCGAGCGGCGAAAGCGACGCGATTGCATCGAGCACGCGTGCGTCGATCCGCACCGGCGCGGTGAAATACGGGCCGCCATGCACGACCCGGTGCCCGACGCCGTCGAACGCGGCCTCCCGCCCGACGTGAGCCGCGAACCACGCGTGCAGCGCCTCGATCGCGCCTTGATGCCCTGGTCGCGCGACGGGGCCATCGGCGAGCGTCGCACCGTGCGCATCGGCCACGAACAGATGCGGTGCGCCATGCAGATTCTCGACCTGTCCGTGCAGGCCCGCATCGAGCGAACGATCGTCGCGCGTGTCGTAGACCGAGAACTTGAGGCTCGACGAGCCGGCGTTGAGCACCAGGACGGGATGTCGCATCGCGGCCTCGTCAGTGTGCGTCGGCCGCAACCGCCGGCGCGTCCACGGGCGCCGCCGTGGCGCGCGCCGCCGCCGCGACGAGCGCCGCGACCGCGCAACTCGCCAGGCGCGTGCGTTCGCTGTCGGCGCGACTCGTCAGGATCACCGGCACGCGCGCGCCGAGCACGATGCCGGCCGCATCGGCATTCGCGAGGAACGTCAACTCCTTCGCGAGCATGTTGCCGGACTCGAGGTCGGGCACGAGCAGGATGTCCGCATCGCCCGCGACCGCGGAACCGAGATGCTTGAGCCGCGCGGCCTCCGGGCTGATCGCATTGTCGAACGCGAGCGGCCCGTCGAGCAGCGCGCCGGTGATCTGGCCGCGCTCGGCCATCTTGCACAGCGCGGCCGCGTCGAGCGTCGACGGCAGCTTCGAGCTGACCGTCTCGACCGCCGACAGGATCGCCACCTTCGGCCGGGCGATGCCGAGCGCATGCGCGAGATCGATCGCGTTCTGCGCGATGTCGACCTTCTGTTCGAGCGTCGGACGGATATTGACGGCCGCGTCGGTGATGAACAGCGGCTTGGGGTAAGTCGGCACGTCCATGATGAACACGTGGCTCAGGCGCCGGCCGGTGCGCAGCCCCGTGTCGGCGCGCACCACCTCCGCCAGCAACTCGTCGGTGTGCAGGCTGCCCTTCATCAGCGCCTGCGCGTCGCCCGCGCGCACCAGCTCGACGGCGCGCGCCGCCGACGCATGACTGTGCGGCGCGTCCACGAGCCGATAGCCGGACAGGTCGACACCGAGCGTCGCGGCGAGCATCGTGATCCGCGCCAGCGGGCCGACCAGCACGGGCACGATGATGCCGGCCCGCGCGGCGGCGGCCGCCGCGTGCAGCGATACCTCGTCGCAGGGATGCGCGACCGCGATCGTCACCGGGCGCAATGCGCGGCAACGCGCAATCAGCGCTTCGTATTTCTGATGCGTGCGCAACTCGGTCATCGGCTGCCCCTTCGCAAGGATCATGTGAACGGATTCTGGTGGGAGACCGGGTGAAGTCGTTTGATTTCCGTCAATTGTTTCAGGTGAAGTCCCGATAGCATGAATCCGAACGATGACATCCGGATGGCCGCGACGCCCCCCTGACATGCACATACGCGAAATCCGCTCGAAAATCGCCAGTACCTCGTCCACGCGCAAGATCACCAAGGCGATGGAAATGATGGCGCGCACCAAGATGGCGAGCGCGCAGCGACGCGCGCGCGAATTCCGCCCGTACGCGGCGCGCATCGGCGCGATGGCGGAACGCGTGCTGCGCGACCGTCCCGACCACGTATCGGCGCTGATGGCGCGACGCGATACCGTGCGCCGCGTCGGCCTGATCGTCGTCAGCACCGATCGCGGGCTGTGCGGCCCGCTCAATGCGCGGCTGCTCGTCGAATGCGTGGATGCGCTCGAACGCTGGGACCGGGCCGGCGTCGCGTGCGAACTGAGCGTGATCGGGGCGCGCGGCCTCGCGCCGCTGCTGCGCCACGGCGCGACCATCGCCGCACGTGCGAGCGGCCTGGCCGCCGAGCCGCACTTCGAGCAGTTGCTCGGCGCGCTGCTCGTGCCGCTGACCGCGTTCGTCAACGACGAGCTCGACGAAGTACACGTCGCATACAACCGGCTGACGAGCCCGCTCGCGTACGAGCCGCGCATCGATGCGATGCTGCCGATCGTGGGGCTCGACACCGGCGCGCCGACCGACGGCGCGGCCGCGTCCGACTATCTGTACGAGCCCGCGCCCAAACCGGTCGTCGACACGTTGCTGCTGCGCTACGTCGAGGCGACGCTCTATCAGGCCGTCGTCGAGAACTACGCATGCGAGCAATGCGCGCGGATGTTCAGCATGCAGACCGCGACGGACAATGCCGACCGCGTGTTGCGCGAACTGCGGCACCTGTACCAGAAGACGCGACAGGCGCAGATCACCACCGAGCTGTGCGAAATCGTCGCCGGCGCGGCGGCAGTCTGAAGGAGTACGCATGAAAACGTCGATGAGGCTCGACATCGTCAGCGTGGAAGCGGTGCTGTATGCCGGCGACGCGCATTTCGTCGTCGTGCCGGGGGAAAGCGGAGAACTGGGGATCTACCCGCACCACGCGCCGCTGCTCACGCGGATCCGGCCGGGCGTCGTGATGCTCGTCGATGCACCGACCGGCGAGCATCGTCGCCTGCTCGTCGCGGGCGGCGTGCTGGAGGTCAGCCGCGACGGCGTGACGCTGATCGCCGATCACGCGTTGCGCACGCCCGAACTCGACGATCTGCGCGCACGCGAAGCGCGGCATGCGGCCGACGACTGGCGCCAGCGCTACGCGCATGAAAACCGGCGCGCGTTCGATTTCGCGTCGGCCCGCGCGGAATTGATGGATGAAATCCGGCGCTTCTTCGCGATGGCGCTGCGGCAACCGGCGCTGCACGACAAGCCGGGCAGCGCCGGCTAGACACCGGCTCCGGTGCCGCCCGCTCAGTCGCGCAGCTTGCGAAAACGCGGCGTGCCGTCTTCGAGGTTGCCGTTGAACATCGCTTCCGGGCGCACCCACAGCCCGCGCGCATGCGGCCACAGATGCTCGTAGACGACCACCGATTCCTCGGTTTCGGAATGGCGGGCAACGCCGATGTAGCGGTACAGGCCACCCTTGTAGTGGCGGTGCGTCGCGAGCTGTTCGGCTTCCTGTTCGGTCATGGTGTGCTTCTCTTCGGCAAAAACGGAAAGCGCGTATTGTATGCGCTGCGCCGCGTCAGCGTTTCGTGTAGATGTCGGGCCGGCGGATCTCCATCAGCCGCTCGGGGTTCGCGGACGGACCGAAACCGACCGGCCGGTAGAGTTCGTGCGCGTCGGTCGTGACGAGCATGATGCGGCGCAGGCGCTGCACCATCTCCTGCGCGAATATATGGTCGATCAGTGCGCGGCCGTAGCCGTTGCCGCGTTCGGCGGGCAGCACGAACACGTCGCACAGATACGCGAACGTCGCGTGATCGGTGACGAGCCGCGCAAACCCGACGAGCCGGTCGCCGACATACGCGCCGAAGCACAGCGAGCCCTCGATCGCCCGCTCGACCACGTCGCGCGGAATGCCCTGCGACCAGTATGCGTCGCGATGCAGGAAATCGAAGATCGTGTCGATGTCGAGCTCGCGCTTGTCGGTGGAAATTCTCAGCGTGGCGGGAGTGGCTGCGGGCACGTCTGTTCTCCGGTTCGAGGGGCGGCAAGCGGAGCATCGACGATACCGCGCCGTGGGATACGGGACAAGGGGCACTGGAATCCGCCGTGGACGAACAGCCGCACTGCCACCCTCGATTCGGCGACAATGGCATCCGCCGATAAACCCGAGACGCTGCTTCATGACCTACCGCCTCATCGCCTTCGACTTCGACGGCACGCTCGCCGATTCGCTCGACAGTTTTCTCGCCACGCTGTCGGAAGCGTCGCGCCTGCACGGCTTTCACGACGCCACGCCCGAACTGCGCCCGGCGCTGCGCGGGATGTCGGCGCGCGACATCATTCGCGCGCTCGACGTGCCGATGTGGAAAGTGCCGCGCGTGACGATCGACATACGCCGCCTGATGCGGCCGCGCGTCGCGCACGTGCGGCTCTTTCCCGGCGTCGCCGAAACGTTCGACGCGCTCGCCGCGCGCGGCATCCGCGTCGCGATCGCCACGTCGAATACCGAGGAGATCGTGCGTGACCGGCTCGGCCCGCGCGCCGGCGCGCGCGTCGACCATTTCGCATGCGGCATTCCGCTGTTCGGCAAGGCGCGCCGCCTGCGTGCGCTCGTCCGCGAGGCCGGTGTGCGCGCCGACGAAGTGCTGTACGTCGGCGACGAAATCCGCGATGCCGACGCGGCGCGGCGTGCGCATATCGCATTTCAGGGCGTCGCGTGGGGCTACACGGCACCCGACGCATTGCAGGCACATTGCGCGACGCCGTTGCTGCCGCGCCTCGATGCGCTGCTCGATCGCGTGTAACGCTTTCACGCACGCCACGCTCACACCCCGCCCCTCGCCCGACGCGCCGCCACGGCAACAGCCGCGACGGCATCACGTCGCTGAAGTGCCGATGACACGCACACGTATCTCATCCATTGCATGCGCCACGCGCACGCAAAAATTGCCGCCGCCGCACGCGCATCAGGTACGCGCTACCGGCCTGCGCGCGTGCCCATCGATTCGTCTTACCAACCGTTACACAAGCCACAGCACGGTTGCACCTGCTACCCGACCGCTCTCCTAGAATCAGTCGGGCCGGAAAGCACTTCGAACGCCGCCGCGGCAGAGCGGCAGACGAATCCGGCCCGGGCGCGCCCGGTCTCTCGCACAGCGACGGATCGCACGATCCGTTTTTTAACCAGAGCCCCGATCGAGGAGGTCCCATGAACCGCTTTCCCCATATTTCGCGCCTTGCCTTGTCTGCCGCTGGCCTGCTTCTCGTCGCCGTGACGGCGACCGCGCAAACCGCGCAACCGGCACCCGGCGCATCGGCGGCGCCGGCCGCGACCACGACGCGCATCCACGAAGCCGACCAGACCTTCATCACCGACGGCACGAAGACCGTGTCGACCCAGCACGACGCCGCGCGCATCGCCGATTCGCGCACGTCGGACAGCCAGGTCAAGGCATTCGCGCAACGCGTGTCGACCGACGATGCGAAGATCATCCAGGCAATGCGCGCGGCCAGCCCGCGCGGCGTCGACGTGCCGGCCAACGACCCGGACACGTCCGTGCTGAACAGCATCAAGAGCCTGCGCGGCGCCGAGTTCGACAAGGCGTATATCGAACAGGTCGCGCTCGCCGGCCAGCAGAAGGCGATCTCGGCGTTCCAGGCCGAAATCGCATCGGGCCGCGACACCAAGCTGAAGGAAGTCGCACGCCAGGCGCTGCCGATCCTGCAGGCGCACTACGCGGATGCACAGAAGCTCGCGCAGCGTCACCACCTCGCATCGGCGCAGTAATTCATCCTGTGCGGCGCCGCGCATCGCGCGCGGCGCACCGTTTCCCCCGCCGTCGCGCCGCCGCCTCCCCTGCCGGCGGCGCGACGCACGACTGAAGCATCAAGCGCCCCGCGTCATCCGTCACACGTTACGTCGCCAGCTTCGCGTCGAGTCGCGCCCGTACTTCCGGCCATTCGTCGTCGATGATGCTGAAGCGCACCGAGTTGCGCTTGCGGCCATCCGGCATGATCCGTTCGTGACGAACGATGCCCTCCTGTTTCGCACCGAGCCGCAGGATCGCCGCGCGCGATTTCTCGTTCAGCTCGTCCGTCGTGAACTGCACGCGCACGCATTGCAGCGTGTCGAACGCATAGGCCAGCAGCAATCGCTTCGCTTCGGTATTCGCGCGCGTACGCTGCGCCGATTCGCTCAGCCACGTATGGCCGATCTCGAGCTTGCGATTCTGGCGGTCGATCTTCCAGAAGCGCGTGCTGCCGATGGCGCGGCCCGACGCGCGATCGACGATCACGAACGGCATCACGGTGCCGGCCGCCCGTCCCTGCAACGCCGCGTCGATGTAGGCGTCGATCGTCTGCGCGCCCGGCACGACCGTGACCGTCAGGTTCCACAACTCGCCGTCGGCCGCGGCGTCCAGCAGCGCCTGCCGGTCGGATACGTCGAGCGGGCGCAGGACGACACGTGCGCCGGTGAGAGTCGGTTGTTCGAGGAAGGACGATGCGTCGGTCATGACGGGATTCCGGACAATGGCGGCGATGACGGCGATGGCGGCGATGGCGGCGAAACGCCCATCATACGGCGGCACCGCTAGCCGAGATGGGCGGCCAGCCGGCGGCGAATCGCCTTCGCTTCGGCGCGCAGCGCATCGGCGAATGCGTCGACGAGCAGGTTCTTCGGCCGGTGCTCGGGCACGATCACGCTGACCCGGTACGGAAACGACCGCGTCAGCGGCCGCACGTGCAGGTCGCGGCCGACGAAATCGAGTGCGGTGAGCGGGTTGACGATCGCGGCCCCCAGCCCCTGCCGCACGAACGCACACACCGACACGGCCGACGGCGTGTCCACCACCGAGCGCGGCGCGACGCCGAGCTGCGCGAACGCCTCGTCGATCAGGATGCGATACGGATCGTTCAGCGACAGGCTCACGAACGGGCGGTCGGCGAGATCCAGCAGGTCGATAGCGTCCTGCGCGAGCAGCGGGTGGCCGTCGGGCAGCACGCACACCTCGTCGACTTCGAGCAGCGGCGTGAGCACGGTGCCGGCCGGCGCGACGTCGTGCTCGGTCAGCCCGAGGTCGTAACGCTGCGCGGTGAGCCATTCTTCAAGCACCGGCGACTCCTGCGTCGCGACCGACACGCTGACGCCCGCATGCGCGTCGTGAAAGCGCCGGCACGCCCCGGGCAGGATCGCGTGCGAGAACGCCGGCAACGCGATCACCGACAGTTGCCCGTCGCGAAACTCGCGCAGGCGCGCGGCCGTCGCCGCGACCCGTTCGAGCCCCACATACGCGAGCCGCACGTCGTCGAACAGCGTGAGCGCGGCCATCGTCGGGCGCAGCCGGCCGTGCGCGCGTTCGAACAACGCAAAGCCGACGACCTGCTCCATCCGCGCCAGCTCGCGGCTGATCGTCGGCTGCGACGTGTACAGCATCTCGGCCGCGCGGATCGTGCTGCCGGTGACCATCAGCGCACGGAAGACCTCGATATGACGGTGCGTCAGCATGATCTTGTATATCAGAAATGAATCGAATGAAGATAAACAGGCATTTTACTGTATAGCCAATCAGGCGCATCATCCGGCTATCCGTTCATTCGATCCGATTCATCCGCCATGTCCCTCGATTCCCGCCAGCTCGCGACGCTCGCGCAGCAATACGGCACCCCGCTGTGGGTGTACGACGCCGACGTCATCCGCGACCGCATCGCCCAACTGCGCCAGTTCGACGTGATCCGCTACGCACAGAAGGCGAACTCGAACGTCCATATCCTGAAGCTGATGCGCGACGAAGGCGCATGCGTCGACGCCGTGTCGCTCGGCGAGATCGAGCGCAGCGTCGCCCGCTCCGCCGAGGTTGCGGGTGCGGCCCTGCGCGAGGCGGAAGCGACGAGCGGCTCGATGGACGATCTGACCCGCGCCGCCGAGGAGATCGGC
>Ga0182007_10001654_pt1 | contig 11800 bp, 12 predicted proteins | sample Sormic07211113_1_FD_123023 | JGI IMG/M metagenome (GOLD analysis project Ga0182007, IMG submission 123023) | Rhizosphere microbial communities from Sorghum bicolor, Mead, Nebraska, USA - 072115-113_1 MetaG | ecosystem: Host-associated > Plants > Roots > Rhizosphere | place: USA: Nebraska... | reverse complement strand
TCGCCGCAGCCCTGACCTGCTACAAGAAGCTGACGAAACTCGCCACGTGAGACATCCTCTTAGGCGCGCCACTCCGCCGTGCGCTCCGCGTCGGCCGCCGCCAGGGCCTTGGCCACCTCCTCCGTGCCGGCGCGGAGGCCGTACACGGGTGTGCCCGGCTGCTGGCGCCAGGACTCGTCGAGGGTGCCCGTGTCGACCGTGTCGAAGCCGAGTTCGTCGATGAGGGCGCGGACCTTGATCTTGGCCGCCTCGTCGTCGCCTGCCACCGGGAGCGCCTGGCGGTCGGGGCTGCCGGCGGGGAGCGGGCGGTCCAGGATGTCGATGGCGTAGGTGCCGTTGAAGGCCTTGATCACGGTGTGGCCGATCTGCTGGGCGGTCCAGCGGCTCTCGGTGAGGCCCTCGTCCTCGATGCCGGCGATCCGGCCGTCCCGCTGCGGGTAGTAGTTGCCGGTGTCGATCACTGCCACCCCCTCGGCGGCCCCGTCCAGCAGCCCGGCGGGCAGGCTCGGGACCGCCTTCAGGGGGACGGTGACCACGACGATCTCCGCGTCCTTGGCCGCCTCCGCCACCGGGACCGGTGTCGCGCCGGTCTCCTCGGCCAGCTCGGTGAGGGTCTGGGGGCCACGGGAGTTGGCGACGGAGACGTCGTGGCCGAGGGCGGTCAGCCGCCGGGTGAGGTTGCCGCCGATGTTGCCCGCGCCGATGATGCCGATCTTCATGACAGGCCTTCCTGAGTCCACGGTCGATGCACATGCATGCATCTGCGTGGCGTCAACCAGGGGGGTCACGGGAGTATTCCGGTGGGGTTCCGGTGGGGTTCCGGTGGGATTCCGGTGGGGTCCCCCCTGCTTCCGTTGGGACCCAGGAAGGCCGCGGCCGCGGGGACCGGCTCAGAGTCGTACGACGATCTTGCCCGTGTGCGTGTTCGACTCCATCAGGCGGTGGGCGTCCTGGATGCGGTCGAGGCCCTCGAAGACCTCACCGATCACCGGGCGGAATCCGCCGTCCGCGAGGCCCGCGTTCAGGAAGGCGACGGAGCGGCGGTGGTCGGCGGGGGTGGTGAAGTGCCTCATGTTGGCGTACGTGTGGAGGGTGAAGGGCCAGTTCCGGGGGATCTCGGCGGGGCGAGGGTCCAGCCAGCCGTAGACCACCAGCGAACCGCCCGCGGCGAGGGCCTCGGCCAGGTGATGGAAGCCGGGGCCGCCGATCGCGTCGAAGATCATCTCGACCCCGTGGCCCCCGGTGAGCCGCCTGACCTCCTTCGCCGCCGCCTCCGGTGCCGACTCCCCGGTGACGATCACCTCCGCCGCGCCCAGCTCCAGCAGCCCCGCCCGCTTGGCCTCCGTACGGGTCGTGGCGAACGGGATCGCGCCGATACGGCGGGCGATCTGGAGCGCCGCGGTGCCCACGCCGCTGGAGGCGCCGGTGACCAGGACGCGGTCACCGGGCCGCAGACCCGCCGTCTCCAGCAGGGCGCCGTACGCGGTGGTGTACGTCAGCCAGGCCGCGGCGCCGGCCACGGCGTCCACGGAGTCGGGGCGCCGGAAGACGGAGGTCTCGGGGAGGACGATCCGCTCGGCGTACACGCCCTGTGCGCTCATCTCGATGCCGGGGCCGGTGAACACCGGGTCCCCCACGGCCAGTTCGGTGACGCCCTCGCCGACCGCCGCCACGACGCCGGCGGCCTCGTAGCCGAGGCGGGAGCCGGGGAGGGACGGCTGGTAGTAGTAATGACCCGCGCGGAAAAGGGCTTCGGCGCGGTTGAGGCCCAACGCCTCCACGTGGACGAGGACTTGGCCGGGAGCCGGGTCCGGGACGGTCGTGTCCTCGATCCGGAGGACCTCGGGGCCGCCGATCTCATGAAAAAGCACGGTACGTGCGGTGGTTGGCATGCGAAAAACGCTATGCGGCGGGCGCGGGACGATCCATGTCCGCTGCTCTTGGTTTCCTGTCCGATCGTCTCGCGGGGCCAACTCCCGTACGGCGCCCCGGATAACGTAAGGACATGGACGTACTCAGCGACGCCGTCGCCGCCATGCGCACCGGGCGGCCGCACTCCGCGCGCCGGGACAAGTACGCGCCCTGGGGCACCCGGTTCGCGGCCTCGGAGGGCGCCGGGTTCCATGTGCTGCTGCGGGGGTCGGCGTGGCTGATCCCGGCGGAGAGCGAGCCGGTGGCGCTCGGACCGGGGGACGTGGTGTTCCTGGCGCACGGGCGCGGACACGCGCTGGCCAGCGGTCTCGACGTACCGCTGGAGGAGGCCCGGCAGGCCAAGGACGGCAGTTGGCCCGAACCCCCGCCCGTGTCGCGGGAGTCGGAGCCCGACACGGTCATGCTGTGCGGCGCCTACCAGCTCGACCGGGGCCGTACCCACCGGCTCCTGTCCGAGCTGCCGGAGGTCGTGCACCTGCCCGCCTCTCTTGGCGCCGACCGTTCGCTGCGGGCCGCGGTGGAGCTGCTCGGCATGGAGCTGGAGGAGCGTGAGCCGGGGTCGGACGCCATCGTCACCTCGCTGCTCGACACCCTGCTGCTCTACGTACTGCGCGCCTGGTGGCGGGAGCGCAAGGGCACCGGCTGGTCGGCCGCGCTCGCCGACCCGGCCGTGGCGGCGGCCCTGCGTGCCATCCACCGCGATCCGGCGCACCCGTGGACGGTCGAGGAGCTCGGCGCGGCGGGCGGACTGTCCCGCGCGGCCTTCGCCCGCCGCTTCACCGCCCTGGTGGGCGAGCCGCCGCTCGCCTACCTCACCTGGTGGCGCATGACGACGGCGGGCCGCCTCCTGCGCGACGAGTACCTCCCCCTGCGCCAGGTCGCCGAACGCGCGGGCTACACCTCGGAGTTCGCGTTCGCCAAGGCGTTCAAGCGGGAGTACGGGGTGGCGCCGGGGCGGTACCGGAGGCGGACGGCATGAGAGAGGGCCGGCCCCGAGGTCGGACCGGCCCCTGCTCGCGCCGTCGGCTACTTGTTCAGGTACGCCCAGAACTCGTCGAACGACAGGACCTTGTCGCCGTTGAGGTCGCGGGTCTTGATGATCGCCTCGGCGACCGACTCGGTGACGTTCCAGTCGCCCCCCTGGGCAAGGGCGGTCTTGAACTCGACGGCGGTGATGAAGCCGTCACCGTCGGTGTCGATCCGCTGGAACTCCTTGCGCGCTGCCTCGATGTCGGCCACCGATCCGCCCCTTTTCTCCGTGAATACAGGTCTTGCCGTGTTGCTGTCGCAGGTCAGATTAGCTGGCCACGCGCGCCTCCAGTGCGGCGACCACCCAGCCGAACTCCTCCTCGTGGGCGGAGAGCGCGGTCCCCTTGAGGACCGCCATGAGCTCACGGAAGCGGGCCATCCGCAGATTGTGGGTCGCCTTCATGCGTTCCAGTACGGCGGCCCGGTCGGCGTTGCCCAGCAGGTCCTCCAGCACCCTGTCCGCCTCGGACGACTCGGGGGCCGTACCGCGCTCAAGGGCCTCGCCCACCAGCTCGACCATGCGCTTGAAGAACCACATGGACGCCCCGCGCGGGGTGTCGTGCGCCCGGTCGGCCGCGTTGAACTCGGCCGCCTGCCGCATCGCCGCCCGGAACCCGGGGTCCTGCACCATCTCGGCCAGCTCCACCCACGCGTCCACCTGCTCGGGCGTCGGGTCCTCCGGCAGATCCAGGGCCGTCCCGCGCATCCGCTCCCGGATCTCCGGGTCGGCCAGGTCCAGTCCCTGGAACGCCTCGTCCACGAACTCCTGCAGGATCCTTCTGCGCTCGGCCGCCGAAAGCCGTGCCAACTTGTTCATGAGAGTCATCTCCTCCGCGCTCGAACCACGTCGCGCCACGGTCGACAGCACCGCCCTGGTCGTCCTCAGCGAGCGGATCTGCGCGTCCAGCGCCACCACGTGCGCCGCCGCCACCTGGGCCACGGTCCGCTCCCCGTCCAGCACCTTGCGCACGTCGCCGAGGCCGAGGCCCAGCTCGCGCAGGGTGCGGACGAGTTCCAGACGGGCGGCCGACCCGGCGTCGTAGAGCCGGTATCCGCCCGTGGAGCGGGTGACGGGGGTCAGGACGCCCTCGTCGGACCAGTAGCGGATGGTGCGCACGGTCAGTCCGGTGGACCGCGCCAGCTCGCCGATCGTGAGGAGTCCGGTGCTGTGGTCGGTCATTCTGCGAGTCTGGGCCTTCCAGTGGGTGGAGACTCAAGGAGCGGCTGATGGAGACTCTTCGGGACATTCTCGACGCGGCCGCCCGGGGTGTCTTCCCGCCCGACGACGGCCGTACGACCGTCGTGCCGCAGGCCGCGCCCCGGGACGCGGGGGTGCTCGCCTTCACCGCGCACTCGGTCGTCTTCACGGACGAGGATCCGGGCTGGGTGTACGACACCCTGGACGCCCTGGAGTGCGACCCCCTCGCGGCGACGATGAACCCGCTGTTCCTGGCCGCCTTCATGGAGCGGACCGGGCGCGCGGGCGACACGGTCGACGCGATGCTGGTCGGCTCCCCGCTGCCGGGCGCACCCCCGCTCGCCCTGCGGGAGATCACGGACGGCGGGCACCCGCGGATCGTGTACGCGCGCCGGCGGCGCGACGACGTGCGCGCGTGGGAGGTGCCGGGCGGAGTGCTGGTGCTGGGCCGCGGTGTCGCGGGGCGGCTGGAGGTCTCCGCCGAGGTGGACGGGGACGTACGGCACCGGGGCCTCGGACGCGAGTTGGTGACGGCGGCCCGGCATCTGGCGGAGGAACCGCTGTGGGCCCAGGTCTCCCCGGGGAACGCCCGCAGCATGCGGGCGTTCCAGGCGGCGGGCTACCGTGCCGTGGGCGCGGAGGCGCTGCTGCTCGCTCCTGGGTGATCGACCGGCCCGTGTTCGGTCGGCCCGTGTTCGACCGGCCTCAGCGGAAGATGCCGGTGTGGCCCAGCGAGTAGCGCCCCGGCTGCGGGTACACGGCGAGGCCGTGCGGGCCGCTGCCGACCTTGATGCGGGCCACCTGGGCGCCGGTGCGGGTGTCGATGGCGTACACCTCGGAGTCGTAGCGGCCGGAGAGCCACAGGACCTTGCCGTCGGCCGAGACACCGCCCATGTCGGGGCTGCCGCCGTTCGGCAGGTGCCACTTCTTGGTGACCTTGTTCCGCGCGAAGTCGAAGACGGAGATGCTGCCTTCGCCGCGGTTGGAGATGTACATCTCGCGGGAGTCACGGCTGATGTAGAGGCCGTGGGCGCCCTTGCCGGTGGGCAGGAGGAACGGTTGGGCGAAGGTGTCCCCGTCGAGGATCCACACACCGTCGGCCATCATGTCCGCGATGTAGAACCGCTTGCCGTCGGGCGAGACCTTGACGTCCTGGGGCATCGAACCGTGGAACGGCAGCCTCTGCTGGCCGATGACCTTCATCTGCTCGGTGTCGACCTTGAGCAGTTCGCCGCTGAACTCGCAGGAGACGATGAAGTACCGGCCGTCCAGCGAGAAGTCGGCGTGGTTGACGCCGTAGCAGCTGACCGGGACGGTCTTGACGCGCTTCATGGTGTGCGCGTCACGGAAGACGAGTTCGCGGTCGAGGGAGGCCATCACGATCGCGTACTTGCCGTTGGGCGTGAAGTAGAGGTTGTACGGGTCGTGGACGTCGACCGGCTTGCCGGCCCTGCCGGTGCGCGGGTCGATGGGGGTGAGGGTGTTGCCGCGGTCGTTGTTGACCCACAGCGTCCTCAGGTCCCACGAGGGGACGACGTGCTGGGGCTGGACGCCGACCGGGATGGTCTCGATCACCCGGTACGTCGTCGGGTCGATGACCGAGACGGTGTTGGAGTTGGTGTTGGGGACGTAGACCCGGGACGGGAAGTCCCGGACGACCGGGGAGAGCCGGCCCGGCCGGTCGGCCGCGTAGACGTCGGCCGGGTCGAGGACGGGCGGCATGCCCGGCAGCCCCCGCACGGCGGACTTCTTCTCGGCCGGCGCGACGGCCGCCTTGCTGCCGAGGGCCTGGTCCTTGTGCCCGCCGGAGCTCGAACTGCAGGCGGCCAGGGCGGCGAGGACGAGGCTCACGAGGAGGGCGTGGGCGATTCGGGTGCGCTGCATCAGCTGAACAACTCCGTGGTGGTCACGGCGGTCAGGCCGCGGCGGGTGAGCTCTTCCAGTACGGCGGGGAGGGCCAGGACGGTGTCCGGGTACCCGAAGTGCATGCTCACGACCGACCCGTCGCGTACCTCGGCGGCGACCTTGCGGACGATGGCGGCGGCGCCGGGCCGGGTGTAGTCGAGGGAGTCGACGTCGTACGACAGGACGTGCGGGTATCCGGCGGCGGCGGCCAGCCGGGCGACGAGCGGGGAGGCCTGCGGGGCGCGGGAGGGGCGGAACCAGGTGCCGATGGAGCCGGTGAGGCGCTTGAGCCGGTCGGCGCAGGCGGTGATCTCGGCGCGGGCGTCGGCCTGCGACATCGTGTTGACGGCCAGGTGCCGCTGGGTGTGGTTGCCGAGGTCGTGACCGCCGTCGAGGATGCGGCGGGCGATGTCCGGGTGTTCGTCGAGCCAGGTGCCGACGGCCAGGACGGTGAGGTGCGCGCCGTGTTTCTCGGCCTCGGTCAGCAGGGAGTGGGCGATGGCGGGGTCGCCCTGGCCGTGGAAGGTGAGGGCGACCCGGGGGCGGGTGCGCGGGCCGTGGGTGAGCTGGACGGGCTGTCCGGGGTAACGGCGCGGCGCGGGCGCGCCCTTGGGGGCGGGCGCGGTGGAGTCGGGCGGTTCGGTGGACGCGGGGTGCGCGGAGGGCGCGGGATGTGCCACGGCACCGTGCGTGGCACATCCGGCGGAGAGGGCGCCGGCGGCGAGGAGGCCGGCGCCCGTACGAAGGGCTGCGCGTCGGTCGGTCGGGGTCACCCGCACCATTTAAGGGGCGACGGGTAAGAAAACGCGCGATTGACCGGAATGAGGCACCCTTCGGTTCACACGTTCACACCTTCGGTCAGCGGTCGGCGACCCGCATCTCGAACCAGGTCGTCTTGCCCCGCGGCAGCAGATCCACGCCCCACCGGTCGGACAGCTTGTCGACCAGGAACAGCCCACGGCCGCTTATGTCGGTCTCCTGAACCGGCATCAGACACGGCAGCCCGCGGGAGGGGTCCCGCACCTCGATACGGATCCAGCCCCGGCGGCGGCGCATCCTGAGGCCGAAGACCCGGGCTCCGGTGTGCCGGACGGCGTTGCCGACCAGCTCCGAGACCAGGAGGACCGCGTCCTCGGTCATCTTCGGGGTCAGGCCCCACTGGCGCAGGACCACGATCTGGGCGAGGCGCCGGGCGGTGGCCGCGGACTCGGGGCGGGAAGGCAGTGGAACCTCCGCCTCCGTCGGGTTTCCGAACAACTCCAGCGCCTTGAGCGCTCGTTCGTCCTCCACCGCCGGCGACCAGCGCGCCGCGGTCGCACGGCTCTGTCCCCGCGGCTGTTCGATGCCCTCCAGCCCCGCCATGCCCCCATCATGGCCGCCCGGAACGCCCTCCGGGGCCGTTCCGGAGGAATACGCCCTCCGGAATCCATCATTCCGAATGGGTCGGATGGCATATGCGGCTGGCATTTCGGGGGCGTCCACGGCCTGCCCGACCTGCGGTGACGGCTCCACGGTAGGCAAGCGACGGTACCCCTCGACAAGGCAGACTTAAGGTTGCCTTAAGACTCCCATAAACCGCCCCATCGAGGGACCCGGATCAGACACCGCGTCAATTGCAAGGGGTTTCGGTGAAGTTGGACCGGATCAGAGGAACTGGACCGGATCAGAGGAACTGGACCGGATCAGAGGAACTGGACCGGATCAGAGGAACTTCGCCTTGCCGGGGCCCTCCTCCACGAAGCTGCGCATGCCCCGCTCCCGGTCCTCAGTGGCGAACAGGCCCGCGAACCAGTTCCGTTCGACCGCGAGGCCCGTCTCGAGGTCCGTGTCGAGGCCGGTGTCGATGGACTCCTTCGCGGCCCGCAGCGCGATCGCCGGGCCCTGGGCCAGCTTCGCCGCCCACTCGTGCGCGGCGGAGTACACCTCGTCGGCGGGGACCACCCGGTCCACCAGCCCCAGCGTCAGCGCCTCGTCCGCCTTGACCATACGGCCCGTGAAGATCAGGTCCTTGGCCTTGGACGGGCCGATGAGCCGGGCCAGTCGCTGGGTGCCGCCGGCGCCGGGGATCAGACCGAGCAGGATCTCCGGCTGGCCGAGCTTGGCGTTCTCGGCGGCGATGCGGTAGTCCGCGCACAGGGCGAGCTCGCAGCCGCCGCCGAGGGCGTAACCGGTGATCGCGGCGACGACCGGCTTGGGGATGCGGGCCACCGCAGTGAAGGACTCCTGCAGGTCGCGGGCGCGCAGGACCATCGCGGTGTGGTCCATGTTCTGCATCTCCTTGATGTCCGCGCCGGCCGCGAACACCTTCTCCCCGCCGTAGACGATCACGGCCCGCACGTCCGCACGCCGGGTCGCCTCCTCGGCGAGCTCCTTGAGCCGGTCCTGGGTGGCGACGTCCAGCGCGTTCATGGGCGGCCGGTCCAGGCGGATGGTGCCGACGCCTTCGGAGACTTCGAGATTCACGGTCATGGAGGGAGGTTAACGCGCACTAACGGGTACGGCCCCGGTGCAGTAGCTCACACCGGGGCCGTACCCGTCAGGGCGCACGCCGTGCTTCGGGCGGACGCCGTGCTCCGGCGGGCGGGCGCCGTGCTTCGGGCGGACGCCTACGCCTTCCACTTCTCCCACGACATGTTCCAGCCGTTGAGGCCGTTGGCCGGGTCGACCGTCTCGTCATGGGAGTTCTTCACGACCACGACGTCACCGAGGATGGAGTGGCTGAAGAACCAGGCGGCCGGCGTGGTGCCGTCGTAGCCGCCGCGCACGTCGCGCAGGCCTATGCAGCCGTGGCTGGCGTTGTAGTTGCCGAAGGCGCCGCCGCCCCAGTAGTTGCCGTGGGCGAAGGTGCCCGAGTCGGTCAGGCGGATGGCGTGCGGCACGTCCTTGATGTCGTACTCGCTGCCGTAGCCCACCGTCTCGCTGTTCATGCGGGTCTCGGTGAGCTTCTGGCTCATGACCATCTGGCCGTTCCAGGTGTCGTAGCCGGGCTTGCCGGTGGTGACCGGGATGGTCCTGATGACCTTGCCGTCCTGGGTGACCTTCATGGTGTGCTTCTTGGCGTCCACGTAGGAGACCTGGTTGCGGCCGATGGTGAACTTCACGGTCTTGGCCTGCGAGCCGTAGACGCCGGGGCGGCCCTCGACGCCGTTCAGGTCAAGCCTGACGGTGACCTTGGTGCCGGACTTCCAGTACTGCTCGGGGCGGAAGTCGAGGCGGTCGTTGCCGAACCAGTGGCCCTCGACGTCGACGGCCGGCTCGGTCGTGATGGTGATGGCCTTCTCGACGTCCTCGGGGTGGGTGATGCCCCGGGTGAAACGGATCGAGAACGGCATGCCGACGCCGACCGTGGAGCCGTCCTCGGGGGTGAAGGTGCCGATGAAGGTGTTCTTCGGGGTGAGCGTGGTGAAGCTGGAGTCCTCCGCCGCCTGACGGCCCGCGGAGTCCTTCGCGACCGCGTGCACCGTGTACTTGGTGGACGCCGCCAGGTGCGTGTCCGGCGTCCAGGAGGCACCGTCGGCGGCGATCTTCCCGGCGATCGCCGCACCCTTGGTGTCCTTGACCTCGACCGTCGTCAACTTGCCCTTGCTGGCGCTGACCTTGAGGGCGCCGCTGGTGTCGACGGACTGCGCGCCGTCCTTGGGCGAGATGGCGACGACCGCCACGGACTGCTTGGTCTGCGCCGCGTCCGCGTCCTTGCCGTCCCCGGAACCGGACCCGGCCCCGGAGTCGGATCCGCCGCCCCCTCCGCACGCGGTGACGGCCAGCAGCAGCACCCCGAGGACCAGTGCCAACAACCCGCCCCCACGGCGCTGTTGGACGCGGGTCGTCCGCCTCCCATGTGCGTCAACCGACGCCCCCGATATCGGCCGCACGTTCAAGTTGTTCTCCCCTCCCAGGCCCGGTCAGGGCCTCTCCCCGGCGCGGCGAGCGCGCGCATTGGCGCATATTAACTGCCAGGTTTTGAGTTTGATGTCAGCCGAATGTCACCGTTCGGTCGCAACATCAACTGCCCGCTTTCCACTCCTTCCACCCCATGTTCCAACCTCCGAGGCCGTTGTCGGGAGCGACCTTTTTGTCATTGCTGTGGACGACCTCGACGACGTCCCCGACGAGACTGCGGTCGAAGAACCACCCGGCGGGGGTGTCGGAGCCGCCGCCCTTCACGTCCCTGAGCCCCACGCACCCGTGGCTGACGTTGACGTGTCCGGGGGCGTCCGGCGCCCAGTAGTTGCCGTGGACGAAGGTGCCGGAGTCGGTCAGGCGCATGGCGTGCGGGACGTCGGGGATGTCGTACTCGCCGCCGAAGCCGACCGTGCGGCTGTTCATGCGGGTGACCTCCAGCATCTCCATCACCACCATCTTCCCGTTGTAGGTGGTGTGTTTCGGGGAGCCGGCGGTGATCGGGACGGTGGACAGCAGCCGCCCGTCCCGGCGTACCTCCATGGTGTGCTTGGCCGCGTCGACGAGGGAGACCTGGCTGCGGCCGACGGTGAAGGAGAACGTCTTGTACTGCAGGCCGTAGACCCCGGGCGCGCCCTCGACGTCCCGGAAGCGCAGCGCGACCGTCACCTGGGTGCCGGGCTTCCAGTAGTGCTCGGGCCGGAAGTCCAGGCGGTCCTTGGCGAACCAGTGCGGGCGGATCTCGACGGCCGGCCTGGCGGTGACACGGACGGCGCGTTCGACCGCGGCGCGGTTCTCGATCTCCCGGTTGAACCCCAGGGAGATGATCATTCCGGTGCCGACGACGGAGCGGTTCTCCGGGGTGACGTATCCGATGAAGCGCTCGTCGGGGACGAAGGTGGTGAAGGTCGTGTGCCGGGCCGAGCGCCGCCCCTGCCCGTCCAGCGCCACTGCGTCCACGGTGTACTTGGCGGCGAGCGCGAGGCGGCCGTCGTCCGGCTCCCACCGCAGCCCGTCGTCGGAGATGCGCCCCGGCACCTCGGACTCCTGCGCGTCCTGCGACTTGACGACCTTCACGGACTCCAGGCGCCCGCTGGGCACCCGCACCACGAGTCGCCGGTCGGGCTTGACGCTCTTGCTCCCGTCGTCCGGCGAGACCCGGATCACGTCCTCGGGTGCGGGCGCCTTGCCGAGCACCTCGTCGATACCGCCGCCGCCGTGCGAAGTACAGCCGGCCAGCAGTGCTGCCCATGTCAGTACGGCGGCCAACGCGGCCCCCGCGCGCCGCGCGCGCCCTTGTGCATGCCTCACGCGTGCCCAACGACGGGGAAGGCCCCGGGGAAACGTGAGTACGACGCCGCTCCGCTGCGGGGGGCGCGACGGGTCGTTCGTCAGCTGCGGGCCGTGGGGGCTGATCACGCCCACGCGGCGGACCCGCCCGGGGCCAGGGACAACAGCCCGGCGCCCCTTGAGGCGTCGCAGGGCCAGACGTCAGCCCCCCCGCCCCTTGGGGAGCGCGACGCGCTCCGCTGCGGGGGGGCGCGACGGGTCGTTCGTCGGCTGCGGGCCGGCGGGGGGCCGATCGCGCCCGCGCCGAGGAACCGCACAGGGACACCAGCCCTGCGCCCCTTGAGGCGTCGCTGGACCGGACGTCAGACCCCCCGCCCCTTGGGGGCCGCGACGGGTCGTTCGTCGGCTGCGGGGCGGTGCGGGCCGTCGTGCCCGCGTGGCGGAGCCGCACAGGACCAGGAGCACCAGCCCCGCGCCCCTTGGGGCGTTGCAGGGCCGGACGTCAGACCCCCCGGCCCTTGGGGAGTGCGACGCGCTCCGCTGGGG
>Ga0182007_10001652_pt1 | contig 11807 bp, 11 predicted proteins | sample Sormic07211113_1_FD_123023 | JGI IMG/M metagenome (GOLD analysis project Ga0182007, IMG submission 123023) | Rhizosphere microbial communities from Sorghum bicolor, Mead, Nebraska, USA - 072115-113_1 MetaG | ecosystem: Host-associated > Plants > Roots > Rhizosphere | place: USA: Nebraska... | reverse complement strand
GAAGTCTTGGCGGAAGTCTTGGCGGAAGTCTGTGCGGAACTCTCGGCGGAACAGGGGCGTGAACAGCCGGTCAGAGTTAGAGTAACCGAACGATCGGTCGGGACAAGGGGGTCCGCCGCATCTGTGGAAAACCCCGTGCGGGAGGATCGCGCACATGACAGCACTCGACCTCAGCAGCCCCGTGGCCGTCGTCGGCACCGGCACCATGGGCCAGGGCATCGCCCAGGTCGCGCTGGTCGCCGGCCATCGCGTACGGCTGTACGACGCCGTCCCCGGGCGCGCCCGGGAAGCGGCCGAAACGATCGGCGCCCGCCTCGACCGGCTCGTCGAGAAGGACCGGCTCACGGCCGCCGACCGGGACGCGGCACGCGCGCGTCTGCTGCCCGCCGAGGAGCTCGCCGAGCTGGCCGACTGCTCGCTGGTCGTCGAGGCCGTCCTGGAGCGGCTGGACGTCAAGCAGGAGCTGTTCCGGGCGCTCGAGGACCTCGTCGACGAGGACTGTCTGCTCGCCACCAACACCTCCTCCCTGTCGGTCACCGCGATCGGCGGCGCTCTGCGCACTCCCGGGCGTTTCGTCGGCCTGCACTTCTTCAACCCCGCGCCGCTGCTGCCGCTGGTCGAGGTCGTCTCCGGGTTCGCAACCGATGTCACCTCGGCCACGCGCGCGTACGAGATGGCGCGCGCCTGGGGCAAGACCCCGGTCGCCTGCGCCGACACCCCCGGCTTCATCGTCAACCGCCTCGCCCGGCCCTTCTACGCCGAGGCCTTCGCGGTGTACGAGGCCCAGGGCGCCGACCCCGCCACCATCGACGCGATCCTGCGCGAGTCGGGCGGCTTCCGGATGGGCGCCTTCGAGCTGACCGACCTCATCGGGCAGGACGTCAACGAGTCCGTCACCCGTTCGGTGTGGCAGAGCTTCTTCCAGGACGTGCGCTTCACGCCGTCCCTCGCCCAGCGCCGCCTGGTCGAGTCGGGCCGGCTCGGCCGCAAGAGCGGGCACGGCTGGTACGACTACGCGGACGGCGCCGAGCGCGCCGAGCCGCACACCGCGGAACCCGCCCAGCGGCCCGCGTACGTGGTCGCCGAGGGCGACCTGGGCCCCGCGGCCGAGCTGCTCGCGCTGATCCGCGAGGCGGGCATCCCGGTGCGCGAGGAGGAAGAGGACCACGGCACCCGGCTGGTGCTGCCGGGCGGCGGTCAGCTGGCGCTCGCCGACGGCCAGACCTCCGTGGAGTTCCGGGACGTCGTCTACTTCGACCTCGCCCTGGACTACCGGCGCGCCACCCGCATCGCCCTGTCCGCCTCCCAGGACACCTCGCAGCAGACCCTCACCGACGCCGTCGGCCTCTTCCAGGCCCTCGGCAAGGACGTCAGCGTCATCGGTGACGTGCCCGGCATGATCGTCGCCCGTACGGTCGCCCGGATCATCGACCTCGCGCACGACGCCGTCGCCAAGGGCGTGGCCACCGAGGAGGACATCGACACCGCGATGCGCATGGGCGTCAATTACCCGCTGGGCCCCTTCGAGTGGAGCCGCAAGCTCGGCCGGAACTGGGCCTACGCCCTCCTGGACGACCTGCACCTGCGCGACCCCTCCGGGCGCTACGCGCCGTCCCTGGCCCTGTACCGCCACGCGTACGCCTCCGACAAGCGGGAGGGCAGCACCTCATGACCACCGCCAAGCGCGACACCTACACCCCGGAGACGCTGCTGTCCGTCGCCGTCCAGGTGTTCAACGAGCGCGGCTACGACGGCACCTCCATGGAGCACCTCTCCAGGGCGGCCGGCATCTCCAAGTCGTCGATCTACCACCATGTGGCCGGCAAGGAGGAGCTGCTGCGCCGGGCCGTCAGCCGGGCGCTCGACGGCCTCTTCGGCATCCTCGACGAGGAGCACGCGCGCGTGGGGCGCGCCTCGGGCCGCCTGGAGTACGTCGTGCGGCGCATGGTCGAGGTGCTGATCGGGGAACTCCCGTACGTCACCCTGCTGCTGCGCGTGCGCGGCAACACGGACACCGAGCGCTGGGCGCTGGAGCGGCGCCGCGACTTCGACCACCGGGTGGCCGAGCTGCTGAAGGCGGCGGCCGCCGAGGGGGACGTGCGCGGTGACGTGGAGGTCCGGCTCGCGACCCGGCTGGTCTTCGGGATGATCAACTCGATAGTCGAGTGGTACCGGCCCGACGGTCGTGGGATGAACGAGCGCGAAGTGGCCGACGCGGTCGTGCAGCTGGTCTTCGGGGGGCTGCGCAGGGAGGTCTGAGCAGGCAGCCCGGGACGGCTGAGCAGGCTGCCCGACCGAGCAGGCCCGACCGAGCAGGCCCGACCGAGGCGGCCCGACCGAGGAGGCCTGAGCGAGGAAGTCGGGCAGCCGCGGAGGGGGTTCAGCTCTGCGGTTCCAGGTCCTCCTCCTCGAACACCAGCAGTGTGCGGGTGCTGAGGACCTCGGGCATGTTCTGCAGCCGGGTGAGGACCAGTTCGCGCAGCGCCTTGTTGTCGGGCGTGTGCACCAGGAGCAGTACGTCGAAATCGCCGCCGACCAGGGCGATGTGCGAGGCACCGGGCAGCTGTCTGAGCTGTTCGCGGACCGTGCGCCAGGAGTTCTGGACGATCTTCAGGGTGATGTACGCCGAGGTGCCGTGACCCGCGCGCTCGTGGTTGACGCGGGCCCCGAAGCCGCGGATGACGCCGTCCTCGACGAGGCGGTTGATCCGCGCGTAGGCGTTGGCGCGCGAGACGTGCACCCGTTCGGCGACCGACCTTATCGAGGCGCGGCCGTCCGCCTGGAGCATCTGGAGGATGTCCAGATCGATGGCGTCGAGGGGACGGGCGGGCGGCAAGGAGGTCGTCTCCTGAGGTCCCTCGGCCATTTGTTCAGGTGCCATGTCCCCCCGCCTCCCTGCCATGGACGTACTGCGTTCATTTCAGGCTGTGGAGAACCGTTTGTCCACAGCCTGGAGGTGCCTGTAGCCAAAATGTGCCGACGACCGAACAATCGGTAGGTGGGGCGCGTCACATCCGTAGCGCCTCTGAAGCCGCTTCCACGAGGAGGTGCCGTCATGACGGTCATGGAGCAGCGGGGCGCGTACCGGCCATCGCCGCCGCCCGCCTGGCAGCCCCGCACGGACCCCGCGCCGCTGCTGCCCGACGCGGAGCCCCATCGCGTCCTCGGCACCGAGCGGGCGGCGGACGCCGACCCGGCGCTGCTGCGCCGTTTGTACGCCGAACTGGTCCGCGGCCGCCGCTACAACACGCAGGCCACCGCCCTCACCAAGCAGGGCCGCCTAGCCGTCTACCCCTCCAGCACCGGCCAGGAGGCCTGCGAGGTGGCCGCCGGGCTCGCCCTCGCCGAGCAGGACTGGCTCTTCCCCAGCTACCGCGACACCCTCGCCGCCGTCGCCCGCGGCCTCGACCCCGTCCAGGCGCTCACCCTCCTGCGCGGCGACTGGCACACCGGCTACGACCCGTACGAGCACCGTGTCGCCCCCCTGTGCACCCCGCTCGCCACCCAGCTCCCGCACGCCGTCGGCCTCGCCCACGCGGCCCGCCTCAAGGGCGACGACGTGGTCGCGCTCGCCATGGTCGGCGACGGCGGCACCAGCGAGGGCGACTTCCACGAGGCGCTCAACTTCGCCGCCGTCTGGCAGGCCCCGGTCGTCTTCCTGGTCCAGAACAACGGCTTCGCGATCTCCGTCCCGCTCGCCAAGCAGACCGCGGCCCCGTCGCTGGCCCACAAGGCGGTCGGCTACGGCATGCCCGGCCGCCTGGTCGACGGCAACGACGCCGCCGCCGTGCACGAGGTCCTCGCCGACGCCGTACGGCGCGCGCGTGAGGGCGGTGGTCCCACACTCGTCGAGGCGATCACCTACCGCATCGACGCCCACACCAACGCCGACGACGCGACCCGATACCGCGGTGACACCGAGGTCGAGGCCTGGCGCGCGCACGACCCGATCGCGCTCCTGGAGCACGAGCTGACCGAGCGCGGCCTCATCGACGAGGACGGCGTGCGGCACGCGCGCGAGGCCGCCGAGACCATGGCCGCCGACCTGCGCGACCGCATGAACCAGGACCCCGCGCTCGACCCGGCGGACCTGTTCGCCCACGTCTACGCCGAGCCCACCCCGCAGCTGCGCGAGCAGCAGGCCCTGCTGCAGGCCGAGCTGGCGGCGGAACAGGAAGGGGCGCACCGATGACCACCGTCGCCGTCAAGCCGGCCACCATGGCGCAGGCCCTCACGCGCGCGCTGCGCGACGCCATGGCCGCCGACCCCACGGTGCACGTCATGGGCGAGGACGTCGGCACCCTCGGCGGCGTCTTCCGCGTCACCGACGGCCTCGCCAAGGAGTTCGGCGAGGACCGCTGCACGGACACCCCGCTCGCCGAGGCCGGCATCCTCGGCACAGCGGTCGGCATGGCGATGTACGGGCTGCGGCCGGTCGTGGAGATGCAGTTCGACGCGTTCGCGTACCCGGCCTTCGAGCAGCTGATCAGCCATGTCTCCCGGATGCGCAACCGCACCCGCGGGGCGATGCCCCTCCCCATCACCATCCGGGTCCCCTACGGCGGTGGAATCGGCGGAGTCGAGCACCACAGCGACTCCTCCGAGGCGTACTACATGGCGACTCCGGGGCTCCATGTCGTCACGCCGGCCACCGTCGCCGACGCCTACGGCCTGCTGCGCGCCGCGATCGCCTCCGACGACCCGGTCGTCTTCCTCGAACCCAAGCGCCTGTACTGGTCCAAGGACTCCTGGAACCCCGAGCACCCGACTGACGTCGAACCGATAGGCCGCGCCGTGGTGCGCCGCCCCGGCCGCAGCGCCACGCTCATCACCTACGGCCCGTCGCTCCCCGTCTGCCTCGAAGCCGCCGAGGCGGCACAGGCCGAGGGCTGGGACCTCGAAGTCGTCGACCTGCGCTCCCTGGTGCCCTTCGACGACGAGACGGTCGCGGCCTCCGTACGGCGGACCGGGCGCGCGGTCGTCGTCCACGAGTCGGGCTCCTACGGCGGACCGGGCGGGGAGATCGCGGCCCGTGTCACCGAGCGCTGCTTCCACCACCTGGAGGCGCCGGTGCTGCGCGTGGCCGGCTTCGACATCCCGTATCCGCCGCCCATGCTGGAGCGTCACCACCTGCCCGGCGTGGACCGGATCCTGGACGCCGTCGGGCGTCTGCAGTGGGAGGCCGAGATCTGATGGCACAGGTGCTGGAGTTCAAGCTCCCCGACCTCGGCGAAGGGCTCACCGAGGCGGAGATCGTGCGCTGGCTGGTCCAGGTCGGCGACGTCGTCGCCATCGACCAGCCGGTCGTCGAGGTCGAGACCGCCAAGGCGATGGTCGAGGTGCCCTGCCCCTACGGCGGCGTGGTCACCGCCCGCTTCGGCGAGGAGGGCACGGAACTGCCCGTCGGGGCACCGCTGCTGACGGTCGCGGTGGGGCCGTCGGTTTCCGACGGTGAGCCCGAGGGCTCCGGGAACGTGCTGGTGGGCTACGGCACAGGAGCGCCTCCGGCACGCAGGCGGCGAGTGCGGCCGACGGGACCGACGGGACCGACGACATCGACGAGGCCGACCGGGTCGCCGGCACAGAACGGCACCCCCGCCGCGACGCTCACCGAAGGACCCGGCGACGGGCCCGTCCCGGTCATCTCCCCCCTCGTACGCCGTCTGGCCCGGGTGAACGGCCTGGACCTGCGGCGGTTGACCGGTTCCGGACCCGATGGGCTGATCCTGCGGGCGGATGTAGAGCGCGCGCTGAGCGGCACGGCCGCGAAGACGTCGGGAGCGACGGCTACGGCGACGGCTCCGGCACCGGTCGCCGTTCCGGAAACGGCACCCTCACTCGCCCCCGTCGCCCCCGTCGCCCCGGTCGCCCCCGTCGCCCGCGGAGGGACCCGTATCCCCCTCAAGGGCATCCGAGGCGCCGTCGCCGACAAGCTCTCCCGCAGCCGGCACGAGATACCCGACGCGACCTGCTGGGTGGACGCGGACGCGACGGAGCTGATGCGCGCGCGGACGGCCATGAACGCGGCCGGCGGTCCGAAGATCTCCCTGCTCGCCCTCCTGGCGAGGATCTCCACCGCCGCCCTCGCCCGCTTCCCGGAGCTCAACTCCACCGTCGACATGGCGGCCAGGGAGATCGTCCGGCTCGACCACGTCCACCTGGGCTTCGCCGCGCAGACCGAGCGGGGGCTGGTCGTACCGGTCGTACGGGACGCCCATGCCCGCGACGCCGAGTCGCTGACCGCGGAGTTCGCCCGGCTGACCGAGGCGGCCCGGGCCGGAAGCCTCACACCCGGGGAACTCACCGGCGGGACCTTCACGTTGAACAACTACGGAGTGTTCGGCGTCGACGGCTCCACGCCGATCATCAACCACCCCGAGGCCGCCATGCTCGGCGTCGGCCGCATCGTCCCCAAGCCGTGGGTGCACGAGGGCGAGCTGGCGGTGCGGCAGGTCGTCCAGCTGTCGCTCACCTTCGACCACCGGGTGTGCGACGGCGGTACCGCCGGGGGCTTCCTGCGGTATGTGGCGGACTGCGTGGAACAGCCGGCGGTGCTGCTGCGGACGCTGTGACGGCACCCCTCGCGGGGCGCACGCCGCACTCGGGGAACCGCCCGTGCCGTTCCCTGTGATCGTGGGGCCACGCATACTCGTGGGGTGACCTCGCACGAGCCCACGGGCACCTCCGGCGGCGAACCGGGCTACGACGCCGTCGTCCTCGCCGGGGGCGCCGCCCGGCGGCTCGGCGGCGCCGACAAGCCCGGGCTGCGGATCGGCGGGCGCGCGCTGCTCGACCGGGTCCTCGCGGCCTGCGCCGACGCGCGCACGACCGTGGTCGTCGCCGACGAACGCCCCACCGCCCGGGCCGTGCTGTGGGCCCGAGAGGACCCGCCCGGCGGCGGCCCCTCGGCCGCGCTCGACGCGGGGCTGCGCCGCACCGGGGCCGAGGACATCGTCGTACTCTCCGCGGACCTGCCGTTCCTCGACGCGGCGACCGTACGGAGACTGCTGGAGACCCTGCGCTCGGGCGGTGCCGACGGTGTCCTGCTCACCGACGCCGACGGCCGTGACCAGCCCCTGGTGGCGGCGTACCGCACACGGGCGCTGCGCCGCGGGCTCGCCGACCTCACCGCGGAGCACGGCACCCTCACCGGTCTCCCCCTCCGCCGGCTCACCGCCGCCCTCCACCTCACCCGCGTCCCCGACCCCGTCGCCTCCTTCGACTGCGACACCTGGGACGACATCGCCACCGCCAGGGCACGTATCAGGGAGCATGGGCACGTGTTGGATGAATGGATTTCCGCAGTCAAGGACGAGCTGGGCATCGATCTCGACGTCGACACCGGCGTGCTGCTCGACCTCGCCCGCGACGCCGCGCACGGTGTGGCCAGGCCCGCGGCGCCGCTGACCACCTTCCTCGTCGGTTACGCGGCCGGGCGCGCCGGCGGCGGCCCCGAAGCCGTCGCCGAGGCCGCCCGCAAGGCCGTCGCCCTCGCCCTGCGCTGGGAGCGGGAGAGCGCCGAAGAAGCCAAGCCCGACGCGGACGCCGGATGACCGCCCGCTCCCCCCGCTCCGCCCGCTCCGCCCGGACCGGCGAGGACGCCGAGGACCTCGACGTCGAGGAGGTGCTCGCCCTGGTGAACGACCACGGCGGCCGCGACCGGGCGAACCAGCCCGGAGGCCACGGAAACCAGCCCGGTGGCCGGGCGAACCAGCCCGGCGACCCCGCGTCCGTGCCCCCGCCCGCCACGCACGGCGACCCCGCCGCCCCTCACAAGCCCCACGCCCATCACCGGGCCACCCCCTGGCCCGAGGCCCGCGCGATCGCCGCCCGAGCCGCCCGGGGCGGCCGCCGCGCCCCCGTCTCGGTACCCCTGGACGCCGCCCTCGGCCTCACTCTCGCCGCGCCCCTCGACGCCCTCACCGACCTGCCCTCCTTCGACACCTCGGCGATGGACGGCTGGGCGGTCGCGGGCCCCGGCCCCTGGGACGTGCGGGACGAGGGAGTGCTGGCCGGACACGCCGAGCCGCGACCGCTCACCGACGGCGAGGCCGTCAGGATCGCCACCGGCGCCCGTATCCCACCGGACACCACCGCCGTCCTGCGCACCGAACACGGCCGCATCGACGCCCAGGACCGGCTGCACGCCACCCGCGAGATGCAGCACGGCCAGGACATCCGCCCCCGTGGCCAGGAGTGCCGCTCCGGCGACCAACTGCTTCCCCTCGGCACCCTCGTCACCCCGGCCGTCCTGGGTCTCGCCGCTGCCGCCGGCTACGACACCCTCGCCGCCGTCCCCCGTCCCCGCGTCGAAGTCCTCGTCCTGGGCGACGAGTTGCTCACCGAGGGCCGCCCGCACGACGGCCTGATCCGGGACGCGCTCGGCCCGATGCTGCCGCCGTGGCTGCGCGGACTGGGCGCCGAGGTCACCGCCGTCCGCAGACTCGGCGACGACGCGAAGGCACTGCACAAGGCGATCACCACCTCCACCGCCGACCTGATCGTCACCACCGGCGGCACCGCCTCCGGACCCGTCGACCATGTCCACCCCACCCTGAAGAGCATCGGCGCCGAACTCCTCGTCGACGGCGTCAAGGTGCGCCCCGGCCACCCCATGCTGCTGGCCCGCACCAAGGAGAACCAGCACCTCGTCGGCCTCCCCGGCAACCCCCTCGCCGCCGTCTCCGGCCTGCTCACGCTCGCCGAGCCGCTCCTGCGCACCCTGGCCGCCCACCCCGCGCCGGAGCCGTACGAGATGCCCCTGAGGGACGAGGCGCACGGGCACCCGTACGACACCCGGCTCATCCCCGTCGTCCTGCGCGGCGACCAGGCCGTGGCGCTGCATTACAACGGGCCGGCGATGCTGCGCGGTATCGCGGCCGCCGACGCGCTCGCCGTCGTTCCCCCGGGCGGAGCTCGCGCCGGTCAGGAGCTTGAACTCCTCGACCTGCCCTGGGCGTCCGGAGGGATCGAGGTGTGTTTCACGTGAAACAACCGGGCCATGACGCGATCGCCCGCCAGGCGGACGAACATCTCGTGACCCATAAGGTGAAACTTCCGCGGAAGGTGATGGAGCGGCCGATCCGCCAGGTGGGCAAACGGCTGCTGCTGGCCCTTCTGGTCCTGTTCGCGACCGCCTTCATCGTCTACGTCGACCACGACGGCTACCGCGACAACGCCGACAGCTCGGTCGATCTCGTCGACGCGTTCTACTACGCGACCGTCACCCTCTCCACCACCGGTTACGGCGACATCACCCCGGTCAGCCACGGGGCCCGGCTCACCAACATCCTCGTCATCACGCCCCTACGCGTACTCTTCCTGATCATCCTGGTCGGCACCACGCTCGAGGTCCTCACCGAGCGCACCCGGGAGGAATGGCGCGTGAAACGCTGGAGGTCCGCCTTGCGTGATCACACCGTCGTCGTCGGTTTCGGGACGAAGGGGCGTTCGGCGATCCAGACGGTCTGTGCGACCGGGCTGAAGAAGGAGCAGGTCGTCGTGGTCGACCCCAGCTCCAAGGTGGTCGACGCGGCGACCGCCGAGGGCTACGCCGGGGTCATGGGCGACGCGACCCGCAGTGAGGTGCTCAAGCGGGCCGAGGTGCAGCGGGCGCGGCAGATCATCATCGCGACCCAGCGCGACGACACCGCGGTACTGGTGACGCTGACGGCCCGGCAGCTCAACCGCGGCGCGAAGATCGTGGCCGCGGTGCGTGAGGAGGAGAACGCGCCGCTGCTCCAGCAGTCCGGCGCCGACGCCGTCATCACCAGCGCCAGCGCGGCGGGGCGGCTGCTCGGGCTGTCGGTGCTCAGCCCCGCCGCCGGCATGGTGATGGAGGACCTCATCCAGCAGGGCAGCGGGCTCGACATCATCGAACGGCCCGTGGTGAAGGCCGAGGTGGGCAGGCGGCCGAAGGAGACGGACGACCTGGTGGTGAGCGTCGTACGAGGGCATCGGGTGCTCGGATACGACGATCCGGCCGTCGGCACCCTGCAGTTGACGGACCGTCTGATCACGATCGTACGGGCGTCGGCGGGGGCGCAGATCGCGCCCGATGTCCGGCCGCTCCGGCAGGACTGACGGCGCAACGGGCCGGGGGCGGCCGGCGAGCAGGTCGGTCGGGGGCGGAACAGTTCGGTCCGGGGCGGGCCGAGGGCCGAGGGCCGAGGAGTAGCGTCGGGCCCATGCATGCGATCACGATTCCCGAACCTGGTGGACCCGAGGCCCTGGTGTGGGACGAGGTCCCCGACCCCGTGGCCGGCGAGGGCGAGGTGCTGGTCGAGGTGGTGGCCAGCGCGGTCAACCGGGCCGACATCCTGCAACGGCAGGGCTTCTACGATCCTCCGCCGGGCGCGTCCCCCTATCCCGGTCTGGAGTGCGCGGGGCGTGTCGCCGCGATCGGACCCGGGGTCTCCGGGTGGGCGGTCGGCGACGAGGTCTGCGCGCTGCTGTCGGGGGGCGGATACGCCGAGAAGGTCGCCGTCCCCGCGGGGCAGTTGCTGCCCGTGCCCGAGGGCCTCGACCTGCGGCAGGCGGCGGCGCTGCCCGAAGTGGCCTGCACGGTCTGGTCGAACGTCTTCATGAACTCCCATCTGCGGCCCGGCGAGACGCTGCTGGTGCACGGCGGGTCCAGCGGCATCGGCACGATGGCGATCCAACTGGCCAAGGCCGTCGGGGCGACGGTCGCCGTGACCGCGGGCACCAAGGAGAAGCTGGACCACTGCGCCGAGCTGGGCGCCGACATCCTGGTCAACTACAGGGAGCAGGACTTCGTCGAGGAGGTCGGGCGGGCCACCGACGGGGCGGGCGCGGACGTCATCCTCGACAACATGGGCGCCAAGTACCTCGACCGCAACATCCGGACCCTCGCGGTCAACGGGCGCCTCGCCATCATCGGTATGCAGGGCGGCATCAAGGGCGAGCTGGACATCGCCACGCTCCTCGGCAAGCGCGCCGCCATCAGCGCGACCTCGCTGCGGGCCCGGCCCCTCGGCGAGAAGGCGGCGATCGTGGCGGCCGTACGGGAGCATGTGTGGCCCCTGCTGGCAAGCGGCCACATCCGTCCGGTCGTCGACCGCGAAATCCCGATGAGCGACGCTGCCACCGCGCACCGGGTGGTGGAGGAGAGCGGCCACGTGGGCAAGGTGCTCCTGGTGGTGCCGTAGGGCCCGGACGCCTTTGCCTTGGCCTTGGCACTCGGCTCCGGCGCGGCTCGATGGGCGCGGCTCGGTGGAGCAGGCCTAGCCTCGTCGTAGTCGTAGTCCGATGAAGGCGAGGCCCAGGCCGAGGCCGATCAGGACCAGGCCGCTGCCCAGCGGGAGGATCCGCAGGACGGGCTCGGTGGGGGTTCCGGCCCGGGCGACGGTCTGGCCCACCGGCCCGGCCGGGTCCGTCGGGGCGGCCTGCGTGGCCTGGGCCGAGTCCACGGCGTCCGGGCTCTCGGCCGCCCCACCGTCGTCCTCCGGGGACGTGCCGTCCTCGTCGCCCTCCGCCTGTTCGTCGCCCCCGTCCGTCGCCGTGGCTGTCGGCTTGTCCGGTCGCCCGGGCCGCTCCCGCCCCTCCCCGGCCACACTCCCGGCCCGTGAGGGCCCACCGGGGGAGGTGGAGCCGGAGGGGCCGGGGGCGGGGCTCCCACCGGCCGCTGAGGTCGGCCCGTCGCCGCGTGAGGGGACCGTCGGCACCGCCGGCACTGCCGGGAGCCGAAGGCGCGGCGGGACACCCTGCGGTGGCTGATTCGATGACGCCCTCGCTCGAAGCCAAACTCGCGGAACGGGAGGCGCTGCAGGAGAAGATGGAGGCGCAGG
>Ga0182007_10001650_pt1 | contig 11813 bp, 8 predicted proteins | sample Sormic07211113_1_FD_123023 | JGI IMG/M metagenome (GOLD analysis project Ga0182007, IMG submission 123023) | Rhizosphere microbial communities from Sorghum bicolor, Mead, Nebraska, USA - 072115-113_1 MetaG | ecosystem: Host-associated > Plants > Roots > Rhizosphere | place: USA: Nebraska... | reverse complement strand
GTTCTCGTATGCCAGCAGCTTCACCCCCGCGCAGGTGGCCAGCTCCTTCCTGATCAGGTCGGACTTGTACTTGGCGAAGGGGATCGAGGCATCGGTGAAGACCACGGCCCCGGCTGTGCCGTCGGAGCTCGAGATGACCCACTGCGCACTGGCTCTGGCCACGTCCTCGACTTTGGTGGTGACGTTGGTGAAGAGCCTGGGGCGCCGGCTGGGGCCGGGCGAAGCGACCGCGTGCCAGCCGATGAGCGGGATGCCTGCCGCGTTCGCACGCGCCACCTGCTGCGAGGTCGAGCCCGGGTCGAAGCCCCCGATGACGATGCCCGAGGGTCTGACGTCCACGGCCTCGCTCATCGCCGCCTGGATGCCGGCGGGGGTGCCGCCACCGTCGATCACCCGGACGTGCCAGCCGATGACCCGCGCGGCTTCCCGCACGCTGTCCGCGGCGCCCGCGACGCCGGGATTGGTCATGGTCTGGGCGACGTAGACGATGGTCTTGCCGGCCACGGCGGTGGGACCGCTGGTCGGTCCGTTCCAGGGGATGTCGGTCCGCTCCGCCCGGCTGACGGCGGCCTGGGCCCTGGCCTGGGCCGCGGGGCAGCCGCTCGGACCCGAGGTGGAGTGCGCCGGGCCGCTCGACGAGCCGCGTTCACAGCCGGCCAGTACGAACGCCATGACCACCAGGGCGGTGGCAGCGGACCGCGCGTTGCGGACGGTGGGGGTGTTGCGGTTGCGGTGCACGGAAGCTCCTTGCGGAGAATGCCGCCCGGGCACTTCGGCGGTGCCCGCGGCGTGGGTCATGGAGGGCTGCCCGGCGTGCCGTCGTCCTGTGTGACGGCGGGCGAATCGCGGGCGCCGACCGCACCGGTGCGCAGTCGGCGACGAGCGGAGTAGCCGGCCAGTCCGACGGCGAGGAGCAGGGTGCCGCCGTAGAACAACGGGACCGTCCAGAAGTCGCCGCCCATCTGGGCGATGCCGGTGAGGCCGACAGCGAGGACGGCGACGGCCACCAGGGTGCCCAGGGCGTTGGGGCGCCCCGGTGTGATGGCGGTGGAGCCGAGGAGGGCCCCGACGAACGCGGGCAGCAGGTAATCGAGGCCGACGCTGGGATTGCCGATCTGCTGCTGGGCCGCGAGCAGCACTCCGGCGAAGCCGACGATCAGTCCCGACGCGGCGAAGGCGTAGACGGTGTACCTGCGGGTCGGGATGCCGACCAGGTCGGCGGCGCGCGGGTTCGACCCGACGACGTGCAGGTACCTGCCGAGCGGCAGCCGCTCCAGCACCACCCAGAGGGCGGCCGTGAGCGCGAGCACGTAGAAAGCGGGAACCGGCAGACCGACGAACCTCGAGTCGTAGATGTCGGTGAAGGCGGCCGGGAGGCCTTGCGGGCCGGGGACGATCCGGCCGCCGTCGGTGACCCACCCGGTCACCGCGTACATCATGCTGCCGGTTCCGAGCGTGGCGATGAACGAATCGATCCGCCCGAATTCGACGACAACACCGTTGAGGACGCCCAGGACACCCCCTCCGGCGATCACCGTGAGGCAGGCGAGCGGCCACGGCCACCCCTCGTTCACGACGAGCTGCATCGCCATGACGTGCGCCAGGCCGAGACCGTAGCCGATGGAGAGGTCGAACGCGCCGGTCACGATGGGGACCATCGCGGCGAGTGCGAGGACGGCCGGGATCGACTGGTTGGACAGGATCGAGTCGACGGTGTCCCGGGTGGGAAAGGTACGCGGCAGGGTGAGGGAGAAGATCAGGAAGAGCAGGCCGGTGAGGGTCAGGAGGCCGTAGGCGCCGACGAGTTGCCCGCTACGGCCGTGCAGTCGGGCGAGTCGACTCGGTGGTCCCGGGCGACGCGGCCGTGGCGGGGGCGCAGCCGGAGAGGGGGAGCCGGTCACGGATGCGCCGCGGTGGTGGAGGAGGGCAGGGCCGAAGCCGCCCGCGTGAGCTCGGTGACCGTGAGGGCCGGGCCGGTCAGCTCGGTCGTCACGGATCCGCGGACGAAGACCAGGGCGCGCCGGCACACGCCCGCGACCTCCGCGAAGTCGCTGGAGACGAGGAGGACCGCCAGGCCGGCGGCGAGCGCCTCGTCGAGCAGCCGGTGGATCGCGGCCTTGGCACCGATGTCCACGCTCGCCGTCGGTTCCTCGAGGATCAGCAGGCGCAGGGCCAGCCGCAGCCACCGGCCGATCATGACCTTCTGCTGGTTCCCCCCGGACAGGGTGGCGATGGCAGCCTCGCTGTCGTCGGGACGCACCGAGAACCGTTCGATCAGGGTGCCGGCCTCGGCACGTTCGCGGCGGGGGCTGATCCAGCGCAGCGCCGACATGCCTCCCGCCCGGGGGTTGGCCAGGAGGTTCTCCCGCACGGTCAGCTCGGCGAGGCACCCCTCCCGCTGTCTGTCACCGGGTACGAGGGCGACACCCCGCCCGACGGCGTCCGCGACCGTACGGGGACGGTACGGGCGACCGTCGAGAAGGGCCCGTCCGGCGAGCAGGGGCCGGGCGCCCGCGAGGGCTCGGGCGAGGCCCGTGTGTCCGGCGCCCGTGAGGCCGACCAGGCCGAGGACTTCCCCCCGCCTGAGCTCCAGACTGACCGGTCCCGCGTCGGGGGTGCGCACCCCGTCCAGGGCCAGGACGGGGTGGCCGCCGGCCGGGGTGGTGGCGGGTCGGTGATCGGTCGGCCCCTCGCCGGTGATGGCGCGCACCAGACGGGCAGGAGTGTGGCTCGCCGACGAGCCGTGGCTGACCAGGCGTCCGTCGCGCAGCACGGCGAAGGTGTCGGCGACCTCGTACACCTCGTCCAGGCGATGGGTGACGTAGAGGATGCCGTGCCCCCGGTCGCGCAGGGTGTGCAGCACCCGGAACAGCCGGGTGCAGTCCGCGGCGGGCAGGCGGGCGGTCGGCTCGTCGAGGACGACGAGGCTCGCCCGTGCCGCCAGGGCTCGTGCGACGGCGACAAGCGAACGCTCGGCCGGGGCGAGGCGGGAGACAGGCGTGTCGGGGTCGAGATGTCCGGCGACGACCCGCAGGGCCTCGGTGCAGTGCTCTCGGGTGAGCCGCCAGGAGATCAGTCCGGCGCGGCGCGGATACCCGGTGCTCAGAGCGATGTTCTCGGCCACCGTCATCCACTCCACCAGGCCTAGGTCCTGATGGATGAAGGACATGTGTCCGGAAGCGGCGTGACTCCCGAGCGGGTGCCCGGCCACGGTGACCTGCCCCGAGTCGGCGTGGTGGACGCCGGCGAGCACCTTGATGAGCGTGGACTTCCCGGCTCCGTTGGGACCGAGGAGGGCGAGGACGCTGCCGGCGTGGACATCGAGGTCGACCCCGGCGAGCGCGAGGGTTCCCCCGAAGCGCTTGGCGAGTCCGCGGACACGGACCAGAGGTTCCGCCGCGAAGGGCGGGACCGGATGCGCAGAGGTTTCGTGGGCCTCGTGCACGGGCCTCTCCGGGGTTGGACCTGTCGTGTTCTTCCCGATGCGCATCAGTGACATTAGCGGCACATATCGCACATTTTGCTATATCGGGCCCCTTCAGGCGACTCCGAGTCCGCATTCGGCCCAGATGACCTTGCCCTGCTGGGTGTAGCGCGTGCCCCAACTCTGCGTCAGCTGCGCGACGAGGAACAGTCCGCGGCCACCCTCGTCGGTGCCGGCCGCTCGGCGCAGGTGGGGGGCGGTGTTGCTGGCGTCGGAGACCTCGCAGATCAGGGTGCGGTCGTGGAGCAGCCGTACCCGGATGGGCGCCGCGCCGTGGCGGATGGCGTTCGTGACCAGCTCGCTGAGCACCAGTTCGACGGCGAACGCGGCCTCGTCGAGTCCCCAGTCGGTCAGTTGCCGGGTGGCGGAGGCGCGCACCTCGCTGACCAGGGCCGGATCGGCGGGCAGGTCCCAGGTGGCGATCCGCCGGGGGTCCAGAGCGTGGGTGCGGGCGACGAGCAGGGCGATGTCGTCGCAGGGGTGGGCGGGGGCCACCGTGTCGAGTACCGCCTCGCAGGTCTCGTCGGGCGTGCCGTTCGATCGGGCCAGCGTGGCGCTCAGCTGATCGAGGACCTCGTCGACGTCGCGGTGGCGGTCCTCGATGAGCCCGTCGGTGTAGAGGACCAGCCGGCTGTTCTCAGGGAGGTCGACCTCGGCGGCCTCGAACGGCAGACCGCCGAGGCCGAGCGGCGGTCCGGCGGGCAGGTCGGGGAACCACACGGTGCCGTCGGGGCGGGCCAGAGCGGGCGGGGGATGACCCGCGCGAGCCATGGTGCACTGCTGTGTGGTCGGGTCGTAGATGGCGTAGAGACAGGTCGCGCCGATGATCCCTGCGTCCACGGCGCCGGGGTCCTCCCGGTCCAGGCGTCCCACGAGTTTGTCGAGATGGGTGAGGACCTCGTCCGGGGGGAAGTCGAGTTCGGCGAAACTGCGGGCGGCCGTGCGCAGCCGTCCCATGGTGGCGGCGGAGAGCATGCCGTGGCCGACGACGTCGCCGACGAAGAGCCCGATGCGGCTGCCGGAGAGGGGTATGACGTCGTACCAGTCCCCTCCGACGTCGGATTCGGCGGGCAGGTACCGATGGGCGACCTCGACGGCGTCCTGGTCCGGCACACCGTGCGGGAGCAGGCTGCGCTGCAGGGCCAGGACCATGGCGCGTTCGCGCGTGTAGCGCCGGGCGTTGTCGATGGACAGTGCGGCACGGGCGGCCAGTTCCTGGGCCAGCGACCGGTCGTCGTCCCCGAACGGTGGCGAGTCCTGCCCGCGGTAGAAGCCGGCCACGCCCAGGACTGCGCCGCGGGCGATCAGGGGCGCCGCGATGAGGGAGTGGACGTGGCTCAGCAGCTGTGCGGAGTGCTCAGGGTCCTGCGCGAGCCAGCCCGCGGCAGCCTTCAGGTCCGGTTCCAGCACTGCCTGGCCGCTCGTCAGACACCGCGACTGCGGCATCGTCGGACCGTAGGCGACCTGCTTGCCGACCGGGCGGAAGGGACAGTCGTCATGGATGCCGTGGACCACCGTACGGCGCAGGTCACTGCGGGGATCGGCGGACTCCTCGCCGCGGAGCACGGCTTCCGGCAGGTCGATGATGACGAAGTCGGCCAGTTGCGGCACCGCCGACTCGGCGAGCTCCCTGGCGGTGGTGCGCACATCCAGGGTGGTGCCTATGCGGACGCCGGCCTCGGACAACAGTTCCAGGCGGCGGCGCGCGGCCAGGGCGTAGGTCCCCACGTGCGGCTCCCCCACCATCACGAGCCCTCTCGCCGGGGGCGGGGAGTCGGAGTGCTCGTCCGCCGTGCCGTCGCCGGCCGTGACGCGCTCGATGTCCGCGGCGACAGGGCCGTGCTCCGCGCCGGGAGGGTGCTCCGCCGGCGGGATGACGTGGAACTGCCCGGACGCCCCGTCGGGCACAGCCCCGGAGAGCGTGAGGGAGGGGGCGACGACAAGCTCGGCAGGCAGACCCAGCGGCCCGTGGACCTGATGCGGGAGGGCGAGGGGCTCGCGTGGTGAGGGACTGGGGACAACGGCCTCGACGGCGAAGCCCTCCACTCCGGAGGCACTCGTCATCGGCCGGCTCACGAGCGCGACCCGACGGCCGTCGGACAGGGGCACGTCGACGCAGGCCCGCTGCGCGCAGGCGATCAGCTCGGCCGCCTTCTCCGTGAGGATCGCCCGGTCGCGGGGGCTCAGGTCCACGGCCAGTTCCCGCACCCCCAGGCGGTGCCGAAACCCTGCGGCGGCCTCGGCTCCGCATTCCAGGTACGCCCGCAGCAGAGCGCGCTCACGCGAGGAACTCTGCCCCAGCAGCCGCCGCTCGATGGCCCCGGCCGCCTTGCGTATCACGGTGTCCAGCGCCGGGTCCTCGGCGCTGCGCGGATAGCCGAAGCACAGGACGCCCTCGATGCGGCCGCTGAGCGGGTCGCGGACGGGAAGCGCGCGGCAGGCACTGCCCTGGGAGCGCTCGGCGAAGTGCTCGGCACCGTAGACCCGGATGGGTCGGCGCTCGGCCAGGGCGAGACCGATGCCGTTGGTACCCGCGACCTTCTCGGCGAACACGAACCCGGGGACGCTCTGGATGGCCGGAAGAACTCCGGCCAGCGACGCTTCTCCGAATCGGCGCAGGAGAACCGTCCCGCTCGCATCGGCGACGGAGATGTTCATCGCGCTGCCGGCGAATGTGGTCTGCAGCCGGTCGAGCACCGGAACGGCCTCGCGGACGATCCGTCCGTCCGGTTCGAAGTCCTCCCGGAAGGGAAGGTCGGACTGGTCCGGCGACAGCCCCAGGGTCCGGCAGCGCCGCCAGGAATCCAGGATCGACGTGCGCACGCCCGTCGCGACCGGCTCGCCCTGCAGGAACCGCTCACGGAAACTGGCGGGCCCCGTGCCGCCTGGCGCACGCCCTGCCGGTATCGGATCTTCGTCGGCCCGAACCACGCTCCGCCTCACTCGCGCCTTCGGCAGTCAATCTTTCCGAAATGTCTGATATGGACGAGGATACGGGCATGGGAGGCGCGAGTCACCGTTCACCGAGGCGTTCGACAGCAATGTGCTCGTCAGGACCGAGGCGGCAGTCAGGCCCCGGCAAGAAACGAGAGGCGAACCTTCCGGTTCGGGTTGTCCCGGTTGGTGTCCACCAGGCACACCGACTGCCAGGTGCCCAGCTCCAGTGCGCCGCCCACCACCGGCAGGGTCGCGTGCGGTGGCACGAACGCCGGCAGTACGTGGTCGCGCCCGTGCCCCGGGCTGCCGTGCCGGTGCTGCCAGCGGTCGTCGGCCGGGAGGAGGGTGTGGAGGGCGGCCAGCAGGTCGTCGTCGCTGCCCGCGCCGGTCTCGATGATCGCGATGCCGGCCGTGGCATGCGGCACGAAGATGTTCAGCAGGCCGTCGCAGCCGTCGGCCACCTCGCGGAGGAAGGCCGCGCAGTCACCGGTCAGATCGAAGATCCTCTCCGCGGAACCGGTGCTGATGTTCAGGACTCGGGTGGTGAAGGCATCTGACATGCCCCCATCCTGACCCATACGTCGGGTTCCCCTTGTCATCGGGCGCTCGCCCGCTGATACGGGCGGTCCAGTCCGCGAGACACCATTGACCGTGCACCGACGACCTGGCTAGTTTCGGCCGCATGTTGCGTTCAGCCCTGCTCACCACGCGCGGTCACATCGACCTGCTGCGGGTGGCCTCCGCCGCGTGTCGCCGCGGCTGCTGACGCCTTCTCTCCCCCCTCTCCACACCCTCGTTGCGCCGACCGGCTCCTGCGTCGGCACATGCCGTCGTCCTGCGCGGCGGCAACGGGGCGCACCTCTCATCGGCCGCTCTCCCCCTCGGAGCATCATGAGCATCAGCCATGCCCCACCCGGCTCCCCTGAACCCGATATTTCGGAAATATCCAAGCAGGCAGCCACCCAGGACGGCACCGCCGACACCGTCCCCCTCGACCTCGCCCCCATCGTCCCCGCCTCCTCCCGCCGCACCCGGGTCCCCCGCTGGCTGCGCCGCACCACGGGCCCGATCCTGCTGCTCGCCCTGTGGCAACTCCTCAGCGGCACCGGCGTGTTGAGCTCCGACGTGCTCGCCTCGCCCGGACGTATCGCGCGGGTCGCCGAGGATCTGATCTCCGACGGCTCGCTGGCCACCGCCATGGGCACCTCGCTGCGGCGGGTGGCCCTGGGGCTGCTCCTGGGCACCGTCATCGGCACCGGACTCGCCCTGGTCTCCGGCCTGTTCAGGATCGGCGAGGACGTGGTGGACGCCCCGGTGCAGATGCTGCGGACCGTGCCGTTCGTGGGTCTGATCCCGCTGTTCATCATCTGGTTCGGCATCGGCGAGACCCCGAAGATCGCCATCATCACGCTCGGGGTGACCTTCCCGCTCTACCTGAACGTGTACGCCGGGATCCGTGGCGTGGACGCCCAGTTGATCGAGGCCGGGGAGTCCCTGGGCCTGTCCCGCTGGGGACTCGTCCGGCACGTGGTGCTGCCGGGCGCCCTGCCCGGCGCGCTCACCGGACTGCGCTACTCCCTCGGCGTCGCCTGGCTGGCGCTGGTCTTCGCCGAACAGGTCAACGCGGACGCGGGCATCGGCTTCCTCATGGTGCAGGCGCGGGACTTCCTGCGCACCGACGTGATCGTGGTCTGCCTGATCGTCTACGCCTTCCTCGGCCTGCTCGCCGACTTCATCGTCCGCTCCCTCGAAAGGCTGCTGCTGCAATGGCGACCGACGTTCACCGGCCGGTGAGCCCCGTGGCGACCACGGAGACGGAACGGCCGGCGCGGGCCTCCGTGGCCGTCCGCGTGGAGGGTCTCACCCGTTCCTTCGACGGCCGTGCCGTCATCGACAACCTCCGACTCGACGTCCGGCCGGGCGAGTTCGTGGCCCTGCTCGGCCGCAGCGGCTGCGGCAAGTCCACCCTGCTGCGCATCCTGGCCGGCCTCGACCGGGACATCACCGGCACGGTCCTGGTGCCCCGCCGCAAGGCCGTCGCCTTCCAGGCCCCGCGTCTCATGCCGTGGAAGAAGGTCTGGCGCAACGTCCTGCTCGGCCTGCCCGGCACACCCGAACGCGCCGTCGCCGACAAGGCGCTCGCGGAGGTCGGCCTCAGCCACCGCACCGACGCCTGGCCCAAGACCCTCTCCGGTGGCGAGGCCCAACGCGCCTCGCTGGCAAGGGCGTTGGTCCGCGAGCCCGATCTGCTCCTGCTCGACGAGCCGTTCGGCGCGCTCGACGCGCTCACCCGCATCAAGGCCCAGCGCCTGGTCGGTGAGTTGTGGCAGCGGCGCGGCTGCGCGGTGCTGCTGGTGACGCACGACGTCGAGGAAGCCGTCCTGCTCGCCGACCGCGTCCTGGTGATGGACGACGGTGTCATCGCGCACGAGCAGCCCATCGACCTCGACCGCCCGCGCGACATCACCGACCCCCGGTTCGCCGAGCTCCGGGCCGGCCTGCTGGAACGGCTCGGCGTCGACACCGCAGCCGAAGCCGCCTGAACTCCCTCCACACCCACCCCACACCCGCCGTACCCCGCTCAGTTCACAGAACGGAAGCCGATCCGCCATGCGACGACGTCTCGTCCCCGCCGCACTTCTCCCCCTCGCCCTGCTGCTCACCGCCTGCGGCGGAAACGCGTCCGCCGGCACCGGGACCGACACCGACGGCAAGGGCTCCCTCACCCTCGACGTCGGCGACCAGAAGGGCGGCTCGGAGGCCGTCCTGCAGGCCGCGGGAGAGCTCAGGAACCTCCACTACAAGATCAAGTGGTCCACGTTCACCTCCGGTCCGCCGCTTCTGGAGGCCGTCAACGCCAAGGCCGTCGACATCGGCGGCGTCGGCAACACCCCGCCGGTCTTCGCCGCGGGCGCGGGCTCGAAGATCACGGTGGTGGCCGCCTTCCACGGCACCTCCAAGGGCGACGCCATCCTCGTGCCGAACGGCTCGAAGCTGACCGACCCCAAGCAGCTCAAGGGCAAGTCGGTCGCGGTGGCACAGGGTTCCTCCGCCCACTACCAGCTGGTCGCCTCCCTCCAGGCGGCCGGGCTGACCCTGAGCGACGTCAAGGTCAAGTACCTCCAGCCGGCCGACGCCCTGGCCGCGTTCACCTCCGGGAAGGTCGACGCATGGGCGGTGTGGGACCCGTACACCTCCCAGATCCTGCGGGGCGGGCAGGGCCGTGTCCTGACCACCGGTGACGGCATCACCAACGGTCTCACCTTCCAGGTGGCGGCCCCGGGCGCGCTGCGGGACAAGAAGAAGGCCGCCGCCATCAAGGACTACCTGGAGCGGCTGCGCCGGGCCACGGCCTGGGTCTACGAGCACCAGGAGGAGTGGGCCAAGGTGTGGGCCAAGGACACGGGGCTGCCGTACGACGTCGCGCTGGCGTCGGTGAAGCGGACCAACGCCACCCGGATCCCGGTCGCCGTCGACCAGCCGCTCATCGCCTCCGAGCAGCAGATAGCCGACACCTTCACCCAGCTGAAGCTGATCCCGAGGAAGGTGGACTTCGGCGCCTTCGTGGACACGCGCTACAACGGCTCCCTGCCGGCCTCGACCACACCGGCCCGCGCCTCCCAGGGCTGAGGAGCACGGGAAGATCCATGCCCTCGACGCGGTTGGTAGAAAGGTGAACAACACGCGCGAGGTCGAGGTCGTCGTCATAGGCGCCGGTCAGGCAGGTCTGTCCAGCGCCTATCACCTGCGCCGCACCGGTTTCGAACCGGAGCGGGACTTCGTGGTGCTCGACCACTCCCCCGGCCCGGGCGGCGCCTGGCAGTTCCGGTGGCCGTCGCTGACGTACGGCAAGGTCCACGGCATGCACGCGCTGCCCGGCATGGAGCTGACCGACGCGGACCCGGCGCGGCCGTCGTCCGAGGTCATCACCGAGTACTTCGCGGAGTACGAGCGCCGCTTCGATCTCCGGGTACGACGCCCCGTGGACGTCCGTGCGGTGCGCGAGGGCGAGGACGGGCGGCTGCTCGTCGAGACCTCGGCCGGGACCTGGTCGACACGGGCGCTGATCAACGCGACCGGCACCTGGGACCGGCCGTTCTGGCCCCGCTATCCGGGCCAGGAGACCTTCCGCGGGCGGCAGTTGCACACGGCGCAGTACCCGGGCCCCGAGGCGTTCGCCGGGAAGCGGGTCGTCGTGGTGGGCGGGGGCGCCTCCGGAACCCAGCATCTGCTGGAGATCGCCGGGCACGCGGCGGCCACCACCTGGGTCACCCGGCGGCCGCCGGTCTTCCGCGAGGGCCCGTTCACCGAGGAGTTCGGCCGGGCGGCCGTCGCGCTCGTGGAGGAGCGGGTGCGGCAGGGGCTGCCGCCGAGGAGTGTGGTGTCCGTGACCGGGCTGCCGCTCAACGACGCGATCAGACAGGGCATCGCGGACGGTGTGCTGGACCGCCGGCCCATGTTCGACCGGATCACACCGGACGGCGTGGCGTGGGACGACGGACGGCACGTCGACGCGGACGTCATCCTGTGGGCCACCGGCTTCCGGGCGGCCATCGACCACCTGCGCCCGCTGCGGCTGCGCGAGCCGGGCGGCGGCATCCGCGTCGACGGCACCCGCGCGGTCGCCGACCCGCGGATCCACCTCGTCGGCTACGGCCCTTCGGCCAGCACCATCGGCGCCAACCGGGCCGGACGCGCGGCCGTACGGGACATCAGGCGGCTACTGGCCGCACGGCCGGTCGCCGCTTGACGTCCCGTAGGCCTCACCTGGCCGGGCTCGCGCCCCGGTGGAGGGCGTTGAACTCGGCCACGTTGCGCTGGTGTTCGGCGAAGTCCGCGGTGAAGCGGGTGTCGCCCGGCTTGACCGTGACGAAGTACAGCCAGTCGCCGGGCGTCGGGTTGATCGCGGCGCGCATCGCGTCCTCGCCCGGGTTGTCGATCGGCGTGGGCGGCAGCCCCATGCGGGTGTACGAGTTGTAGGGGCTGTCGATCCGGGTGTCGGCGGCGTTCGTCCTCAGGGTGGAGCGGTTCAGCGCGTAGTTGAGGGTGGAGTCCATCTGCAGCGGCATCCCGCGCTCCAGCCGGTTGAAGACGACCCGGGCCACCTTGCCCATGTCCGCCTTCGAGGCGGCCTCGGCCTGCACGATGCTCGCGATGGTGACGGCCTGGTAGACGTTCATGGCGTTGCGCTGGGCACCGGCCGCGATCGGGGCGCCGTTGAACTTCTTGCCGGCGGTGTCGACCATGTAGGCCAGCAGCGACTCGGGCGTCGCCTTCCTGCCGCCCTGTTCGAGGGGGTACGTCGCCGGGAAGAGGTACCCCTCCGGGTTGCCCTCGGCGTCGTTCGGAAGCTTCAGACCGGCCTTGGCGATGGCCTTCTTGGTGGTTCCCG
>Ga0182007_10001649_pt1 | contig 11814 bp, 8 predicted proteins | sample Sormic07211113_1_FD_123023 | JGI IMG/M metagenome (GOLD analysis project Ga0182007, IMG submission 123023) | Rhizosphere microbial communities from Sorghum bicolor, Mead, Nebraska, USA - 072115-113_1 MetaG | ecosystem: Host-associated > Plants > Roots > Rhizosphere | place: USA: Nebraska... | reverse complement strand
GCAGGGCGAGGGTGGCGGCGGCAGCGAAAGCGAGCGCGGACAGGCCGCGGCGGGAGATGATGGAAATCATGGTGATCGAAGGGTCAAAGTGAAGGAAGGGAAGTCGAAGACAGCGCACCGGCCTGCCAGGGTGCCTGGCCCTCCGCGCCGAGGTCCCAGTACAGGCCGGCCATGAGCTGAAGTCCCTCGCGAACCAGCGGCGCCAGCAGGTGCTCGTTGGGCGCGTGCTGCGCACAGGCCGGGTACGAATGCGGCACCCACAAGGTCGGCAGGCCCAGCTGGCCGGCGAACACATCGTTCGGCAGCGAGCCCGCGAGATTCGGCAACAGGTCGGCGCGCTGGCCGCAGCTGTGGGCGATCGAGCGCTGGGCCCAGTCGACCCACGGGTTCTCGACATCGAGCCGGGTCGCGGCGCCGGCCAGCGTGACCTCGACCTCGACCTGCCCGAAGCCGCGCGCATCCAGGTGCGCCCGCACGATCTGCGCGAGTTCCTGCCAGGGCGTGCCGACCACGAAGCGCAACTGGCAGTGCGCCACCGCCTGGCCCGGGATCGCGTTGACCGGCCGCTCGGCCGAGCCGGCGCCGAGCGCCAGCACCTCGATCGTGTTCCAGGCCATCAGGCGCTCGGCCGGACTCAGCCCCGGCTCGCCCCAGCCGGCATCGAGGGCCGGGTCCTCGGCGCCGCCGCCGATGGCGATGTCGGCCAGCGCCGCGCGCACCGGGGCCGGGATCGGCGGCGGCCGCAGCGCCTCGACCAGGATGCGGCCGCGCGCGTCGGCGAGCGAGGCCACGGCATGGCTCAGCACGGTCGCCGGATTGGCGAGCACGCCGCCCCAGTTGCCCGAGTGGTAGCCGCGCGGCCGGGCGCGCAGGCGCAGGCTGAAGTTGACCGCGCCGCGCGAGCCGAGGAACAGCGTCGGCCGGGCCGCGCTCACGCGCGGACCATCGCAGGCGATCAGCAGGTCGGCGCGCAGCTTCTCGCGCTGCTGCTCGCAGACCGCCTGCAGGCCGGGCGAGGCGGCTTCCTCGCCCATCTCGATCAGCCAGGTCACGTTGTAGCCCAGCCGCCCGCCGCGGGCCCGCAGCACGGCGGCGAGCCCGCCGAGATTGACCGTGTGCTGGCCCTTGTTGTCGGCCGTGCCGCGGCCGTACCAGCGCTCGCCGCGAACGGTCAGCGACCAGGGTGACAGCCCTTCGGCCCAGAGCGCGTCCTGTCCGCTCACGACGTCGCCGTGGCCGTAGCTCAGCACCGTGGGCAGTTCGGCGCCCTCGATCCGGCGGGCGATCAGGAACGGACCGCCGCCGGCCGCCGGGTTGGCGATCAGCTCGCAATCGAAGCCGAGCGCTTCGAGCGGCGGCACCAGTTCACTGCGCAGGTAGGCCTCGAGCGCCGGCGTGGCGGCTCCGGTGTCGCTCTCGGTGCGAAAGGCGATGCGCCGCTGCAGATCGGCGAAGAATCCGCCGTCGTCGAAGTAGGCGGCCGCGGAGGCGAGGGCGTCGGTGCGTGTCATTTGCTTGCGTTTCGTGGGAATGCTGCAAGTACAAGGCCTGAAGGGCTTTGCTTCCATCATCGTTTTGGCACACTCCCATTGCCTTTGAGGCAACACGCGACCCGCGGGCTTTCCCATGACACCCACGCTCCTCAGCATCCCGATGCGCCACTTTCTCGAAGTGGCGCGCAGCGGCTCGGTCAACCAGGCCGCGGCGCGGCTGTTCGTCGCCGCGTCGGCGGTCAGCCGCCAGATCACCAAGCTCGAGGACAGCCTGGGCACCGCGCTGTTCGAGCGCAGCGCCCGCGGCATGACGCTCACGGCCGCGGGCCTGCGGCTGTCGGCGCACCTGCGCAATGCCGTGCTCGACGCCGAGCAGGTGATCGAGCAGGTGCGCGATCTCGGCGGCCAGCAGGCCGGCCGCGTTCGCATTGCCTGCACCGAGGGTTTCGCGTCCCACTTCATGCCGGCCGTGGTGGGCGAATTCCGGGATGCCAACCCGGGCAGCCAGATCGAGCTTCACGTTGGCTCGCCCGATGAAGTGAGCCTGCTGCTGGCGCGTGGCGAGACCGACATCGTGCTCAAGTACGTCGTCGCGCCCGAGCCCGGCCTGAAGATCGAGCATGCCGCGCCGGCGCCGGTGCACGCGGTGCTGCGGCCCGACCATCCGCTGGCCCGGCAGCGCATGCTGCAAGTGGCCGAGGTGGTGCGCTATCCGCTGATCGTGGGCAGCAGGGGCGTGACCACGCGCCAGCTCTTCGACCAGGCCTGCAGCGTCCTGGGCGTGCAATACCGGCCGGTGTTCGTCAGTAATTTCTCGTCGGCGCAACTGCCGCTGCTGCGCACGCCCGACGTGCTGCTGTCGGGCCACCTGACCGTGATGCACCTGATCAACGAAGGCCTGGTCGTGGCCCGTCCCTTCGCCGATGCGCCGATGCAGCAGCGCCGGCTGCAACTGCTCTCGCTCGAAGGCCGCACCCTGACGGCGCCGGTGCAGGCCTTCGTGCAGCACCTGGTGAAGGCGATCACTCAGGCCAGCCGGCGCAGGCTGGGACGGGCCAGGACAACCTGAGGCGCAGGTTCACGCCGCCCGGCTGCGCATGTCGCCGGCCACTTCCCGGATCAGCCCCCACACCCGCTGCGCCAGCGGCGACGGCGCCCGATTGCGCCGATGCACCAGCATGATCGAGCGCTGCACCCGCGGCAGCAGCGGCCGCATGACCAGCACCGCGAGCCCGGTCGGCGGGGCTGCCAGCGCCGGCATCACGCTGATGCCGATGCCTTGCTCGACCATTCGGAAGGCGGTGGTCGGATGCCCGACCTGCTGGCGGATTTCGCAGCGCACGCCATGCCGGGCCAGCGCCTCGTCGATCAGGCGCCGGCTGCCCGAGGCATGGTCGAGCAGCACCAGCGCCTCGCCGTCGAGCGCCGACCAGCGCAGCGTGCGCTGGGCCGCCAGCCGATGGCCCGGCGGCAGCACCAGGCAGAACGGATCGTCGAGGATCGGCTCGCCATGCAGGTCGTCGGTGTCGGGCGGCTCGACCACCACGCCGAAATCGACCTCGCCGGCGCGCACGCTGTCCAGCACGTCCTGCTGGATGCGGTCGAGCAGCACGAACTCGATCTCGGGCTCGCGCCGCGCGCATTCCGCGATGCAGGCCGGCATCAGGTTGGCCGACAGGGTCGGGCTGCTGGCCACGCGAACCTTGCCGCGCCGCGCACCGGCCATGCCATGGACTTCGGCCAGTGCCTGGTCGAGTTCGTCGAGCACGCGGGCCAGGCGCAGCGCGAGCGACTGGCCGGCCTCGGTCAGCACCACCTCCCGCGTCGTGCGGTCGAGCAGCTTCAGGCCGAGCTGCGACTCGAGTTCATGGATCGAGCGGCTGACCGCGGGCTGCGACAGGCCGACCTGATCGCCGGCCCGGCTGAAGTTGCGGCCGTCGGCGATGGCACGGAAGACACGCAGCTGACGCAGGCTCACATTCATGCGGTCAAATCATATATCTATCCGATAAATCCATTTCTCTTTTGAATGCAAGCGCGGTCCAATCGGGGCCATGGCACGTTCACGCTACCTCCCCGACAACTTCACGCTGGCCCTGGTCGCCACCGTCACGCTGGCCAGCCTGTGGCCGGCGAGCGGCGCCACGGCGCATTTCTTCGAGCGCCTGACCACGGTCGCGATCGGCCTGCTGTTCTTCCTGCACGGCGCCAAGCTGTCGCGCGAGGCCGTGATGGGCGGCATCACGCACTGGCGGCTGCACCTGCTGGTGTTCGGCGCCACTTTCGTCATGTTCCCGCTGCTCGGGCTGGCGCTCAAGCCGGTGCTGACGCCGCTGGTCACGCCCGAGCTGTACACCGGCGTGCTCTTCTTGTGCGTGCTGCCGGCCACCGTCCAGTCGGCGATCGCCTTCACCTCGATGGCGCGCGGCAACATGCCGGCCGCGATCTGCAGCGCCTCGGCCTCGACCATGCTCGGCGTCTTCATCACGCCGCTGCTGGTCAACCTGATCGTGGTGCCGAACGGCGCCGCCAGCGCTTCGTTCGATGCCATCGGTCGCATCCTGCTGCAGCTGATGGTGCCCTTCGTCGCCGGCCATCTGCTGCGGCCCTGGATCGGCGGCTGGATCAAGCGCCGCGCGTCGGTGCTGACACTGGTCGACCGCGGCTCCATCCTGCTGGTGGTCTACACCGCCTTCAGCGCGGCCGTGATCGAGGGGCTGTGGAAGCAGGTGCCGATGTCGGCGCTGGCCGGCCTGCTGGTGGTCTGCGCGGTGCTGCTGGCGCTGGCGCTGTTCGTCACGACCTGGGCCAGCCGCGCGCTGGGCTTCGACAAGGCCGACGAGATCACGATCGTGTTCTGCGGCTCCAAGAAGAGCCTGGCCAGCGGCATCCCGATGGCCAAGGTGCTGTTCGCCTCGCACGCGGTCGGCGCGATCGTGCTGCCGCTGATGCTGTTCCACCAGATGCAGCTGATGGTCTGCGCAGTGCTCGCCCAGCGCTATGCGCGCCGCAAGGCCGACGCGGCCGCGGCCGAGATCGAGAAGGTCAAGCCCGCCGCTTGACGCTTCGCTTCGCTCAACGCGGGGCGTCGCCCTTGCGGTACTCGGCGGTGAGCTCGTCCAGCCGTTGCTTCAGCCCGGCGTCGAGCTGGTAGTCGGCCGCGGCCAGCGTCGCATCGAGCTGATCGGGCCGGCTGGCACCGAGCAGCGGCGCGGTGACCAGAGGATTGGCCATCACCCAGGCCACCGCCAAGGTCGAGAGCGGCACGCCCGCTTCATCGGCCAGCCGGTGCAGCTCGGCGACGGTGCCGAAGCTGCGCTCGTTCCAGTAGCGGTCCTGGTACATGCCGCCGGCCGTACCGAGCGTGAAGCGCGTGTTCGCCTCCGGCTTGGCCTCGGACTTGTACTTGCCGGTCAGGAGGCCGCCGGCGAGCGGGTTGTACGGGATCACGCCCAGGCCTTCCTCGCCGGCCAGCGGCAGCAGCTCGCGCTCGATCTCGCGGAACAGGAGGCTGTAGCGCGGCTGCACGCACACCAGCTGGGTGAGCCGGCGCAGCTCGGCCCGGCCGATCGCGCGGGCCAGCCGGTACGCCAGGAAATTCGAGACGCCGATGTAGCGCGCACGGCCCGAGCGGACGATCGTGTCGAGTGCCTCCAGGCTTTCGTCGAGCGGCGTCTCGCGGTCGTCGTGGTGGAGCTGGTAGAGATCGACGTGGTCGGTCTGCAGCCGCTTCAGCGAGGCATCGATGGCGTCGAGCAGGTGCTTGCGCGAATTGCCCTGGTCCCAGCTGTGGGGGCCGACCTTGTTCGCCGCCTTGGTCGCGATGATGAAGTCATGGCGCCGGCTCGCGCCCTTGGCGCGCAGCCAGCGGCCGATGATCTCCTCGGTGCGGCCCGCGGTGTCGACGGTGCCGCCGAGCGGATAGACATCCGCGGTGTCGAGGAAGTTGATGCCGCCCTCGGCGGCGCGGTCGAGGATCTGGTGCGACACCGCCTCGTCGGTCTGCAGGCCGAAGGTCATGGTGCCGAGCGCGAGGCGCGACACGGTGAGGCCGGTGCGGCCGAGGCGGGTGGTGGGGATGCTCATCGAAGGACTCCGGATTCGGGGCGGTCGGCCATGATAGTGAACCGCCAGCAGACGCGCTTGCGGCCGAGGGCGTGTTCACCCTACCGATAGGTCGCCAGATGAATGCTGGTCTCCGTGCTGCGAATCCCCTTCAGCAGCCGGATCCGCTCCAGCACCTGCGACAGCTCGGCCATCGAGGCGGCGCGCAGCTCGGCCAGCAGGTCCCAGCGGCCGTTGGTGTCGTGCAGCGCGGCGACGCCTGGCTCGCCGAGCAGGCTGGCGATCACCGTGCGGGTCTGGTTGCCTTCGACCAGGATGCCCATCCAGGCGCGGATCTCGTCCGAGCGCGCCTCCGGCCGCAGCTGCACCGCATAGCCGACGATGACGCCGCCATCCTCCAGCTTGCGCAGCCGATTGGCGACCGTGCCGCGCGAGACGCCGAGCTTCTGCGCCAGCACGGCCGCCGGCAGGCGGGCGTCCTGCCGCAGCAAGGCGATCAGGCGATGGTCGAGCGGGTCGATGTCCATCACGCCAGTCTAGCGAAGGCCTAGCCCGACGCTAGCGACACCAGCTCCGCCACCCGCGAAGGCGCCTCCGACATCAACGCCCGATGCGCGGCCTGCGCCAGCGACGGCGCCAGCGCCTGCAGCAGTTCGACCTGGCCGGCCACCAGGCTGGCGATCGGCACGCCGTCGCGGTAGAGCACCCGCGAACCCGCCACCCGCGCGGCCTTCGGGCCCGGCATCATGGTGCCGAGCAGGTTCGCGGGGTCGGCGGCTGCGAGGCAGACGAGGGCGCCATCGAGCGGCCGGCGCCGCGTTTCGCGCAGCAGGCCGATGGCTTCGGGCAAGGCGAATTGTTCGCCCGCCACGCCGGCGATGAAGCGGCCGCCACGGATCTCGCCGCGCGCCTCGAGCCGGCGGTAGGCGCGCACCAGGTCGCGCCACGGCGGCAGCCAGGCCGCCTCGCGCTCGAGCAGGCGCCAGCAGACCACGCCGTAGCGGCGCAGCAGGACCCGCGCGACCTGCTCGACGGCATCGCTGCCCACGCGCGCGGGCGGATCGGCTGCCGCCACCGGCGCACGCGCGCGGACCAGCGACCAGCGCCCCGCGTCCTCGATCCCGAACAGCGCCGTGCGCCGATGCCGCCGCCCATGCGTCGAAGTCGAGCGTTTGGACGGCGGGATCAGCAATGCGCGAAGACCCGCGTAGCTGTCGCAATGCACCCGGCCGCGCATCACCAGTTCGCTCAACGCATCCTCGAGTTCGGTGCCCAGAAGGTGCGTGCCCTGGACCATTTCGTCGAAGAAGGAAGCGCCATGCTCGGCCAGGAACGCCGCCACCCGCCGGGCCCGGGAGCCGAGGCCGTCGTCGTTCCCGGGCGCCGGCGCGAGGCCGGTCCAGAGCGCGGCGCTGCGGCGCGGCAGCAGCAGGATCGGCGCCGAGCGCAGCGAGGGGCTGCCACCGCCCGGCCGTCCTTCGATGGCCAGCGGCCGCAGCCGCGTCCACAGCGTGCGGCCCGCGGTGCAGAGTTCGTCGAGCCAGGCCGGGGCGTAGTCCTTGACCCGCGCCGGCAGCAGCTCGGCCTCCCAGAGTCCGGCCGGCGCTTCGTAGCCTTCGAGCTGCGCCAGGATGCCGGCCAGCGCCTCGGGGCCGCTGACCCGGCTGGCGGCAGCGACACGCTGCCACTCGAACAGGAAGCGCGCGAAGTCGCGCGGCTCGACCGGCTCGATCTCCTGTCGCAGCCGCTTCAGCGTGTAGCGATGAATGCGCGCCAGCAGATGACGCTCGCACCATTCGAGCGCCGGCGTGCCGGGCGTGAAGCGGCCCTGCAGCACCGAGCCTTCGGTCTGCAAGGCCCCCAGCGCGGCCTCGATGTCGGCCGCCGGCAGCCCGAGCGACGCGGCCAGCGCAGGCGCCGACACCGGGCCGAGGCCACCGAGCCGCGAGCGCAGAAGTTCGCGCAGGACGTCGTCGGCATCGGCCGGCGGCGTTGCATCGCACGGGGGCTCGATCGCGGGCGCCATCGCGGCCCCGGGGTAGAGCGTGCGGACTTGCGCCCATCGCTCGGCCGCGACCCACAGCCCGCGGCCCGGCGCCGTGGCGACCGCCAGCCGCGTCGCCCGCCGGTCGGCCGCCAGCGCCTGCAGCCAGTCCTGCCAGCCTGCGTTGGCCAAGGCCTCGGCATCGCTGACCACCCCGAGCCCACGGAGCGCCTCGTGCATCTCGTCGGCGCTGCGCGCCCGCGGCCAGGCTTCCTGGCGCACGGCCTCGATCGCCTCGGCGTCGAGCTGGCCCAGGTCGTCGGCGCTTTCGGGATCGACATAGCGGCGGTTCTGCACCGCCTGGGTGCGGCGCTCCTCGAGCGGTGCGTCGTCGAGAAAAGCATAGGGTCGGGCATTCAGCGCCTCGGCCGCGAGCGCCGACGGCGCCGGCACATCGCGCGCCAGCACCTCGATCTCGCCGGACTCCAGCTTCGCGAGCAGCCGCAGCCAGCCCGCGGCATCCATGGCCTCGTACAGGCAGTCCTGCAGCGTCTGCGCGACCAGCGGGTGGTCGGGGATCTCGCGGGCGCCGGCCAGGTTCTCGGCGCAGGCGACCTGGTCCGGGAAGACCGCGGCCAGCAGGTCCTCGGACTTCATCCGCTGCAGCTGCGGCGCCACCTTGCGCCCGCCCATGAAGCGCGGCAGCGCCAGCGCCGTGGTGGCGTTCCAGCGCCAGCGCACGCCGAACAGCGGCGCATCGAGCAGCGCCTGCACCAGCACGTCGAGCGCCGAGGCCGAATGCAGGTAGCGCGCGACTTCGTCGAGCGCAAAGCTGTGGCTGGTCGACAGCGACAGCACGATCGCATCCTCGGTCGCGGCGGCCTGGAGCTCGAAGTTGAACTGGCGGCAGAAGCGCTTGCGCAGCGCCAGCCCCCAGGCGCGGTTGAGCCGGCTGCCGAAGACCGAATGGATCACCAGCTGCATGCCGCCCGAGGCATCGAAGAAGCGCTCCATCACGATGCGCTGCTGGGTCGGCAGCGCGCCGAGCACGCGCATCGTTCGGGCCAGGTGCTCGACGATCTGGCGCGCCGCTTCGGCTTCGAGGCCGACGGCGCCGGCGAGCCATTCGGTCGCACCCTCGACGCCCCGCGCGGCCAATGCCGCCTCGATCCCGGCGCGCAGGCGCGCAACGCCGAACGACAGCTCGTCGCTGCGCCCGGGTGCCTCGCCGAGCCAGAAGGGGATGTTCGGCGCGGCGCCGTGGGCGTCCTCGACCCGCACCCGGCCGGGCTCGATCTTCAGGATGCGGTAGCTGGCGTTGCCGAGCTGGAACACGTCGCCGGCCAGGCTCTCGACCGCGAAGTCCTCGTTGACGCTGCCGATCTTGTGCGCCTGCGGCTCGAGCACCACCGTGTAGTCGCCGGTCTCGGGAATGGTGCCGCCGGAGGTCAGCGCGGTCATGCGCGCACCCCTGCGTTCGCGCAGCAGGTGATGCACCGCATCGCGATGCACGTAGCTGCCGCGCGCGCCCTGTCGGGTGGAAAAACCTTCCGACAGCATCCGCACCACCGCCGCGAAATCCTCGCGCTTCAGGTCAGCATAGGGCCAGGCGCGCCGCACCAGCGCGAACAGTTCGTCCTCCTCCCATTCGCGCGAGGCGGTCTCGGCCACGATCTGCTGCGCCAGCACGTCGAGCGGCGCCGGCAGCACATGCAGCGCGTCGAGTTCGCCGCGGCCGACGCAGTCGAGCAGCGCCGCGCACTCGACCAGTTCGTCGCGCGACTGCGGGAACAGCCGCGCCTTCGGCACGCCGCCCACCGCATGGCCGGAGCGCCCGGCGCGCTGCAGGAAGGTGGCGATCGAGCGCGGCGAGCCGAGCTGGCAGACCAGGTCGACGTCGCCGATATCGAGCCCCAGTTCGAGCGAGGCCGTGGCCACCAGCACCTTCAGCTGGCCGCGTTTCAGGCGCTGTTCGGCATCGAGGCGGGTCTCTTTCGCGAGGCTGCCGTGGTGCGCCGCGACCACCTCCTTGCCGAGGATCTCGCCCAGGTGCCGCGCCGCCCGCTCGGCCATCCGGCGCGTGTTGACGAACAGCAGCGTGGTGCGGTGCGCGTGGACCAGGGCGGCGATGCGCGCGTAGACCTGCTCCCACTGGGCGTTCGACATCACGGCCTCGAGCGGCGTCGGCGGCAGCTCGAGCGCCAGGTCGCGCTGCTTGGCATAGCCGATGTCGACGATCGCGCAGTCGGCGACGCCGTCGACCACCGCGCCGGCCCCGACCAGGAAGCGCGCGATCTCGTCGATCGGCTTCTGCGTCGCCGAGACGCCGATGCGCGTCAGCGGCGCTTGGCACAGCGCCTGCAGCCGCTCGAGCGACAGCGCCAGGTGGCTGCCGCGCTTGCTGCCGACGATGGCGTGGATCTCGTCGACGATCACGGTGCGCACCGTCGACAGCATCTTGCGGCCCGACACCGAGCCGAGCAGCACGTACAGCGACTCGGGCGTGCTGACCAGCACATGGGGCGGCTTGCGCAGCGCCTGCTGCCGCTCGCGGGCCGGCGTGTCGCCGGTGCGCACGGCGGTGCGGATCTCGACATCGGGCAGGCCGAGCTTGGCGAGTTCGGCGCGGATGCCCGCCAAGGGCGCCTGCAGGTTGAGACCGATGTCGTTCGACAGCGCCTTCAGCGGCGACACGTAGACCACTGTGGTCCGGTCCGGCAGGCCGCCGGGTTGCAGGCCCTGGCGCACCAAGCCGTCCAGCGCCGCAAGGAAGGCCGTGAGCGTCTTGCCGGAGCCGGTCGGCGCCGCGATCAGCGTGTGGCGGCCGGCGGCGATCGCCGGCCAGGCGGCGGCCTGGGCCTCGGTCGGGGCCGGGAAGGTGGCGTCGAACCAGCGGGCGACGGCGGGATGGAAAGTGTCATGCACGGCCTTGCATGAGATCAGGCCGCGCGGGGCGATGTCAAGGCGCCGGCCGCGGCGCCGACACAAGCTGCAACCTGCGCCCTCAGGCCCAGACGTCGACCACCACGCGGCCGCGCACCTGTCCCGCGAGCAGGCGCGGCGCCAGTTCGGCCACCGCGCCGAGGCCGAGGGTCTGGGTATTGGCGTCGAGCAGGTCGCGCGGCAGCTCGGCCGCGAGCCGTCGCCAGGCCTCGACCCGGCGGGCCTGCGGCGCCTGCACGCTGTCGACCCCGGCGAGCGTCACGCCACGCAGGATGAAGGGCGCCACGCTGGCCGGGAAATCCATGCCCTGCGCCAGCCCGCAGGCGGCCACCGTGCCGCCATAGCGCAGGCTGGCACACACGTTGGCGAGCGTGTGGCTGCCGACGCTGTCGACCGCACCGGCCCAGCGCTCTTTCTGCAGCGGCTTGCCGGGCTCGCCGAGCGTTGCCCGGTCGATGATCTCGCGAGCGCCCAGGCGCTGCAGGTGCGCGGCCTCGGCCGTTCGGCCGGTCGAGGCATGCACCTCGAAGCCCAGCCGGGCCAGCAGGGCGATCGCGATCGTGCCGACGCCGCCGTTGGCGCCGGTGACCAGCACCGGGCCCGAGGCCGGCGTCAAGCCGTGCTGCTGCAGCGCCATCACGCACAGCATCGCGGTGTAGCCCGCGGTGCCGATCGCCATCGTCTGGCGCGCATCGAAGCCCGGCGGGATGGCCACCAGCCAGTCGGCCTTGACGCGGGCCTGCTGCGCGAGGCCGCCCCAATGCGTCTCGCCCACGCCCCAGCCGTTGAGCAGCACCGGGTCGCCCTTCTTGTAGCGCGCGTCGCTGCTCTCGGCGACCGTGCCCGCGAAGTCGATGCCCGGCACCATCGGGAACTTGCGCACCACTGGCGACTTGCCCGTGATCGCCAGGGCGTCCTTGTAGTTGACGGTGGAGAACGCCACGTCGACCCGCACCTCGCCCTCGGGCAGTGCGGCATCATCGAGCGCGGTCACGGCGGCGCGGGTGGTGCCGTCGTCGGTCTTGGTCAGCAGCAGGGCATCGAACATCAGAGCGCTCCTTGTTGAATCGGCGGATACAAGCGGATCGCGCGAGCATCGCACAGCGACCGGATGGCTTCGGCGCCCCATCCCATTTCCGCGAGCAGCGCGTGGGTGTCCTGGCCGAGCCGGGGCGCGCCGGTGGCCGCGGCGGCGCCGTCGAAGCGATAGCGGAAACCGAGGCCCGGCGTGCGCACGGTCGATGCGCCGTGCGAGAAGGCGACGGGCTGCAGAGCGGCGCCGCCTCGCGATTCCATCTCGTCGAGGAATTCGCCGAGCTTGCGCACCCG
>Ga0182007_10001647_pt1 | contig 11817 bp, 13 predicted proteins | sample Sormic07211113_1_FD_123023 | JGI IMG/M metagenome (GOLD analysis project Ga0182007, IMG submission 123023) | Rhizosphere microbial communities from Sorghum bicolor, Mead, Nebraska, USA - 072115-113_1 MetaG | ecosystem: Host-associated > Plants > Roots > Rhizosphere | place: USA: Nebraska... | reverse complement strand
TGGCGGTACTCCGCACTTCGAATACGTGGCTGGCGAATGCACCAAAGGCCTGTCCCAGGTGTCCATGGAGTTCGGCGTTCCAGTTGCATTTGGCGTGCTGACCGTTGATTCCATCGAGCAAGCTATCGAACGTTCCGGCACCAAGGCCGGTAACAAAGGTGCTGAAGCTGCCCTGTCCGCTCTGGAAATGGTCAGCCTGCTGGCGCAGTTGGAGGCCAAGTGATTAGCGACGATAGCGATCGTTTCAACCCGCGCGATCCAAAGCCTGCGGATGCCGGCAAGCCATCGAAAAGCGCAAAGCGTCGCGAGGCCCGTCAGCTCGCGACCCAGGCGCTGTACCAATGGCACATGGCCAAGCAGTCGCTGAACGAGATCGAAGCGCAGTTCCGGGTCGATAACGATTTTACCGATGTCGATGGCGCGTACTTCCGCGAAATCCTGCACGGGGTTCCGCAGTTCAAGACCGAGATCGACACCGCGCTCAAGCCTTGCCTGGACTTGACCATCGAAGAGCTGGACCCGGTTGAACTGGCGGTTCTGCGCCTGTCCACCTGGGAACTGCTCAAGCGTGTCGACGTGCCGTACCGCGTGGTGATCAACGAAGGTATCGAACTGGCCAAGGTCTTCGGTTCCACCGACGGCCACAAGTTCGTCAACGGTGTGCTCGACAAGCTGGCCCCGCGTCTGCGTGAAGCCGAAGTGAAGGCGTTCAAGCGCTGATTGGCGCTTGAACTGCCATTGCCATGGGTGAGTTTGAGCTGATCCGCAACTTCTTCGCCGCCGCGCCTTGCGCGCAGGGCGGTGAAGGCGTTGCCCTCGGGATCGGCGACGACTGCGCCTTGCTGGCTGTTCCTCCCGGGGAGCAGTTGGCGATTTCTACCGATACGCTGGTGGCCGGTGTGCATTTCGCCGACCCCTGCGATCCGTTTCTGCTCGGCCAGCGCTCGCTGGCCGTGGCCGTCAGTGACCTGGCCGCCATGGGCGCCACCCCCGTTGCCTTTACCCTTGCCTTGACCTTGCCGACCGGGACTTCCGATTGGCTGGAAGCGTTCGCCCGTGGTTTGAACCTCATGGCGCAGAATTGCCGTGTGGCACTGGTGGGCGGCGATACTACTCGCGGGCCGTTGAGCCTGACCATGACCGTGTTCGGCCGGGTGCCGACCGGTCTGGCGTTGACCCGCAGCGGCGCACGGCCGGGCGATTTACTCTGTGTGGGCGGTGAGCTGGGTAACGGCGCGGGCGCATTGCCGCTGGTGCTCGGCCAGCGGACAGCGGACGCGGCCATCGCCGAGCCATTGCTGGCCCATTACTGGTCGCCGCAACCGCAACTGGCGTTGGGCCAGGCGTTGCGCGGCAGGGCCACGGCGGTGCTGGACATCTCCGATGGCTTGCTCGCCGACTGCGGGCATATTGCCCTGGCGTCGAAAGTCGGGATTCGGGTAGAGCGCAGCAGGCTGCCGTTGTCGAAGGCGCTGCTGGCTTTCCTCGGTCAATCCGACGCGGAGCAAGCCGCCCTGAGTGGCGGTGACGATTACGTGCTGGCCTTCACCTTGCCGCCTGCCGAGTTGCCATCGTTACTGGCGGACGGCTGGCCGATCCATGTGCTCGGGCAGGTGGTTGCAGGGCAGGGCGTGATTCTGCTGGACGCCGACGGACACGACATCACCCCGCCAATCCGGGGTTACCAACATTTTCGGGAGACACCGTGACAGATCATCCCAAACAGGTTCCGTCGGAGTTCGTACCGCCGTCGGTCTGGCGCAATCCGTGGCATTTCCTGGCGTTCGGCTTCGGCTCGGGCACCCTGCCAAAAGCGCCGGGCACCTGGGGTTCGTTAGTGGCGTTACCCTTTATTCCGTTGTGGCAGATGCTGCCCGACTGGGGCTACTGGCTGATGCTCGGCATCACCATGCTGTTCGGCTTCTGGCTGTGCGGCAAGGTCGCCGACGATTTGCGCGTGCACGACCATGAAGGCATCGTCTGGGACGAAATGGTCGGGATGTGGATCACCCTGTGGCTGGTGCCGCAAGGTTGGTATTGGTTGTTGGCGGGGTTCCTGATGTTCCGCTTCTTCGACATCCTCAAGCCGTGGCCGATTCGCTGGATCGACCGGCATGTGCACGGTGGCGTCGGGATCATGCTCGACGACGTGCTTGCGGGGGTGTTCGCGTGGTTGGCGATGCAAGGGCTGGTCTGGCTTTTCGCCTGAAGGCTACAGTCGAGGACGAAAGATGGCTCGCTGGTTGATGGTGATGGTTTTCGCGACGTTTTGCTCGTTCGCCCAGGCGGGGGATGCACCGACGACGCCGTCCGTGATTCACCTGGCCAGCGAAGCGTGGGAAGACTTTACCGCCGCCGATGGTCGTGGTTTGGGCTGGGACGTGTTGCGCGAAGTGTTCGAGCCTGCGGGCGTCAAACTGGATATTCGAATCGAACCGTATACGCGCGCCACGGGCCTGGCACAGCGTGGCGAAGTGGACGCGTGTGTCGGTGCCTATCGGGATGAAGTCAGTGACGTGCTCTATCCGCGCTGGAGTTTCGATACCGATCCGATCTATGCACTGGGCCTGGCCACCAATCCGGCGCCGACCCCGGAAAATCTGGGCAATTACCGTTTGGCCTGGGTACGCGGCTACAAGTACCAGGCTTACCTGCCCAACGTGCAGCGCTATAACGAAGTCGCGCGGCGTACCGGGATTCTGCCGATGCTGATCCACAACCACGTCGACTACTACATTGACGCGCTGGACGAGGTTAACTCTATCGTCAGCCGAGCCAAGGATCCGTCGCAGTTCCGCCGCACGCACATCGCGGATTTACCGCTGTACCTGTGCTTCGCCGATACCCCTCGGGCACGGCAGTTGATGGTGCTGTTCGACCAGCGTATGGAATTGCTGGTAAAAAGCGGTCAGCTGAAACCGGTCTTCGAACGCTGGAAACAGCCCTATCCGTTCGGCTCGAAATGAAAACGTTCAATGCGGGCGCGGGGCAGATATCAAACTTTTTGATCGTTATGGCCGATAATTCAGCCTAAGCGTCTGTAGGAACGTGCTGTTACAATGCCGCCTCTGCGAATCTTCAGTACTTATAGATCAGGAGCACACCGGTGCCTGTCGTTTTTGTCGCCGCTTCCAAGCTGCCAACGCCTTTTGCGCAATTCACCATGCACGGCTTTCTCGATGAAGAGAACGGGCGTGAGCACGTGGTGCTGAGCCTGGGTGAGATCGCCGACGGTGCTCCGGTACTCGGTCGGTTGCACTCCGAATGCCTGACCGGCGATGCCTTGTTCAGCCAGCGTTGCGACTGTGGTTCGCAACTCGAGGCGGCGTTGCAGGCGATCGCCCGTGAAGGCCGTGGCGTATTGCTCTACTTGCGTCAGGAAGGCCGTGGCATTGGCCTGCTGAACAAGATCCGCGCTTATGAATTGCAGGACGGCGGTGCTGACACCGTTGAAGCCAACGAGCGTCTGGGTTTCGCCGCCGATCAGCGCGACTACGCCATGTGCCTGCCAATGCTGGAGCATCTGGGCGTGAAATCCCTGCGACTGATGACCAACAACCCACGCAAGGTCAAAGCCTTGACTGACATGGGCATCGTGGTTGCCGAGCGCGTGCCGTTGCACACAGGGCACAACCCGCATAACAAACTCTACCTGGCGACCAAGGCCAGCAAGCTCGACCACATGATGGGCAACGAGCACCAGGGCGAGGCTGACAGGGCGTGACCCGCGGTCAGGTACGGCGACGACTGGCCGTCAACTGGTGGCAATATCTGGCGTTGGCCTTGCTGCCGCTGTTCGTGGTCAATGGCTTATTCGGCCAAAGCGAGGCGATTCTGCCGGTGCTGGCCATGCCGTTTTTCATTGCCGGTGTGGCGTCGATGTTTGTCAGCCTGAAGTTCTTTGGCGGTTACAAACATGCGCTGATCGCGACCCAAAAAGCCCTCGATACCCCTGAAGAACCCGCCGCCTGGATCGCCCTGGCCGCGAAACGCCGTGCTGCGTTTCTGGTCGCCGGCCTGCCCGCCTGGATCGGCGCACTGGCAGTCTTCGTTGGTCTGGAAGCCGTGCCGCTGATGCTGCTGGCGTTGTCGACGGTGGTGCTGTTCTACCTCTACCGTATCCCGCGTCAACTCGGCTGATGCGATGCGTCTGGCTGGCAGTCCTGTTGCTGGCCATCGGTGGTCCGGCAGCTGCGGCCGAGCGGGTTGTCAGCCTGGCACCGTCGCTTTCCGAAATCGTGATTGAACTGAATTCGGCTGACCTGCTGGTCGGAGTGCTGGATGCCGGTGAGCGTCCGGCCGAGCTCAAAGACATTCCTTCGGTGGGCCGCTACGGTCAGTTGGACATCGAACGGTTGCTCAGCCTCAAACCTGATTTACTGCTGCTCTGGCCGGGCAGTGTGGGGCCGGCTCAGCGTGAACAGCTCAAACGGCTGAACATTCCCACCTATGTCGCCGAACCGCATAACCTCGAACAACTCACTGTGCAGATCGAAGCGATAGCCACGCAACTCGGGCGAGCGGAGCGGGGCGTTGCATTGGCCAAAAAACTGCGTCAGCGACTCGACTCCTTGCGCCAGCGCTATCGAAGGGACGAGCCGCTGCGGGTGTTTTATCAAGTCTGGGATCGGCCGCTGTACACCGTGGGCGGAAGGCAGATCATCAGTGATGCGCTACAGGTTTGCGGGGCAAGCAATGTGTTTGCCGACCTGCCACAGCCTGCACCGCAGGTCAGTGTGGAGGCGGTGTTGCAGCGCAACCCCGAGGTGATTCTGGCCAGCGATCAGGCGCAGCTCGAGGCGTGGAAGGCTTGGCCCCAGGTGACGGCGGTGGCGCAGGGGCAATTGCTGTTAGTGACGGATAAAGGCCTGGAACGACCGAGTGGGCAGATGATCGAAGCGACGGCCAAGCTCTGTCAGTTGATCGCACCCGATCTTTAACCTGTGGCGAGGGAGCAAGCTCCCTCGCCACAGGGTTTTGCATGTAGCCAGAGAATCAGATATTCAGCAATTGCAGGCGCTGACGCACCGCCTCTTCGATCCCGGCTTCATCCAGCCCGCATTCGGCGAGCATTTGCGCAGGCTTGGCGTGTTCGACATAGATGTCTGGCAAGCCCAGGTGCAGCACCGACTTTAGGATGTTCTCGCGGGCGAGGAACTCGCTGACCGCGCCACCGGCGCCGCCCATGATCGCGTTCTCTTCGACGGTCACCAGCAATTGGTGGCTGCCGGCGATTTCGCGAACCAGTGCTTCGTCGAGCGGTTTGACGAAACGCATGTCGACGACCGTCGCATCCAGCTTCTCGGCGACTTTCAGTGCCTCGGCCAGTTGCACGCCGAACACCAGCAGGGCGACTGTGCTGCCCTGGCGACGAACCACGCCCTTGCCGATTTCAATCGGTTCGAGGTCTTTCGCGATCGGTGCATTCGGGCCGGTGCCACGCGGGTAACGCACCGCCGCCGGGCCGCTGTACAGGTGGCCGGTGCTGAGCATTTTGCGCAGTTCGTTTTCGTCGCTCGGGGTCATCACCAGCATGCCGGGGATGCAACGCAGGAACGACAGGTCGAAGCTGCCTGCGTGCGTCGGGCCGTCTTCGCCCACCAGGCCGGCGCGGTCGATGGCGAACAGTACGTCGAGGTTTTGTACCGCGACGTCATGAATCAGCTGGTCGTAACCGCGTTGCAGGAAGGTCGAATAGATCGCCACCACCGGTTTGGCGCCTTCACAGGCCATGCCGGCTGCCAGGGTCACGGCGTGTTGCTCGGCAATCGCCACGTCGAAATAGCGCGTCGGGAAGCGTTCGCTGAAGGCCACCAGGTCGGAGCCTTCCTTCATCGCCGGGGTGATCCCGACCAGGCGCGGATCGGCTGCGGCCATGTCGCACAGCCACTCACCAAACACACCGGAATATTTCGGCCCGCTGGCTTTTTTCGGCGCGGCGGCCGGAGCGTCCAGCGGTTCGAGTTTGGTAATGGCGTGGTAACCGATCGGGTCGACTTCCGCCGGGGCGAAGCCTTTGCCCTTCTTGGTGACCACGTGCAGGAATTGCGGGCCTTTCAGATCGCGCATGTTGCGCAGGGTGGCGATCAGGGTCGGCAGGTCGTGGCCATCGATCGGGCCGATGTAGTTCCAGCCCAGCTCTTCGAACAGCGTGCCAGGGACCAGCATGCCTTTGGCATATTCTTCCGTGCGACGGGCGATTTCCCAGGCGCCGGGCAGGCGCGACAGGACCTTTTTGCTGCCTTCGCGCATGCTTGCGTAAGTGCGGCTGGAAAGGATTTTCGCCAGATAGTTCGACAACCCGCCGACGTTGCGCGAGATCGACATATCGTTGTCGTTGAGGATCACCAGCATGTTGGCGTCCACTTCCGGCGCGTGGTTCAGCGCCTCGAAGGCCATGCCAGCGGTCAGTGCGCCGTCGCCGATCACCGCGATTGCCTTGCGATCACTGTGTTGCAGGCGGGCGGCAATGGCCATGCCCAGCGCTGCGCTGATCGAGGTGCTGGAGTGGCCGACGCCAAAGGTGTCGTACTCGCTCTCGGAACGACGCGGGAAGGCGGCGATGCCATCCTTCTGGCGCAGGGTGCTCATGCGCGCGCGACGGCCGGTGAGGATTTTGTGCGGATAGGCCTGATGACCCACGTCCCACACCAGCCGGTCGTCCGGGGTGTCGAAAACGTAGTGCAACGCGATGGTCAGCTCGATCACGCCCAGGCCGGCACCGAAATGCCCACCGGTCTGGCCGAGCGTGTAGAGCAATTCCAGGCGCAACTCATCGGCCAGGGTTTCCAGTTCGGCTTCACCCAATCGACGCAGGCCGGCCGGCGTGACAGCACGGTCAAGCAGGGGCGTGGACGGGCGCTTGCGGGGAATCTCATGAAACGTCGTGGGCATCAGGCGAATCGTTATAGGTATAAAAGATGCGGCACTTTACCTGATGCATCGCCCCCTGCCCACGCGTTGGTCTTTTTTGGCGGATACGCCGTCAGTTGCGGCGGTCAACGATGTACCGGGCCAGATCGCGCAAGGGCTCGGCTGCCGCGTCAAACGGTCGCAATGCGTGCAGGGCCTGGTCGCGCAGTTCCAGAGCGTAGGCCTTGGCCACGTCGAGACCGAGCAGTGCCGGGTAGGTCGGCTTGTCCCGGGCGATGTCGGCGCCCTGGCGTTTACCTAGGGTGGCGGTGTCACTTTCGACGTCGAGAATGTCGTCCTGGACCTGAAATGCCAGGCCGATGGCCTGTGCATAACTTTGCAGCGACTTCAGTTCGTCCTTCTCGGCACGGCCACTGGCCAGGGCACCGAGTTTGACGCTGACTTCGATCAACGCGCCGGTCTTGTGCCGATGCATGTATTCAAGGGCTTTTTGATCGAGCTTCAGTCCCACCGAGCCAAGATCGATGGCTTGCCCGCCGACCATGCCCGCCGGGCCTGCCGCCAGCGCCAGGGCGCTGACCATCTGCAGCCGGGTTTCGGTATCCGACGAGCTCAGGCGTGGGTCGAGCAGGGCGCTGAAGGCCAGGCTCTGCAAACCGTCGCCGGCGAGAATCGCGCAGGCTTCGTCGAATTTCTTATGGGTGGTCGGCTGGCCGCGACGCAGGTCGTCATCGTCCATGGCCGGCAAATCGTCGTGCACCAGCGAATAGGCATGGATCAGCTCAACCGCGCAGGCTGCGCCGTTGGCTTGCTCGGCCTTGCCGCCCAGCGCTTCACACGCGGCGTAGGCCAGCAGCGGACGTACGCGCTTGCCGCCATTCATCACGCTGTAGCGCATGGCTTCATAGAGGCGGGCGAGCTCAGGGCTCGGCGGGTTGAACAGGATTTCCAGTGCTGCATTGACGCGGGCCTGGCTGGCTGCCGAATACGCTGCAATCATTCTGGCTGATCCGCGTCGAAGGGTTCCTCGGCCAACTCGCCATCACGCTCGAGCAGCACTTGAACCTTCTGCTCGGCCTGGGCCAGCGCCGCCTGGCAATCACGGGTCAGCCCGATGCCCTGCTCGAAAGCGGTCAGCGAGTCTTCCAGCGACAATTCGCCGTTCTCCAGACGCTCCACCAGCGTTTGCAGGTCAGCGAGGGATTGTTCGAAATCCAGTGCAGCTTTTTTGCGGGCCATGGCGGCTATTTCCGGTTGACGTTAAACCGGCGCGACACTAGCAGACATGGGGGGTATGGGCAAATGAGCTGGGCCATTTGGAGCAGCAGTTCCGGGGTGACAACACACCTTGGGGCGAGGGAGCTTGCTCCCGTTCGGCTGCGCAGCAGTCGCGAGCCTCTGGACACGGTAGGCCTGAATAAACGCGATGTATGGTTTTGGGGCCGCTACGCTACCCAGCGGGAGCAAGCTCCCTCGCCACAGATGTATGTCGTCTATATAGGTTGTGTGGATTATTCGGCTCACTTTATGAGCCGAATAAGATCGCTATTCGGCTCACGCCCAACAAACACCGTGATTCTCACCGCAAATATAGATGTATCCGATTGTTAAAAAACTGCCGAATGGCTAATCTTCGCGCCTTCAACGACCCTATATTCAGGGTCTTCTGACGAAACGCAGTTTTTTTGATCTGTAACGCGCCGAGGATCAGGCGCCAGGTTTCGTTATGCATGGCAGGAGGCGTCACATGCGTTGGGTTCTTTCACTGCTGATTACGCTGGTCTGCGCTCAAGTGGCGCGGGCCGAGCCCACGGCCGAGCTATCGGAACCGGTGGGTGGTTGGCGCTATCACGGCTTGCTGGACCGCAGTGAAAACCCTCGCGTCGCCTATCCCACACCGCCCATCGACCGGGGCGTGCAGCGCAATCGCACAATGATCGAAGGCCAGCTCAAGGCCCTCGGCACGCTCCGTCCGCCCCACAGCCTGGCGGTCAACGGCAATCCCCTGAATCTGTACACCGACGATCAAGGGCGTTTTGCCCGCCCGTATGCGTTCGGCGCCGGTTCCAACAGCGTCGAAGTGCGCAGTTCCGAGGGCAAGTCGCTCAAGCGCGTTCAATTCTATGAAGCCAATAACCTGCGCACCCCGGCGCGGATTCGCGTGGTGCTGGGCTGGGACGATCCCAAGGCCGAACTCGACCTGCACATCATTACCCCCGACGGCCAGCACGCGTTCTGGGCCAGTCCGGCGATGAGCAACGGCGGTGGGCTGGACCCGGACGGGGTCGATGGCCCTGGCCCTGAAATGTTCACCATGACTGCGCCGATGCACGGCACCTATCTGGTTTACGTGAACTATTGGGGCAACTACGGCAGTGGCGGCTATAACTTCGATGAGAACAGCAACCAGAACGAGGTGATCACCTCGCAAATCAATCTGGTGCTCAATGAAAACACCGTCGACGAAAAACGCGAGACGTTCATCGTGCCCTTGCGGGCGATCGGCGACCTGCTGCTGGTCAAGACTTTCAACTATTAAACATCCCGCACCACGGTTGAATTCAGCCTTGTGAAAATGAGCGTGAACATGAGTGATAACACGATTCCACCAGCAGCTTCCCCGGCCGCCGCACCCGCTGCCAAACCTCCTCGCCGCTGGCCAGCGCTGGTGATCGGGCTATGCCTGGTGGCCGGAGTGGCGGGCGGATTGGGCTGGTTCCTGCACAAACCCAAGGCCCCGCCTGCGCAATTGGCCAGTGACAAACTGGGCATGAGCCGGCCGGACGGTCTGCTCGAAACCCATTCCTTGAGTCAGCTGCCCAAGGATTTGCTGGCCGTGCCGTTCCTCAAGGAAACCCTGACCGAAGATTTCGTCTTCTATTACGAAGCTCACGCCGACCGTCTCGGTTTGATTGGCAGTCTGCGGCGGATTATTTACGAGCATGACCTGAAGCTGCAGGACAGCCTGATCGAGCAGCTCTTCGACCAACCGGCGGATGTGGCGCTGTGGCGTGGGGCGGATGGGCGTCTCAAGGATTTCCTGTTGGTGATGGATCGCGGCGGACTGGCCAAGGTGCTGGAGCCGCTGGCGAAAGTGGCGCTGGATGATTCGCAACTGAGCAAGCTCGGCGAAGTGAAAGTCGGTGCCGACGCCGTCACCCTCTATCAGCTCAACTACAACGCCAGCAAGTCGTTGGTGTTTGCTTCCCATGGCGACAAATTGGTGGTGCTGTCCAATCCGGCCAAACTCTACGACCCGGATAACGGGGCTTTGGAGGAAACCGGCGGCGTTTCGACCAAGGCGATCGCCGCCTTGCTCAACGGCGACAAACTGTTCCCCGAAGCCTTCGGCCTGCCGCCCCGTGCGCCCGAGGTAAAACAACGCCTCTCGGTCAACTCCAGCGTGTTGGCCATGGGTTATCAGCGCTTCATCCCGAACTTTGCCGGCCTGCGTTTCGACATGGATGACAAGGGCTGGCACAGCTTCCTCGCCATGGACGAACTGGACAAGCAGCCGGACTTCGACTTCAAACCGATCTGGCAAGCCATGCCGATGGGCGCCAGCGCTTGCGTGGCCTTGCCGTTGGCCGCCGAACAACAGAAACCGCTGCTGGTGAAACTTGGCGCCGAAGAGTCCGTGGCCCAGGCCCTGACCGAACATATGGCCGGTGCCGCCGGCCTGTGCTGGTACGCCGATTCGCGGCTGTACACGCCGCTGCTGGTGGCCAGCCTGAATGACGATGACAGTGCCAAACTCGACGGTGACTTGGGCAACCTGTTCGGCTCGATGGTCGGTGCCTACGAAGGCAATGTTGCCGAGCACGCATTCCCGGTGGTCGAGAAACAGGACGGTAAAACCCATCAGTGGCAGCGCCAGGTCAGCTCCAACTTCGGCCCCTATAAGGCCAAGGATGCCGAGCAGCCGGACGCGATCACCGGCAAAGCCTTCATGCGCGTCAGCCTGGCGCGCCATGGTTCGACGCTGCTGTTCTCCCTCGACGACAAACTCGTCGACAAAGCGCTGGGCACCCTCGACAAACGCTTCCCGCCGCTGGCTGACGTGCTGCCGAAAGACCTGCTGATGCCGATCTATTTCGGCCCCGACTCCATGGCGCAACTGATGCAGCAGGAAACCCTCGACAGCCTGCCGCAGGACATGGAGCCGGTGTTCTACAACGCCGCGCAAACCTACCTGATCCCGAAACTGCGCACCCTTGGCGGCTACGGCAAATACGCCCTGACCTTGCCCAAAGGCAGCGAGCCCGACGGCCACTGGCAATGGCTGCCGCTGGAGTGGAAAGCTCTGTGACCGCACTCATCCGAGGCCTCGGCTTGCTGGCGTTGCTGCTGGGGACCCGCACATTCGCCAGCGAAGCCGCCGCGCTCGACCCGCAGCAATCCCAGGTATTCCGTGCCTGGTTCGTGCGCATCGCCCAGGAACAATTGACCCAAGGCCCGAGCCCGCGCTGGTATCAGCAGGACTGCGCCGGGCTGGTGCGGTTTGCCGCCAACGAAGCGCTGAAAGTCCATGACGACAAATGGCTGCGCAGCAATGGCCTGTCCAACCGCTACCTGCCGCCGGAGTTGCAACTGAGTGACGCCCAACGCGGCCTCGCCCAGCAATGGCAGCAGGGCGGCGGCAAGGTCGGGCCCTACGTCAACGCGATCAAACTGATTCAGTTCAACAGTCATCTGGTCGGCCGCGACCTGGCCCAGGCCCGGCCCGGCGACCTGATGTTTTTCGATCAGGGCGATGACCAGCACCTGATGATCTGGATGGGCCGCTTCATCGCCTATCACACCGGCACCACCACCCCCACCGACAACGGCATGCGCTCCGCAAGCCTGCAGCAACTCATGACATGGAAGGACACCCGATGGATACCCGACGCAGCCAACCCCAACTTCATCGGCGTCTATCGACTGAACTTTCTCTCCCAATGA
>Ga0182007_10001646_pt1 | contig 11820 bp, 7 predicted proteins | sample Sormic07211113_1_FD_123023 | JGI IMG/M metagenome (GOLD analysis project Ga0182007, IMG submission 123023) | Rhizosphere microbial communities from Sorghum bicolor, Mead, Nebraska, USA - 072115-113_1 MetaG | ecosystem: Host-associated > Plants > Roots > Rhizosphere | place: USA: Nebraska... | reverse complement strand
GCAAGAAAATCGGTATTTCTTGTTTCTTCGGAAGATACACCTGCAAGTGCTTTTATATAATGTTTTCCGGCGAAGGTTTTTTCATATTCTGCAGTACCAATAACAGTTTGGTATAATCCTGTATAGTTACGGTTATCAATTTTATTAGGATCATTGGTTTGATAAATCAAAGAATTATCGATCGGACTGTAATAATCAATGGTCTTTGTAAAGATCTCCCTTAAAGAGTTGTATTTCACCAGGCCATATTGACCTTTAATCCGAAAATCAGGAGTGATATTTAACGTTGCCTGTAAATTTGCCGTAATTTCCTGTGAGGTAAAAGCATTTGTACCCCCGTCTGTTGCAATGGCAATAGGATTCGCTGAACCACCCAAATAACCCCAGCTTCCGTTGGTAAACCGAACAGGAACTAAAGGAGAAATTACATGAGCCGTATAAATAGGGCCGCTTCCAGAACCAATTCCAGCACTGGAGCCTGATACAAGCCTGTCAACATAACCCAGGTTGGCATCAATTTGTAAACGGTCAAACAGGGTAGAACTTAAACGCAACCTTGCATTATGGCGGTTGGCATTAAAATTATCCCCTGTAATTAATCCACCTTCCTTTAAAAAGGAATAGGATGCATAGTAATTCATGTTATTGCCACCGCCAGATAAGTTCAGGTTATGGTTTTGCTGTGGAGCACTTGCTTTATACATCTCCCCTATCCAGTTGGTATTGGCATAATAATTCGGATCTGATCCACTTCTCGCAATCTCTATTTGCTCTTCTGTATAGGTTGGATTGGCTCCTGCATTCAATTTAGCCTCGTTTAAAAGCTGCATGTAATTAGTAGAGCTTAAAAAACCCGGCAATGCTGTCGGGCTTTGCGTGCCAAAATAATTGTTATAAGATAATTTTGGTGCTGCATTGTTCTGACCTTTTTTTGTAGTGACCAAGATTACACCGTTAGCACCTCTTACCCCATAGATAGAGGATGATGCAGCATCTTTTAATACTGTAATACTTTCAATATCATCCGGATTTAAGATGTTCAGGTTACCACCCGGCACACCGTCAATCACCACTAAAGGACTAGAGTCGTTCAAGGTACCTACACCACGAATGTTGATGGTACCGCCATTACTACCAGGAAGTGCAGTTGAATTGACAACCGTAACACCAGGCATTTGCCCCTGAAGCATCGAACCTGCAGTAGGCGCTGCCCTGCCTTTAAAAGCTTCGGCAGTAACCGTGCTGATGGCACCTGTCAAATTGGCCTTCTTTTGCGTGCCATATCCAACGACTACAATTTCATCCAATAGTTCTTCTGAAGAAGTCAACCTGATCACCAGGTTTGTCTGTGAACCTACAGAAACGTTTTGTTCTTTATATCCAATCATCCTCACCTGGAGCTGATCGTTCGCATTTACTTCTATGCTGAACTTTCCCTGGCCATCGGTGCTTACACTTTTTTTACTTCCTGAAGAAGTAATTATAACTCCGGGTAAACTCTCATTATCTCCCTGAGAAACAACTGTCCCAGTTAAGATTTTGCTTTGTGCAGCGACCTGCACACTGAACAAGAGGAGCAACAAAAAGGTAAAAATCCCTTTAATTTGCTCCCCGTACAATTTTAGTAGCGGTTTTTTCATTGATAAATAGTTTGTGTGAATGTTCAATATTTTGCCTAAAGATGAAATATTACTTTATGATCGGCAAATAATTAGAGCAAAGAACAACATAAATCACTTCGTTTGGGTTAAAGGAGTGTTAAGTTATTGTTAAGTCCGGGTAACAAATATTAGATGAAGTCAAAACACCTCACATTGATTCAATTGGATCAGGTTGAAAAAATGATTTTGAATAAAGTGAATTTAGAAAAACCTAAAAATAAAATATTCTAAAATGTATTTTAGAATAGCTGTAGCATTAACCCACCTAATCTCGTTTTATAAATAAAACCTTCAACCATTTTTCAATGAAAAACGCCGCTCTAAAAGTTAGCATTTTAATAATGCTTTTTACAACAGTAGTCAGCATCGGCTGTAAAAAGGAACGCAGTCCAATCCAACCTCCGATTGTTGATTCTTTTCTCCCCATGCAGGTAGGTAACCTTTGGTATACAAACAAGCAAAACTATACCGAAATCCAAGATAGTACCATTATTGGCGGCCACCTTTTCTACAAGTTCTATTCGCTCATCGGGGGAGATGGCGTCAGCGTCTCATACATGCGCATTGATGATCGCGGAAAACTCATTGCCAGTGATCCAAAGTACCCAACCTTAAGTATCATCCGCGCGGACTTCGAAGCCAAAGTGGGGTACAAATTTTTCACCACCGGCAAAGGAGATGACATTGACGAGGAAGTCACCGTGAAAGAAAAAACCGATACTCGCATGAGCTTTTCATTTGATTCCATTTATCACCCCAATCTCAAAGGAAATCCCTATGTAACGAGTTACATCAAAGGCCAGGGCTTTTCGGGCAACTGGACCAGGCTCAGAATAAATGGCGCTGAACTTAAATAAAAAGCAAACTTTCTAAGCCTGTGTCTGCGATTAGATTCATCGGCTAATCAGATCCATAAATCCAGAGGAGAAATAACAGGGAAAAACGAAGCTATGTCTTATTGCCCTAAGACGGCTGCAACTGATCAGATCCTGAAGGTCGTTCAGTAAAGGATTCTAAACAATTGCTATTGAGATATTATATAAACGATTTCAAAATAATCTATAACATTCTTTGAGATTCCAATTGACGTGATATTTCATAGGAGCGCATTTTAGTCATGTGAAATTAAGTTGAGTTCTTTACCAGTATTATTGTAATATATACATAAAGGCATCAACTCTTTAAAGCGGTACAAACTAGGTGTTTAAATAATAAATTAATTAATCAGTTTTTTTGGCACTAATGGGATACCCCACAGAAAAGAACATATACTGAAGCTTATGGCTGCCTACAAGCAAGGGTAAACAGGAAACAACTATAATTGCCGATTATCAATAAGATCGAAGCATCGTTAGAGATTATATAAAAAAAAATGGCCGGATCATTCAAAAAAGAATGATCCGGCCATTAAAATCAGCGTTACGTTTCCCTGCCTATATTAAGGATTAAACGCTAAAGAAACATAATAGATGGCGCCAACCAGTGGATTACCAAAAGAAGTGCTGTAATATTTGTTCAGCAGGTTTGATCCGCCTAATTTAATAACAGAATTTACAGAAGGAATTTTTAGGTTAACCTGGGCATCAAAAGTGCTGTAGGCTGGTACAATTCCACTAGAGAAAGTTGAATTCCACATAAATTCATCCTGCCAGCGATATTGAACATTAAAACCAAAGTTCTTCACGAACTCCCTGCTGCCAAATCCCAGGTTATACCTGATTTCCGGCGTATTAAAACTATTGATGAAGTCTGCAGGAACGTCTCCGATTTTATTATAAGAAACGTTACCTGAGGCATTGAATTTTCCAATAATATAATCAAGTCCGAATGCTGCCCCATAGGAATCCAGGTTTTCAGCAAGGTTTGTAGGCACACTAAATTTGGTAGTGGTGGTTGGTGTTGGTCCTGAAGGGTTTGGAATAGGGTTTTGGTAAAGATCTACGCCACCAATAAAGTTTTTATAGATACTGTAATAACCATAAGTGTCAATCATTAAATTAGGGCCTAACAAACCTTTGTAACCCAATTCAAAAGACTGTACGCTTTCCGGACGAATACCTCTTGGATCTAAATTATAGTTAACCAGAACCGCAGGGTTAGGCGCTCCTGCTGCCGCAGAAGCAAGGAAAGCCCGGTAACTGGCCGCCGTAACTGGAATATTCGTTAACAAATTATATTGATTAACAATCTCCGGCAAGCCCCCAATTAATCGGGTAGAGCCGCCACCCACAGCAAGGTCTATATACTGATCTTGAGTTGTCGGGTTCCGGTAACCAGTTTGATAAGATACCCTGATGTTATTGTTAGGTGCTACAGTATAAACACCGGTGATACGAGGTGTAAAACGACCTTCAAAGTTTTCACTCTTATCATAACGGCCGGCAAGTGTAAGTTTAAGCTTGTCCGCAAAAAGTCTTTTACCAATCTGAGCGAAAGCACCAGCCTCATTAATGACGATATCCCGGGTAAGGTCATCAAAGATGGTACCATCAGAATGCAGGAAATAATTCCTGTAAGAAGCACCTACCTGGAACTCTACCACATTATTGAACAGGTTCGTGAGGTTATACATCCCCTCGTAATGATATAAATTGGTTTTGTCTAGAAACTTAGCCCCGTTTTGCGGACCGATCGGCTTTGAAGTGATCACTTCTTTAGCAGTTTCGAAACCTGGAGAACCTGGCATCAACCTTCCTACATCGGCCTGCCCCCTTGCAAAAGCTTGAGCCGCTTCATCAGGTTGTCCTGCAGCCCTGGCTCCTAAATAGTTGGCAATATACTGAGGAAACCACTGCGTTGATGGCTTCCAGGCCTCGTTAATAAACGTGCCCAGAATAGTGGCATTATAAGCTTCTCCAGATCTTTCCTGGGTAGTATAAGCCCTTAAAAAGAAATCCTGTCCTTTCAATTCCAGTTTATACTGACCAATATTAAAATTCCTCAATGAATAACGGTCCGTACCCGTGTACACAGAAGTTCCTGTTCCCCAATTCAATTGAGCAATCGCCTCTAACGATTTAGAGAACCGATAATTTAGCGTAGTGGAAGTTTTTAAAGACTTTGTATCATAGTCCACTAAGTCCCGCTCTGCATAGCCTGTTCTGGAAACAAACTGGTTAGGAATGGCACCATTTCTTAATCCAAAATAAAAAGGCAGGTAATTTTGAACAGTCGGCCTTAAAGCAGCAGGAAGGTTACCTAAAAATGCTGCTTGTTGTGCTGCAGTAGCCGTAGCAGGCAAACTGGCATCCAACACATTTTTAATATTGAGCGTTCCTCCGGTGGCAGCGAGAATACCGGCAATCGTTTGTGAGGCTACACTTTGAGAAACATTAATCATATTCTGGTTAATCTCATCTCCATAGGTGTTTACCCCGTCATAGTTGGGATCAGAGTTTCTGTCGCCACTTTTCAATTGCCTTGCTACGCGGTCGAAATTCCGGTTATCTGTTGCAAACCAGTCCTTCGCCTGTAAAAACGAAAAAGAGGTCTTGATGCCGAATTTATTGTTCCAGGCTTTGGCCAAACGAAGGTCCATCTGGTTATACGGCTCAACAGAGTTGTTACCATCATTAACATGGTTAATACCAGTTTTATACTGAAAGCTGACTCCCTGGTAATCAAATGGGTTTTTTGAAGTCATCAACAAGGTTCCGTTGATACCACCCGCACCATATAATGCCGAGGAGGCACCTGGTAATAATTCCACGTTATCAACATCCAGTTCTGAAAGGCCCACGATATTACCTACAGAGAAATTCAAGCCTGGTGCCTGGTTATCCATACCATCTACAAACTGATTGAAACGGGTATTACCATTGGAGTTGAACCCCCGGGTATTGATGGACTTAAAAGTCAAACTTTGGGTACTCATCTCCACCCCTTTCATGTTACTGATGGCATCATAAAAAGAGGCTGCAGGTGTTTCCCTGACGATGTTGGCATTCATCCTTTCGATGGTTACCGGCGATTCAAGGATACGCTCCGGGGTTCTTGAAGCTGAAATAACAACTTCCTGCCCCAAAATCGCCGTACTTTCCAGTTCAATCTGCAGCTGCCTACTGCTTCCGGTGATTGTTCTCTCTACAGAAGTATAGCCTAAAAAAGAAATAACAATCGTGAAAGGGGGATTTTCAGTGGTACTAAAGGAGAAATCTCCACTCTCGTTGGTGGCTGTTCCAACTGTGGTTCCTTTTACAGTAATACTTACACCAGGAATTGATTCTCTGGTAAGCTTATCCCTGACGGTTCCACTCACCACAATGCTTTGGGCCTGCGCAGACAAAGCTGCCGCAAAGCAAACCAAGAGCATTAAAACTGCTTTTGTAGTTTTTTTTATCATACACTAAATTTTTATTTGGTTTAACTTTACATAAATTTAGCATAAATAATTAAACTGCCAAACAGTATTTTTATTAATGATTTTATCACGAAACAACATTACGTTGTATTTGATTTAAGTTTTATTAAATTGCCTTGCCAAATTGAATAATTCAAAAGAGATGGACCACCACAAACTTGCAGCTTACAAACAGCAATAAACCGAGCTTGCGAGTTCCTGAACACAATTAAAGAAGAATAAAAAACTTGTGAAAAATATGTTGATGATAGCTTCATCACCGTTAAAAAACAAAAATATACAGATGAAAAAAGTTAAAGCGCTCATTTGCCTGCTCATTCCATTGTTGTTAATTTACGGCTTCAATACGAAATTTGGACAGCTGCCACCCTTGTTGAAATTTTTAAACCCCTTTTCTGGATTCTGGCAGAATGCAGAATCCTCCAAAGTTAACCGCAGCAATGCAGTGGTTTTAAAAGGAACAAAGGAAAATGTGGATATCATGTTCGATGACCGGATGATCCCCCATATATTTGCCAAAAACGATGATGACCTGTATTTTGCACAGGGTTATGTGACCGCGATGCACCGTTTATGGCAAATGGATTTTCAAACACGTTATGCAGCCGGCAGACTTTCTGAGGTTGTTGGTATCCAGGCGATAGAACTGGACCGTTACCAGCGCCAAATGGGCATGGTATATGGCGCAGAAAGATCACTGGAAGGAATGATGGAAGAACCTAAGTCTAAAGCGATGGTCCTTGCTTACACCGCAGGCATCAACGCTTATATTCATTCCCTGTCCAATGCTAATTTACCGGTAGAATATAAAATCCTCGATTTTAAACCCGAAGACTGGACACCACTTAAATGTGCCATTTTATTGAAACAGATGTCGGCCGTATTAGCCATGGGATCCGATGAATTTTACATGAGTAACATCTTAAAGAAATTTGGACCTGAGGTAACCAACAACCTTTTCCCTGACTATCCTTATAAAGAAGACCCTATTATTCCTATAGGCACTAAATGGAATTTTACACCACTGCGTATTCCTCAAGCTCCCCAGGGTCTTAATCAGCTGAGCACCACTGCTATTGAAACGAAACAAAAAGTGGACGGAATAGGCAGTAACAACTGGGCAGTATCGGGCGAAAAGACAGCCTCAGGTTATCCCATCCTTGCCAATGACCCCCATTTAAACCTGACTTTACCTTCTATCTGGTATCAGATCCAACTGCATGCACCGGGTATAAATGCCTATGGCGTGTCATTGCCCGGAGCCCCTGGTATCACCATTGGTTTCAATGAAAACATTGCCTGGGGTGTAACCAATGTGGCGGCTGATGTGTTGGATTACTACCAGATCAAATTTAAAGACAATAGTCATCATGATTATTGGTACGACAACAAATGGAATAGGACCACGGAAAGGCTGGAAACCATCAAGATTCGTGGAAAAAAGACGGTGACAGACACCGTTACCTATACCCACCATGGTCCGGTGGTGTATTTCCAAAAGCCAAAAAACCTGGACTTAGCCAAAAACATCCCCGTTGGTCACGCTTTACGTTGGATAGCACATGACAAGTCCAATGAACTGCTGACCTTTTACTATTTAAACCGGGGAAAGAATTATAACGACTACCGCAAAGCCTTGACTTTTTATACGGCACCGGCGCAGAATTTTGCTTTTGCCTCTGTGGATAATGATATCGCTATGACACCTACAGGAAAGTTCCCTTTAAAATGGAAAAACCAGGGGAAATTTATCCTTGATGGAACTGATCCCAAAAGCGACTGGCAGGGATGGATTCCGGCGGATCAAAACCCGACAGTCAAAAATCCGCCAAGAGAATTCGTGAGTTCCGCTAACCAGAGTTCAACAGATCCGTCTTACCCCTATTATATCAACTGGGAATTCAGTTCTTACGAACGTGGAAAGCGCATCAACGACCTGCTTTCAAAAATGAACAAGGTCACTGCCGACAGCATGAGGGTCATGCAAAAGGATACTTACAGCTTATTTGCAGAAAACCTGCTTCCCGGAATATTACCGAAAGTAGAATTTAGCCAGTTAAATGCAACACAAAGAGAAGCGTTAATTCTTGTCAACAAATGGAACAAATTCTATAACGCCGACGAGATTGCGGCGAGTATTTTTGAATTATGGTCCAAACGACTTTTCTTTAACATCTGGGATGATGAATTTACCATTGCCAATGTGCCAATGCGATATCCTTCCAGAGACCGAACCATCGAATTGATCCTTAAAGAACCCAACGCAAAATGGTTTGACAATGTAAAAACATCAAAAAAAGAGACCCTGAAAGATTTGGTGAATGAGTCCTTTAAATATACCTGTGATAGCCTGGAAAGAAAATACGGATCAATCGGCAAGACATGGGAATGGGCGAACGTTAAAGCCACCCATGTGCCGCACCTGGCACGAATACCCGGTTTCGGTACCAAAACCATTTATAATGGTGGCTCTAAAAGCACCATTAATGCCATGAGCGAGAGCAATGGGCCATCGTGGAGAATGGTGGTGGAACTTGGTAAAACGCCTAAAGCTTATGGAGTTTATCCCGGCGGACAATCAGGCAATCCCGGAAGTCCTTTTTATAATGACATGACGACTACATGGGCAGAAGGAGAACTTTACGATCTTTATTTGATGAAAACAGCAAACGACCAGTCCGCTAAAATAATATCTAACTTAAAAATCACTAACAAATAACTATGGTTTTCCTTATTATCTTAATTGCTTCCTTCCTTATGCAGTTGATCGCTCCATGGTGGGTTATTGTGGTCATCTCTTTTGCTGCCTGCGGTTTATTTGCCAAAACGCCTAAAATCGCATTATGGGCACCTTTTTTAGCGATATCATTACTGTGGATAGGCATGGCTTTATTCAAAAGTATTCCGAACGACCATGTGCTGGCTACCCGGGTGGGCGAAATGATGATGTTAAAGTCATGGATACCGATATTGTTTTTAAGTGGCATCATGGGTGGTTTTGTCGCCGCAATCAGTGGCTTTTGTGGTTATCATTTCCGCAAGGCCCTTTTGAAAAAAAGCGCTGTTAAAAAAGAATTGCAATCCATAAACTAAATTCAGTTGCGTATTTTTGCCGGGTGAATGCGATCCATGAAATTTTTTCTATCAACAGCGCAGCGGCTTTTGAGGCACAGGCTTTAGCTATATTTAAGCAGCAGGCAGAACATTGTGCCGTTTATAAATCTTATCTGCACCATTTGGGAATAGCGCCTGATAAAATCAGCCAGGTTGCGGACATCCCCTATTTGCCGATTTCATTTTTTAAGACCCATGAGGTACTGAGCGACAGGCGCAAACCGGAAATTGTTTTCAGCAGCTCTGGTACCACCGGTATGGTGCAAAGCAAACACCTGGTCACGGATGTAAAAATTTATGAAGATAGCTTCAACAAAGCCTTTACGCAATTTTACGGCGCTATTGAAGACACCTGCTTGCTGGCTTTGCTTCCATCTTACCTGGAAAGAGATGGATCTTCTTTGATCTATATGGTTGATGCCTTGTTAAAGCAAAGCAAACACCCGGAGAGCGGTTATTTTCTGCACAATTACGGGGAGTTATTCAAGACTTTGCAGCAACTGCAGGCGGCCGGACAAAAAACAATTTTGATGGGTGTCACCTACGCGTTACTTGATTTTCTGGAAGCCTATCCTTTGAATTTTCCTGATCTTATTGTGATGGAAACCGGTGGCATGAAGGGCAAAAGGAAAGAAATGGTCAGGGAAGAACTGCACGAGGTATTAAAAGCAGGCTTTGGTGTTTCTGCCATCCACAGTGAATATGGAATGACGGAATTGCTATCCCAGGCTTATTCGGCCGGGGAAGGGATTTTCAATTGCCCGCCCTGGATGAGAATCGTACTCAGAGATACCAATGATCCCTTAAGTTTATTAAAAAACCAGCAGACAGGTGGGATCAATGTGATCGACCTTGCCAATATCAATTCCTGTTCTTTCATTGCCACTCAGGATTTAGGCAGGCTCCATGCTGATGGCTCATTTGAAGTCCTTGGACGTTTTGATCATGCTGACATCCGGGGCTGCAATTTACTGGTACAGTAAGTTTAAAGGAATACCACCGTTACCCCACTGTTGCCATGAACTTTCACAGGGATGCCTCCGCCGTTTAAGGTCCCATGAATGCTACGTTGGTCATTCTGGCCATCGAAATTCTTTAAGGGGCCAACCTTTAAACGATCGCCATCCACCTTTAGGTTTAACCCTTTGCCACCTGGAATTTCAACATTGATATTTCCGCCGGCACTGCTTACGCTGACATATTTGCCTAGCTCTTTAATGGAGATATTCATGCTGCCGCCACTTGTAGAAGTTTCCAAACTGCAGCTGAGCCCACTTAAATTAACGCTGCCGCCAGAAGTACTGGTGATCAGCTCTCCTTTAATGTCACTGCCATTAATACTGCCGCCGCTTGTCGTGGCATTAATCGTTCCCTGCAAACCGTAAAGTTTCAGCGAGCCACCAGAAGTGCTGAGCGAAATCGTGCCACTGCTATTTTCAGCGTTAATACTACCACCTGAAGTTCTGCCGTTAACTTCCCCTTTTAGCTGATCAATGTGTAAACTGCCACCACTGGTGGTAAATTCCTGGCTTCCTGTTAAACCTGCTAAACTGATGCTTCCACCGCTGGTATTCAGTACTGTAGATACATTTTGAGGAACATATATTTTGTAGGAAACGCTCAATTGTCTTTTCCAGTTGAAATTGCTTTTAGGTTTTGCCGTTACATTCAAAACATTGTTAGTCACCTCAATTTTCAAATCATAATCCTCTTCCAGTTTCCTGCGAAGCTCTTCCTTACTTAAACGACTGTTTGTATTGCCTGATGGCCTTACATAAACTTCCAGCCTTGGTTCGCCTGTTTGAACCGAGCTAACGCTGATGCTGCCCCCGGAGGTATGCGCATTTACCTTGTTAATGGATTTCCCTTTTAAAGATTGGGTTAAATAAGGATCCTTCTCCGTATTGAATTGGGCCTGAGCCGCAATGCTGAAACTTACCAGGAGTAAAAGAAGTAGGAATGGCTTCATGGTGATAATTGTTTACATAAAGATAAACAACGATTTCAATTGAAACAAATGAATTTAATTAAAATAAGAATAAATTTCATCAAGTCGGACAAGATAAACAGCGATAGGCTTAAGTGGGGAATTGCACTAAAAATGATTATGGCTATTAAACTACTGTAAGCTTATGATAGTTTAATAGCCAATTGAAAATGAAAGTGCCTTAGGTCAACCTAACATTTACCATGTATCTACGTTTTTACAGAAAAAGGTAGATACAACGTAGATCCACCCTAGATCCACCGTAGATCCACTATTAGCTTAAAGCAACGTCCTCACCTAGTCTGCAATGATCAGAAAGTAATTTTTCTTTCCTTTCTGCACGATCAGAAAACGGTTGTTGAGCAGGTTTGCTGTATTAAAAACTGTGGAGCCATCTTTAATTTTTTCTTTATTAAGTGATACCCCACCACCCTGGATTAATTTTTTAGCTTCCCCTTTGGAGGCAAAAATTTTAGTTTGCTCTGCCAGTAAGGCCGAAGCATCAAGACCATGGGCAAGCTCTGCTTTAGCAACCTGGTATTGAGGAATTCCTTCGAAGATTTCCATTACCTGCTCATTATTTAAGGTAGCGAAGAATTCCAGTGATCCATTACCGAATAAAAATTCTGAGGTTTTGATGGCTGTTTCCAAAGCTTCTTCAGAATGGACTTTAACGGTGATATCTTCAGCAAGGGCTT
>Ga0182007_10001644_pt1 | contig 11832 bp, 9 predicted proteins | sample Sormic07211113_1_FD_123023 | JGI IMG/M metagenome (GOLD analysis project Ga0182007, IMG submission 123023) | Rhizosphere microbial communities from Sorghum bicolor, Mead, Nebraska, USA - 072115-113_1 MetaG | ecosystem: Host-associated > Plants > Roots > Rhizosphere | place: USA: Nebraska... | reverse complement strand
TACTTGCTGTAGCCGCCGCCGGTTGCCCACAGGCGCTTGGTGGCATCGTAGTCGCCTGCGTCGTCGTAGGTGCCGATTGCGCTCAGGCCTTCATTCCACACGGTTTCGCTGCTGTAGGCGCCGGCGTTGGTGTACAGGGTGGTGCCGCCGACTGCGATCACGTAAGGCGAAGAAGCCGGTTCGCTGACGTCATAGGTCGTTTTGCTTTTCGGTACGCCAGGCGCACCGGAAATCGAACTGACCTGGCAATTGTACGTGCCCGCATCTCCGGTCGAAATGGAGAAAGTCTGGCCCTGCGCCACAGCTTGTTTGAACACGTTATCGTCGGCTGCCTGAGTCCCGTCGCTATGGGTATCCGATTCGCAACCGCCGAGTGAAACGTTAATGACTTTAGCCACGTTGTCAGTCACCGCACGGTTGTAGGCAGCAGTGATGCCGCTATAGCTCATGTCGGGCGATGCGTAGAATACCAGTTGCTTGACGGCGCCGCCGGTGGTGCCGGTGATGGTCTGACTGTCCAGGTTCCATTCGACCTGGCCGGAAGTGTCGCTATAGTCGCTGCCGGCAGGGCCGGTTTGCACGACTGCAGTATTGACGGTAGCAAAACCTTTGGCCGAAGTGAATGCCTGCAGATCGGTAATGGTCGGGCTGATGTCGCCTGCAGAAATAATGCCGACTACGGTGTTGGAGGCAGTTGGCGTGGTGCCTGCGTTATAGATCGCGGGGAATTGCGTCGGGCTATGCGGCGTAGCGATTGGCGTTGCATTGGTGCGGGCCTGGGCCTGCAAGCTTGCCGCCGATTCCGTATTGGCTACCCAGCGATGATGGGTATGGGCAATCGCCACGTTTTGCAAACCCAGCACCGAACCGACAATACCGCTCAACGCCGCCGGCACGTGCGCTGCATCCGTATTGGCAAATACACTGCGGCCGTCTTGCTGGAAGCGTTTCAGCGCCGTGCGGAAACCGGTTTGCACCGTCGCCGCCGTGCCGTCAGCCGTCACCAGTTGACGATTCGGGGTGACCCGGATGTTAACAAAGCCAGATTTACTCAGATGCGCGACCACTGCCGCCACATCTTTTTCCGTAGGCGCATATTCTGCGGCAAATTGTGCCGAAGTCAGGAATTTTCCGTATGAAGCTGTACCTTGCGTATGCAGATCTTGCAGAAATTTATCCAGCTTGGCTTCGTTGCGCAAATTCAAACTGAGCGTCACATGAACGGGTTCGCCCTGCGCCAGTTGCACGGCAGATGCCGCTGGCGTGATCACGCTGGCGTCGGCAGCCAGGCTTCTTTGATTGGCTTGCACTTGCGGCAAAAACGCCTGAGTTTTGGTTGCGACCCAAGTGCTGTTGTCCACCGCGGCGGCGTGAACGCTGCCTGACAATCCGGACAAAGATGCAAACACCAGGGAGAGCGCCAATGATAGTGCCGACGCCTGGGGAATCATAAAATTTCCTGCTGATACGTTCGATTTCATATCGCTAATTCCTCTTGAATGGAACAGATGAAAGACGCCGCAGCCCCGCACTGCGATCAGCAATGCAAAGTTGACTTGGCGCTGGAGTCTGCATCACCGGTTGTGATGCAGTGCTTAACGGGACTTAATGTCCGTTAACTGGATGGCCGCAGCATTAACGCTGGTGCTGGCGGTGCCGGAAGATGGGTAGAGCTGCGACGGGCTGCGTCTGACGCGCGGCGCGGAAGAATGAAAATTGGATACGACCTGATGCAAATCATGGGGCTTCCCTCTTGAGGATTTACAACGGGATTGGCGACTCTTTTGGAGCGCATGCCGTGTAGAAAATCAACGCTTTACATCCGCTTCTTTGCTTTACGTTTCTCAATTCAAATTCGTCTGTCCGATGATTCAGAGTAAATCAATTATTTCCATACGGCAATAGCAAATGCACTGATATTTTCTTCTATCGAAACATGGTTTTCGTTGATTTTCGTTGGTACCTGGCGAGAATTCAATGGCCGATAAAATCTATGCATTTACTGACTCGAATCGGCCCCGGCACCGATGACCGGGGCGCTTTCAGGTTTGATATTGCGCGTAGAAAAAATCGCACCAAAATTAAATACCGACCGCGGCAAGGTTGCCCATAGGGTGGCGCCGACAATCAGCGCGCCGCCTATCCAGGACAGCGCACCGAGTTTCTCGCCCAGCCAAAAAGAGGCGAATAACGCACCGAATACCGGTTCGCTTCCCATCAGCAAAGAAACCCGGGTAGGATTGCTGCGCCGGAGACTGTAGTTCTGTGCAAAAAAAGCAAAGATCGTGCAAAACAACACCAGGTAAACCGTACTCACCCAGAAGCTGGGATCGCCGGGCAGCCGTGGCAAGCCACCTTGCATGAACAGGCTGGCAACCAGCAAGCAACCAAATCCCACCACCCCGGACTGCACTGCGGTCAGGGTCAGGTTGGACATGTTCTTGTTGACCGTCAGGCGCTTGGTCATGACCATCATGAAGGCACGCAGCAATGCCGCCGCCAGCATCAGACCATCCCCCAGATTGAAAGTCAGGTCGCTGCCGATGGTCAGCAACCAGGTGCCGAAGAGCGAGATGAAAGCCACCACAAACGCGCTGGCCTTGGGACGTTGCGCCATCACCAGCCACTCGACGAACGGTGTAAAGACCACGCACAGGCTGATCAGGAAAGCGGCATTCGAGGCCTGGGTCAAAGCTACGCCGAAGGTTTCGCAAATAAAGATGGCAAGCAAAATCAACCCCAAAGGCAATCCCGCCCGCAAGGCCGCCCTGCCTTCCGGCCTGGCCAGCTGGCGCAGGCTAGGCAGCAATAGCAGGAAAGTCATGCAAAAACGAATCGCCACAAAACCCAGTACCGGGTAATACAACAACGCATCCTTGGCGACACCGTAACTGGTGCCCCACACTATCGCGACCAGCAACAACAGCAAATCGGCGACCCAAAGACCTTTGGTAGAAGAGCTGGCAGAGATATTTGTCACTTCGTTTTACTCCGGATAGCGCTAACAGCGTTATCAGTTAAGAAAAAAAAAGTTCCGCCTAGGTGGAGGCTGAGCGGAACAAACGGCGGGAGCACCGAGGATATTGGTCAGGTTTGTTGCGTCAGGACGTCCTGGTGTAGGCGATCACCAGGACGTCTCTGAATGCTTCACGTCTTTCTTCAACCGGTAACACCTTGGTCACGCCGTGCATGGTGCGGGTATCGTCGGCCAGCATCAGGTCCATCGGATCGGTCAAGGTATAGCGGCACATCAGTTTGCCGGCGACATCGGTAATATAGGTTTCACCGCCAGCCACGTTGTGACGGCGCACCATCATGGTGACGATGTAATCGACACCGTCGCGATGCAATCCCTCCGGTGTCGGATTGCCGGGAGTATGGGAACTGGCGCGTATCCGGTAAGGGTGCAGGCGGATATCCCATTTGCCGCTACGACCGTCGACCTGCTCAAACACTTGCGCCAGAGACAGCAGCAAGCCGGACAGGAAAGGGTTATCGACAAAGTGCGGCTCCAGCGGCTCGAAATGACGTGCGATATCACCGTTGAGTTTATTGATGTAGCTCGGCTGCACGTAAGGTCCGTGCGGCATTTGCTGCAGCACGCCGTCGGCCGCGTCCAGCTCGAATGCACCGTAACGGCGGAATCGATAGCTGCCGTTGTCACCCATGTACTTATCTTGCGGCAGGTTGTTCCAGCAAGCCGCGAACTCGTTCCAGGCCGCAAGATCGACATCGCAGGCAGCTTGCACGGCGCGGCCGGAGAGCACGGCGAACAGCCGGCCGCGCAGCTCGCCGCTGAGATGATCAATGATGAGCGGCGCGATCCTGATTGGCGCCGAGGCCTCGATTTCCATTTAATTTTCCTCAGCCAGCAGCTTGCTCGCGTCCAATACGGAATGGGAAGACAATGACAGGTGACGGCTGGAACGTTGCGCGGCAATTTCTTTTTCCCAGCTGTCGCGGTCGGTCAGGTACAGTGGCGCATCGGCCCGGATCGCGCAGACATCGGCAGCACCGGCGCGCAAGCGATAATTGACGGTGCCGCTGACATGCTGCGCGGTTTCGAGGATGAAACGGTCTGTGGCTGTGCGCAACGGCGTGAACCAGCGGCCTTCGATCGCTTCGCGCACCCACAGTTGTTCAAGCTTGAGTTTTTCGCGCAGCAGTTCGGCGTCCAGTACCGCCGTTTCCAGGTGTCGATAAGCTTCCAGCAAAGCCATGGCGGCCGGCGCTTCACGTACTTCCAGCACTTTCTCGCCCTGCTCCAGGTGTTCCAGGCCGCAATAACGGCCGATGCCGAATGCGCCGACGCGCCGGTTAAGGCGCGCGATCAATTCCACCAACGGCAAAGCCTCGCCATCGACCGCAACCGGACGGCCGGCATCAAACCTGATCGAGATCTCTACACTGGCAGGCGCCGGATCGATTGCGGCGGTCCAGTCAAACAGCGATTCCGGCACCCAGAACGATTCCGGATTATCGAGCGAACCGGATTCGAACTCGCGGCACCACAGATTGGCGTCGCCGCTGATGCCGCGTGCCTGGAAGTGCGGCAAGCCGGCAGCGCGTAAAGCTTCGATTTTTTCCTCGCGCGAAATCGCAGTGTATTCATAGGGCGTGCCGTAATAACCGGCATACCCAAGTTGGGCGATCGCGCCATTCAAACGACGCAACGTATTCTGCGACTGATTGGCGGTATGGACGATGGCGTTGCAGCCCAGGCGCAAGGCGGTTTCTACGGCGAAGCGGGCGATGATAGGACGGGACAGCGATGAACTGATCGGATAGATGCCCATATACTTGGCATTGGCGCGGATCGCCGGTAGCACGGCATCCTCGGCAAACGCTTGCTGGCCGTCGATCACCAGCAATTCGGCGCCAAAATGCGCGGTGATCTGCTGCAGGTCGGCGGCATTGACGCCCTCGCCCAGATCGACTGTCAGCGCCGTGACGCGGCAACCGCTGTCGACCAGGCATTTCAAGGCATAAGTGCTATCCAGTCCACCACTGAACAAAGTCAGGACATGCTCGCAATGGCCGGCGACCAGTTTCAGATCATCGATGCTGCGTATTCTTTTTAGCGGCTGAATCATAGGCGCTCCGGCACTGGATGGCATGAGTAAATTAATAAAGACTGAAATAAAGACAAATACGAATAAAAACCTCGTTATTGATAGTTATTATGTTTTATTCCGGCAAATACGATAATCTATCAATTCAGAACAACACTTGTGCGCGGCGGGAATGAATGGGAGCTAACCGATATATCAAGTTGATGCCTGACATGGCTGTGTTTGTGCGGGTGGTGGAAACCGGCAGCTTTTCGACGGCGGCCCTGGAACTTGGCATGACGCCCTCGGCTGTCAGCCGCCAGGTATCCCGTCTCGAGCAGGCATTATCGGTCAGATTACTGGAGCGCACCACACGCAAGCTGCGCCTGAGTGAATCCGGCAGCGAGGCTTACCAGCGCTGCCTGGAAATGGTGAACGCGGCCAAGGCGGCGATGGACGTCGCCGATAAATTCGTAGCGGTGCCGCAGGGCCTGCTGCGGGTCGGCATGCCGAAAGCCTTCGGAAAATCGGTGGTTACTCCCCTGATACCCGGTTTCCTGGAAAAATATCCGCAAGTCGATGTGCAACTGATCCTGACCGATCGTCACGTCGATTTGATCAATGACGATGCCGATCTGGTGATCCGCATCACCAGCCAGCCGGCCGACGGCCTGGTAGCGCGGCCGCTGATGTCGATCGATCAGGTGCTGTGCGCTACGCCCAGCTACCTGGCCCAGCACGGCACCCCCAAACAGCCGCAAGACCTGTGCAGCCACAGTTGCCTTTACCTCGGCGAAACCCCGGGCGATTCCGACTGGCGCTTCATGCACCAGGGTGAAACCACCATCATCAAGGTCAGCGGACGCTATGTCGTCAATCACAGCGAAGCGCGGCTGGAAGGGGTGCTGCAAAACCTGGGCATCGGCTGCCTGCCCTATTTCATCGTGCGCAACGCCCTGGAGCAAGGCTTGGTAAAAGCCGTGCTCACCGATTGGGAGTTCGTCGCCGCCTACCAGGGCACGGCCTTCATACAATACCTGCCGACCCGATATCTGGCGCCGAAAATGCGGGTATTTATCGATTATCTGGCCAGCCATATGGAGGCCGATCTGAAGCCCCTGGACCGGCGGCGGCTGGCAGCCGTCAAATGAAGCAACTGGTGCGCCGCAAACAGGTGCTGGCACTGGCCGGCCTGCTTTGCCTGTATGGCCTGCCGAACGCCAGCCGCGGCGGGCAGGAAACACGGCAAATCGTGGTGGATACCGGCCATACGACGGAAAATCCCGGCGCCATCAGTCCCGGCGGCACCCGTGAATTCGATCTGAACCGGCAATTCACCATCGCCCTGACAAAAGCATTGAAAGCAGAAGGACTGGGGGTGATCGACGTCGCTGCGCGGGGATCGCCGGCCTCGTTGCAAGCGCGGACCAAAGCTAGCGGCAAGGCGGCGCTGTTCGTCTCCATCCATCACGATTCGATGCAGCAGGCGTGGCTCGACGCCGGCCGAAGCCGGGAATTCTCTGGCTATGCGTTATTTGTTTCGGGCAGCAAACCGCACTATGCGCGTAGCCTTGACTGCGCCAGGAGCATCAGTCGCAAACTGCAAGCCATCGGCGAACATCCGTCGCTGTATCACGCCACTCCGGTTGACGGTGAAAACCGCCCCTTGCTTGACCGGCGGCTGGGAATTCATCGCTTCGACAATCTGGCGGTACTGAAAACCGCGGAATCGCCGGCACTGCTGATCGAGGTCGGCGTGCTAGCCAATCCGGACCAGGAAGCGCGCCTGGCATCACAGCAGTTTGCCGATAAAGCTGCAAATGCCGTTGCGCACGGCATCCGGCAATGCCTGCCCGCAGAACCATGACAGCGCAGCTACCGCAATGTGTGCGTGACGTACTTATGTAGAGTACTTACGTAGATCACTTACGTGGCGGTTTTTATATAATGTTTACAAACCCGTCATCCCTTTTTAGAGAATCTTTACGCTCCCCCTGCTAATCTGTAATCACCAAAACGACCAGTAGACATCCTCTATGAATCAGGTAATTTCAGCAGCATCGGTATGGCGTTTCTCTTCTCTTCCGGTTGCCGTTTCAAAAAAAATCCAGCTCCCCGCCTTGCCTCTTCCGCTCCGTTCCGGTCGCAAGCAGGCGCTCCCTACGCACAAAGATTTCATGATGTGCATCACCGTGGATGCCGCTTCCGTGGCCGAGCTGCGGCGCGTCATCGTCAGTACCTGCGGCGACCTGATGGTCTATATGCGGGTCAAGCCGGTGGAGCACGCCAGCAAAATGAAGTTCTGGCTATGCCTGAGCAAAGCCTCGGTTGACGCCGTCATCGGCAACATCATGAGGACCTTGCCGCAAGCGGAGTTTGGCCGCATTTCGCCGCTGCTACCGGCATGAGCCCCACTACCGACATCAAACCCATTCAATACCAACTGAAAACGAAACATCACCATGTCCATCTTTGAAGGCATCTGGGTTCCTCTCGTCACACCTTTCCGGCAGGGCAAACTTGATCTTTACGGTGCGCAGCAACTCGCCCTGCGCTTGTCCGCTGCCGGCGTGCATGGCCTGGTGGTCTGCGGCACCACCGGCGAAGCCGCGACGTTGAACGAGCATGAACAAGACCGGATACTGTGCGGCGTGATGGAAGCCGTGCAAACCCGTTGTCCTGTCGTAATGGGCGTCAGCGGCAGCGACACACGGCTGGTCGCGGAAAAAATCGCACGCCTGAACGCACTGCGCCCAGCCGGCTTCCTGGTCTCGGCGCCGTCTTACGTACGCCCCTCGCAAGAAGGCATACGTTTGCATTTCGAGGCGGTGGCGACAGCGGCAGAGAGCCCGGTGATCCTGTACAACATCCCGGCCAGGACCGGCGTCAATATCGATGTCGCCACCGTGGTCGCCCTGGAACAACATGCGAATATCGTGGCAATCAAGGAATCCAGCGGTAACTTGATGCAAACCATGGAATTGATCAGCCGCACGAATTTGAGCCTGTTGTGCGGCGACGACGCCATGTTATTCAACACCTTCTGCCTGGGAGGGCACGGAGCCATCTCCGCCGCTGCTCACATCCGGCCGGATTTGTTTGTGCACTTGTTTGAACTGGTCCGCGCCGGACAAATCGGCCCTGCCCGTACCCTGTTCAAACAATTGCTGCCGATGATCCAGCTGCTATTCTCTGAGCCGAACCCCGGCCCGGTAAAAGCCGCCCTGTCCATGCAAGGAGAAATACAGGATGAACTGCGCCTGCCGATGACACGGATGACGGCAACAGGCAAAGTCAAACTGGCCAAAGCGCTGGAGAAGTTGATGTCGATTCCGGTCGCGGGCAATACGGCAAAACCGGAATCCGCGATTCGTGGAAAATCCCGACTGCTGGGCCTGGTAAGATGAACCCGGCTATATCTGGCAGCGATTGATTTTCTAGCCCGACGCCATCTGATGACGCCTGCAAAAAATTGCCATTCACGCAAGACTTGCAAAAATTGCTTGTTACGTGTCCAATCGGCGTATGAAAATTTCTCCTACACTCCCCATATGGTCCATTGCGGCCCCGATCGCCGGCTGGCTCTTTCTTGGCGGCGCGAGTTTTAATTTCGGCGGCGCCTATACAATATTACTGGTGGCCGGCTTGCTCGGCAGCGTGCTGGCAGCGGTGTATCACGCCGAGGTAGTGGCGCACCGGGTTGGCGAACCCTACGGCACGCTGGTGCTGGCGCTGGCGGTGACGTTGATTGAAGTGGCGCTGATCGTCTCGCTGATGCTGGCGGGCGGCGAGGAAACTACCGGGCTGGCACGCGATACCGTGTTTGCCGCCATCATGATTATTCTCAACGGTATCGTCGGCATCTGCCTGCTGGTTGGCGCCAGCCGCCATAAAGAACAAAGCTTCGGCTTGCTGGGCGTCAGCGCCTCGCTCGCCACGCTGGCGGCAATTGCGGTGCTGACCCTGGTATTACCCAACTACACCTCATCTGCAGTGGGTCCGTTCTACAGCCCTAGCCAACTGGCGTTCATCGCCATCATCTCCTTGATACTCTACGGTACCTTCGTGTTGGTGCAAACCGTGCGCCACCGTGACTACTTCCTGCCGGAAGAAGCGATCAACGATGAAGATGCCCATGCGGCGCCGCCATCGAACAAGGTAGCGATAATCAGCGGCGGCCTGCTGATGGTTTGCCTGGGTGCGGTGGTTCTGCTGGCGAAGTCGCTGGCGCCGACCCTGGAAACCGCAGTGGCAAGCGTCGGTGCGCCCAAGACCCTGGTCGGTATCATCATTGCCGCAGTGGTGCTGCTACCGGAAGGATTGGCCGCCGTGCGGGCAGCGCGCGCCAATCGCCTCCAGACCAGCCTCAACCTGGCGCTGGGCTCAGCGCTGGCCAGCATCGGCCTGACCATTCCGGCAGTGGCCATCGTCTCGCTGACTACCGGCTGGACCTTGTCGCTCGGCCTGGATATCAAATCAACGGTACTTTTGCTGCTGTCGTTCATCGTCGCCGCTTTTTCACTCGGCACCGGGCGCACTACTGTCATGCAAGGGACTGTCCACCTGGTGATTTTTGCTGTCTATCTGTTTACTACCATCGTTCCCTAAACCGACCGCGTCGCGCAGTCGACGGCGGGCAAAGATCCGGGCAGCGTAAGCTGCCTCTTTTGCACTAATCGAGTTCATTTTTACACCGGCGCCTTGCCATCACGTTGCCCGGCACCACACTGGTGCACACAAGCAACGCCAAAATCCCACCTCACCAAATATGGGCGTCGACAATCTCGTTTGCGCCAACATTGCTCAAAACTCAAGTAAGCCTTCTTGAAACTGGCGCGTGGCGCCGCCCTCCCGACTGGCACGCATTCTGCTAAAGCTATTACGCAATCAATGCATTCCCGGTATCTGATTTCCACCTGCTTTCTTAGTCCGTGCTTAATTTTGTGTTTCTGTTTTTTATCGCTCACAACTGGAGGAGAAATTCATGTCACGTCGCACCGTTTTGAAAGCTACCGCACTCGGCGCTTTCGCACTTGCCGCCAGCTCATGGCTACCATCCGCGTTCGCTGCGGACACCATCAAGGTAGGCATTCTGCACTCCTTGTCCGGCACCATGGCCATCTCGGAAACATCGCTGAAAGACGTTGCCCTGATGGCGATCGAAGAGATCAATGCCAATGGCGGCGTATTAGGCAAAAAGCTGGAACCGGTAGTAGTCGATCCGGCCTCCAACTGGCCGCTGTTTGCCGAAAAGGCGCGCCAGCTGATTTCCCAAGACAAGGTATCGGTGGTATTCGGCTGCTGGACTTCGGTATCGCGCAAATCGGTGCTACCGGTATTCAAGGAACTCAACAGCCTGCTGTTTTATCCGGTGCAATATGAAGGTGAAGAGTTAGAGAAAAACGTCTTTTACACTGGCGCTGCACCAAATCAGCAAGCGATCCCGGCGACTGAATACCTGATGTCGAAAGAAGGCGGCGGCGCCAAGCGCTTCGTGCTGCTCGGCACCGACTACGTGTACCCGCGCACCACCAACAAGATCCTGCGCGCCTTCCTGCACAGCAAAGGCGTGAAAGATACTGACATCGACGAAGTCTACACACCGTTCGGCCACTCCGATTACCAGACCATCGTCGCCAACATCAAGAAATTCTCGGCCGGCGGCAAAACCGCAGTGATCTCAACCATCAACGGCGACTCCAACGTGCCGTTCTACAAAGAGCTAGGCAATGCCGGCCTGAAAGCCACGGACGTACCGGTGGTAGCGTTCTCGGTAGGTGAAGAAGAACTACGCGGCGTGGACGCCAAGCCACTGGTTGGTCACCTGGCAGCATGGAACTACTTTGAATCGGTGAAAAACCCGGTCAACACCGCCTTCATCAAAAAATGGAAAGCCTACGCCCTCGCCAAGAACCTGCCGAACGCCGGCACCGTAGTCACCAACGACCCGATGGAAGCAACCTATGTCGGCATCTACATGTGGAAACAAGCGGTAGAAAAGGCTAAGTCCACAGAAACAGACAAGGTCATCGCCGCCATGTCCGGCCAAAAATTCAAGGCCCCCTCCGGCTATGAACTGGAAATGGACGCAACCAATCATCACCTGCACAAACCGGTAATGATTGGTGAGATCAAGGCTGATGGTCAGTTCAACGTAGTGAACAAAACCAAGACAACAATCCGCGCCCAACCTTGGAGCCCGTATATCGCGGGGAATGAAGGCAAGCAAAAGCTCTGACGCCAGCACATCAAGACTGTTGTCTTTGACGTTGATGTTGTCTTTGACGTTGATGTTGTCTTTGACGTTGATGTTGCCTTTGAAATTGAAGTCCGCATGGGGACGCTGCCAAATGTGGCGCGTGTCAGTCGGGAATTGTGGGAAGACATGTTTGAGCGCAGCGAGTTGGTCTTTCCACCCGACTGATACGTGACGCATTTGGGGACCTGACCGGAGGGAAGGCAGTGGCTTTGCGGTCGCCTTCTTTTTGGTTACTTTTTCTTGGCGAAGCAAGAAAAAGTGACTAGCTGCCGGGCTACTCCCGGCATGCATCCACGGAGTAGCTAACGTTTCAATTACCGATGAACCCTCGTCGCATGCAACAGCACTTACTCCGTAGCCCGTTAAAAGGGGTCAGAGTAATTTTCGCAAAGGGCGCGAAAAAAAACTCTGAGGTAGCCCGGGTTTGATGGACATCCCAAATAGGGGACAATATGTCCTCGAGAGGATCCCATGAAAGCAAAGCTACCTTCCCCGTTACCAACGACTAAGTCTGTCGCCCCT
>Ga0182007_10001639_pt1 | contig 11844 bp, 9 predicted proteins | sample Sormic07211113_1_FD_123023 | JGI IMG/M metagenome (GOLD analysis project Ga0182007, IMG submission 123023) | Rhizosphere microbial communities from Sorghum bicolor, Mead, Nebraska, USA - 072115-113_1 MetaG | ecosystem: Host-associated > Plants > Roots > Rhizosphere | place: USA: Nebraska... | reverse complement strand
AGATCGAGGTTTTGCGCGAGCATGCGCCGGCCGCCGATCTGCTGCATAACTTCATGGGTTTCTTCACGACCTTCGACCACTACCGCTTTGCCGACGACAACGCGCTCGATGTGGCCGCGTGGGACAGCTATCCGATCGCGCGCACCGAATCGATCGCGTTGCCGGAAGAGCAGAAGGCGCGTTACGCGCGCACCGCGCATCCCGATGTTTCCGCGTTCGATCACGACCGCTATCGGGCGATCGGTCGCGGACGTTTCTGGGTGATGGAGCAGCAAGCGGGACCGGTGAATTGGGCGCCGTGGAATCCGGTGCCGGCCAGGGGCATGGTCCGCCTCTGGGCTTACGAGGCGTTCGCGCACGGCGCGGAGCTGGTGTCGTATTTCCGCTGGCGTCAGTGCCCGTATGCGCAGGAGCAGATGCATTCCGGGCTCAATCTGCCGAACAACGAACTCTCGCCGGGCGGTCTGGAAGTGCAACAGGCGGCGCGCGAGATTGCGCGGTCGCCGGCATTGACGGGACTCGGCGCGCCCGCGCGCGCGTCCGTTGCGGTCGTGTTCGACTACGAGACGCAATGGATGTTCGAGATTCAGCGCCACGGCAAGAGCTTCGATTATCAGACGCTGGTGTTCGACTACTACGAGTCGCTGCGCGAACTCGGGCTCGACGTCGATATCGTTTCGAGCAAGGCCGATCTTTCGTCATATCGCCTCGTGGTCGTGCCGAGCATCGCCGTGATCGACGCTGCGCTCGTCGAACAGATCGAGCGTGGCGGCGCGCACTGGGTTTTCGGTCCGCGAAGCGGCTCGAAAACCACCACCTTCGCGATTCCTTCGAGCCTGCCGCCTGGCGCGTTGCAACGCGTCCTGCCGATGCAGGTGCTCGAAGTCGAAACGCTGCGTCCGACGCTTGCGCCCGCGATTTCCATCGGCGACGCGCAAGGCGTGGCGATCCATTGGCGCGAGCATGTTCGCGCCAATGGCGAGACCCGCATCGACGCCCAGTTCGACGACGCGTGGCCCGCGATTCTTTCGCGCGGCAAGGTGCGTTACGTGGCGGCGTGGCTATCGCATGCGTTGCATCGCGCGGTCTTGCAGCAGGCGGCGAGCGAGGCCGGCATCGAAACGCAACAGCTCGCCGACGGCTTGCGCATTCGCCGCCGCGGCGGTTTGACCTTCGCGTTCAATTTCGGCGCACAGCCGGTGCGAGCGCCCGCGCCGGCCAACGCCACATTCGTGCTCGGCGATGCGCTGCTGAAAACCGGCGATGTCTGCGCATGGCAGGACGCTTGAACCGGCATTCGGCCGGACGTGGATCAAGTCGAAACAAGGCATCGCGGGAGGCGGAATAACAGGCGCTTCAACCCCGAACAGGCGGCCTTCCAAAAAGCCGCCATTCAACATGGAGGATGACAGATGAACCGAAGAGAAATGCTGGGATGGCTCGCTTCCGCCGCGGCCGCGGCGGGCGTGGGGGCGACGGTCGGCACGCCGGCTCTTGCTGCCGATTTGGCATTGGCCGGCCGCGGCAAGCGGTTTGCAATGGGCGCGGACGTTTCGACGCTGCTGGAACTGGAGGCGAACGGTGCGAAGTTCTACGAGCAGGGCGTGCCGCTCGACTGTCTGCTGCTCCTGAAGAAGCACGGCGTCGACTCGATCCGCATCAAGGTCTGGAACGATCCCGGCAATCCGGATTTTTTCCCCGCCGACCAAAGCCCGGCGGCCGGCTACAACAACGCCGAACATGTGCGCGTGCTGGCGCGGCGCGCCGCCGCGCTCGGCATGCGCGTGCTGATCGACTTCCACTACAGCGACTGGTGGGCCGATCCGGGCAAGCAGTATCCGCCGCATGCCTGGGCGGGCAAGGACATCGCGCAAACCTGCGCGCTGTTGTCGGAATACACGTCGAACGTTCTCAGGATGCTCGAGCGCGACGGGGTGCGTCCCGAGTGGGTTCAGGTCGGCAACGAAATCACCGGCGGCATGCTGTGGCCGCTCGGCAAGTACGATCAGTGGGACAACCTCGCGCAGTTGCTGAAGGCGGGGCACGACGCGGTCAAATCGGTCGACGAGCGCATCCAGGTGATGCTGCATATCGACAGCGGCGGCAACAACGCGACGAGCCGCTGGTGGTACGACAGCGCGATACAGCGCGGCGTCACGTTCGACGTGATCGGCTTGTCGTATTACCCGCAATGGCAGGGGGCGCTAAGCGATCTGCAAAACAACGCGAACGATCTGGCGACGCGCTACGGCAAGGACGTGATGGTCGTCGAGACCGCTTATCCGTGGACCACGAGCGACGGTGATTCGGAGCCGAACGCGATGACCAACACCGGGTCGACGGCTTTCCCGCAGACGCCTGCCGGCCAGGCGCAGTTTCTCGGCGCGGTGACGGATATCGTGAAGGCGATTCCCGGCGGCCACGGCAAGGGCGTGTTCTGGTGGGAACCCGAGTGGATACCGACGCCGAACGTGGGATGGAAAGTCGGCGCCGGCGATCAGTGGGACAACAATACGTTGTTCGATTTCAAGGGCAACGCGCTGAGTTCGCTGGACGCGTTCCGCAAGCGCTAGAAGCGGCGAAATCTTCGTGCCGATAGCAGGCGCCAGCGTCCCGGCGCCTGCTTCCTTGTCCCCATCAATGCCCGAACGACTCCGCCTTCGGCGCATTCGCCGCGGCCGTCTGCGGCCGCACCGCCTGCTTGATCAGGAGCGCCACGCACGAAATCACGCCGGCCACCGCGATCGTCGCGAAGATACCGGCGAACGAGAAATGCCGGCGCGCCAGTTCGGCCACGAGGAACGAGCCCGCGATCCCGCCGAAGCGTCCGATCCCGAGCATCCACGCCACGCCCGTGCCGCGGCCTTCGGTCGGATAGAACGCGGCGGCGAGCGCCGGCATCGACGATTGCGCCGTATTCATCAGCACGCCCGCGACGAACACGATGAACACCAGCACGCCCACGTTGCCGACCGCCTGGCCGATGAAGTACACGCTGATCGCGGTGAGCGCATAGCAGGCCGCGATGATGCGGTTGGCGTTGAAGCGGTCCATCAGCATGCCGCACAACACCGCGCCCACGCCGCCGAGCGGGAACAGCGCGGAGATCAGCGTTGCGCGTTGCGGCGTGAGTCCGGCGTCCTTCAGCAGGATCGGCATCCAGTTGATCGACGCGTAAAAGATCACGAGGCCCATGAAGTAGGTGATCCACAGCATCACCGAGCCGATGATGTACGAGCGCGACAGCACCACGGCGAGACCCTTGCCGCCGGTTTGCGGCGCGGTTTCGGTCATGACGAAGGTGCCGGCTTGCGCCGCTTCGCTCGAAATGCGCGCGAGCGCCGCGCGAATCCGTTCGACCGGCTTGTTGTTGGCCACCATGTAGCGGACCGATTCCGGCATTTGCAACACCAGCACGATCAGCAGCAGAAGCGGCGCGACGCCGCCGAGCACCAGCACGCTGCGCCAGCCGAAGTGCGGAATCATCCACGCGGCGAGAAAACCGCCGAAGGCGGCGCCGAGCGGGAAGCCGCAAAACATCAGATTGATGAGGGTCGCGCGGCGGCGGTCCGGGCAGTACTCGCCCATCATCGTGACGGCGTTCGGCATGGCCGCGCCGAGACCGACGCCGGTGATGAAGCGCAGCACGGTCAGTTGCTCGATGCTGTTCGAGAACGCCGAGCCGAGGCAGGCCACGCCGAACAGCAGCACCGAGCCGAGCAGCATGGAGCGCCGCCCGAGCCGGTCCGACAGCGGCCCGGAGCCCAGCGCGCCGCACGCGAGACCGAATAGCGCCGCGCTCAGCACCGGCGCGAGCGCCGGTTTCGTGATGCCCCATTGGACGATCAGCGAAGGCGCGATGAAGCCGATCGCGGCCGTGTCGAAACCGTCCAGCAGGACGATGACGAAGCACATGAAAAAGATCAGCCACTGGAACGGCGAGAAGGGCTGTTCGTTGAGGAAGGTTTGAACGTTCACAGCGGTGCTGCGGTTCATGGTGGGTCTCCTGACTGCGAAAAGGCTCGTTCATGGCGAGCCTCTTCTTATTTTACGACCGCTGTCGATATTTGCTGGCTAGTTTGTTCGGATATAGAACCGTGATTCTTTATATGAACAAGTGCGACTGTAGTGAGTTTGACGAGAACGGGTCAACGCGGGATTACCCGACATCGTTTGCAAGAATGGATCAGGCAGCGCGAACCGCTGGGGATGCCGCGGCGCGCGTCGATGTGACGGCAGGCGCCGGGAGAGGACAGAATGCGAAGGGGGATTTCAAGCGCCGCGTCCACGGGTTGAACGCGGCGCGGCGCTTCATGCAAGCAAGCGGTTCAGAAGATCACATAAACCTTGCGGATGGTTTCCTCGACTTCCCACAGCCCTTCAGTGTTGGCTTCGAAAAAAAGCGTATCGCCGCTCGCGAAATGGATCGTTTCTTCGTTGTCGGGCGTGAAGCGTCCGCGCCCCGCGAGAAAGTGCATCACTTCGGCCTGTTTGACCGAGCGCCGGTACGTGCCCGCCGTGCATTCGAAAATGCCGGCGTCGACGGATTCGCTGCCCTTGATCACGCGCTGCACGCCCGACACCTGGGCCGGCGTCGTGCCGGGCAGGCCCGCGGTGCCCCAATCCTCTAGATTCTGCAGATTCACGCTCTGCTCGATGTGTTGAACCTTCATCTTCACGCTGCCTTTTGAATGTGCACGAGCCGGGTCATCGGCCGGTGTTGGCGATGGTTTGCTCGACCTTGCCCAGCCGCACGACGGTCACGCCCGGACGCAGTTGCCGCAGCGAGGGCATGACGAGCATGCAGTTGTCGTAGGGCGTGGCGACCGCTTCGCCGTTCGACCAGCCGATCACCGCGCCGGCTTTGTCGAATATCTCCAGGCCGGTGTACGGCGCCGCGAAGCGAAAGTCCATGCTGCTCGCCACCACCGGCTGCGTCACGCGAACGATGTGCTGGACGGGCGGCAAGGGCGCGAGCCAATCGGCCGGCAAATCCGTTGCATCGACCACGCCCGCCAGCAACAGGAAGCGGGCGGTGGTGTCGCGCGCCACGGCGACCGCGCTTTGTTCCCAGTGTTGTCCGCATTCGATCAGCAACGCGTTCTTCGGACTGTCCGCCATGCCGAAGCCTGCGTAGTCGCGCATGCGGCGGCCTTCGGGATGCCCTTCGTCGCAGATCACGGTGGCGGGCGTGCCGAGTTGCACCGCAAGGTCGATGCCTTTTTGCAGCGGTCCCGCCACGATCAGCGGCTTGCTCTTTTCATGCATCGAATGCAGATCGAGCAGCGCGTCGACCGTATCGATCACCGGCCGCATCTCTCGCGCGCGCGCCAGTTCGCTGGACGTGCGCGACGTGTCGTCGAGCACGGCGGCGGTCCAGACGCGGTTGAAATCCTGATCGACGAAGCGTGCCGCATCGGGCTTCGCGGGATCGAAGCGCCGGTACGCGGCGACGTTCGCGAACGCCAGCGTGAGGCGCCCGCGCCGCGGCCGCAACGCGCGGCGCAGCAAGTCGTCCACGACGATCGCGCCGCACACCTCGTTGCCGTGCGTGAGCGCATTGATCATCACGTGCGGTCCCGGCACGCCCGAGTCGAACGTGTGCACATAGGCAATGCCGGACGGCGACTGTTCATGCTTCGAAATATCGGGGAATTCGACCTCGATGGGATAGGCTTCCATGCTCATGCGCGTGTCCTGGCGTAGATGTAAGTGATCGAAACTCTCAAGCAAGCCTTGCCGCGATCGCCTCGCCCACTTCGGTGGTGTTCGCCTTGCCGCCAAGGTCGCCGGTATGCGGGCCCTCGACCAGCGTCGCCTCGATCGCCGCGAGAATCGCGTCGTGCGCCTCGCGTTCCTTGCCCGCGTGATTGCCGAGGAAGTCGAGCATCATCGCGGCCGACCAGATCATCGCGATCGGATTGGCGATGTTCTTGCCGGCGATGTCGGGCGCCGAGCCGTGCACCGGCTCGAACAGCGAGGGAAACTTGCGGTCGGGGTTCAGGTTGCCCGACGGTGCGAGGCCGATCGTGCCGGTGCAGGCCGGGCCGAGATCGGAGAGGATGTCGCCGAACAGATTGGTGGCGACCACCACGTCGAAGCGGTCCGGGTTCAGCACGAAGCGCGCGCACAAGATGTCGATGTGCTGCTTGTCCCACGTCACGTCGGGATACTGCGCCGCGATGCCGGCCGCGCATTTGTCCCACCATGGCATGCTGATCGCGATGCCGTTGCTCTTGGTGGCCACCGTGATCTTCTTGCGCTCGCGCCGCTGCGCGAGGTCGAACGCGAACTTCAGCACGCGCTCGCTGCCGTGGCGCGTGAAGACGGATTCCTGCAACACGAATTCGCGCTCGGTGCCTTCGAACATCACGCCGCCCACCGACGAATATTCGCCCTCGGTGTTTTCACGCACGATCCAGAAATCGATGTCGCCGGCCTTGCGGCCCGCGAGCGGCGAAGGCACGCCGGCAAAGAGCCGCGCCGGGCGCAGGTTGATGTATTGATCGAACTCGCGGCGGAATTTCAGCAGCGAGCCCCATAGGGAAATGTGGTCGGGCACCGTGTCGGGCCAACCCACCGCGCCGAACAGAATCGCATCCGCCGATTGCAGTTGCGCTTTCCAGTCGTCCGGCATCATCTTGCCGTGCTTCGCATAGTAGTCGCAGCTCGCCCATTCGATGTGCTGATACTCCAGCTCGATGCCGAAGCGCGCCTTCACCGCCTCCAGCACGCGAATGGCTTCCGGCATGACTTCGACGCCGATGCCGTCGCCGGGAATGACCGCGATCCGATAGGTGTTCGACATGTTCTGCTCCTCCGTTGGGTTTTCGATTCCGGCTATTTTATTCCTGCTGTTTGAGCCTAAAATGATCGCTTTAGTTAAGCCACTGTGCACGATTCGTGTACAACGCATTTGCCTCGTCACAGGCGTAATCTCGTACCTCTCAACCACCTATGAATGCCATCCCGTCACCCGATCTCGGCGATTTGCGCGTGTTCTGCGAAGTGGCGCGCAAGTCCAGTTTCAGCGCGGCGGCGGAGGCCTTGTCGGTATCCGCGGCCTACGTGAGCAAGCGGATCAACGTGCTGGAGACTACGCTCGGCACGCGTTTATTGCACCGCTCGACGCGCCGCGTCGCGATTACCGAGGCCGGCGAGCGCGTCTACACATGGGCTGAAAAGATTCTCGACGACGTCGAGCAACTGGTGGAAGACGTCTCCACCACGCGCCGCATTCCGGGCGGCAAGCTGCGCATTTCCAGCAGCTTCGGCTTTGGCCGCCGCTTCGTCGCGCCGGCGCTGGCAACTTTCTCCGAGCGCTATCCGCAACTGAGCGTGCGGCTCGATCTGTTCGACCGGCTCGTCGACGTGGCCGGCGAGGGCTTCGACCTCGACATTCGCATCGGCGACGAGATCGCGCCGCATCTGATCGCGCGGCGGCTCGCGTCGAATCATCGCGTGCTGTGCGCGTCGCCCGGCTATCTCGCGCGGCACGGCATGCCGCGGCAACTCGCCGATCTGTCCTCGCATGCGTGTCTCGCGATCAAGGAGCGCGACCATCCATTCGGTCTCTGGCGTTTGACGGTGCGCGGCGAAACGGTGTCGATCAAGGTGACGGGACCGTTGTCGACCAATCACGGCGAAGTGGCGGTGCAATGGGCGCTGGCCGGACGCGGCATCGTGCTGCGTTCCATGTGGGACGTGCGGCCGCTGCTGGAGAGCGGCCAGTTGCAGCAGGTGCTGCCCGAGGTCACGCAACCGGCGAACCTGTGGGCGGTGTATCCGGCGCGGCTCGCGCAGTCGGCGAAGGTGCGGGTGTGCGTGGACTTTCTGAGCGAGGAGTTCGCGCAATGGAGCCCCCCGGAAACCGCCGGCTAGTGATGATTCTGCGAGAACAAGGTTTCGAGCGGATAGTGGCTTTTCACGAACGGCGACTTGATGATCACGTAGCTGAAGTACTTCTCGATGCCGATATTGCGTTCGAGCAAGCCCTCCACGATGCTTTGATAGTGGCTCACGCTGCGCGTGACGAACTTCAGCAAATAGTCATAGCCGCCGCTCGCCAGATGGCACTCCACGATTTCATCCACGTCGCGAATCGCATTGACGAACTTGATGAAGTCTTCACGCCGATGATCGGCGAGCGTGACCTCGGTGAAGACGATCTGCACGTCGCCGAGCTTTTCCAACTGAATCTGCGCACCGTAGCCGATGATGTAGCCGGCTTTCTCCAGACGCTTGACCCGGATCAGGCAAGGGCTGGGCGAAAGGCCGACCGCGTCGGCAAGCTCGACGTTGGTTATGCGGCCTTTCTTCTGCAACTGTGAAAGTATGCGCAGATCAATCCGGTCCAGCTTGCAGTCGCTGCTCATCGTAACGTTGTCGCTCTGGCGATCGGGTAAGGGAGTAAGGGGCTCGGGGTGCCCTCTACTCTAGCATGCAGTGGCATGAATTTTGACCTTCAGCGCGGCCCGGACATCGGCCTGCGCGAGAACGTCGTCGAGTGTCTTTTCGAGCCGCTCGAACATCAGGTCGAAGTCCGCTTCGGTGTACGAGAGCGCCGGTGCAAAGCCGAGAATGTTGTCGCCGAACGCGCGGAAAATCAGGCGGTTTTCATACGCGGCGGCGGCGATCCGTTCCGACAGTTTCAACGCCGGGTCGAAGCCCGCCTTGGTGTCCTTGTCCGCGACGAGTTCGAGCGCGCCGAGCAGGCCGCGATGGCGCGAGTCGCCCACCAGCGGATGCGCGAGCAGCGCATCGAGCCCTCGCGCAAAACGCGGCCCGCGCGCCACGCCGTTCGCGAGCAAACCGCCCTCGTGATAGAGGCGCAGCACTTCGAGGCCGATCGCCGCGCTGACCGGGTGCGCGGAATACGTGTGACCGTGGCCGACGACCGCTTCGGCGTCGCCGTTCGCAATGCCTTGATAGATTTCATCCGACATGAGCACCGCGCCCATCGGCGCATAGCCCGCGGTCAAACCTTTCGCCACCGTCATCAGATCCGGTTCGACGTTTTCACCCTGGCAGGCGAAAAGCGGACCGGTGCGGCCGAACCCGGTGATCACCTCGTCCGCGACGAACAGGATGCCGAGCTTGCGGCAGCTTTCACGCATGGCTTTCAGCCAGCCGACCGGCGGCACGACCACGCCGCCCGAGCCCTGAATCGGCTCGCAGAAAAACGCGGCGACGTGGTCCGCGCCGAGTTCGGCCACCTTCGCTTCGAGCGCGGCCACCGAGGCGGCGATCAGCGCGGCGTCGTCGGCGAAATCGTTGCGGTACGCGTAGGGCGACGGCAGATGATGCTGGTTCGGCAGCGGCAGATCGAAGTTGCGATGGAACGCGGGCAATGCGGTGAGCCCCGCGCCCATCGTCGACGAGCCGTGGTAGCCGCGCTGCAACGCGATGATGTGCTTCTTCGTGGGACGGCCCGTCGCATTGAAGTAATGCGTGATGAAGCGGATCGCCGAATCCACCGCATCGGACCCGCCGAGCGTGAAGTACACATGCTGCAACGAGGCAGGGGACACCTCGACCAGTTTCCGCGCCAGTTCGATCGCGGGTTCCGAGCCGAAATGAAAATAGCCGGTGGCGTAGGGCAGTTTCTTCATCTGCTCGGTGGCGGCGTCGACAATGCTCTGCTGGCCGTAGCCCACGTTCACGCACCACAGGCCCGAGAATGCGTCGAGCAACTCGTTGCCGGCCGCGTCGCGCAAAAACGCGCCGCTGGCCGATTCGAGAATCGTGACGCCGCGCGCTTCGTGCGCGCGGTAGTTGATGACGGGGTGAATCAGGTGTTTGCGGTCGGCTTCAATGAGCGCTTGAATCGGCATGATGGTTTCTCGTCGCGGGAAGGGGCTGTTGACCGTTCCATACTACTGATCCGCGACTATCGCCCGCTTGGCTAAACAATTGCCTGAAAAGCGCGCGCGCCGCGTTTTGATGCGCGGCCTTAGCATTTTCTGCTGCGGACGCTGAAAAGCGGCGGCGCGAGGGGTTGCAGCGGGTTCGATACAGCGTGTCGGGTTCAGTAGCCGCGCGTGCGGTCGACCAGGCCGAGCATCGGCAAGCCTTCGCGATGACGGCGCAGATTGTCGAGCACCACGTCGACGGCGGTTTCCGGCCGCGTCGAGCTGGCGATATGCGGCGTGATCCGCACGCGCGGATGCGTCCACAACGGATGCCCCGCGGGCAAGGGCTCGGGATCGGTCACGTCGAGAATCGCGTTGCCGAGTTGGCCGCTTTCCAGCGCGGCGAGCAGGTCCGGCTGATTCAGATGCGGACCGCGCCCCGTCTGAATCAACGACGCGCCGCGCGGCAGCTTCGCGAACAGCCCGGCGTCGAGCAGCCCGCGCGTGGCCGGCGTGAGCGGCAACAGGCAGATCAGAATGTCGGTGCGCGCGAGAAACCCATCGAGCGCGCCTTCGCCCGCATGACAGTCGACGCCCTCGATCTCGCGCGGCGAACGGCTCCAACCCGCGCATGCAAAACCGAACAGACGCAGCCGTTCCAGCACCGCGGTGCCCAGCACGCCGAGTCCGAGCACGCCGATCCGGCGTTGGCCGGCGGGCCCGGGCGGCAGTTCGCGCCACACCTGTTGCTGCTGCTGCAACGCGTAGTCGAACAGATTGCGATGAATCGTCAGGACGGCCTGCGTGACGTATTCGACCATGCCTTCCACGATGCCCGGCTCGATCATCCGCACCACCGGCACGTGCGCTGGCACGCGCGACAGATCGAACTGGTCGATGCCCGCGCCCACCGAGAACACGACTTCGAGGTTGGGAAAGGTGCGCGTGGGATCGTCAGGCGGCTGCCAGGCGGCGAGGTAGCGGACCGCGGCGGGATCGCCGACTTCGGGCCAGACGTGAAACGGCAAGTCCGGCGCTTTTTGCGCAAAGAGTTTCGCCCATTGCGCGCCGCGCGCCGGATCGGCTTTATAGAGAAAGGCCATGCGTCAGAAAATCGCCTGATTGATGATGCCGTATTGCAGATAGCGCGTGTCCTTGCCGGCCGCCGTGCTTGCGCCGCCGTTCGCGAGTTCGGCCGGCGTCGCGTTGCGAACCATCCGCACGACGGTATCCACGCGCGGCAGCCCCAACTGTTCCAGCCAGTCGGTGAGCCCGCTCTCGCCGGGCGTATCGACGCGCACGAACACGCCTTCGTTGAGCGCCAGCCAATGACTGATGAGCGCCTTCGCGCGGCTCGAATCCTCCGACGCGGGCGCGACCACCGGCCCGATCGCGAAGCCCCGGCCGAAGCGGCGGAACAACGCGAAGCCGATCAGTTCGCCGTCGCGGTCGAGCGCGATGCCGTCGGCGGCGCTCAGCAACGCGGGCAAGACTTCGCCGCGATCCATGCCGCTCGCCTGCGAAGCCAGCTCGATCAGCCGCGCCGTATCGCTCGATCCGAGCGGACGCAAACGCTCGCCCGCCGGCAGCGACACCAGCGGCGGCTGGAATGCCGCGCCCTGATGCTGATCGAGCGTGCCGATCGCGCGAAAGCCGAGCTTTTCATAGAGCGGCTGGCCGGCGGGCGTCGCGTGCAGGAACGTGACGCGCCCGCCGAGTTCCTCCAGCGCCAGTTCCATCAACTTTCTGCCGATGCCGCGCCCCTGGTGCGCGGGCGACACGATCACCATGCCGAGCGAGGCGCGCTCGGCGCCGTACTTCCAGCACAGCGCGGTGCCGATCACGCCGCTGGCGTCTTCCGCGACGAAGCCCACGCCCAGTTGCTCCACGAATCGCCAGTCGTCCGCGCGATGCGGCCATTTGAGTTCGACCGTGAGCGCGTGCGCGGCGGCGATGTCGTCCTGGGTGAAGCCTCTGTAGCTAATCGAATGGT
>Ga0182007_10001638_pt1 | contig 11852 bp, 11 predicted proteins | sample Sormic07211113_1_FD_123023 | JGI IMG/M metagenome (GOLD analysis project Ga0182007, IMG submission 123023) | Rhizosphere microbial communities from Sorghum bicolor, Mead, Nebraska, USA - 072115-113_1 MetaG | ecosystem: Host-associated > Plants > Roots > Rhizosphere | place: USA: Nebraska... | reverse complement strand
TGCGGCGCCCGATCTCCAGCACCCGCTCGCGCACCAGCTCGCAGGCGTTCTTCACGGCGCCACCGGTGACGTAGGTCTGCCGGGAGGCCGAGGTCGAGCCGGCGCTGCCGACCTGGGTGTCGGCCGGGTGGATGGTGACCTGGGCGACGCCCAGCTCGGTGCGGGCGATCTGCGCGTGGACGGTGACGCCGCCCTGGCCGACCTCAGCCATCGCGGTGTGGACGGTGGCGACGGGCTCGCCGCCGACGACCTCCATGCGCACCTTGGCCGTCGAGTAGTCGTCGAAGCCCTCGGAGAAGCCGACGTTCTTGATGCCGACCGCGTAGCCGACCCCGCGTACGACGCCTTCGCCGTGGGTGGTGTTGGACAGGCCGCCGGGCAGCTGCCGTACGTCCGCGCCCTCGCTGGACTCCCACTGGCGCTCCGGCGGCATGGGCATCGCCTTGACGCGGCGCAGGAGTTCGGCGACCGGGGCCGGCGAGTCGACCGGCTGCCCGGTCGGCATGAGAGTGCCCTGCTCCATGGCGTTGAGCTGCCGGAACTCCACCGGGTCCATGCCGAGCCGCTTCGCCAGCTTGTCCATCTGCGCCTCGTAGGCGAAGCAGGCCTGGACCGCGCCGAAGCCGCGCATCGCACCGCAGGGCGGGTTGTTGGTGTAGAGGGCGATGGCCTCGATGTCGACGTCCTCGACCACGTAGGGGCCGACGGAGAGCGAGGAGGCGTTGCCGACGACCGCCGGGGAGGCGGAGGCATAGGCGCCGCCGTCCAGGACGATCCGGCACTTCAGGTGGGTGAGCTTGCCGTCCTTCGTGGCGCCGTGCTCGTAGTACAGCTTGGCGGGGTGGCGGTGGACGTGTCCGAAGAAGGATTCGAACCGGTTGTAGACGATCTTCACGGGTTTGCCGGTGCGCAGGGCGAGCAGACACGCGTGGATCTGCATCGACAGGTCCTCGCGGCCGCCGAAGGCGCCGCCGACACCGGAGAGCGTCATCCGGACCTTCTCCTCGGGCAGTCCGAGGACGGGCGCGATCTGGCGCAGGTCGGAGTGGAGCCACTGGGTGGCGATGTACAGGTGGACACCACCGTCCTCCTCCGGCACGGCGAGGCCGGACTCGGGGCCGAGGAAGGCCTGGTCCTGCATGCCGAAGGTGTACTCGCCCGCCACGATCACGTCCGCCCGCGCACGGGCCGCCGCCACGTCGCCGCGGACGATGGGCTGGCGGTGGACGATGTTCGGGTGCGGGACGTGCCCGATGTGGTGGTCGTCGCGGTTCTCGTGGACGAGGATCGCGTCGGGCGCGGTCGCGGAGGCCTCGTCGGTGATGACGGGCAGCTCGCGGTACTCGACCCGGATCTTGGCGGCCGCGCGGCGCGCGGTCTCCGGATGGTCGGCGGCGACCAGCGCGACCGGTTCGCCGTGGTGGCGCACCTTGCCGTGGGCGAGGACCGGGGTGTCCTGCATCTCCAGGCCGTAGTTCTTCACCTCGGTCGGCAGGTCGTCGTAGGTGAGGACCGCGTAGACGCCCGGGGTGGCGAGCGCCTCGGCCGTGTCGATCGAGACGATCTCGGCGTGCGCGACGGTGGAGCGCAGGATCTGGCCCCAGAGCATGTCCTCTTGCCACATGTCGGACGAGTACGCGAACTCGCCGGTGACCTTGAGGGTGCCGTCCGGGCGGAGCGTGGACTCGCCGATGCCGCCCTTGGTCTGCGAACCCTGGGTGACCTTGGTGGGAGTGCCGAGGGGAGCGCCGTTGGTGGGCATCGTCAGACCGCCTCCGCCTGCCGGGCGGCCGCCAGGCGGACCGCGTCCATGATCTTCTCGTAGCCCGTGCAGCGGCACAGGTTGCCCGAGAGGGCCTCGCGGATGTCCGCGTCGCTCGGGTTGGGGTTGCGCTCCAGCATCTCGTCGGCGGCGACCAGGAGACCCGGGGTGCAGAAGCCGCACTGGACGGCGCCGGCGTCGATGAACGCCTGCTGGATGGGGGCGAGTTCGGTGCCCTCACCGGTCTGCGAGTCCTGGCCCTTCGCGGCCCACTGCCGGGCGTCCTGCAGCGACGTACCGCAGGCACCGGTGGCCCCGGTGGAGCAACCGCCGTGCTGCGCGCGCTGCTTGGCGAAGTCGGCGAGACCCTCGACGGTCACCACGTCACGGCCCTCGACCTGACCGGCCGCGACCAGACACGAACACACCGGCACGCCGTCCAGACGGACCGTGCACGACCCGCACTCGCCCTGTTCGCAGGCGTTCTTGGAACCGGGAAGACCGAGCCGCTCCCGCAGCACGTACAGCAGGGACTCGCCCTCCCACACGTCGTCGGCTTCCTGCGGACGTCCGTTGACAGTGAAGTTGACGCGCATTACGCGGCTCCCTCCGTGAGGCGGCGGGCGCCGCGGTACGACTCCCAGGTCCAGGTCAGCGTGCGGCGGGCCATGACGCCCACCGCGTGGCGGCGGTAGCTCGCGGTGCCCCGGACGTCGTCGATCGGGTTGCAGGCGCCGGAGCACAGTTCGGCGAACTGCTTGGCGACCGAGGGGGTGATGATCTTCCCGTTGTCCCAGAACCCGCCTTCTTCCAGAGCGGCGTTCAGGAACTCCTCCGCGGTCTTCGCCCGGACGGGGGTGGGCGCGGCGGAACCGATGCCGGTGCGGACCGTGCGGGTCTCGGGGTGCAGTGCGAGGCCGAAGGCGCACACGGCGATCACCATCGCGTTGCGCGTCCCGACCTTGGAGTACTGCTGGGGGCCGTCCGCCTTCTTGATGTGCACGCTCTTGATGAGTTCGTCGGCGGCGAGCGCGTTGCGCTTCACGCCGGTGTAGAACGCGTCGATCGGGATCAGGCGGGTGCCGCGCACCGACTCCACCTCGACCTCGGCGCCCGCGGCGAGCAGCGCGGGGTGGGCGTCGCCGGCCGGGGAGGCGGTGCCGAGGTTGCCGCCGACGCCGCCGCGGTTGCGGATCTGCGGGGAGGCGACCGTGTGCGAGGCGAGGGCCAGACCCGGCAGCTCGGCGCGCAGGCTCTCCATGATCTTCGAGTACGGGACGGAGGCCCCGAGCCGCACGGTGTCCTGGCCGACCTCCCACTCGGAGAGCTCGCCGATGCGGTTGAGGTCGAGCAGGTACTCGGGCCGCCGGTGGTCGAAGTTGATCTCGACCATCACGTCGGTGCCGCCCGCAATGGGCACAGCGGTGGGGTGCTCGGCCTTGGCGGCGAGCGCCTCCTCCCAGCTGGCGGGGCGAAGGAAGTCCATGACCGGCTCTCTTCTTCGTCTCGTGGGTCGTACGGATCAAGCCAGATCTGGTGCGGCGGGCCCGGCTTGTTCATGTGCTGTTCACGTGGGGTGGAGTCAGTACACAGCGCCGTACTCCACCCGGGTCAGTCACGGAAACCATGAAGGAGTTGGCTGGCCAGGCCGGGCATCTTGTAGATTCGTATGAACGGAGGTCATCAGTAACCTCTTCGTTTTCCTGTAGAAACGCAGGAAACAGCCTGGCAATCAAAGGACGCGCGCTGCGCACCGGTCGCCGGGCTCCCCCCACCGACCATCCTCACGACCCATCGTAGATTTCGAGACAGGAACGGCGGCGACGAGAATGCGGCTGCGCGCACTGCTGGACACCGATGCGCTGGGCCTCAGGCTGCTCGGTGGCGAGGACGAGCTGGACCGCTCCGTGCGGGGTGTGATGACCACCGACCTGCGCGACCCCAGCCGCTACCTCTCGGGCGGCGAGCTGGTCCTCACGGGTCTGGCCTGGCGGCGGGACGCCGACGACTCGGAGCCTTTCGTACGGATCCTGGTGCAGGCCGGGGTGGCCGCGCTGGCGGCCGGTGAGGCGGAGCTGGGAGACATCCCGGACGATCTCGTGCTGGCCTGCGCCCGCAACCGTCTTCCGCTGTTCGCGGTGCACGAGTCGGTGGCGTTCGCGACGATCACCGAGCATGTCGTACGGCAGGTCAGCGGCGAGCGCGCCGGGGACCTCGCGGCCGTGGTCGACCGGCACCGGCGGATGATGACCTCGGGTCCGGCGGGCGGCGGCCCGGACGTGGTCCTGGACCTGCTCGGCTCCGACCTGGACCTGCGGGCCTGGGTGCTCTCGCCCACCGGACGGCTCATCGCGGGCTCGAAGGTCGCCGGCCCCGCTCCGACCGCCGACACCTGCGCCGCGCTGGCCGCCGAGCATCTGGCCGCCGCCCGCTCCGGACGCCGGGGCCCGCACCGGCTGACGCTCGGCCCGGTGACGTACAGCCTCTTCCCGATCCGCAGCAGCGGCCGCTCCCCGCAGGCCTCCCGGGACGTGCGGGAGACGGTCCTGTCGGACTGGCTGCTGGCCGTCGAGGCGGACGCCGGCGACTGGCCCGCCGAGCGCCTCGACCTCCTCCAGGGCGTCACCCAGCTGATCTCCGTCGAGCGCGACCGCCGGGACGCCTCCCGCACGGTCCGCCGCCGGCTCGCCCAGGAGGTCCTCGAACTGGTCCAGACGGGCGCGGCGCCCGCCGAGATCGCGGCGCGCCTCAGGGTCGCCGCCCCGGTGCTGCTGCCGGGGCTCGGCGCGGCCCCGCACTGGCAGGTGGTCGTGGCCCGGGTCGACTGGCAGGGCGCCGACATCGAGGCGGGCCCGGTCGCGCAGTCGCTGCTGGAGGAGATCCTGGCCGACCCCCTCGCGACCGGTCCGGAGCCCTCCGACCGGATCGCCGTGGCGCACACGGGTGAGGAGGCGATCGCCCTCGTACCGCTTCCCGCGGTCTCCTCCGAGCACGACGGCTCCGAGGCCGGGATCCTTGCCGACGCGCTCCTGGAGTCCGTGCGCGACCCGCTGTCGGCCGGTCTCGACGACGACGGACAGCTCACGCTGGGCGTGAGCGCGGCCGTGCACTCGGCGGAGGGGCTGCGCGGGGCGCTGGAGGAGGCGCGGCACGCCCGGCGGGTCGCCGCCGCGCGGCCGGGACGGGTGAGCGCGGCGGGGCACCAGGAGCTGGCCTCGCACGTCCTGCTGCTCCCCTTCGTCCCCGACGACGTACGGCGGGCGTTCACCGCGCGCCTGCTCGACCCGTTGCGCGACTACGACCGCCGGCACCGCGCCGAGCTGATCCCCACGCTGGAGGCCTTCCTGGACTGCGACGGCTCCTGGACGCGGTGCGCCACCCGGCTGCACCTGCACGTCAACACGCTGCGCTACCGCGTGGGACGAATCGAGCAGTTGACGAGTCGTGACCTGTCCCGGCTGGAGGACAAGCTGGATTTCTTCCTCGCGTTGCGCATGAGCTGAGGCCCCGGGTCCCACGACTTTGTGAAATCCTTCACCCGCCCCCTTGGCCGGGCGCGGAGATTCGTGCTGAGATGCGGCCACCACTCATAGCTCGATGGCGTGCTCGGGGAGGGCAACGTGGCGCATACCGCCATGTCCGGTACCGGAACGACCGCAGGTGACGATCCCCTCCAGACCGCGGTGTGGCGGCTGCGCTCGCGCGCCTGCTGGACCGACGCGGCCGCGCTGCTGGAACCGGTCACAGCCGCGTCCGCGCTGCAACGGACGGCTCTCCTCGTCGAGAAGTGCCTGTACACGGAGCAGGGGTGGGAGGAGGCCGAGGACGCGCTGCGCACCGCGGAGGCGCTCGCCCACGACGACGAGGAGCGCGGAGCGGCCGCTTGTGAACGCGGGCAACTTGCCTATGCGGCGACCCTGCACGGGGTGCGCGACCGGGCCGACGAGGCGCGGGCCGCGCTCGGGCGGGCGGCCGCGCTGATCCCTCCGGGGGCGGCGGGGCGGGCCCTGCTGGACTTCCGGCGCGGACTGCTCGCCGAGAACCTGAGCCGCTCTCCACAGGCCGCCCGGGCGGCCTATCGGCGGGCGCACGCGGGGGCGGCGGCGCAGTCGGACCCGCTGCTGCTGTCCTTCACCTGGCGGCACCTGGCCGGACTCGCCCTGCGGGACGGGGAGTTGGCGGAGGCGCGGCACGGGTTCACCGAATCCCTCCGGATCCGGGAGGAGTTGGGGTACCTGGTGGGCACGGCCCCCGCCCTGGCGTCCCTCGCGGACGCGGAGGCGGAGCCGGAGGCCTCACGGCTGCGCGAGGAGGCACGGCGGCTGTTCCGCCTCCTCGGCGGCGTCCCCACCTGGCTCTCCCGCCAACTCAGCCCACCGACCCCGGACGCGGCGACGGCCTAGGCCCGCGCCAGGGCCCGGACCCGGCCGACCAAGAGCTACTTGTTACGGACGCTGGTCCACAGGTGCTCTATCGAACCCAGTATCGAGTCGCGCAGCGCCGTGTCACGGGCCAGGGCGACGGCCACCACGGCGACGACCAGGAAGGACAGGATGCCGCCGCCGCGGCCCCGGTAGGACGTGCCGCCGTGCGTCGGGGGCGGGCGGTGGCCGGCCTGGTGGACGTGGTTCATGTGGTGCTGCATGGCCTGGTGGTGGGCCTGCTGGTGCGCGCGGTGGGCCTGCTGGGCGGCCTGCTGGGCCTGCTGCTGCGCAATGAAGGACGGGTCGGGCATCGGTCTCACCTCCGACGTACGGCACCGTGGTGTGCCGGTTCGTACGGAATGCCACGCGGGCGCGGCCGAGGGCCGTTCCCGGCGTCGGGAACCGTCACCGGGAACCTACGATTCTGTGACTGCCGTCACAAGCTCAGGACGCGTCGGCGAAGTGCCGCCCCACCAGCGCCCGCACCACGTCCAGATCGCGCGCGATCAGCGCGTCCAGCAGCGCCGTGTGCTCGGCCGCGTCCGCCATCAGCTCGCCCCGGGCGGCCGCCCCCGGCTTGCCGACCAGGGGCCACTGGGCGCGGCGGTGGAGGTCGTCGGTGATGCGGACCAGCTGCTCGTTGCCGGAGAGCGACAGCACCGCCCGGTGGAACGCCCGGTCCGACTCGGCGTACGTCGCCCGGCAGCCCGTCGACGCGGCACGCACCGTCGCCTCCGCCGAGGGCCGCAGCTCCGCCCACCGTTCGACGGGGACCGCGCGCGCCAGGCGCAGCATCACCGGCACCTCGATCAGCGCCCGCACCTCGGACAGTTCGGCCAGTTCACGGGTTCCGCGCTCCACCACCCTGAAGCCCCGGTTGGGGACCACCTCGACCGCGCCCTCCAGCGCCAGCTGCTGCATCGCCTCCCGCACCGGAGTCGCCGAGACCCCGAAGCGGTCGCCCAGCGCCGGCGCCGAGTACACCTCGCCCGGCTTCAGCTCGCCCCCCATCAGGGCGGTCCGCAGCGCCGCGAGGATCTGACCCCGCACCGAGGCCCGCTGGACCGGGCGCGGGCGCTGGACCGGGCGCGGGCCCGGGATCGGCTGCTCACTGTGGGTGTGCTCGCCCCGCGTGGCCCCGCCCGCGGCGACGCCCCGCTCCCGGTCGACGTCCGCCGCCACCTGCTGCGCCGGCACCCGCGCCGCCGCCGGCCGCACCTGAGGAATCCCCGTCTCCGCCGAGCCGTGCACGCTCTGCCTCACGGGTCCTCCTCCGGACGTGCCGGTGCTTGGGGTCATTACGGCGAGTTGTTACTCGCCCGTCAAGCACCATAAGCGGATAAGCCGTCAGTTCAAATCCCTTTGGCCATAGCTAAGGTTAGGCTTACCTATAGTCGAGTTCGGATCGGCGGTACTCGTATGCCCGCGCACATGCCCGTGCCCCGCTCTCCCCTCACCGCCGCCTACACCCGTCTCACCGAGGTGTTTCCCGGCCTGGAGATCACGGAGATCGACACCCGGGAACCCCTTCCGCACACCGGCGGCTGGGTCCGCGCCACCTCCCTCGCAGAGGGCGGGGCCGCACTCGAGTCGTTCCTCTCCTGGGACGACGCCCAAGTCCTGCGGGACTACGGGCACAAGGCCCGCCCGGACGTCGTCGCGAGCTTCGGACTGCACCGGTACGCCTGGCCCGCCTGTCTGCTCATCACCGTGCCGTGGTTCCTGCACCGCCGCGTCCCCCGCTTCCCCGTGACCCATGTCGCGTACGACCGCACGTCCCCGGGCCTCTCCGTCGGCCGCCTGGCGGTGCGGTCCGCGGGTTTCGCCTGTCTGCCCGACGACCCGGCCGCCGCACTGCCCGGCGCCCGCGTGGTCGACGACGAGGAGGCGCTGCGGGCGCGGGTGCGGTCCGCCGTGGCCGAGCATCTCGAGCCCGTGCTCGGCGGGTTCGGGCCGCGGATGCGGCGGCGCGGGCGGGCGCTGTGGGGCATGGCGACCGACGAACTGGTGGAGGGGCTGTGGTACGTCGCCCAGCTGCTCGGCGAACAGCCGCGGGCGACGCGGGAATTGGAGCTGCTGCTGCCGGGGGCCACCCGGCCGTACGTCGGGTCGGCCGCCTTCCGGGAGCTGACCGGGCCGGACGGGGAGTCGCTGCCCAACCGGGACCGGGCCAGTTGCTGCATGTTCTACACGGTGCGCCCCGAGGACACCTGCGCCACCTGCCCGCGCACCTGCGACGCGGACCGGGTGGCCAAGCTGACGGCCGCGGCCACCAGTTGAGGGACCCTCGAGCGCGGGCCCGCAAAGTCGTCCCGTAAGATCACTGGCGAACAGGACCACCCTTGGTTACGGTTGCTTCACAACTTTCTCACGTGGCGCAGGAACTTTCCGAAGAACCACCCGTACGGGTAGTCTTATTCGAACTCAACTCCCGCCCCTCAAGCGGCAGTTCGAGCAGAAAGCCGCCCTGGGCATCCCCTTGCACTTCCTTGGCGGCCTCTTGCCCCGAAATCGCCTGAGGGCCGTTGGGATTGGGCCACTATGGCGGGCGTTACGCCCTATCCCAATGCAAGGGACCCCTAGATGAGACTGACCGACATATCGCTGAACTGGCTGCTTCCGGGCGCCGTACTGCTCCTGGGCATGCTGGCGGCGGTGGCGGTGCTCGCGCGCAGCAAGCGGTCCGGCGGGGAGCACGCGAAGGACGACTCGTGGGAGCGCAGCGAGGAGCGCCGTAGGCGCAAGGAGGCCATATACGGCACCGCCTCCTATGTGCTGCTCTTCTGCTGCGCGGCGGTGGCCGCCGCCCTCTCCTTCCACGGCCTGGTCGGCTTCGGCGAGCAGAACCTCGGCCTCACCGACGGCTGGGAGTACCTGGTGCCGTTCGGCCTGGACGGCGCCGCCATGTTCTGCTCCGTCCTCGCGGTGCGCGAGGCCAGCCACGGTGACGCGGCCCTCGGCTCCCGGATACTGGTGTGGACGTTCGCGGGTGCCGCGGCATGGTTCAACTGGGTGCACGCGCCCAGGGGTGTCGACCACGCGGGCGCCCCGCAGTTCTTCTCCGGCATGTCCCTGTCGGCCGCCGTGCTGTTCGACCGCGCGCTGAAGCAGACCCGCCGGGCCGCCCTGCGTGAGCAGGGTCTGGTGCCGCGTCCGCTGCCGCAGATCCGTATCGTCCGCTGGCTGCGTGCTCCCCGTGAGACCTACAAGGCCTGGTCGCTCATGCTCCTGGAGAACGTGCGCAGCCTGGACGAGGCGGTCGACGAGGTGCGCGAGGACAAGCGGCAGAAGGAGCAGGACCGCCTGCGCCGTCGTGAGGCGGACCGTCTGGAGCGCGCCCAGCTCAAGGCGATCAGCCGTGGCCACCGCGGGTTCGTGGGCCGGGGCGGCCGGCCGGAGCAGCAGGCCCTGGAGCGGGCCTCCAGCCAGGCCACCGCGGAGCCTGCCATACCGGCGCCGGAACCGCTGCCCGTGCGCTCCAGGCCGTCCCTGCAGCCCGTCCGCAAGGGCGGCTCTGAGGGGATCACCGTCGACCTCACTGCGGAGGACGACACAATGGCCCTACCGCGTCTCGACTCCCTTGAGCGCAAGCTGAAGGACCTCGAGCAGCAGTTCGGCTAGAGACAAGCCGTCATGGGAAGGGGGCGCGGCCTGCGGGCCACGCCCCCTTCCCGTTCGGCGGTCAGGCCTCCCGCTCGGCGGTCAGGCGGCTTCGGCGGCCAGCTCGAACCAGACCGCCTTCCCCACCCCGTGCGCCCGTACGCCCCACGCGTCCGCGAGGGACTGCACCAGGACGAGACCTCGGCCGTGCGTACCGTCGTCGGCGATCGGTACCCGCAGCCTGGGCCTTCGGGCCACGAAGTCCCTCACCTCCACCCGGAGTCCGTGCGGTTCCACGGTGGCGATGAGCACCGCGTCGTGATCGGTGTGGATGAGTGCGTTGGTGACCAGTTCGCTGGTGAGCAGCTCCGCTATCTCGGAGCGCCCGGGCCTCCCCCAGTGCCGTAACAGCTCGCGCAGCGCCCTGCGCGCCTCCGGAACCGCTTTCAGATCCGCCCGTCCGAGTCTCTGCCGGAGCTGGGACGGCTGCGGCTGGGTGTCGCCGTCGGCCTTGTCCTCCACTGTCCTCGGTGTCTGAGCCGAGGAGGCCCCGATCGCCATGGGACCGCCCCCTCGTACCTGCCTCTTCATGACCCCCGCCCGCGTGCCGATGTCGGTTCCCCCTCCTTGTCGAACACGTTCACGGGATCCATGCCCCATGGCACACGCGCCAGTCATGTCGAATCGTCAACGACCAGGTGTTCAGCCACGGACGCGAACGTTCCGGCCGGAGCGCGACACCCCCGGCACCGCCGTACGCGCGTCGGGGAGCCGCCGCGAGGACGACCCGCCCCGGTGGCCACGCGCCGGGAACGGGCCATGAGCCGTTTCGTACGTCCCCTGCGGTACGCGGTACCCGTGCCGCTGGCCCTCTCCGCCGGCATGGGCCGCGCGAGCCGGTCCCGGCCGACCGTCCGCCGCGGACCTCCTACGAGCCCTCGACCACCGGCGAGGCCCGGGAAAGGCCCTGGTCGACGGGTTGGTTCCGGTGGGAGGTCTGGGTCCTCGACGAGTGGACGGGCCTGCGTATGGAGGGGGTCGCCGACCACGGACCCGGTGGCGACGAGCCGGGTTTCCAAACCGAGAGGCCGCTCTACGGCACCTCGGGCCGCCCCCTCGGAGGCGGTGGCCGCTCCGGCCGTGCCGCGCGGTGGCACACCTACGCGCCCGGTGACGCCCTGACCGCCGGGCATCCCCCCGACCACCGACTCCGCCCTGCCGACCTGGCCGTACTCGACGAACCCATGGGGCAGTTGGTCCTGGACATCGAGGTGCTGCCACGGCGGAGGAACGAACCGCCCCTCGAACAGCCGCGAAACTGGCCGGAATACGCCGCCTGCCGAGCCGGCCCCGCATGGCCATGCACCCGCCTGCACGGCCATGCACCCGCCTGCCGGAACGGCCGTAGCCGGAAAGCGAGTTGGCTTTCCGGCTACGGCCGTTCCAGGTCCTCGTGCCGCGGCCGAGGCCTACGGACGGGGAGTCACTTCTTGGCGGCGGGCTTCTCCGCGATGCGGTAGATCTGGTGGCTGTCGCGGGTCACGTCGACGACGAGCCGGCTGCTGGTGCTGCTGCTCCAGGTGAGGGTGACGACGAACTCGGTGTGGTGCGCGGTGCCGTTGTCGGTGATCTTCCAGGCGAGCGGGACGTTCTGGGCGCGCAGGACGCCGTCGGCGTGCTCCCGCTCCTCCCAGGAGTTCAGCTCCTTCTGGAAGCCCGGGGTCAGGTAGTGGGCGCGCAGGGCGGATCCGAGGTTGCCGCTGTCCTCGTCGGTCACCGCGTCGATGTAGGCGCCGTAGAAGTCGGCGACACGGGTGATGCTGTCCGACGGCCTGCCGGCGACGCTCTTCGGTGCGCCGGCGGAGGCGGCCTGGGCGGTGGCGCCGAGGCCGAGGGCGACGGCGAGGACACCGGCGGTCAGAGCGGTGCGGGTCTTGCTGTTCATGTGTGTTTCCCCGTTTCTGGAACGTTTTCCGGTCGGTTGGGGCCGCCCGCCCGACCCCCGTGCGGGAGGGCGGCCCCGGTGCTGCTCGGATGGTGCTGGGGTGGTGCTGGGGTGGTGCTGG
>Ga0182007_10001637_pt1 | contig 11859 bp, 12 predicted proteins | sample Sormic07211113_1_FD_123023 | JGI IMG/M metagenome (GOLD analysis project Ga0182007, IMG submission 123023) | Rhizosphere microbial communities from Sorghum bicolor, Mead, Nebraska, USA - 072115-113_1 MetaG | ecosystem: Host-associated > Plants > Roots > Rhizosphere | place: USA: Nebraska... | reverse complement strand
GTCGCCATGCTGCTCGCCGGCACCGCAAGCCAGGTCACGAGGACCGTGGGGTCGACGTTCTTGTAGCCGGAGCGGGCCATGCAGTTGGCGACCTGCGTCTCCTGCTTCTTGCGCCAGACAGCCGTCTGTGGCGAATACACCCACTGGGCAAAGAGGCCCATGAGCCCCGCGATGGGCAGCGACGCGGCGGCGACGAGGGGGATGGCGAACGCGCGATCGTCCCAGTACGTGTGCCCGATGTTCCATCCGATCGCGGCACCCACGCCGACACCGACCACGATCAGGGCGGCGTCATGGTCCTCGGTCTTGATGAACGGCAGGCCGCTCGCCTCGCGTTGACATTTTGCGACCAGCGCCTCGTAGGACTCGCCCGTCGGCGGGCCGCTGGCAGGACCTGGCTCGACCATCGGCACGTAGGCCGCGCCCACGCCCGAGCCGGGGCCGGCAGGCGGTCGCTGCGGCCCTGTCGAACAGGCGCTCAAGAGCATGGCAGCGCAAGCGATGCCGGCGATTTTCCTCATGGGCCCTCCTGGTGCGGGTCCTGGAGCGCCCGCGAAAAGTTACATACTTATACGTTTATCACATTTTTATGGTCAGACTCGGCTCAGGTCAAGCACGCGCGTGCCTTCGGCGCGACGAGGCAAGACCGGCAAAAGCGTGAGTCAACGGCGTCTGCCAGCCGTGAGATGGGCGAATGGGGTCGCCAGGCCCTCGAAACCGAACACGCAGTCTGTCGCGCAGGCGCAACGATTGCCGCTATCCCCAGCTGGGCATGCTCCGCAAGGCGTCGTTGGGCCGATTCACGATGTCGACGCCGGTGATCTCGCGCCGGCCGGGCAGCAGTTCGACATCGCAAACGATCTCCCAGGCGTGGTTTTCGGTCCGCCGCGCGAGGCAGACCTCCTCGCCGGCCGCCAGCAGGTCGGCGCATTCGCCGACGCTGATCCGCTGCGCCGCTCCCAGCGCCAGCCCGGTCGAACCGAACTCCTTGTCCAGGACCGGATGAACCGCCACGAGGTCGATCTTGTCGCCCGCGTAGTGGACCGCCGTGATTGCATGCTGAGCCATACGCGACCTCCATTCTCCGAGAGGCCCAGTATCGTTGCCACGGCCGCCAGCGCCAGTGTGCCTACTCAGGTCGTGGGTACGAGGCGCCCTCCGCCCCTGGGTCCGGCCTCAGCTGCCCGCCTTGTTCGGATCCCGCCAGACCCGCTCGAAAGGCAGCCGCCAGGCGTGCGGCGCGATCAGCTGGTGGATCGCCTTCGGTCCCCAGGAGCCCGGTTCGTAGAGCCGCACCGGCGGCGGCGTTTCGAGCAGCGACGTCGACACCTGCCACAGGCGTTCGATGCCCTCGGCGGTCGTGAACAAGGTGCGGTCGCCGCGCATGGCGTCCAGGATCAGGCGCTCGTAGGCCTCCAGCACCTCGCCGACCAGCCCGGTGTCGCGCATCGCGAACTGCAGGCTCAGCTTGTCCAGCCGCATGCCCGGCCCGGGCCGCTTGCCGTAGAAGGACAGCGACATCTTCGAGGCATCGGCCAGGTCGAAGGTCAGGTGGTCCGGCCCCTGCGCGCCGACCCCGGAGCCGGGCGGGAACATGCTCTTGGGCGGTTCGCGAAAGGCGATGGAGATGATGCGCTGGCCCTCGGCCAGTCGCTTGCCGGTGCGCAGGAAGAAGGGCACGCCGGCCCAACGCCAGTTGTCGATGTGGCACTTGAGCGCGACGAAGGTCTCGGTGTCGGAGTCGGGGTCGACGCCCTCCTCCTGGCGGTAGCCGCTGTACTGCCCGCGCACCACGTCCGCCGGCACGATCGGCAGCATGCTGCGGAAGACCTTGTTCTTCTCCTCGCTGATCGGCGCCGGTTCGAGCGCGGTGGGCGGCTCCATCGCCATGAAGCCGAGGATCTGGAACAGGTGCGTCACCACCATGTCGCGGTAGGCGCCGGTCTGCTCGTAGAAGCCCGCACGCTTGCCCAGCCCGAGGGTCTCGGGCACGTCGATCTGCACGTGGTCGATGAAGTTGCGGTTCCAGATCGGCTCGAACAGGCCGTTGGCGAAACGGAAGGCCAGGATGTTCTGGGCCGGCTCCTTGCCGAGGAAGTGGTCGATGCGGAATATCTGCTCCTCGTCGAACACCTCGTGCAATTGCCTGTTGAGGATCACCGCGCTCGCCAGGTCGGTGCCGAAGGGCTTCTCCATCACGATGTGCGAGCGCTCGACCAGTTCGGCCGCACCCAGCATGCGCACCACCGACAGGGCTGCGCTCGGCGGCACGCTCAGGTAGTGCAGGCGCCGGCATTCGGGTGCGCCGAGCGAGCTCTCGGCGCGCTCCACCGCTTGCCTGAGCGCCTGCGCTCCGCCCGACAGCGGCACGTAGTCGAGGATCCCCGCGAAGGCGTCCCACGCGGCCGGCAGGACCTTGCGGCTGCCGAATTCGTCGAGCGCGCTGCGCGCGGCGGCGCGGAAGCCCTCGGTGTCGAGTTCGTCGAGCGACACGCCGATGATCCGGCAGCCGGGGATGAAGCCCGAACTGCAGAGGTGAAACAGGCCCGGCAGCAGCTTGCGCCGGGCCAGGTCGCCGGTCGCGCCCACCAGCATCACCACCTGCGGGAAACGCGGACCGACGCCGGGAGGGATCTTCGCCATTTCGTGTCACCTTGCTTCGTTGCCGAGCCGGGAGGCAAGCGATTTTGATGCCAGCGGTCCGGAACACTTACACATTTTTCATGACATCCCGCCTACAACTTGCCTCTGGTCGGCCGATACACAGGGAGCCATGGACAAGCCACATTCAAGCCAGCCGCCAGAGCTCCTGACCCAGCTCCCGAGAGAAAACGTGCTCCAGGACGATGGGATCTACATGCTCGTATCGACCAAGGGCGTCGAAGGATCGCGCAGCGACGGGATGCTCATCCGCCGCTGTGGGTTTTCGCTCACGACGCCGCTCGGCTGCGAAATCATGGGCCAGTACAGGCTGCTCTCGGATGGTTTCTGGCACGCGTCCCTGCGCAGCAAGCCCCAGGACGACGGCACCCCGGGTCTGCCTCAGCGGGGCATCTACGCGACGGAACTCGACGCGCTGGTCAATCTCTGGGCCAACCGCCGGCGACAGGACCTCGGGACCCGGTTGTAGGCACTCGCAGGCGGGAACCCCGCCACACTTGTTACTCCCCGTATTCGCCCTCCGGTGCCAGACTGTCCCCGAACCGCATGCGCATGGTGCGCAGCGGCCCACCAGGAGACCACACCCATGGCGACGACCACCCAGAACGAACGCAAGGGCCCACGGCCCGCCATGCAGCGGCCACCGATCGTGTCGCCGCAGGACTGGGAGGCGGCCCGGGCGCAGCTGCTCGTGAAAGAGAAGGCCCAGACCCGCGCTCGCGACGCCCTGGCAGCCGAGCGCCGGCGAATGCCCTGGATGGCGGTCGACACGGGCTATGCCTTCGAAGGACCCGCGGGCAGGGTCAGCCTGCTCGACCTGTTCGACGGCCGGCGCCAGTTGATCGTCTACCGCGCCTTCTTCGAGCCGGGCGTGTTCGGCTGGCCCGACCAGGCCTGCAGGGGCTGCTCGATGGTGGCCGACCAGGTCGCCCACCTGGCGCACCTGAACGCCCGCGACACCACGCTGGTGTTCGTCTCCCGGGCGCCCCAGGCGGACATCGCGCGACTCAAGGCGCGGATGGACTGGAAGATGCCGTGGTTCACGCTCACCGACCGCTTCGACGCCGACTTCGGTGTCGACGAATGGCACGGCACCAACGTGTTCCTGCGCGACGGCGACCGCGTCTTCCGGACCTACTACATCCAGAGCCGCGGCGACGAGCAGATGGGAGGCACCTGGAACTACCTCGACATCACGCCGCTCGGCCGGCAGGAGTCGTGGGAGGACTCGCCCGAAGGCTATCCCCAGACGGCACCCTACAAGTGGTGGAACTGGCACGACAACTACGCCGCGGACGCGGCGCCCGACCAGCGCTGGGTCGAGGTGTCGGAGGCCGGGGAGGCGGCGTTCCGCGACGGGCAGCCGAGGACGTAGCGGTCGAAAGACGTGGCAGCCGGCGCCTTTCGCGCCCAGAATGACCCGCTGGACACAACCGACAGGGGGCTCCCGTGGCACATGCGGATCCGGATTCGGCGAACACCCTTCGCCGCATGGTCGAGGGCTACCAGGTGTCTCAGGCGATTCACGTCGCCGCCACGCTCGGCATCGCCGATCTGCTGGCCGACACCCGCCGCACGAGCGACGAGCTGGCCGCGGCGACCGGCACCCATCCTCCCACGCTCTATCGCCTGCTGCGCGCGCTGGCGAGCCTGGGCCTGCTGCATGAACTCGAAGGCCACCGCTTCGAGCTCGCGGCGCTCGGCCAGCCATTGCGCAGCGACGTGCCGGATTCGGTGGCCGGCTGGGCCGCGTTCGTCGGCCGGCCCTACTACTGGCAGGCCTGGTCCGGCCTTCTGCACAGCGTGCGTACCGGCGAGAACGCCTTCCGGCATGTCCACGGCACTGACGTCTGGGCCTATCGGTCCGCCCATCCCGAAGAAAGCGCCGTGTTCGACCGCGCGATGACCACGCTCTCGCGCCGCGCCAACGCCGCCCTGCTCGCGACTTGCGACTTCGGCCGCTTCCGCATGCTGGTGGACGTCGGCGGCGGCAACGGCGCCCTGATCGCGGCGGTCCTCGCCGCGCATCCGGGCCTGCAGGGCGTTCTGTTCGACCAGCCACACGTCGTGTCGGCCGCCGCCGCATTGCTTGCCCGCGCCGGCGTCGCCGAACGCTGCCGCACGGTCGGGGGCAGCTTCTTCGAGGCCGTGCCCGAAGGCGCCGATGCCTATGTACTGCGCGCTGTGATCCACGACTGGGAAGACGAGGATGCGATCCGGATCCTCGCGCAGGTCCGGCGCGCACTGGGCGAAGGCGGGAAGGTGCTGATCGTCGAACGGGTGATCGCACCGCCCGATGAAGGACGCGACGCCAAGTTCTCCGACCTCAACATGCTGGTGGGTCCGGGCGGCCGCGAGCGGACACGCGAGGACTTCGTCGCACTGCTCGAGCATGCCGCGCTGCAGCTCGAGCGAGTGCTCGATGCCGGCGGCTTCTGCGTCCTGGAGGCTGTTGCCGCGGACACCTGAAGCGGCTTCCGCCAACGAGCGCCTACAGCGGCATCGGACCGATCCGACAATGCGAGCTCGGCCGATGCCGGATGTTCAACACTCCAGGAGACCCGACATGACCCCCAAGAACACCCTCTGCCTGTGGTACGACGGCACCGCCGTGGACGCCGCGAAGTTCTATGCCGCCACCTTCCCGGACAGTGCCGTAGGCACCATCTTTCGTGCGCCGGGGGACTATCCGGCGGGCAAGGAAGGCGATGTGCTGACGGTCGAGTTCACCGTTGTCGGCATCCCCTGCCTCGGCCTGAACGGCGGCCCGGCGTTCAAGCACAGCGAAGCCTTCTCGTTCCAGATCGCGACCGACGACCAGGCCGAGACCGACCGGCTGTGGAATGCGATCATCGGCAACGGCGGCCAGGCCAGCGAGTGCGGCTGGTGCAAGGACCGCTGGGGCTTGTCGTGGCAGATCACGCCGCGCGCGCTCACCGAGGCGCTGGCCGACCCGGACCGCGCGGCAGCCAAGCGCGCGTTCGACGCGATGATGACGATGGGCAAGATCGACATCGCGGCGATCGAGGCGGCACGGCGCGGCTAGCCCAGCAGTTCGAGGCAGCCGAGGTCCTCGGCGGCCAGGTGCGCACGCTCGAAGTTGTTCCACCAGATCACCGGCGGGATGCCGTTCGCATGCTGCCAGACCGGCGTGGCGATCAGCCAGAGCACGGACAGCCGATAGTCGTCGCACAAGGCGCGAAGGTCGTAGCCCTGCACGCCGCGCGCCTTCAGTTCGTCATGGAAGCTGTCAAGCAGGCGCATCTCGAATCGTTGCCGCAGATCGGGATACCACTGCAAGGCCATCATGCAGGCCAGGTCGTCCGACCCCATGTCGACGCGCCACGAATCCCAGTCGAACAGGCGGCCGCCATCCAGCGCGCCGTCGCGCGGCAGGAAGCAGTTCCACACGTGGGCGTCGCCCTGGACGATCGTCATGTGGCGGTGCGTCCGGTAGCGTGCGGCCAGGCGCGGCGCGGCGTCGAACAGGCGTTCGTACAGCGCGCGCCGATCAGCGGAAAGCCGGTCGCCCAGGTCATCGGCGAAACGCGCGAACTGCGCCGCGAGATGGGCCGTTGCCTCGTCGGCGGCGCTCGCATCCTGCCAGGCGCCGATCGACACGCCGAGCCGCGGGTCGTCCCACCACGCGGCCTGGCATCGGGCTCGCGTGCGCACGATGGCCTCGCACTGCGCGAAGCTCGGCGGCAAGGGCCAGCGCGTCGCGATGAAGTGCGATTCGGTCAGATCTTCGAGCAGCAGATGCCAGGTGCCTGAGTCGGCATCCCATCCGGCGTCGAAGCAGCGCGGCACGATGCCCGCGGGCATCGCCGGCAGCAGGTCCCTGTAGAAAGCGACCTCATGGCCACCGCCCGGCCAAGGTCCGCCGGGACGGTCCGCCAGGCCCGCCTTCAGGATCAGTGTGGCAGGCGCGCCGTCAGCCGGCCCGGCATAGGCGAGGCGCAACCTGAAGATGTGGGACAGCACGGTCGCGAACGATGCTTCGATCAACACCTCGGCCACGCGGCCCGCAGGGAGCGCGCCGCTCTGTCGCAGCGCCTCGGTGAGGCAGGCGGGCTCGGCGACCTTGGGCAGCGCGGGATTCGTCATGCCGGATTGTGATGCCATGCTCGCAGCCCTGACGCGCGTGCTCAGAGATCCAGGACCAGCCGCTGCGACCTCGAGCGCGAGCAGCACGGCGTGAACTGGTCGTTGGCGGCCTGCTCGTCGGCCGTGAAGTAGACGTCCTTGTGATCCGGAACGCCTTCGAGCACGCGCGTGATGCAGGTGCCGCAGACCCCCTGCTCGCACGAGGTCGGGACCTCGATGCCGATCCTGCCCAGCGCCTGCACCACGGTCTCGTCCTTCGCCACCGCCACCACCTGGCCCGAACTGGCGACCTGCACCTCGAAGCCGTGGTCGTTCGCGCGGTCGACCGGGCCGGCAGCGAAGAACTCGTAGTGGAGCCGCGTCTCGGGCCAGCCCTGCGAGCGCGCCTCGTTCAATACGGCGTCCATGAAGCCCTTCGGCCCGCAGACATACAGGTGGGTGTCGCCCTCCTGGCGCGCGACGAAGGCCGCCAGGTCGAGCTTCTGCTCTGGCGGGCCGTCGTCGAAATGATGGTGGACGCGAGACCCGAACCGGCCATCGGCGATCCGTTCGCGGAACGCGGTGCGCTCCGGCGAGCGGGTGCAATGGTGCAGCTCGAAATCGGCGCTCGCCGCCGCCAGCCGTTCGGCCATGCAGAGGATCGGCGTCACCCCGATGCCTCCCGCGAGCAGGACGCTGCGGCGAGCCTCGTGCGCCAGCGGAAAGTGATTCCGTGGCGCGCTGATCTCGAGCTCGTCGCCGACCCGCACACGCTCGTGCATCGCCTTCGAGCCGCCGCGCGTCGCCGAGTCCTTCAGCACCGCGATCAGGTAGCGGTGGGTCTCGGACGAATCGTTGCAGAGCGAATACTGGCGCACCAGTCCGTCCCCCACCTTGACGTCGATGTGCGCGCCGGCCGAGAAGGCGGGCAGCGCCCGCCCGTCGGCCGCGACCAGCTCGAAGCTCGCGATGTCCCTGGCTTCTTCGCGCCTGGCGCTCACCCGGACCCTGAGCGTCGCGGTCGTCATCCGGCCACCTCCTCGGGCCGGACGTCCGCCAGCAGCCGCTCCACGATGCGGCGGGCCCGGTTGGCGCCGGCATCCACGTGGATGTCCATCCACGAATTGCGATCGCCGAAATCGGCGATGTTGCGGTACTGGTCTTCGATGACCACCCGGTCTTCGTCGAAGGTGTAGGCGGTCTGCTCGACCACCGTGTCGATGTTCTCGGGCATGTCGGGGTGCTTGTTGCTGGCCATGCTCCAGAAGTAGTGGCAGGTGTCTTCGGTCTCCGGCGTGATGCCGTGGAAGCCGCGCATGTGGAACCCGCCCCGCCGCGGATCGTCGATGGCGCCCGATCCGGGCTCCATGGCCCCGGTCCAGATCGCCAGGTGCGACACGTGGAACTCGATCTCCTGCCAGCGGTCGCAGGTGTCGCCGAAGGGCCAGGCGGCGCGGTAGGTGGGGGGTGGCGTCGAGCCGGGCATCAGGCGGACCACCTTGACCGTGTCGCCGTCCTGCGTCACCTTCATCGGCGCGTTCATGTGCAGCCGCGCATTGCCGCCGATGGTCTTGAGGTGGACGTACCCCAGGTGGCTCAGGTCGAGCAGGTTGTCGTGGATCAGCTGCCAGGGCGCCTTGTAGTGGTACATGCCGCTGCCGAACTTGTAGCGCGGATCGTCATGGTGGGGGTAGTCGGGCGGCTCCACGGCCGGGGCCGAGTCTTCGTCCCGTGGCATCCAGATCCAGACGATCCGGTCCTTCTCGACCACCCGGTAGGACCTCACCCTGGCCTTGGACGGAATGCGCTCCTGCCCGGGGATCTCGAGGCACTGTCCGCTGGGCGCATACAGCAGGCCGTGGTAGCCGCAGCGCACGCCGTCGGCTTCCACCGTGCCGCACGACAGCGGCAGCGAGCGATGGCAGCAGCGGTCTTCGAGCGCGGCGATCTCGCCGCTGCCGGTGCGAAACAGCACCACCTTCTGGTTCAGGAAGGTGCGGCCGATCGGCTGGTCCTGGAGCTCCGACGAGAAGCCGGCGACGTACCAGCGGTCGAGCGGAAAACGGGCGACAGCGCCGCTCTTGCGGATGCTGCCGATCGGGATGGAGGCGGTGTTCATGCAAATCTCCTGAGATGGGTTGGGATGGGAGTCGACGCTGCTCAATGCACGGCCATGCCGACCCACCGGTCGAGCGTCTCGGTGTCGCGCAGCAGGACCTGCGCATCGCTCTCGTGGACGACCGTGCCGTGGTCGAGGACGAGCGCCCGACGGGCGTACCTGAGGGCCTCGTCGACCTGCTGCTCGACGATGACGACGGCAATGCCGGTCTCGCGGCTCATCGCCTGGAAGGCGTTCAGCAACTCCTGGCGGATGAGCGGCGCCAGCCCTTCGAGCGGCTCGTCGAGCAGGATCAGCCGGGGTCGGCCCAGCAGCGCGCGAGCCACCGACAGCATCTGCTGCTCGCCGCCGGACAGCTGCGTGCCGCCGTTGCGCCGCCGCTCGGCCAGCCGGGGGAACAGCGCATAGGCCTCGTCGACCGCGCTGCGCGGGCGGTGCTTGAGCCCGGCCAGCAGGTTCTCCTCGACCGTGAGCGACGGAAAGATGTCGCGCGTCTGGGGCACGTAGCCCAAGCCGCGCCGGGCGCGCTGGTGAGGGCTCAGCCGCGAGATGTCTTCGCCCAGGAACTCGATGCGGCCGCCGGCCAGCGGCACCAGGCCCATGATGGCGCGCAAGGTCGTGGTCTTGCCCACCCCGTTGCGTCCGACCATCGCCACCCGCTCGCCCGGCGCCACGGCCAGCGACAGGCCGTCGAGCACCGTCGTCGGGCCGTAGCCTGCCTTCAGGCTTTCCAGTTTCAGCATCGCTTCGGTCATGCGGGAGTCCCCAGGTAGGCGGCCCGCACCTTCGGGTCGCGCCGGATGTCGTCGGGGCTGCCGTCGGCCAGCACGGCCCCCTCGGCCAGCACCACGATGCGGCTGGCGAAGCGGAACACCAGGTCCATGTCGTGCTCGATGATCAGCACGGCCAGGTCGCGGGGCAGCGAATCGAGCGCCGCGAGCAGCCGCGCGCCATCGCCCCTGGGCACCCCGGCCATCGGTTCGTCGAGCAGCAGCACCTTCGGACGCAGCGCGAGCGCCAGTGCCATCTCGACCAGCCGCTGCTCGCCGTAGGCCAGGTCCTCGGTCGGCGTGGCGGCATGGGCGCGCAGGCCGAAGCGCTGCAGCAGCGCCTGCGCCTCGACGTTCAGCGCCGGATAGGCGTCCACGCTGCGCCAGGCACGGCCGCCCAGGCCCTCGCGCTCGAACAGCGCCATCTCGATCTGCCGCTGCACCGGGAGCTGCGGCGCCAGCGTCGTGATCTGGAAGGTGCGCGCGAGGCCGAGTCGAACGCGCTGGGCCTGCCCCAGGCGGGTGACGTTCTCGCCGCGCAGCCAGATCTCGCCCGCATCGGACCGCAGTACGCCGCTGACCTGGTTGACCAGCGTCGTCTTGCCGGCGCCGTTCGGGCCGATCAGGGCCAGCCGGTCGCCGGCGTGGAGCTGGAACGACACGCCGCGCGTGACGTGCAGGCCGCCGAAGCGCTTGTCCAGATCGCGGATGTCCAGCAGCAGGCTCATGATGCAGCTCCCGCGCGGCGACGCAGCCAGCCCCAGGCCTTCGCCGGCGAAACCAGCACCACCGCCATCAGCATGAAGCCCACCACGAACAGCCAGTGGTACGGATTGATCGAGGCCGCCGTGTGGTGCAGCAGGGTGAACACGACCGCACCGACGAGCGCGCCACTCAGGCGCCCGGCGCCGCCGAGGATCAGCATCACCAGGGCTTCGGCCGACAGCGCGAAGGACAGGCTGTCGAGACCCACGATGGCGTTGGTCTGCGCCGACAACGCGCCGGCCGCACCGGCGATCGCACCCGCGGCGGTGTACATGGCGAGCAGCCGCCGGTAGACCGGCGTCCCCAGCGCCGCCATGCGGGCCCGGTTCTCGTGGATGCCGCGCACGGCCAGGCCGAAGGGCGAGTCCACCAGGCGGCGCGCCACGTAGTACAGGAGCACCAGCACGGCCAGCGCATAGAAGGCGGCGACGCGGCCCTCCAGGTCGAACGCGAAGCGGCCCAGCAGCGGCCCGACCGTGAAGCCGGACAGCCCGTCGTCGCCACCGGTCCAGTCGCGCGCCTTCTGTGCCAGGCTCAGGACGATCTGCGCCACGGCCACCGTCAGCATCAGGAAAGTGAAGCCCCGGTAGCGCAGCAGGAAGGCGCCGCTGGCGAGCGCCAGCAGGCCGCCGGCGCCGATGCCGATGGCCAGACCCGCCAACGGGTCGGGCATCACCTTGAGCGCGAAGATCCCGGCCGCGTAGGCGCCGGTGCCGAAGACGGCCGCATGCCCCAGGGTCGCGAGTCCGGCCACGCCGACCACCAGGTCGAGCGACAGCACGAACAGGGCGGCGACGAAGATGCGGGTCATCAGCCCCAGTTGCTCCGGCAGCAGTGCACAGGCCAGCGCGCCGAGCGCCAGCACGATCAGGGGGGCGCGCCAGGCCGGCCGGCAGCGCGGCGCGGCGGCGTGCCGCGCTTCGGATGGGGCCTCGGCCGGCCCCTGCAGCGTGGTGGAGGTGTTCATCGCTTGAGCAATCCGTCGGGACGCCAGGCCAGCAGCGCCGCCATGGCCAGGAAGAAGAAAAGGCTGCCCCAGTCGGAGGCGAGGTACTTGCTGGCGGTCTCGATCAGGCCGAGCACGACCGCCGCCGCGAGCGACCCTGCGATGCTGCCCATGCCGCCCACGGCCACCACCACCAGCACCAGCACGAGGTACTTGAGCGCGTAGTACGGCTCCAGCGGCATCAGCTCGGCGCCGAGGATGCCGCCGAAGCCCGCGAGCGCGGCGCCGGCGGCGAAGCTCGCGCACTGCACGACGCGGATCGGGATGCCGAGGCTGGAGGCCGTGCCGCTGTGATCGACCGCGGCCCGCAGCCAGATGCCGAAGCGGGTGCGCGCGACGGTCCATGCCGCCGCGCCCGCGACCGCCAGTCCGGCGCCGATCACCAGCAGGCGCTGCGCCGGCAGGGTGCGAAATCCCAGGTCCACCGAGCCGGCCAGCCCGGGCGGCAGCGG
>Ga0182007_10001636_pt1 | contig 11867 bp, 10 predicted proteins | sample Sormic07211113_1_FD_123023 | JGI IMG/M metagenome (GOLD analysis project Ga0182007, IMG submission 123023) | Rhizosphere microbial communities from Sorghum bicolor, Mead, Nebraska, USA - 072115-113_1 MetaG | ecosystem: Host-associated > Plants > Roots > Rhizosphere | place: USA: Nebraska... | reverse complement strand
GATGCGGCCAACGGCTTCCTGTTCCAGCCCGTATGGCCGACCGTCGCGAAGAAGAGCGTGCGGGGGCTGTGGAAGGACATGCCGATCTTCGTCAACGACCTGTCGGCGCTGTCCTGGTCGTGAGGGGCGCGCTGCATGACCTGTCGGCGCGCGAACTGATCGCCGGCTACCGCGCCAAGCGCCTCTCTCCGGTCGAGGTGACGCAGTCGGTGCTGGACCACATCGGGCGCTGGGAGCCGCGGCTGCAGGCCACCTGGCTGCTGCGCCCCGAGGCCGCGCTGGAACAGGCCCGCGCGGCCGAGGCGCGCTGGACCCGCGGCGAGCCGCTGGGCCCGCTCGACGGCGTCCCGACCACGATCAAGGAGAACATCGCGACCCGCGGCGACCCGATGCCGGCCGGCACCGCGGCCACCGACCTGCGGCCGGCGGCGGTCGACGCGCCGCCCGCGGCACGGCTCAAGGAAGCCGGCGCGGTGATCCTGGCGAAGACCACCATGCCCGACTACGGCATGCTGTCCTCCGGCCTGTCGAGCTTCCACGTGCTGGCGCGCAATCCCTGGGACCTGTCGCGCACGCCGGGCGGGTCGAGCGCCGGCGCCGGCGCCGCGGCGGCCGCGGGCTACGGCCCGCTGCACATCGGCACCGACATCGGCGGCTCGCTGCGCCTGCCGGCCGCCTGGTGCGGCATCTTCACGCTCAAGCCCAGCCTGGGCCGGATCCCGATCGACCCGCCCTACATGGGGCGCGCCGCCGGTCCCATGACGCGCACGGTGGCCGACGCGGCGCTGATGATGGCGCCGCTGTCGCTGGCCGACGCGCGCGACAGCATGAGCCTGCCGCCGGAGGCGATCGACTGGTCCGGCTTCGACGTCGGGGTCGAACACCTGCGCGGCCTGCGCATCGGCCTGCTGCTCGACGCCGGCTGCGGCCTGGCGGTGGAGCCCGAGATCCGCGCCGCGGTCGAGCATGCGGCACGGCTTTTCGAACGCGCGGGCGCGATCGTCGAGCCGATGCAGCCCTTCATGACGCAGACCATGCTCGACGGCATGGACCACCTGTGGCGCATGCGCTCGCGGGTCGACATGAACGCACTGCGCCCCGACCAGCGTGCCAAGGTGCTGCCCTATATCCGGCAGTGGGCCGACAGCGCCGAGGGCTTCAGCGGCGAGCACGTATTCAGGGCTTTCAGCCAGTTCCACGCGACCCGCGTCGCCGCGGTGGCGGCCTGCGCCGGCTACGACTACGTGATCTCGCCGACCGCACCCAACCTGCCGGCCGCGGCCGAGGCGCCGTCGCCCACCAACGATCCGCTGCGCCCGCTGGAGCACATCGGCTTCACGGTGCCGTTCAACATGTCGGAGCAGCCGGCGGCCTCGATCAACTGCGGCTACAGCAGCGGCGGACTGCCGATCGGATTGCAGATCGCCGGCAGGCGTTTCGACGACCTGGGCGTGCTGAAGGTCTCGCGCGCCTTCGAGCAGATCCGCGACCCGCAGCGGCCCTGGCCCGAACCGCCGCGCGACTGAGCGGCGCGACGCCATGCGCAGCACCGACAGCCTCGGCAATCCGGTCACGCTGGACGACGCGGCGAGCCTGCCGGCGGTCAATGCCTTCGTCGAGGGGTTCATCGCCTGCGAGGCCCGGGCGGTCGACACGCTGGCCGCCGCTCATGACCCGAGCCCGCTGGTGCAGGCCTACTGCGCCACCCTGCACCTGTTCGCCGAATCGAAGGATGCAGTGGCCAACGCGCGGCCCTTCCTCGAGCGCGCCCAGGCCGGCGCGTCGCGCGCCACGCCGCGCGAGCAGCGCTACATCGACGCGGTCGCCGCCTGGGCCGCGGGCGACATCGCGCGCGCGATCGCGCTGCACCAGGAACAGGCACTGGAGCATCCGCGCGACCTGGCCTCGCTCAAGCTCGGCCAGTACCACTGCTTCAACAGCGGCGACTGCCCCGGCATGCTGCGGCTCGCGCTGGCCGCGCTGCCGGCGGCCGGCGACGTCGCGTACCTGCACGGAATGGCCGCCTTCGGCTACGAGCAATGCCACCTGATGCGCGAGGCCGAGGCCAGCGCGCGCCGCGCGATCATGATGCGTCGCAAGGAGCCGTGGGCACACCACGCGCTCGGCCACGTGATGCTGACCGAGGGGCGCCTGGCCGAAGGGCTGGCCGTGATGCGCGCGCTCAGCGACACCTGGGTCGGGCTCAACTCCTTCATGGTCACGCACAACTGGTGGCACGTGGCGCTGTTCCTGATCGACCTCGGCCGTGACGCCGAGGCGCTCGAGGTCTACGACCGGGAGGTCTGGGGCGTGGTCAAGGACTACTCGCAGGACCAGATCGGCGCCGTGTCGTTGCTGGCGCGCTTCGAGCTTGCGGGCATTCCGGTCGAAGATCGCTGGCAGGACCTGGCCAACCACCTCGCGCGGCGCCTCGACGACCACGTGCTGCCCTTCCTGGACCTGCAATACCTCTACGGCCTGGCACGTGCGGGCCGGGACGAGGCCGACCTGCTGCTGCGCAACATCGAATCCTTCGCACCGCATGCGCCGCCTTCGAGCCGCGATGCCTGGCAGCGGGTCTGCGTGCCGGCGGCGCACGGGCTGCGCGCCCACGCCCGCGGCGACTTCGCGGCGGCGATCGATGGCCTGGGGCTGGCCCTGCCGCGGCTGGTCGAGATCGGCGGCAGCCATGCCCAGCGCGACCTGTTCGAGCAGGTGTACCTCGATGCGCTGGTGCGCCTCGGCACCGAGGCTTCGCTGGCCGGCGCCCAAGGCATCCTGCAGCAGCAGGTCAACCGCCAGCCGGAGTCGCTGCGCTTGAGAAAGCAGGCCGCCGCGGTCTGCGCACGGCTGGGCCTGCCCGCGTTCGGCTGATCAGCCCGCCGCCACCTCGTGCGCGGCCATCTGCTCCAGCGCCTTGACCAGCGCCGAATGGTCGAGCTGGTCCCAGCCATGGGCGGCGCAGGACTGCATCAGCTGCGCCGCCGAAGCGGTCTGGGGCAGCGACACGTCCATCTCCTTGGCACCGGCGAGCGCCAGGCTCAGGTCCTTCTGGTGCAGCGCGATGCGGAAGCCCGGATTGAAGGTGCGCTTGATCATCCGCTCGCCGTGCACCTCGAGGATGCGGCTGGCCGCGAAGCCGCCCATCAGTGCCTGCCGCACCTTGGCCGGGTCGGCGCCGGCCTTGCTCGCGAACAGCAGCGCCTCGCCGACCGCCGCGATGTTGAGCGCCACGATGATCTGGTTCGCGACCTTGGTGGTCTGGCCGTCGCCGTTGCCGCCGACCAGCGTGATGTTCTTGCCCATGGCCTCGAACAGCGGCCGGGCGCGCTCGAACACGGCCTCGTCGCCGCCCACCATGATCGTCAGGCTGCCCGCCTTGGCGCCGACTTCGCCGCCCGACACCGGCGCGTCGAGGTAGTCGCAGCCGAGTTCATTGATCTTCTTGGCGAAGCGCTTGGTCTCCATCGGCGCGATCGAGCTCATGTCGATCACGGTCTTGCCCTTGGAGAGGCCCGAGGCCACGCCGTCCTCGCCGAACAGCACCTGCTCGACGTCCGGCGTGTCGGGCAGCATCAGGATCACGACCTCGGCCGCGCGCGCGACCTCGGCGTTGGTCTTGCAGACGGTGGCGCCCTGCAGGGCGTCGGGCACCTTGCTGCGCGTGCGCACGACCATCTCGTGGCCGGCCTTCATGAGGTTCTGCGCCATCGGCGCGCCCATGATGCCGAGGCCGATGAATCCGATCTTCATGTGATGTTCCCTTTCAGTAGGTGGAGGAGCCGGGCGCGACCGGTGCGGCGCGCATCTTGGAAAGCACTTGCTGCGAGCCGGCGGCCATCAGGCGCGCATCCGAGCTCACGGTGACGAACTGGAAGCCCTTGGCGATGCGCGCCAGTGCGCCCTCGGGCGTGCCGTTGTGGATGCCGGCCACCAGGCCGTGCGCCTTGGCGCGCTCGAGGATGTGGTCGATCGCCTGCGCCGCCGGCGGATCGACGTCGTCGAACACCGGCCGGCAGCCGAGCGCCAGCGAGAGGTCCGAGGGCCCGATGTAGACCGCGTCCAGGCCCTCGACCGACATGATGGCGTCGAGGTTCTCCAGCGCCTGCGCGGTCTCGATCATCGCGAAGGTGACGATGGTGTCGTTGGCATGCTGGGCGTAGTCGGCGCCGCTGTAGAGCAGCGCGCGCACCGGGCCGAAGCTGCGCGTGCCGCGCGGCGCGTAGTGGGTGTAGGCCACCAGCCTGGCGGCCTCGTCGGCGGTGCTGATCATCGGGCAGATGACGCCGTAGGCGCCGGCATCGAGCGTCTTCATGAGCGCGCTCGGGTCGAGCCAGGGCACGCGCACCACCGGCACCGTGTCGGTGGTGGAGATCGCCTGCAGCATCGGGATCATCGACTGGTAGTCGACCACGCCGTGCTGCAGGTCGATGGTCAGCGAATCCCAGCCCTGGTGGGCCATGGTCTCGGCCGAGAAGCCGTTGGGGATCGCGAGCCAGCCGTTGACCGCGGCGCCTCCCGATTTCAATAGTGTGCGCAGGCGGTTTTCTCTCATGAACAGCTCCTTCTAGTCAGTTGAGGACAGAGCAAAAACTGCTGCGCAGTTTCTTGGTCTGTCCCGCAAGGTCTCAGTCAGTCGAGGACAGAGCAAAAACTGCTGCGCAGTTTCTTGGTCTGTCCCGCAAAGTCTTCAACGATCGAAGGCCGGCCGCTTGGGATCGAATTTCCAGCCGGGAATGAGCGCCTGCATCGCCATCGCATCGTCGCGCGAGCCGAGGCCGTGCTGCTTGTACAACTGGTGCGCCTTCTCGACCTCGACCATGTCGAGCTCGACGCCCAGGCCCGGCTTCTTCGGCACCTGCACGTGGCCGCCGACGATCTGCAGCGGGTCTTTGGTGAGGCGCTGGCCGTCCTGCCAGATCCAATGCGTATCGATCGCCGTGACACGGCCCGGCGCGGCGGCGCCGACCTGGGTGAACATCGCCAGCGAGACATCGAAGTGGTTGTTCGAATGCGAGCCCCAGGTCAGGCCCCAGTCGCGGCAGGTCTGGGCCACGCGCACCGACCCGGCCATGGTCCAGAAATGCGGGTCGGCCAGCGGGATGTCCACCGACTGCAGCGCCAGGGCGTGGCTCATCTGGCGCCAGTCGGTGGCGATCATGTTGGTGGCGGTCGGCAGGCCGGTGGCGCGCCGGAACTCGGCCATCACCTCGCGGCCCGAGAAGCCTTCCTCGGCGCCGCAGGGGTCTTCGGCATAGGCGACCACGCCGCGCATCCGCTGGCCCAGGCGGATCGCATCCTTGAGCAGCCAGCCGCCGTTCGGGTCGAGCGTCACGCGCGCTTCGGGGAAGCGCTCGTGCAGCGCGACGATGGCATCGACCTCCTCGTCGCCGCGCAGCACGCCGCCCTTGAGCTTGAAGTCGTTGAAGCCGTACTTGTCGCGCGCCGCCTCGGCCAGCCGCACGATGGCCTCGGGCGTCATGGCCTTCTCGTGGCGCAGGCGGAACCAGTCGTTGTCGGCCTCGGGCTCGCGGGCGTAGGGCAGGTCGCTCTTGTCGCGGTCGCCGACATAGAACAGGTAGCCCAGCATCTCGACCGCGTCGCGCTGCTGCCCTTCGCCGAGCAGCGCCGCGACCGGCACGCCCAGGTGCTGGCCCAGCAGGTCGAGCAGCGCCGACTCGATCGCGGTCACGGCATGGATCGTGGTGCGCAGGTCGAAGGTCTGCAGGCCGCGGCCGCCGGCATCGCGGTCGGCGAACTGCTTTTGCACCTGCTGCATCACGCGCTGGGCGTTGCCGATCGACTGGCCAACCACCAGGTCGCGGGCGTCCTCGAGGGTCTGGCGGATCTTCTCGCCGCCAGGGACTTCACCGACGCCGGTGCGGCCGGCGTTGTCGCTGAGGATCAGCAGGTTGCGGGTGAAGAAGGGGCCGTGGGCGCCGCTCAGGTTGAGCAGCATGCTGTCGCGGCCGGCGACCGGGATCACGCGCAAATCGGTGACGAGGGGAGTGGAGTGGGACATGGCGGGTCTCTCAGTCGATAGTGATCTTGCCTGTCTCGATCACTTTCTTCCAGCGGGCGGACTCCTGCTGCTGGAACTTGGCGAACTGCTCGGGCGTGTTGGCGACCACCTCCAGGCCGATGGCGGTGAACTGCTGCTTCACGGCGGGGTCGTTCAGCGCCGCGGTCATCGCATCATGCGCCTTGCTGCGCAGCGCCGGCGGCAGGCCCTTGGGCGCGACGATCGCCTGCCACGAATACACCTCGAGGTTCTTGACGCCGGCCTCGGCCGTGGTCGGCACGTCGGGCAGTACCGGCGAACGCTTGTCGCCGGTGACCGCGAGCGCCCGCAGCTTGCCGGCGTTGATGTTCTGCACCACCGCGTTGACGTTCTGGAACGAGGCATCGACCTGGCCGCCGAGCAGGTCGGTGATCGCCGGCGCGCCGCCCTTGTAGGGGACATGGAGGCCCTGGGTGCCGGTCTGCTGCCAGAACAGTTCGGCCGTGAGATGGTCGCTGGAGCCGTTGCCCGACGACGCGAAGGTCATCTTGCCGGGATGCGCCTTCAGGTTGGCGATCACCTCGGCCACCGTCTTGAACGGAGACTTGGCGGGGACCACCAGCACGTTGGGCGCCTGCACCGCCACCGTGATCGGGTCGAAATCCTTCAGGGCGTCGTACTGCATGCCCTTGATCAGGTGCGGCGCGATCACCAGCGGGCCCAGGGAGGTCACGAGGAAGGTGGCGCCGTCGGGCGCAGCCCGCTTCACGAAGGTGGCGCCGATGGTGCCGGTGGCCCCGGCCTTGTTGTCGACCAGGAAGGACTGGCCCAGCTTCTCGCCGAGCCGGGGCGAGATGGCACGCGCCACCATGTCGGTCGATCCGCCGGCCGGGAACGGGACCACCAGCGTCACGGGTTTCTGGGGCCAGTCCTGGGCCTGGGCGCCGAGGGCCGCGAGGCCGAGCGCGAGGGTGCCGAGCAATCGTTTCATGTCTGTCTCCTGCGGATGAATGGAAATGGTAGCGCTACCTTCAGATGCCGAATGATAGCGCTACCTATCCGAAACACCCACTAGGGGTTTGTACCGATCAGGCGCTCTCCCGCTCGATGATCGAGAAGCCGATGTCCACCACCCGCGGGCCGCGCTGGCCGCCTTCGGCCCGCTCGACGATGAACTGCGCCGCCTGCCGGCCGATGGCTGTGCCGTCGATCCGCACCGTGGTCAGGGCCGGGTGGAGATCGGCGGCGAACTCGAGGTCGCCGAATCCGACCACCGCCAGCTGCCCTGGCACCGCGATGCCGCGCGCCTGCGCCTCGGTCATGACGCCGAGCGCGAGCAGGTCCGAGCTGCAGAACACGGCGTCGATGCCCGGCGCGTCGCGCAGCAGCTCCGCCAGCGCCGCGCGGCCGCTCTTGAGGGTGGTCGGGGCCGGCACGCGCACCACGGCCACCTCGGGCAGGCCGATGGCCCGCGCGGTGTCCTGGAAGGCCTGCAGCCGGCGGAACGCGCGCTCGTCGTCGCCGGCGATCGCCGCCAGCCGGCGCCGGCCGCGGACATGGAGGAACTCGGCCACCGCGCGGCCGACCGCGGGATGCGAGAAGCCGACCAGCATGTCGAGCGGCGTCGGCGTCAGGTCCCAGGTCTCGACCACCGGGATGCCGGCCGCCAGCAGGCGCTTGCGGCCCTCGGTCGAATGCATGATGCCGGTCAGCACGATGCCGTCGGGTCGGCGGCCGATGATGGCCTCGAGCAGCGCGTCCTCGCGCGAATCGACGTAGCCGCTCTGGCCCAGCATCAACTGGTAGCCGCGCTCGGCCAGCGCCTGGGTCAGCGCCTGGACCGTCTGCAGGAACACCGGGCCGGCGATGGTCGGCACCACCGCCGCCACCAGCCGGCTGCGGGTGGACGCCAGCCCGCCGGCCAGCACGTTGCGCACGTAGCCGGTGCGCTCGACGGCCGCGGTGACCTTCTGCAGCACCTCGGCCGACACCTGCCGGGGACTGCTCAGCGCGCGCGAAGCCGTGATCGGCGCGACGCCGGCCAGCTTGGCGACATCGTGCAGCGTGACCGCGCCGCTGCCGCGGCGGGCCCGTCGAACCGGAGGCTCCTCATTGCTCATGGCCCGGATTCTAGGCCCGCGGTAGCGCTACCGATCCAGCCCCATCGCCCGGTGCCCGATCTCGAAATCGTTGCGGCCGCTGCGGTCGGTGCCGCGCAGCAGCCACAGCGGGCGGCGGGCGAAATCGACCGCCACGCCGCTCTTGCCGTCGACCGGCCGCAGATCGCGCTCGAACACCGAGGTCGCGGGCATGTAGCGCAGGGCGACGCCGGTTCGGCGTTTCGCGGAGGTGTTGGCCTGGGCGCCGTGAATCATGTAGACGTCGTGCAGCGACATCTGGCCCGGCTGCAGTTCGAGGTCGACCGCCGAGGCCTCGTCGAAGCTGCCCGCCGCCAGGCGCTGGTTGAGGGTCAGGTCGGTGCGATCTTCATGCAGGTGCTCGTGCAGCACCTGGCCGCGGTGCGAGCGGGGGATGACGCGCAGGCAGCCGTTTTCGACCGTCGACGCTTCAAGTGCAACCCAGACCGTGCAGTTGGCCAGCGGCCGGATCGGCCAGTAGTGGCCGTCCTGGTGCCAGGGGGTCTCGTAGCCTTCGGCGGCCGGCTTGCAGAACACGTGGCAGCCCCAGAGGATCACGTCGTCGCCGATCACGCCCGACACCAGTTCGACGATCTCGGGGTCCATCGCCAGTTCGAGAAAGCGCCGGCTGCCGCGCACGCCCTCGCCGTTGTCGCCCTCGACATGCGCCGAGACCAGCTTCTCGGGACGCACGCCGGGGTTGTTGCGGATCAGTTCGTCGAGCGCCTCGCGCATCGTCGCGACCCGCGCCTCGGGCAGCCGGAACTGCGGGATCACCCAGCCTTCGGACTGGTACTGCGCGATCTCTCGTGCGGACAGTTGCGCCATGTGTGCACCTCGTGGAGGCGCCCATTATGGGCAGTTCAGCCGTCGTAGCCAGGCGGCGGGACGAAGCCGCCGAAGGCGCGCTCCACGGCCTCGGCGAAGGCGATGGTCGTGCGGTCCTCCAGGTACGGGCCGATGATCTGCATCCCGACCGGCAGCCCCTCCTCGCTCAGGCCGATCGGCATCGCGGTCGCGGGCAGCCCGGTCAGCGTCGCCAGGCTCGACCAGGGCGACTGGTCCTTGTAGGCGATCTCGTGGTCGTCGATCCGCAGCCGCCGGGTCTCCATCTCGCCCGGATCGTGCGGGAAGGCCGGCGTCGGCGACACCGGGCACAGCACCACGTCCCACTGGGCGAACAAGGCGCGCCACCGGTGCGCCGTGGCGGCACGCATGCGGTCGGCATGAATCCAGTCGCGATGGCTGATCCCCGCTTCGGCGCCCGGCATGTCCGCACCGAGCTGGGCCCACAAGAGCTGGCCCCAGAGCGACGCCACCCGCGCCAGGTCGGGCAGCAGCGGGCTGCCGCGCTCGACCCGGCAGCCGGCGCGCGCCAGGCCGTCGGCCAGACGCTGCAAGGCCGAACGGACCGCCGCGGAGGTCGGCACCAGCGGATGGGTGTCGAGCAACAGCACGCGGAAATCCGCCAGCGCGGCATGGCGCGACGGCGGCAGCGCCAGCCGGTAGGCGATCGCCTGCGCATCGTCCGGGCCGGCGATGGCGTCGAGCGCCAGCGCCAGGTCGGCGGCGCTGCGCGCCATCGGGCCGACCACCGCGAGGTCGACCCAGGGGTCGGCCGACAGGGCCGGCGTGCCCGGCGGCGCGCTGCCGCGCATCGGCACCAGGCCGTGCGTGGGCTTGTGCGCGAAGACGCCGCAGAAATGGGCCGGCACGCGCAGCGAGCCGACCAGGTCGGAACCGAACTCGAGCGACACGTAGCCCGCCGCCAGCGCTGCCGCACCGCCGCCCGACGAGCCGCCGGGCGTGCGCGCCAGGTCCCAGGGATTGTTGGTGCGGCCGTAGACCGGATTGCTCGACTGCCAGTCCGCCAGCTGCATCGCCACGTTGGTCTTGCCGATGACGATGGCGCCGGCCGCCTTGAGCCTGCGCACCAGCACCGCGTCCTCGGCCGCGGGCGGCTCGCCGGTGCCGGGGATGCCCCAGGTGGTCGGCAGGCCCTCGACGTTGAAGGCCTCCTTGACCGTGACCGGTACGCCCAGCAGCGGGCGGCGATCGCCCCGCGCCAGCGCGGCATCGGCGGCCAGCGCGGCCACGCGGGCACGCTCGAAATCGCGCACTGCGACGGCATTGAGCGCCGGGTCGAACTGTTTGATTCGCTCGATGGAATCCGCCAGGAGGGCGGCGGCGGAGGTCTTGCCGGATTGGAGGGCTGCGACTAGTTCGCGGGTGGTCGCGTAGGGCATGGGGGCGGGCTCCTCTAGTCAGTTGAGGACAGAGCAAAAACTGCTGCGCAGTTTCTTGGTCTGTCCCACAAGGTCTCACGAGGTCGAGGACAGAGCAAAAACTGCCGCGCAGTTTCTTGGTCTGTCCCGCAAGGTCTCACGAGGTCGAGGACAGAGCAAAAACCGCTGCGCAGTTTCTTGGTCTGTCCCGCAAGGTCTCAGGAATGCCGCCGCTGGTCGTACGTGGGCTGCTCCGGCAGGTCCGCCAGATGCCGCGTATCGGCCCAGTCGACGATCTCGATCTGGTCGGGCTTCGCGGCCTCGGCGATGCGGATTCGGTTGAAGCCGGCATTGGGAATGTCGCTCTGGCGCGGCCCGTTGAGTCCCAGCCCGCGCGCGGTGCGCCAGACCATGTCGAGCACGCCGCCGTGGGTGACCACCAAGAGCCGCTGCCCCGTGTTTGCGGTCGCGATGCGTCCCAGCGCCTCGATGATGCGGGCGTGGAACTGGCGCGGCGATTCGCCCTCGGGCATCGCATGGTCCTCGCTGAACTTCAGCCAGTCCTCCCAGGCGCGCGGATGCCGGGCCTGGATCTCGTCGGCGCGCATCCCCTCGACGATGCCGAAGTTCTGCTCGCGCAGCGAGACGGTGGTGAGGATCTCGAGCCCGAGCTGCCGCGCGGCCGGCGCCGCGGTCTGCTGCGCCCGCATCAGGTCGCTGCTGATCAGCTGCTGCACCGGTTCGCCGGCCAGGCGCAGCCCGAGGCGGCGCGCCTGCTCGTGACCCATGTCGTTGAGGGGCACGTCGATGTGGCCCTGGAAACGCAGCTCGCGGTTCCAGTCGGTCTCGCCGTGGCGGATCAGGATGAGTTCGGTGGGAGTGGACATAGGCAGGGTCTATTCTCCCCGCAGCCGGTGTCAGGCACGCGACCGTTCGCGGCTTCACCGAGAATCCGGGCATGCCAAGCCTCGTGTTGCTCCCCGGACTCGCCTGCGACGAACGCCTCTGGGAGGCCCAGCGGCCGGCCCTGCCCCCGGCGCTCGATGTCCGCGTGAGCGACGCCCACATGCGCAGCGACCGCATCGAGACCATGGCCGCCGCCGTGCTGGCCGACCACCCGGGCCCGCTGATCCTCTGCGGAGCCTCGATGGGCGGCATGGTCGCGATGGAGGTCGCGCGGCAGGCGCCCGCGCGCATCGCCGGGCTGGCCCTGCTCGGCACCAACGCGCGCGCCGAAACGCCCGAGATGTTCGAACTGCGGCGTTCGGCGATCGAGCTGTTCGAGAACGGCGAGGCCCGCGACGTGATCGAGCTGAACGCCGGCTTCGCCTTCCACAGCTCGCGCGGCGGCGATGCCCCCCTGCTGCGGCGCTACGTCGAACTGGTGCTCGATGCCGGCGCGGCGCAGCTGGTGCGGCAGAACCGGGCCCTGATGGCGCGCCCGGACGCCCGCCCCCACCTGCCCTCGCTGCGCTGTCCGGTGCTGGTGATGTGCGGCGACGG